>ENA-ORUR01000269-ORUR01000269.1-human-gut-metagenome-genome-assembly--contig:-NODE-269-length-32786-cov-21.8393_pt1 | contig 32786 bp, 32 predicted proteins | sample MGYA00242086_ERZ509223 | MGnify/ENA primary metagenome ERZ509223 (study PRJEB26280, sample SAMEA2338820) | human gut metagenome | biome: human gut; feature: human-associated habitat; material: faeces... | reverse complement strand
CTTCCTGGACCTGTTCACTTCAACTAACCCAGAAAACAACGGTAAGTGGAAGAACGCAACTTACGACAAGCTGGTTGCTGACTCCAAGACCACTGCTTCCGCAAGCAAGCGCTGGAGCGATCTGAGCAAGGCTGAAACCATCCTGCTGAAGGATGCCGGGATCTCACCATTGTACTACGACACTAATGTCTGGATGATCCGTCCAAGCGTCAAGAACGTCATCCAAAACCGTGGGACTTGGAACTTCAAGGACGCCTACATCAAGTAAAAACAAGCTAGCTAAAGCTTAGAAGAAAACGCCGGAAGGCGTTTTCTTTTTTGTCTGTTTTTTTTTTAAAGGGGTCAAAAAATTAAAAAATCCCCGTTATAATTAGACTTAAGTTATAGCTCTTAATTCTAGTCTAATCTAAGTTTGCCTTTTAATAAAACGAGGTGCAATTATGAGAAAAGAGAAGTTATTTGCTACCGGCTCAGTTTTGCTCGCCTCAGCTGAGCTTCTGGCAGCCTGTGGCAGCTCATCAAGCAAGTCAAGCTAATCATCCAAGGCACAAAAATTGTCCTGGACGGAAGCTGCCGAATTGACGACCATGGACCCGTCCAAGGCTACCGACCGTTACGACACTGACCAGTTCAACAATGTCATGGAAGGTTTGATCAGGCTGGGCAACAATGCCAAGCCAACCCCGGGGATCGCCAAGAGCTGGAAGGAAAACTCTGACGGCAAGACCTGGACCTTCAACCTCCGCAAGGGCGCTAAATGGGCCAACGGGGATGAAGTTACCGCCCAGGACTTCGTCTACTCCTGGAGAAGAACGGTCAACCCAAAGACTGCTTCTGAATACGCCTACCTGTTCTCCAGCATCAAGAACGCTGACGCGATCGTTGCCGGCAAGAAAGCAGTCAACACTTTGGGCATCAAGGCTGACGGCAAGTACAAGCTGACGGTGACCCTGGACCGGAGAATCCCATACTTCAAGCTGTTGATGGGCTTCTACATCTTCTCGAAACCAACTTGAACGCCCAGCAAAGCAAGCAGCTTAAGGGGACGACCGGCTGGACTGTCAGAAAGTTTGCCTCAACCAAGTACCTGCAATACAACATCGCCAAGGACAAGTACTTAGCCAACGCCAACCTGCGTAAGGCCATCTCCCTGTCCAAGACCACTGGGTCAACCGCAGTCCGCTGGAAGGCAACGGTGGATGCTGAACGGGCCCTGCTGGAAGAGCAAGGGGTTACCCCGCTGTACTACACCAACGAAGCTACCCTGGTTAAGACCAGCGTCAAGGGCGTTGTCTTCAACGGTGCCGGCTCACCTTACAACTTCAAGGAAGCCTACATCAAGTAGTTTAAGTAGTCTGGAAAGCAGCAAATTAAGCTGACAGATTTTTTAGAAAACGGAGCCCTGGCTCCGTTTTCTTTTTGCTATATACAATTCTGGCTATTTCTCTTTGCTGGTAAATTTAGAATTGCCAAAAGACTGGAAATCTTCTATAATGAAAAAATGATTAGATGCTGATGGATTGCTAAAAATGTGTTTTACAAAAAGTTTTTTGACCAAGAGAGGACAAAACAGTGAGTAATTTTAAAAAGCTTCTGACGGCAACTGTCGCCGTATCCGGCGCCTTCTTGCTGGCAGCCTGCAGCAAGACCGCGACCAAGTCAGCCAAGCCTGTGTCCAGCAGCGGATATGAAAAGTCAATCAACTGGATGACCACTTCTGAACTGGAAAGCCTGGACCCGGCTAAGGCCGACGATACAGCCAGTGAGGAACAGATCGCCAATACCTATGAAGGCCTCTACCGGCTGGGCGAAAACTCCAAAACCGTTCCGGGCGTGGCTACCAAGAGCACGACCTCTAAAGACGGCTTGACCTGGACCTTTTACTTGAGAAAGGACGCCAAGTGGTCAAACGGGGACCCGGTAACGGCGGAAGATTTCGTTTATGCCTGGCGCCGGCAGGTTGACCCCAAGACTGCTTCCAGCCAGGTCAACAACTACGAAGGCATCAAGAATGCTATCAAGATCTCTGAAGGCAAGAAGAAGCCGTCCAGCCTGGGTGTCAAGGCCGAAGGCAAATACAAGCTGGTTGTGACTTTTGAAAAGAAGATTCCTTATTTTAAGGTCGTTACGGCCATCAGCTTGAAGCCGCTGGACTCGAAAGCTGTCAAGAAGTACGGCAAGCGCTACGGTACCAAATCCGCCTATGCCGTCTACAACGGGCCTTTCAAGTCCGTGGGCTGGACTGGGTCCAACCTGACCTGGAAGCTGGCTAAGAACCCGTATTATTGGGATAAGAAGGCAGTTAAGCTGGAGACGATCAACTACAGTGTCCAGAAGACCCCGTCAACTGACTACAACCTCTACCAGACCGGGAAGCTGGACGCGGCTATCCTGGACACCCAGGCAGCCAAGAGCATGAAGGGCAAGAAGGGCTACCGGGTTCTGACCTTGGGCAACACCACCTACCTCTGCTACAACTACAAGAAGAAAAAGATCTTCCGTAATGCCAACTTGCGCCGGGCCATCTCCATGGCTATCAACCGCAAGCAGCTCTTGTCCACGATCGGTACCTACAACACCCAGGCCAAGACCTTTTCAGCCACCAACGTGGTTTTAGACGGGAAGAATTTTGCCCAGGAAGCGGAAAGTGCCAACTCCAGCGTGAACAAGTACGTGGAATACGACCTCAAGTCCGCCCGCAGTTACTTCAAGAAGGCCTTGAAGGAACTGGGCGTCAAGAAGGTTTCCTTTACTCTGATGGCTGACGACGACGACAGCTACAAGAAGCAGACGGAATTCATCCAGAGTGCCTTGACTGAGGCTTTTGGCGGCAAGATGACCGTTTCCGTCAACAACCTGCCAAAGACGACCCGGGTTTCCCGCCAAATTGCCAATAACTTTGATGTCGTTTTGGGCGGCTTGACCAGCGACTTCCCGGACCCATATCACTTCCTGGCTTACATGCAGTCAGGACAGACTTACAACTTCGGCAAGTGGTCTAATAAGGAATACGATAAGGCTGTCAAGGCGTCCTTGACCATGGACAAGACCAAGCGCCGCAAGGCCTTGCTCAAGGCGGAAAAGATCCTAATCGACCAGGAAGCTATCAGCCCGCTTTACCACATGGGTCAGGCCTGGATGATCAGACCAAATATCAAGAACCTGGTCTTCAACGGCGAATACCCAGACTTTAAGACAACTTACGCGGTTAAAAATTAAAATTTAACCGTGGTATAATTGAAAGTTGAGACGTTAGCAATAACGCTCAACTTTTTCTTTATTCCGGGATTTATGTCCGGGAATAGGATATTTTTGGGGCTAAAGGAGGGAGGCCACTAAAGATGTCTGCTGGCTGAAAGTTAAGAAAATTAGTTTTTACAGGAAAAAAGGCTAATATTTTTATCTTAGCCGAACACTTATTTAAAAAAAGGTCAGTCTAAGTTCCAGATAGACTCAAAAAAGAAAAAATCAAAGTTTAAGTTAGTTGACAAATGATGGGAAAAACGGACAAAAAGCCCGTAGTGCTTGACTTTTAGGGGCACAGTTTTATATCATCGTATGGTAATTTCTTTATTTTTTGGTATAATAAGAAAAATATTAAAAATGTAATGCTGATTAAAGCGAAAAAGTGTAAGGAGCAATACTATGGCTAAATACTTACTAAAACGTATTTTCTACATGATCCTCACTTTGTTCCTCGTTGCGACGATTACCTTCTTCTTAATGAAGATGATGCCAGGTTCTCCGTACGCCAACGAAGCAAAGATGACGGCTACCCAAAAGGCAATTATGAACAAGCAATACGGCTTGGACAAACCTGTTATTGAACAATACATCACTTACCTGGCTGGCGCCGCGCATGGTGACTTTGGGATTTCCTTCCAATACAGCAACCAGCCTGTTTCCAGCTTGATCGGGGCGCGTTTGGGCGCTTCTGCTCAATTGGGTCTGCAAGCTCTGGTTGTCGGGATTATCCTGGGGATCATCATCGGCTCAATCGCGGCCGTGAACCAAGGTACCTGGATCGACTCCACCGCGACGATCGTTTCCATCATCGGTAAGTCGGTTCCTAACTTCGTTCTGGCGGTATTGCTTCAATACTACATCGGCTTGAAGCTGGGCTGGTTCCCAATCGCCGGCTGGGGTGAAGCAGCACAGACGATCATGCCGACGATCGCCCTCTCGGTAGGGCCGCTGGCCGAAACAGCCAGATTTATCAGAACGGAAATGGTCGACACCTTGAGTTCCGACTACGTTGAACTGGGCAAGGCCAAGGGTCTTAGCCGGATCGAAGTCATCAGAAAGCACACCCTGCGTAACTCAATGATTCCATTGGTTACCTTGATCGGGCCATACGCCGTTGCTTTGATGACTGGTTCAATGGTTATCGAAAACATCTTCAACATTCCTGGGATCGGGGAACAGTTCACCAAGTCAATCCTGACTAACGACTACCCGACCATCATGGGTGTAAGTATGGTTTACTGCTTCGGTTTGGTGGTAATCCTGCTGCTCACTGACATCGTGTACAGTCTGATCGACCCACGGATCAGACTGACTGACTAACGGAAAGCGAGGTTAAAATCAATGGATCAAGACGCAAGTAACGTAAAGATCACACCTGAATCCTTTGAACACGTGGAAAAGGGTGACACGCAAAGTGCGGAACACATTTCTGGTCCCTCACTTTCTTTCATGCAGAACGTGTGGATCAGATTCAAGAGCAACAAGGCAGCCATGATTTCCGCTGTGATCATCATCGTGATGGTGGTTATCGCTTTTGGTTCCAGCTTCTGGATCAACAACTCCAGCTTGGTTAAGTCAGCTCCGCAATACGCCAACCTCCCGGCCAAGTGGAAGGGCTTTGAGTGGCTCAACGGCTTGAACGGGAAGATCAAGCAAAACGGCGTTTGGACTGATGCTTACGCTTCAGTGCCAGCTGGCAAGTACTTCGTTGCCGGGACCGACTACCTGGGCCGGTCATTGGCCCAAAGAATCATCTACGGTACCAAGATCTCCTTGATCGTTGCCGTGGTTGCGGCCTTCTTCGACCTGGCCATCGGGGTTGCCTACGGGATCATCTCCGGTTGGAAGGGCGGCATGACTGACAACATCATGCAACGGATTATCGAAATCATTTCTTCAGTTCCTACCCTGGTTATCGTGGTGCTGATGCTGGTTGTCTTGAAGCCCGGCATCACTTCCATCATCTTGGCCCTGGCCATTTCCTCATGGACGACCATGGCTCGGCAGATTCGGGCCGAGACCTTGTCGCTGAAGAATGAAGAATACATTCTGGCAGCCCGGTCCTTGGGCGAATCAACCTTTAAGATCGCTACCAAGCACCTGATTCCAAACCTGTCCAGTATCATCATCATTCAAACCATGTACACCATCCCGAGTGCCATCTTCTTCGAAGCCTTCCTGAGTTTCATCGGTATCGGTATTTCCGCGCCTGAAACTTCCCTGGGTGTGCTTTTGAACGAAGGGCAGAAGAACTTCCAGTTCCTGCCATACCAAATGTGGTACCCAGCAGCAGTCCTCTGCGTTTTGATGATTGCCTTTAACCTGCTCGGTGACGGTCTGCGTGATGCCTTCGACCCTAAGGGTCAAAGATAAGGGAGACGAACATATGGCAAATAGAATTTTAGACGTTAAAAACTTAAAGATTGACTTCCACACTTACGCTGGTGAAGTTAAGGCCATTCGTGACGTTTCATTCCACCTTGATGAAGGTGAAACTTTAGCGATCGTTGGTGAATCCGGTTCAGGCAAGTCCGTTACCACCCGGAGCATCATCGGCCTTTTGGCCAAGAACTCCCAGATCATGGGTGGGCAAATCCTTTTCCACGGCAAGGACCTGTTGAAGCTTTCCGAAAAGGAATGGCAGCAGATCCGTGGTAACCAGATCGCCATGATCTTCCAGGACCCAATGACTTCTTTGGACCCGACCATGAAGATCGGCCAGCAGATTGCTGAACCATTGATCAAGCACAAGGGCGCTTCGAAGAAGGAAGCCTGGGCTAAGGCCTTGGAAATGATGAAGGCCGTTGGTATTTCGAACGCTGAAGAAAGAATCAACCAATACCCGCACCAATTTTCTGGTGGTATGCGGCAAAGAATCGTTATCGCCATTGCCTTGATCTGTGAACCGGAAATTCTTTTGGCTGACGAACCAACTACTGCCTTGGACGTTACTGTGCAAGCTGAAATCCTGGACTTGATGAAGGACTTGCAAAAGAGGGTCAAGACTTCCATCATCTTCATCACCCACGACTTGGGTGTCGTTGCCGGGATGGCTGACCGCGTTAATGTTATGTACGCCGGGGAATTTTTGGAAAAGGGGACGGTTGACGAAATCTTCTACAACCCGCAACACCCTTACACTTGGGGCTTGATCAACTCCATGCCGACCCTGACCAGTGAAAAGCTGGAATCAATTCCAGGGACCCCGCCAGACTTGCTTGATCCGCCAAAGGGCGACCCATTTGCCCCGAGAAACAAGTACGCGATGAAGATCGACGCGCAAATGAAGCCGCCGTTCTTCAAGGTTTCAGAAACCCACCAAGCTGCTACCTGGCTCCTGCACCCAGACGCGCCAAAGGTTACTCCGCCTGATGAAATCGTGCGTCGCTGGGAACACTACAAGGAACTGCAAGCAGCTGACAAGGATTAAAGGAGAAGCAGAATATGCCAGAAGAAAGAAAAAAAATTTTAGAGGTCAAGCACTTGAAGCAATACTTCAAGAACGGACGCACCGTCACCAAGGGTGTCGACGACGTCAGCTTCGACATCTATGAAGGTGAAGTCTTCGGCCTGGTTGGTGAATCAGGTTCTGGTAAGACCACCACTGGCCGGTCAATTTTGCAGCTGTACAAGCCAACGTCCGGTGAAGTCCTCTTTGAAGGCAAGGATGTGGCCAAGCTGCATGGCCGCGACGAACAATTGGCTTTCCGCCGCGACGCGCAGATGATCTTCCAGGACCCATACGCTTCCCTTAACCCAAGAATGACGGTTGAAGACATTATCGCGGAAGGGCTGGACATCCACCACTTGGTTAAGGACAAGGCAGAACGGCGCAAGCGGGTCGAAGAACTGCTGGAAACGGTTGGTTTGAACCGTAACCACGCTTCCCGTTTCCCACACGAATTCTCCGGTGGTCAGCGGCAAAGAATCGGGATCGCCCGGGCTTTGGCCGTTGAACCGAAGTTCATCGTGGCCGACGAACCTATTTCAGCCTTGGACGTGTCCATTCAAGCCCAGGTTGTCAACTTGATGATCGACTTGAAGAAGCAGCATGACTTGACTTACCTCTTCATCGCCCACGACTTGTCCATGGTTAAGTTCATCTCTGACCGGATCGGGGTTATGCACTACGGTAAGCTGCTGGAAGTCGGCAGTGCTGATGAAGTTTACGACCACCCGCTGCACGACTACACCAAGAGTTTGATCTCTGCCGTGCCGCAACCAGACCCGGAAATCGAACGGTCCCGGAAGCGGATCGATTACGAATACGGCAAGTTCGAAGGCGACGGTAAGGACGATCAACGGTCCATGCACGAAATCCGTCCAGGCCACTTTGTTAAGTGTACTGACGATGAAGTTGCCTACTACGAAAAGGTTGCCCAAAGCTACGAGAAGTAGTTTGATAAAGCAAATAAAGAAAGAGAGCTCCAGCGAGCTCTTTTTTTGTGTTTCGTCTATTTTTCGTTCTTCGAATTGAGCTTTATCGGCTGGAACATTCTCGCCGGCCTGTCCTTGGGGATCGGCTTCCTCTGGCTGGTGCCTTACTACAACGCGGCTCACGCTGAGTTCTACCGGACTTTAGCCGGCGACCAGTTTAAGAGCAAGGATTAAGTCCAAAGTAAAAACCGCTCAAGTTCTGTTAGAGAACTGAGCGGTTTTTTCGTGCTTAATCCCGGTGAAGGGCGGCGATGACCAGGCCCAGCATGACGAGCGAGATCAAGCCGACGATAATCAGCGTACCCATTAGGCTAATGAGTCCCAAGGAGCAAGTTCAACAGGAGTTGAAGAGAGCAACTCTTGCTGGTCCTTGGTCAAGTATTTCTTGTGGACAACGACTTCGTAGACGTATTCCTTGAACCAGTTGTGGCTCATGACGAAGAAGCCCTTTTCCCCGGACTTGTCGCCCCAGGAGTTTTCCACCTTCCATTGGCGGATGTCGCCCTTATCTTCATCAACCCCGACTAGGGTCATGGCGTGGGAAACTTCACCAGCGCCGGTAGCCAGGCGGTCAGCCTTGGACAGGCTAAGGTCAACGTCAAAGAGGTCTTCCAGCTTGTAGAGGTCAGTGTCCAGGTAGCCGGTCTTGCGGTCCATTTGCCGCAGGACGTCGTTGCCGAACCAGACAGCTTCCCCGTCCTTTAATTGGGCAACAGCGGCTTGCTCCAGGTATTCCATCGGCACGTTCAAGAAGAGGATCGGGCTGCCGCCTTCAACGTTGTCTTCAGCGCCCAGGTGGTAGAGCTTGCCGTATTCGTGGTCTGGGGCGTTGGTCAAGACCACGTAGTCGTCCAGGTCGACGTCAAAGTACTTGTTGAAGAAGGAGACTGGGGTCAAGTTCTTTTCCAGGTGGTAGTTCTTGTCGTCGTCTCTGTATTCCAGGTCAAAAGTCTTTGGCGGTTCACCAACGGCGATGGCAACCATCCGGTAGATTTCGTTTAAGAAGGTCTTGCGGGCCTTTTCCAGCCCTTCCTGGTCACCTGCTTGAGCCAGGCGGCGCAAGGCCAGGGCGTCTTTTCTTTCCTTGTCAGCCAGGGCGCTGGCCAAACCGTTAGTAGCGGAAGTGTTGAAGCTTTCAGGCATAACGTAGCTTGGCACGACACCATACTTCTTGACCAAAGAGATGGCCATGTGCCATTGGCCGCCGTCGTGGCCGGCGAAGTCGAAGTAGCTGCGGACTTCCCGGTCGTCTAATGGTTTATCAGCGGTTTCGATCACTTTTTCATAGAAAAGGTTGGCTCTTTCCAGCTTGTCCCAGAAGAAGTTGTAGCTTTGGGACAGGGTAAAGTTCTTGGCCTTATGCTTGGCGCCGAAGTCGTGGCGCAAGACGTTCAAGGTTGAGAAAAGCCAGCAGCGGCCGGACTGCTTTTGGTTGGTGACGTTGTCCGTTGGCAATTCAGTTGAAAAGACCCGGGTCAGGCGGCCAGCCACGCGTTCATTGTAGGAAGCTTCCAGAACACCGCTTCTGGCGGCAGCGCGGGCGATGACTTGGTTCTTCGGGTCAGCATTGAAATTTGCGCTGAATTCCGCCAATTCCTGCAGAGTTAATTCATGACTCATATTTTTTTCTCCTTTTGTTTTAATATTAATAAGTCAATGTTAACATACCTGCTTAAATTAAGGAATCCCAAGGATCAAGTTCGATCGGCTGGTTCTTGAGCAGGTCCAGGATTTCAGCCGGCACATGCTTCTTTTGCACGGCGACCTCGTAGGTGTATTCTCTGAACCAGTCCGCGCTCATGGTGAAGTAGCCCTTTTCCCCGGACTTGTCGCCCCATGAGTTTTCCACCTTCCATTGCCGGACTTGACCGCCGTCCACGTCAACTCCAACCAGTGCCATGTCGTGGGAAGATTCCCCGATCCCGGTAGCCAGGCGGTCAGCCTTGGACAAGTGGCTGTCGATGTCCAAAAGCTGGTCCAGCTGGTAGAGATCCAGGTCCATGAAGCCGGTCTTGCGGTCCATCTGCCGGCCAACATCATTGCCGAACCAAACAGCTTCCCCGTCTTTCAGCTGGGCAATCGCCGCGTCTTCCAGATATTCCATCGGCACGTTGATGAAGAGGTTAGGGTAGCCGCCCTTAATGTTGTCTTCAAAGCCCAGGTGCAAGACCCGGTTCATTTCATGGTCTGGGGCATTAGCTAAAACCACATAGTCGTCCAGGTCGGTCGCGCAGTACTTTTTGTAGAACTGGACCGGCGTCAAGCCCTTGTCCAAGTGGTAGTTCTTGTCGTCGTCTCTGAATTCCAGGTCAAAAGTCTTCGGCGGTTCACCCAAGGCCGTAGCCATGATCCGGTAGATCTGGCTTAAAAAGTCAGTCCGGGCCGCCTCCAGCTTTTCCTGGTCGCCTGCTTGCGCCAGCCGGCGCAGGGTCAAGGCGTCTTTTCTTTCCTTGTCGGCCAAAACCATGTCCAAAGCCTGGCTGTGGTTGCTGTTGAAGCTTTCCGGCATGGCGTAAGCTGGCACTACCCCGTATTTGGCGATGAGGGAAGCCGCCATGTGCCACTGGCCGCCATCGGTCTGGCACCAGTCAAAGTAGCCGCGGACTGTCCGGTCAGCCAAAGGCCGGTCAGCCGTCGCAATGATCCGGTCGTAGAAGTAGTTGGCCCGTTCAATCTTGTCCCAGAAGAAGTTGTAGCTCTGGGAGAAGGTGAAGTTCTTAGCCTTGTTGGCCTTGCCAAAATTGTGCCGGACCACGTTCAAGGTTGAAAAGAGCCAGCAGCGGCCGGATTGCTGCTGGTTGGTGACATTGTCAGTGTCCAGCTCGATGGAAAAAGTCCGGTTCAGCCGCTGGCTGACGGCCGGGTTGTAGGCGGCGTCCAAGAGGCCGCTGCGTCTGGCGGCCCGAGAAATTACTTGATTTTTAGGATCAGCGTTGAAGTCCCGGCTGAAGGATTCCAGCAGCTGGGGGCTTAATTCGTGTGTCATGAAAAATCTCCCTTAGCAATAGATGATTATAGAATAATCTTACGCTAAAGAGGGCAAAAAAAGAAGCCCTAGCGGGCTTCTCTAAGCACTCTGGGCTTATTCGATAGTAATCGTGTCTGCGTTTTCTTCTGGAGCTACCTTTGGCAGGGTAACCGTCAAAACGCCCCCGTCAAGCTTGGCTCTAATGCCTTTCTTATCAACGTTCGGCAGGCTGAAGCTTCTGGAAACTGACCCTTCGCTGCGTTCCTGGCGCAAGAGGTTCTTCTTCTTGTCGCTGTCATCCTTGAAAGTGCTACGGTGGGCGGAAATCGTCAAAATCCCGTCAGTGTAGGAGAGGTGGATGTCATCCTTGCTCATCCCCGGCACGTCGATCTTGACGGTGTATTCGTGCTCATCTTCAGCAACGTCTGATTGCAAAATGTTTCTGAAAGCGTGGCTGTCCAATTTGTCGAGCCAGTCGCCCATGTGATCGAACAAGTCGTTGTAACGGTTCATTAAATCATTAGTCATAATCTAAAACTTCCCTTCACCAAATTATGCAAATTGCTTTTTACAAATAGAGGCGGGGAGAGAAGCGGCGGAGCCGCTTTCTTTCCCGACAACTATATTATAGTCCCTTTTAGGAAAAATAGCGTAATTAGCACTCAACTTTTTTGACTGCTAAATAAAATTTTTGGCAAAAAGACCTGGGCGGGCTATAATGATTAAAAAATGGAAGTGAAAGGCGACTGGTAAGTATGGTATATTATCAGAAAATGACTCCCGAGGGCTACAAGCAGATTGAAGACGAGATCGCGGCCTTGAAGGCTGACCGGCCCCGCCTGGTGCAGAACCTGAAGGAGGCTCGTGCCTTGGGCGACTTGTCCGAAAATACTGAATATTCAACCGCTAAAAGGGAACTCCGCCACCTGGACAGCCGGGTCCGCTACTTGAACAAGCAGCTGAAATACGCGGAAGTCATCGAAACGGTCAACGACGGTAAGGTCAACCTGGGCAAGCAGGTGGAAATCCGCTATGAAGACGACCAGGAGGTTGAAGAATACCGGATCGTCGGCCGGATGGAAGAGGCCGTAGGGGATGGAAAACTGCCCTTTGACTCGCCTTTGGGCCACGCCCTGATGAAGCACAAGGCCGGAGACCGGGTGACGGTTGAAGCCCCAATGGGGGACTATGAAGTGACCATTTTGTCGGTCAAGTAGCAAACAGCAGAAGAAAATATAAAGACAAGAAAAACCGTTTCGCCAGGCGAAACGGTTTTTGTGTTGATAGCTTTTTTACCGTCTTACAGAGTCCATGGGTCTTGCAAAACGATGGTTTGTTCCCGGTCTGGGCCGACAGAAATAGTCACGACAGGGATGCCAGTGATTTCACTGATCCGCTTGACGAAAGCCTGGGCCTTTTCTGGCAGGTCTTCCCAGCTCTTGGCGCCGGTGATGTCTTCTTCCCAGGCTGGCAGTTCTTCGTAAACTGGCTGGCAGGCTTCAACTTCCTTCAAGCTGGCTGGGTAGTAGTCAATTTGCTTGCCGTTTAAGTCGTAGGCCACGCAGATCTTGATCTTGTCAAAGCCGCTGAAGACGTCCAGCAGGTTCAAGCTCAAGGCGTTGATCCCGGCTACGCGCTTAGCGTGACGGAGGGCAACTGAGTCAAACCAGCCAACCCGGCGCGGACGGCCAGTAACAGTACCGTATTCGTGGGCGATGTCCCGGATCTTGTCGCCGGTTTCATCGTGCAGTTCAGTTGGGAATGGGCCGGCACCAACTCTGGTAGTGTAGGCCTTGCAGATGCCCAGGACAGTCTTGATCTGGTTAGCCCCGATCCCGCTGCCGGAAGCGATCCCGCCGGAAACTGAGTTAGAAGAACTTACGAATGGGTAGGTACCCTGGTCGATGTCCAGCATGATCCCTTGGGCACCTTCAAAGAGGACCTTTTCGTCCCTGTCCAGGGCGTCGTTGACGTAGAGGGAAGTGTCACAAACGTACTTGGCGATCCGCTTGCCGTATTCAACGTACTTGTTGTAGATTTCGTCAAAGTCCATGGCTGGCTTGCCGTAAACCTTGGTGAAGAGGGCGTTCTTGCTTTTCAGGTTGAAGCGGAGCTTTTCCGCAAAAATTTCCGGATCGATCAGGTCGCAGACCCGGATGCCGATTCTGGAAGCCTTGTCCATGTAAGTTGGCCCGATCCCGTTCTTGGTGGTGCCGACCTTCAGGTTGCCCTTGGCTTCTTCTTCATAAGTGTCTTGCATTACGTGGTAAGGCATGATGACGTGAGCGCGGTTGGAGATCTTCAAGTTGCTTGTGTCGATCCCGCTCTTTTCCAAGTTGTTCAGTTCGCCCAGGAGGACTTTAGGGTTGATAACCACCCCGTTGCCGATCACGGCGCCCAATTTAGCCGCGAAGATCCCAGATGGAATCAAGCGCATCTTAAATTCCTTGCCGTCAAAGTCGATCGTGTGGCCAGCGTTGTTACCGCCGTTAGCGCGAACTGACAGGTCTGCCGTCGTCCCTAAAAAGTCTGTAATCTTACCCTTGCCTTCGTCGCCCCATTGGCTGCCGACAACTGCGATTGATGTCATTTTTTCACCTCAAAAAATATTTCATAGAACTTACGTTAGAAAGGTTAGCATTTGCCGGGCAATTAGTCAACAGGAAATCCGAATAATATTTTTAGAACGTTCGTGAATAGTTCGAATAAACCTTGACTTTTATGGGAAATGTCAGTAAAGTATCAAAGGTACTTTAAAAAAGGAGCTGGCAAAAAATGAACAATTATTTCAGCATGGAAGCTTTTGACTATGATGATATCCAACTGGTGCCCAACAAGGCCATCGTGAAGAGCCGGAAGGAATGTGACACGAGCGTCAAGTTTGGAAACCGAACTTTCAAGATCCCAGTCGTTCCCGCCAATATGGAAAGCGTCATTGACGAAAAGCTGGCGGTCTGGCTGGCCCAAAATGGCTATTACTATGTCATGCACCGCTTCCAGCCCGAAAAGCGGGCCGACTTCATCAAGATGATGCATGAGAAGGGACTTTTTGCATCGATTTCCGTCGGCATCAAAGGCGATGAATATGACTTCATCGACGAACTGGTGGAAAAGGACTTGATCCCGGAATACACCACGATCGACGTGGCCCACGGGCACTCAGTCTACGTGATCGACATGATCAAGTACATTAAGGAAAAAATGCCGGACACCTTCTTGACGGCCGGCAACGTGGCAACGCCGGAAGCCGTCCGGGAACTGGAAAATGCCGGCGCGGACGCTACCAAGGTGGGGGTTGGCCCGGGCAAGGCCTGCATCACCAAGCTCAAGACCGGTTTCGGGACTGGCGGCTGGCAGCTGGCTGCCCTCAGAATGTGCAGCAAGGTGGCCAGAAAGCCTTTGATCACTGACGGGGGGATCCGCCACAACGGTGATATCGCCAAGTCTGTCCGCTTCGGGGCCAGCATGGTCATGATCGGGTCAATGCTGGCCGGGCATGAAGAATCCCCGGGCAACGTGATTAAGATCGACGGCAAGACTTACAAGCAGTACTGGGGTTCAGCCAGTGAAGTGCAAAAGGGCGCCTATCGCAACGTTGAAGGCAAGCAGATGCTGGTCCCTTACCGGGGCAGCATCGCTGACACCTTGGAAGAAATGAAGGAAGACCTGCAGTCTTCCATCTCTTACGCCGGTGGCCGGGACCTGGAATCAATCAAGCGGGTCGACTACGTGATCGTTAAGAACACGATCATGAACGGCGACTATTAAACTGAATTTTGTAAAAAGAGGCTGAGGTCTCTTTTTATTTTTGCTTTTATTTTCTGTTTGCCTACTTTTTAGAACAAAGGTTCGATATAATTTATTAGAACGAATGTTCAAGAAAGAAGTGGATTTTGATGTACGATTACCGCTATGAGCCCCACCGGGTTATTTTTATGATCGACAACAAATCTTTCTATGCCTCCTGCGAGGCCCTGCGCCTGGGCCTGAACCCAATGGAAGTCGCTTTAGCCGTCGTGTCCCAGCAGGTGGGGACTGACTGGGGGTCAGCCTTTATGTCGGTTACGCTGACTACGAGGCAGATCCAGCTGGCTTCAGCATTCAAGAGAAGATCACGCCGACTGATATTTCCAGCGATTTGGTGGCCAAGCTCAGGGACCTTTTCAGAAGAAAGTGGCGGGGGCAGGCGGTCAGACGGCTGGGAGTGACCTACAGCAATTTAGCGCCGGCCGGCTGCCAGCAGCTGACCTTCTTCCTGCCGCCAGCTGAGCAGATCAAGCAGCAGAAGCGGGATCAGGTGGTCGACAAATTACGGAAGAAGTATGGTTTTGCCAGTGTCGTCAGAGCCTCCAGCCTTTTGCCAGGGGCCACGGCAATTGCCAGAAGCCGCTTGGTCGGCGGCCACAATGGGGGCAACGCCTATGAGTAAGGAGTTTGACCAGCGGGTGACGGATTTTTTCGCCCATTATCAAGACCGGGGGATGAAGAAGTGGGCGGGCTTTTTCCTAAGCGACCACACGGCCATGATCAATAAAGAGACAAGGCAGAAAAGCGTGCCTGACCGGGCGGAAATAGTTGGCTTTGTCCAGGGCTACGCAGAAGACAAGGTGGTGATTGGCGAACACGTCATTGCGCTAGACGACTTGCGCCGCGTCCTGCTTTTAAGTGATTAAGGACAAAAAAGAAGCCCCGCTTCATGGTAAAGGAGGCTTCTGAGATTTATCTGTGTTTAATTGCAAAAGTTATTTTTCGTCCAGTCCTTTTTTTCCCTTGAAGATCAAGTTCAAAAGGACGGAAGAGATTGAGGCGATGACGATCCCGTTTTCTAGGAAAAGCTGCAGTTCACTTGGCAGAGCCTGAAAGATGGTTGGGTAGACGGAAACGCCTAAGCCCAGGCCCAGGGAGATGGCCACGATCAAGAGGTTATTGTTGTCGCTGAAGTCGACCTTGAGCAGCATCTTGATCCCTTGTACGGCGATGGAGGAGAACATGACCACCATGGCCCCGCCTAAAACGGCCGTTGGCATGATGGTGACCAGGGCACCGACTTTTGGCAGAAGGCCCATGGCCATCAAGAGGCCGGCTGCCCAGTAGATCGGCCGCTTGGACCGGATGCCGGACAATTGCAGGAGGCCGACGTTCTGGGAGAATGTGGTGTAAGGGAAGGTGTTGAAGAGACCACCGAAAATCTGGGCCAGCCCTTCAGCCCGGTAGCCCCGCTTGAGGTCATCTTCCGTGATGTCCTTGCCCAAGAGGTCGCCTAAGGCGAAGAAGACGCCGGTTGATTCAACCATGGAGACCAGGGCGATGATCATCATAGTCAAGCTGGATGACCATTCAAACTTTGGCAAGCCGAAATAGAAGAATTGCGGGAAGTGCAGCCAGGCAGCTTCAGAAACTGGGGTCAAAGAAACCATGCCCAGGCAGGCGGCCAGGAGAGTGCCGACGATGAGGCCGATCAAGATGGAGATTGAGGCAATGAAGCCCTTGGCGAAGGCTTGCAGAGCCACGATCACCAAGATGGTGACGCAGCCGACCAGGAGGTTCTTCGGGTCACCGAAGTCCTTGGCAGTGGCTGACCCGCCGCCCAGGTTCTGGATGCCGACCGGGATCAAGGTCAAGCCGATAGTGGTGATCAAGGTCCCGGTGACAACTGGCGGGAAGAGCTTTTTGATTTTGGAAAAGACTCCGGCGATGAGGAAGACGAAGACCCCGGCCACGATGATTGATCCGTACATGGTGCCGATGGAGTACTTCTGCCCGATCATTTCCAAAGGAGCAACAGCCTGGATGGCGCAGCCTAAAACGACTGGCAGGCCGATCCCGAAGTAGCGGTTGCGCAATAGCTGCAAGAGGGTGGCCAGGCCGCACATGAAGATGTCGATGGAGACCAGGTAGGTCAATTGCTCTGAGTTAAAGTGCAGGGCATTGCCGATCAAGATCGGGACCGCCACGGCCCCGGAGTACATGGCCAAAAGGTGCTGCAGGCCCAGGACAAAAGAGCGGCCTTGTGAAGGTTCTTGTGTTTGATCCATTTTTAGTAGATAACTCCTACTGTCAAAGATTAATTGAAGATAACTTGCCCGTCGGCGAATTCCTTGATGCTGGCCAAAGCTTCCAGGTGGTAGCCATGGTTAACCAGCCAGTCGTGGCCGCCCTGGAAGGCCTTCTCCACGACAACGCCCACGCCGACTACTTCAGCGCCGGCTTGTTCAGCCAGGGAGATCAGGCCCTTGGCTGCTTCGCCGTTGGCCAGGAAGTCATCGATGACTAAGATGCGGTCATTGGCATCAAGGAACTTGGCTTCAACAGAAATGGTGTTGGTCACTTGCTTGGTGTAGGAGAAGACTTCCGCGGTGTAGACGGCGTCAGTGACGGTTGAAGGCTTCTTCTTTCTGGCAAAGACCATCGGCACGCCCAGGCAATAGGCGGCCATGATGCCGGGAGCGATCCCGCTGGCTTCAGCGGTAAGGACCCGGGTGACGCCAGCATCCTTGAAGAGGCGGGCGAATTCCTGGCCCAGGGTCATCATCAATTGGGGATCGATCTGGTGGTTCAAGAATGAGTTGACCTTCAAGACGTCGCCTGGTAAAACGACGCCATCCTTCTTAATGCGTTCTTCTAAAAGTTCCATGTGACTCCTTCCGAGAAAAGAAAAAGGCTCCTTTTACCAAGCTAGGCAAAAGAAGCCGCGCCGGCAATACCGGCCCTTCTTTACCTATAGTCCGGAGTTTACGGCTCCGGGTAGAGACTGCTGCCCGTATCGCAGCGATATATAAGCAGAAACATTTGTTAAGTTATTGCTAAATCTTACAGCAAAAACCGAATTAATTCAATCAGATTCGCTGAAAAATTTCTAATCTGGCGCAAAAAGTCCTGAAAGATTAAAAGAATTAGTGAATAATTCGCTTTTTGTTGACCTGGCGGCGAAAAACGTGTAAAGTTGATTAATTAAAAAGTATCAACGATTGTTTGAAAGGATAAAATCATGTCTTTGTGGGAAACCAAATTTGCTAAAGAAGGTATTACTTTTGACGACGTGCTCTTGATTCCAGCTGAAAGTCACGTTCTGCCGAACGAAGTCGACTTGTCAACCCAGCTGGCACCAAACTTGAAGCTGAACATTCCTTTGATCTCCGCTGGGATGGACACGGTGACCGAAGGCAGAATGGCGGCAGCCATGGCCAAGATGGGCGGCCTTGGGGTAGTCCACAAGAACCTTTCAATTCAAGCGCAAGCTGACGAAGTCCGTCTGGCTAAGAACACTCCGGTAACTGCCGAAGACACCCACGCTGCCGTTGACAAGGATGGCAAGCTCTTGGTAGCTGCTGCTGTCGGTGTGACTAGCGACACTTTTGAAAGAGCAGAAGCCCTGTTTGAAGCCGGTGCTGACGCGATCGTTATCGACACGGCTCACGGTCACTCAGCCGGCGTTTTGCGCAAGATCAAGGAAATCCGCGACCACTTCCCGCACAACACTTTGATTGCCGGCAACGTGGCTACTGCTGAAGGTACCCGGGCCTTGTTTGAAGCCGGCGTTGACGTAGTCAAGGTTGGTATCGGGCCTGGCTCAATCTGCACCACCAGAGTGGTTGCCGGTGTCGGCGTGCCGCAATTGACTGCTATTTACGATGCGGCTGACGCAGCCCGGGAATTTGGCAAGCCGATCATCGCTGATGGCGGGATCAAGTACTCAGGTGACGTGGTTAAGGCTTTGGCTGCTGGCGGCAACGCTGTTATGCTGGGCTCCATGCTGTCAGGTACTGAAGAAGCTCCAGGTGACGTGCAGCAAGGTTCTGACGGTCGTCTGGTTAAGTCCTACCGTGGTATGGGGTCAGTTGGCGCCATGTCCCAGCAGCATGGCTCAAGCGACCGCTACTTCCAAGGCGGCGTGAACGAAGCCAACAAGCTGGTGCCAGAAGGCATCGAAGCTGTTGTTTCTTACAAGGGTACGGTAAGCAACGTTGTTTACCAGATCCTTGGGGGCCTGCGGTCCGGTATGGGCTACTGCGGGGCTGAAAACATCGACAAGCTGATTGAAACCGCCCAATTCGTCCGCATTTCAAACGCCGGCCTGCGTGAATCCCACCCGCACGACGTGATGATGAGCAAGGCCGCACCTAACTACGGAGGCATCGACTTCTAATGGCAAAAATCGACTTAAGCAATTTTGACAAGATCATCGTCCTGGACTTCGGCAGCCAGTACAACCAATTGATTACCCGCCGGATCCGTGACTTTGGCATCTACTCAGAACTTTTGCCGCACACGATTACGGCAGAAGAAGTGAAGAAGATCGCTCCTAAGGGGATCATCTTCTCCGGCGGCCCGAACTCAGTTTACGATGAAAACGCCCTGGACGTTGACCCGGAAATTTTTGAACTGGGGATTCCAATCTTGGGTATCTGCTACGGGATGCAACTGATGACCCAGAAGCTGGGCGGGACGGTTGAAAAGGCCGGGGAAGCTGAATACGGCTCAGCCCACATTGAAGTCAAGGAAGCTGACAGCCCGCTTTACAAGGGCCTGCCAGAAAAGCAGGTTGTCTGGATGAGCCACGGTGACCTGGTAACCAAGGTGCCAGAAGGCTTTGAAGTTCTGGCTTCAAGCAAGAACTGCCCGATCGCTTCCATGGCTGACCCAGACCGGAAGTTCTACGCAATCCAGTTCCACGCTGAAGTCCGCAACTCAGAATACGGCCTGGACATCTTGCGCCGTTTTGCCTTTGACGTCTGCGGGGCCAAGGACAACTGGACCATGGATGACTTTATTAAGCTGTCTGTTGACTCAATCAGAGAAGAAGTTGGCGACGCCAATGTGATCCTGGGGATCTCCGGCGGGGTTGATTCCAGTGTTACGGCTACCCTTTTGCACAAGGCAATCGGCAGCCAGTTGACGGCGATTTTTGTCGACCACGGCCTGCTTAGAAAGAACGAAAGCGATGAAGTTATGGCCGCTCTTAAAGAAGGGCTGGGCGTGAACATCGTCAGAGTTGATGCTAAGGACCGCTTCATGTCCAAGCTGGCTGGGGTAACCGACCCAGAAAAGAAGCGGAAGATCATCGGTAACGAATTCGTGCAGGTCTTCAACGATGAAGCCAAGAAGATCAAGGACGCCAAGTTCCTGGCCCAAGGGACCTTGTACACTGACGTGATTGAATCAGGGACCGACACGGCCCACACGATCAAGAGCCACCACAATGTCGGGGGCTTGCCGGAAGACATGCAGTTCAAGCTGATTGAACCGCTGCGGCAATTGTTCAAGGACGAAGTCCGGGTCTTGGGTGAAAAGCTGGGTCTGCCACACGACTTGGTATGGCGGCAGCCGTTCCCAGGTCCTGGCCTGGCTATCCGGGTAATCGGGGAGATCACTGAAGAGAAGCTGCGGATCGTCCGGGACGCGGACGCGATCTTGCGGGAAGAAGTCAAGAATGCAGGCTTGCAGGAAAGCATTTGGCAATACTTTGTTGCTTTGCCAGGGATGCGGAGCGTCGGGGTCATGGGCGACGGCCGGACTTACGACTATGCTGTCTGCATCCGGGCCGTTACGTCAATTGACGGAATGACGGCTGACTTTGCCCAGATTCCATGGGATGTTCTGCAGAAGATCTCCGTGCGGATCGTCAACGAAGTTAAGCAGGTTAACCGCGTACTGTACGACGTGACGAGCAAGCCGCCGGCAACTATTGAATACGAATAAAAAAGCGGAATTTTCTCCGCTGGGGAAACTACCTGGTTATTGCCAGGTGGTTTTTTTGCGTAAAAATGAAAAAACCACTCAACTTTTCTATTTTTTAATATATACTTAACACATGGAAACGTGGGGGAGAATTTAAGAAAGTCGTGAGTGTTTTGTATTATTCAGATTTTATCAAGGGTAACCGGGTTAGGTTTATCGCGATCATTCTTTTAGTTATTGGCGGCAGCGCGCTTCTTGCCGGCAACAATGCTTTGCTGACGCTGCTGGGGGACAGCTTGCGCAAAGGAAACCTGCTGCTTTTCGTGTCAATTATCGGGATCAATGTTGTGGTTGATTCCATCGGCAGCAGCCTGTCTTATATAGCCAATTACTTGTATGATAAACAGACTCAGGAGTATTTCCACAAACTTCGGTTTGCTGAAGTGGAAAAAATCTACAACAGTGGTAACAAGGCACCAAAAGTTTCCAGCGTTCAGAACAGTTTGACCCAAGATTTAAACATGCTGGGTGAAAATTTCCTGGCTCCATGGCTGAAAATTGCCGCTTGTGGATTGGATGTAGTCCTTTCCTCAATCATCGTCTTTACCTACAGCTGGCTTTTATTGCTGGTAATTCTGCTTCTTGCAGTGTTGATGTTTTTCATGCCTCGATTTTTATCTCCAGCTTTGCAAAAGGCTATGGATGATATTTCTAATGAAAACAAGCGTTATCTCGATATGCTGGAAAAATGGTTTAGCGGTTTGAGCGTTTTGCAGAGATACCACGTCAAGCAGAAGCTTTTGGCGGTGACGACTGCTCAAGGAAAGCAACTTGAAGATGCCAATGTCAGACGGTCCGGCCGGATGCAATTTGCCAGCGGCGTCAACAATGCCGCAAACGTGTTGTCCCAGGCCTTGATTTTGCTCGTTTCAGGTGTCTTGATTATTACTGGCCGGATGAATTTCGGTGTTTTCTTTAGCATTGGCAACTTTGCCAGCACGATTTTTACTGAACTGGGGGTTGTGGTCAACCAATATACTATTTTGCAGTCAAGCAAGACTTTAAACGCCAAGCTCAGAAAGCAGCTTGCAGTTCAGACCGACCACTTAGAAAAGACTGAAAGTTTGGACCATTTTCAGTCATTGTCAGTTCATGCCTTGTCTGTAGCTTTTAGTAATGAGGAAAAAATCACTTATCCGGATTTTCAAATCAAGCGGGGAGAAAAAATCTTATTGTCAGGTGACAGCGGGACTGGAAAATCTACGCTTTTTAAGCTGATCCTGCAGGAGTTGTCATTGGCGACTGGAAAGATTTGTTTTAAAAACGAAGCCGGGCAAGAAATTGAGCGGCCAGACCTGTCTCAAATTGGTTATGTTCCGCAAGATCCGGTTCTCTTTCCAGGTACAATCAAGGAAAACATTACAATGTTTAACTCCAAGCTGAATGACCGGGTAATGCATTTTGTTAAGCAGGTGAATTTTGAAAAAGATCTGGCTAAATTCCCGGCAGGAGTAGATACGGAACTCGATCAAGGCAAGCATGCCCTGTCTGGCGGCCAGCGGCAAAAAGTGGTTTTGGCCAGAGCACAGATCCATGACAGTCAGCTGATTTTCATTGATGAAGGCACTTCAGCCATCGATACACACAATGGCTTGGAAATTCTGCAGAATCTGTTGCAAACCGATGCAACGATTGTTTTTATCGCGCACAACTTGACTGAAGAGATGCGGCAGTTATTTGACCGGGAGATTCATTTGAGCAATACTGCAGGTTAAACGAAAAAAGCGGGCAAGTTTGGCTTGTCCGTTTTTTATTCATTGAAATATTTGCTAAAAGCTTTGCGATATTGGCTGGGGGTCATTTTTTTCCAGGCTTTAAAATTACGTTCTAAAACTTTGGCTGAAGAAAAGCCGCAGTAATTGGCAATGTAGGCGACGGAATAGTTTGTACTCAGCAAGAGGTATCTGGCGTGCATGAGCCGGACTTGTTTTAAGTATTTGCCTAAAGGAAGTTTAGTCACTTGGCTCAATTCTTTATTTAAAGTCACTTGTGAAATTCTAAAATGTTCAGCAATGCTTTGTGCCGTGATATTGGTGGAAGAGTTGTTGGCGATGTAGGCGATCACCGTGTCAGCCAAAGATTGGTTTGGCGGCGTTGTGACGGCAGTTTTTTCAGTATATTCGCTGTCGATCAGGGCAATCATTTGAAAAAATTCGCTCAAAATTAAAAAGCGGATACTGTCACTGATCGGCTGGTCGACGAGTTTAGCGATGGTAATCAGATTTTTTCTTAACTGCCGGTAGCTGGCTGTATCGCGGCTGATATGGTCCATCTTGATCCGCCAATTTTTACTGGAAGGATATTCTTTTTCTAAAAAATTATTGTCAATAATCAGTCCCATTACATAATAAGACCGGTCTTTGTGCCCCGTCGCGGCATGAATCTGTGAGCGGTCAATAGCCCAGATATCGCCGGAATTGTAATGGTGGGTCTGGCCAGCAATGACAACCTTGAAGTCTTCCCCAGATACCAAATAGTCGATTTCGATTCCGGTATGCCAGTGGGTGGGGGCTTTAGGAGCGTAATTTGATCTTTTGAAAAATTTGAAGGGGAGGCGGGCGAGATTGTCGATCTCTTCGTAAGCAATGGGCATGTCCTTTTCTCCTTTATGAATTGTCCCTAAGTGCTTTAAGAAATGGGGAGTAATCGCTTTCCTATATGATACCATACTCTTTGTAAGAGCAAATAGCTTGCTGCTACAACTGATTTAGACGAATAAACCTGAACTTACAATTTAGGAGGAAAAATAATGGCTCATTTTAGAAAAGACTTTTTGTGGGGCGGCGCCGTAGCTGCTAACCAAGTTGAAGGTGGATACAACGAAGGCGGCAAGGGCTTGTCAGTGACTGACATTACCACGGCCGGCTCTTTGGAAAGTCCGCGTTATCTGACTTACACTTTGGATGGCAAGGATGGCAAAGTAGCTGGGATGTTCGCCAGCTCCTTGCCAAAGGGCGCTAAGGGGAAGATTCTTGACAATGAATACTACCCGAACCATGTAGCGATCGATTTTTACCATCATTACAAGGAAGACATCAAGATGTTCGCGGACATGGGCTTTAAGGTATTCAGAACTTCCATTGCCTGGACGCGGATTTTCCCAACCGGTGAAGAAGACAAGCCAAACCAGGAAGGGCTGGACTTCTACCGCAGAGTCTTTGAAGAACTGAAGAAGAACGGGATTGAACCATTAGTTACGATTTCCCACTATGAAGACCCATTGGCTTTAGGCGAAAAGTACAACGACTGGCAAGACCGTAAGATGATTGACCTCTACGTTAAGTACGCGACGACCTTGTTCAAGGAATACAAGGACCTGGTTAAATACTGGCTGACCTTCAACGAAATCAACTCATCCTTGATGTTCTTGAAGCTGGTGGGTGATGGCAAGGTATCTGATGCAGATTACCAAAAGGCTTACCAAAAGCTGCACCACCAATTCGTTGCTTCTGCTAAGGCAGTTGTTGCAGGCCACAAGATCAACCCAGACTTCATGATCGGGAACATGATTGCCGGTTCTGTTTACTACCCAGGCACCCCTGATCCAAAGGATGCTTTGGCTGCCCGCTATGAAGAAGAATTGAGCCAGCTTTACTGTGCTGACGCGCAAGCTAAGGGTGAGTATCCAAGTTTTGCCAAGCGCTTATGGGATGAACACAATGTTCATTTGAAGATTGAAGATGGCGACCTTGAAGTCATGAAGGAAGGTAAAGTTGACATGTACACCTTCTCATACTACATGTCAAACATGGTTACCACCCATGATGTTGGCGAAAAGGCTAAGGGCAACTTCGCTGCCGGCGCTAAGAACCCATATCTTGAATACTCTGAATGGGGCTGGTCAACTGACCCAGACGGCTTGCAACTGTACTTGGAAAAGATGTATGACCGTTATGGCATCCCAATGATGGTGGTGGAAAATGGTCTTGGTGCCGTTGATAAGCTAGAAGATGGTACTGTTCATGACGATTACCGGATTGACTACTTGAGAAAGCACATCAAGGCGATGGACAAGGCAGTTGAACATGGGGTTGACCTGCGTGCCTACACGACTTGGGGCTGCATTGACTGCGTTTCTGCCGGAACTGGTCAAATGTCCAAGCGGTATGGCTTCATCTACGTTGACCGTGATGACAAGGGCGAAGGTACGCTTAAGCGCCTGCCTAAGGATTCATACTACTGGTACCAAAAGGTTATCGCTTCAAACGGCGATGAATTATAAAATTAAAGCGTAAGAAAAGCGGACAAGTTTTCCTTGTCCGCTTTTTTGCTACTTACTTTTTCTTGAGCAGGTCTTTGTACATAGGGCGGTCTGTTTCGGGGATGCCCAAGAGGTCCATGGCTCCATCCAGAGTTAAGTTAGTGGTGTTGAGAATGTTGAGCAAGTAATCTCTAGTCACCTTCTCAGTCGTTTCTTTAGTCACTTCTTCAGTCGTTTCCTTCTTGGCCCGGTCAAGCTTGACCTGGATAAATTGTGGCATTACTTCAGTCGTGGTAGTCACCTAGTTCTTATCTCTTTTTTCCAATTCCTTGATTAACTCGTCAAAGGCATGCGTCTCCGACAGCATTGGTCTGGATGAAGTATTCCGCTAAGCAAAAGAAGGCACTCTTGAAGCGCTGATTCAGCTCTTTTGCTGACAAGTCGCTGATCCGGTAAAAAGCCTTGATCTCGTATCTGGCAACCACACCGCCTACATCGGCGTAGGCCACCACAGCAGCGGCAGCAATGCTATGGTCTGCGTAGTAATCGAATTCCACGCTTAAAGCACACTATCCCATATAATTCTCTGCATCTAAAAGGAGCCAGTTCCAAACCGGAACTGACTCCTTTTCTTTTGTCTTCATTTTTTGCTTGAAGCTTAGTTGCTCTTAGTGATATCAGCCCCAAAGTACTTGATGGAGAGCTTCTTCAAAGTGCCTTCTTTTCTGACTTCGGCTAAGGCCTTGTTGAACTTGGCCAAAAGCTTGGTGTTCTTCTTGTTGAAAAGAGCGGAAACCTTAACTGGATCAACTTGCTTGGACAAGTCGGTCATCTTTAAGTCCTTGGTGTTGTTGTCCTTGGCATACGCATACCAGGCTTCAGCGGCATTGATTGTCCCGTCCACGCGGCCTTGGCGGACTAAGGACAGACTGGTTGAAAAATCCCCAGAAGGAACGATGGTCCCCTTGTACTTCTTAACCAGGGCCGCGTTGTTGGTCCCAGTGCCTTCAGCCCACTTTTTCCCTTGGATCTGGCTTAACTTGGTAACCTTGCTGGACTTTTTGGTGATCAAGGCGTAGCGGGAATAAATGTAAGGGTCAGAGAAATTGTATACCTTCTTGCGTTCTGGTGTTTGAGTGATGTTGTTCAAAACTACATCGTACTTGCTAGAGCCCAGGCCGGCGATCAAGGAATCCCACTTGGTTGGAACAAACTTGGCTTTTAATCCCAGCTTTTTAGCAACGGCCTTGCCTAAGTCGACTTCAAAACCGGTCAGCTTGCCGCTCTTCCGGTAAGAATATGGGGCATAAGTGCCTTCCAGACCGATCGTCAAAGTCCCCTTGCTGGTCAGTTCTGACTGGTAGGAAGAAGAACTTGAGGATGAGCTGGAAGATGAGGAGCAAGCGGCCAGGCTGGCGCCAATTCCCGCAACTGCTAAAAAGGACAAGATCTTCTTGATTGATTTTTTCATGATGTTTCTCTTTTCTGTTTATATTTTTAGTTTTGCGATTTTTGCTAAAAATCAGTCCAAGCTGGCCAGGGACATGGAATTAAGGAAGTCCCGGATCCGCTGGTTGTCATTGTCTTGAGCAAAAAATTTCCCGGCATCTCCATCGTAGAGGATCTCTCCGTTTTCCACAAAGACGATCTTGTCGGCGACCCGCCGGGCAAATGCCAGATTATGGGTTACGATGACCAGGGACTGCTTTTCCTTAGCTAGTTCCAAGAGCACCTTCAGCACTTCCATTTCCAGTTCGGGGTCCAGGGCACTGGTCGGCTCATCTAGCAAGATGTATTCGGGATGCATGGCCAGGGACCTGGCGATCGCGACTCTCTGCGCCTGCCCGCCAGAAAGCGTCTCTGGGTAAAAGTCTGCTTTGTAGGCCAGGCCTACCTTGGCCAGGAGCTGCTTGGCTTCAGCCTCCGCGTCAGCCTTCCTTTTCCCTAGAACCTGGACAGGGCCTTCGGTCACGTTCTGCAAGACCGTGAAGTGGGGGAAGAGGTTGTAGGACTGAAAGACCATCCCGGTCTTCTTGCGGACAGTTAAGATATCCGCGTCTTTGATTTTTTGGGAAAAATCAATGTGGAGCTCATCCAGGTCAAAGTTTCCGCTTTCCGGCCGCTCCAGCAGGTCTAAGGAGCGGAGAATAGTTGATTTCCCGGAGCCGGATGGGCCAACCAAAACGGTCGTTTTGCCGGCAGGGAAGTCCAGAGAAATGTTTTTTAAAACTTGGTGGCTGCCAAAAGTCTTGCTTACCTTAGTGATTTTCATGCTTCTGCCTCGCTTTCTTTGCTATGCCGGCTGCTTGCCTTTTCAAGCCAGCCCTGGAGCCAGGAGAGGACGCTGCAGAAGAGAGCGTAAACCAGGGCAACCAGGCTGTACATGATCAGGGGCTGGTAGTTTTCCGCGGCGATCTGCTGGCTGACTTCAAACATTTCCACAATGGTGATTGAGGCTGCCAGGGACGTGTCCTTGACCAAGCCGATGAAGCTGTTGGACAAAGGCGGGATGGAAACTTTTAGAGCTTGGGGCAGGATGATTCTTCTCAGAGTCTTTCCCCGGTTCATGCCGATGGAAGCAGCTGCTTCCCATTGTTCGCGCGGCACGGATTGAATAGCAGCCCGGATCGTCTCTGAAGCGTAGGCCCCGGTGTTCAAAGAGAAGGTGATAATGCCGGCGGTAAAAGGAGCCAGTTTGATCCCGTTAGGCAAAAGGCCGGGGATTTTTAAATAAGGCAGGCCGAAGTAGACGATAAAAAGCTGCACCAGCAGGGGTGTTGACCGGAAGAGCCAGACATAGAAGCGGAAGATGGCCTTGATGATTAAAAAGCCGCCGCCCTTGTCCGAAATCCTCACCAAGGCAGTGACCAGCGCGATGATCAAGCCAAGAATGAAGGAAATGAGGGCCAGGGTGATGGTGTATTTGAAGCCGGCCGCGAAGATTTGCGGCAGGTAGTCGGTGAAAATGCTGTGTAAAATTTTTGACAGCTCCTTTCTAGCAAAGCAGGACAAGCCAGGTTTGTATTAGAACCGAATTAAAGGCCAGGACAAAAGAAAAAGGCCCAGTCAATAGTGACTGAGCCTTGGCAATAAGCCTGGTCTGATCTCGCGAAAGAACCGCTTGGTCCTTTACGAACTGACAGAAAAGCCGTCACTATCGTAAATTTGCATAGCAAAACACATGCCGCACATCATGCCGCAAGTACACATAGTGTTCATGTTTTGACCAGAAAAGTTAGTCATGTCAGCTTTTCCTTCCTTACAAAATTAAAGTATATTTAAAAGATACACTAGCCGCTAATCTTTGTCAAGCTTACTCTGTCTGTTACAGAAAATCTTTTCACCAAAAAGTAGTAATTCGCTATACTTTAACTTGCTTAAACTGGAAAGGACTAGATTATGATCGAGAAAAACGAATTGCCGATTTTGGAATATGATCTGGTTTCCCAGGAAGTTCTGAAGCCGGGCCATGATAATGAAGACGTAAGGCTGCCGGAAAAATGCCTCTTTGCCTTCTTAGGGGACGAAGTCGATAAGTATGCCGAGCAGGTAAAGGCAACTGTGGCTGACCACTTTATTACGATTGACCGCCTGCGGCCGATCTATATTATTGAGAACCAAGGTGAGCAGCTGTGCTTATGCCGGGCACCATTAGGTGGTCCCGCCGCCGCCCAGTTCATGGATGCCTTGATCGCCCTTGGCTGCCGGAAGTTTCTGGCTGTTGGCTCCTGCGGGACCTTGGTGGACATTAAGGAAAACGACTTCTTGATCCCGACCCGGGCTTTAAGAGATGAAGGCACTTTCTACAAGTACCTGCCGGCTAGCCGCTATGTAGACCTTGACCCAGTAGCTGTTGAAAAAATTGGCCAAGGCTTAAAAGAGCAGGGACTACCGTTTGAGCCCTGCACGACCTGGACGACTGACGGCTTTTTCCGGGAAACCCAGGACATGGTCGAATACCGGTGCGGGGAAGGCTGCCAGGTGGTAGAGATGGAGTGCGCCTCAATGGCTGCTGTTGCCGCTAAACGGGGCGCTGAATTCGGCCAGCTCCTCTACACGGCTGATTCCCTGGCTAACGTGGAGGCGCATGATGACCGCGATTGGGGTCAGGTCTCCCAGGCCAAAGTCCTGCACATCTGCCTGTGGATTATCCACAACTTTTAAGCAGGACAGAAAAATAGTTCGCAAAAAAGAGGAATCTTGTGTAAGATTCCTCTTTTTCCTGTGTATAAGTTTATGTTTCTTACTTTTTCTCGAAGTACTGCTCCTTATTGACCTTGAAGTACTTCTGGTAATCCTTGTAGTAGTTGTGGTACATGTGCTTCATCAAGAGCCAGCGCTTGACGTTCATGTCCGGCTTATAGAAGACCGTGGTGCCTACCTTGCCGGCCCGCAGAAGTGCCAAGGCTTCCTTTTTGGCCAGGGAGTCGACCGCGTATTGTTCAAAAATCTTGTCCGGTACACCCAACCAGAGCTTGTGCTTGGCTGGATCCTGGTTGCCGTAAACAACCGGCTGGTCCTTAAGCGAGTCTTCCACATAGTCGTCCACATACCACTTGGCCAGGTTGTAGCCGTTCAAAGTGACGTAGAAGCTGGACCGGCCTTGGCGGAGGTTGATCTCAAAGAACTTGTACTGGCCGTCGCGGACGTCGTACTTGATGTCAAAGTTGGCCATGCCCGTGTAGTTGATCTTTTCCAAAAAGGCCTGGACAGTCTGGTAGAGCTTCTCGTCATAGTCCGGCGCGATTACCATGTAGTTGCCGATGGCAATCGGGTCCGGGTCTTCCAAGAGGGGGTGGCCCAGGCACATCATCTTGACCTGGTGATTCTTGTCCACATAAGCGTTCAAGACCCGCATGTTGGAGTCATCGCCCGGGATGAAGTCCTGCAAAATCAAGTCTTCCTTGTAGCCATTGGTGTAGATCTTGCCCACAATATCCTTGAATTCGTCCAGGTCCTTGATGACAAAAGCCTTCTTCCGCCCTTCAAACTGGACGTCCAGCCAGGAAACCGGGTCTTCCGGCTTTAAAGCGACCGGGAAGGGGAAGGGTACGTCGGCGTAAGAACCATCCTTGTAAGCGGAAATAGTGATGACCTTGGTCTTCGGGTAAGGCAGGCCGTATTCTTCACAGACCTCGTAGAAGCCCTCTTTAGAGATTAGTTTTTCCAAGAGGGCGTAGTCGATATAAGGAACGATGAAGGCCTCTTCCAGCTCCTGCTTGTGCTTGGCTAAAAGTTCTGAGTAACTGTCCCCGCAGGAGATCAAGATCACCGGTTCCGGGTGCTTCTTGTATTCCTTGATCTTCTCGCGCATAACCTTGATGAATTCCGGGTCTTCAGTAAGGCCCGGGTGAACCTCGATGTCAACGATCTTTGAATACCGGGTCGGGGCTAAAGTGGACGCGCCCCAGGCCTGGACCTTGATCCCGTAAGCCTCGTGGAAGGACCGGGCCATCCCGTAAACATTGATGTCGCTACCTAAAAGAATCGGAGTAAATTGTTGCATGATTGTTGCCAGATTTCTATTGGATTGTAATTTTTTGAATAAAAAAGTCCCTACCTATGTTAGCACGTTTAGGCAGGAACCGAACTGTTTGCTTATGAATTTTCGCTGATCCGGTAGCGGATGGCCTTGGCCTTGCCCCGCTTGAGAACCAAGCCGCTGTTTTCCATCTGCCGCAAGAGCCGGGTCGCCGTAGCTGGGCTGACCCCTAAGAGCTCCTCAATATCGCTTCTGATAAATTCCCCATGCTTTTTGCCAAAAGCCAAAACGGTTTCTTCATTGCCAGTTGCCCGGGCCTTTGGCTTGGGGGCTGGGCTAGGGGAAGGAGCAGGTGTTACCGCCTTTTTGACTGGTTTAGAAGCCGCTTTAACAGCTGCCTGGTAATGGGGCAGGACCACCTTAAAAGAGCTGGGAGCGGCTAAAATCTGGGGCGCAAGGCGGCTGCCTTTGTAGGCACTCTTGATTCTGGCTAACCCCGTTCCGTAGGATTCCACCAGCTTCAGCTGGTAAAAGAGGTCAGCCAAGCGCTTGTTCCGGCAAACTGACAGGCCCAGCTGGATGTCTTCCAGGCTAATCCCGGGCATGAGGCCGCCAAAAGAAATGAATTCCACCCGGTCTGTGTATAAGTTGATCAAGCTGCTGGCCGGGTTGCTGTAGTCCCTGTGGATAATTGCGTTCATCAAGGCTTCTCTTAAGGCCTGCTTGGGGTAGGCTGGCCGGTCTTCCCGGTAAAGTCCCTTAATCTGGCTCTCTACTGGGTTGTGCTTTTCCAAAAAAGCGTAGACCTGCTGGAATTGAGCGGCTAGGGACCCGGTAAACTCCTGCCGGTCCAGGAATTCATCCTGGTCTGTCCCCTTAAAAACAGCGCACTTGATCGTGTAAGGGCACTGGTCAGAGACCAGGAGGTCGAAATTACTGAACTGGAGGATGCCGAACTGGCTGGATGGCGGGCTAAAGGGGAGACCCTGCTGGTCAAAAAGGGCCTGCAGGGAGTTGAAGGTCAAGTCCTGGCGGAGAGAAAGCTGGTTTTCAAAGCTGCTGGAATCATTTGGCGTAAGCATGGCGCGCCTCCTTTTTACTGCTTGCAATCTAATCATATTTTAGCGAATCTCGTCAATCTCGTCAATGACTTGATTAGATTTGATTTGATTATATTTACTTGATTTGATTCGATTCCCAGGCAAAAAGAAAAGCGCCCGAAGGCGCTCTTGTTAAAGGCTGGTCTGCTTTTTCTCCTGGTGTTTAGCATAGAAATGGTGGGCGACGTAGCAGAAGATCACGAATGGAATCGTCGCGTACAAGGCTACCCGCTGGGAAGGGTCAAACCAGATCAAAAGGCAGGAGGCCAGGCTGGCGATAAAGGCAAACCAAGGCGTGAAAGGATAGAGGGGGGTCTTGAACTTGAGCTCGCCCTCCGTATGCCCTTCTTTCAGCCACTTCTGCCGGAACTTGAGCTGGCACAGGGCGATCGCCATCCAGACGAAGACCACCGCCAAGCCGGAGATGGAAACCAGGACCAGGTAGATCGTGTCAGCCGCGTAGACACTGGTCAGAAGGGAGAAGACCCCACCCAGCATGCTTATCAGCAAGGAGATGGCCGGAATCCCTCTTTTGTTGGTTTTTGCAAAAACAACTGGGATAGTTCCCTCATTGCCCAGGGACCAGAGCATTCTGGTTGAGGCATAGAGGCCGGAATTGCCGGCAGAGATGATGGCCGTCAAAACGACGAAGTTCATCAAGTCGCTGGCAAAAGGAATCCCCATCATGTTAAAGACGTGGACGAAGGGACTTTCGGTAACGCCGGCTTGCTTGTAGGGGATGAGGCAGGCCATGATGAAGATGGAGCCGATGAAGAAGATGATCAGCCGCCATAAGGTGGTGTGGATGGCCTTAGGCAGGGTCTTTTCCGGTTCCTTGGCTTCCCCGGCCGTGATCCCGATCAGCTCCGTCCCCGAGAAGGCAAAGTTGACCGTGAGCATAGTGGTAAAAACCCCGCCAAAACCAGTCGGGAACCAGCCGTCTTTGGTCAGGTTGGTCAAACCTGGTGCTCCCTGGCTGCCTTTTAAAGGAATAACTCCGACCACCGCCAGTCCCCCTAAGATGATGAAGGCGACGATTGCCGCTACCTTGACGGCCGCGAACCAAAACTCGCTTTCCGCGAAAATCTTGACCGAGAAGAAATTGGAGAGGAAAATCAAAATCATGAAGACCAGGCTCCAGATCCAGACGGGGACAGAGGGAAACCAGTGCCGCATGATAATCCCCGCCGCGGTAAACTCGCTGCCCAGGGCAATAGTCCAGGTCAGCCAGTAGAGAATGGCGACCGTAAAGCCGGTGGCCGGATTAAGCAGGTTCTTAGCGTAAACGTGGAAGGAACCCGTGTAGGGCATGGCCACCGACAATTCGCCCAGGCAGAGCATGACGGCGTAAACCAGGATCGCCCCAAAGAAATAGGCGATAATCGTGCCGATGGGTCCGGCCTGGCTGATGGTATAGCCCGAGCTTAAGAAGAGACCGGTCCCGATGACCCCGCCCAGGGAGATCATCTGAATATGCCGGGCTTCCATCTTCCGCTCGAGGTGGTCGACTTTTTCTTGTTGAGCCATAAAAATACCTCTTCAAAACAGATTGGTTTTTTATTAACTTAAACTTCCCACACCAAAAATAACTATGAAGCCTTGAAAACTCAATAG
>ENA-ORUR01000264-ORUR01000264.1-human-gut-metagenome-genome-assembly--contig:-NODE-264-length-33272-cov-5.49586_pt1 | contig 33272 bp, 31 predicted proteins | sample MGYA00242086_ERZ509223 | MGnify/ENA primary metagenome ERZ509223 (study PRJEB26280, sample SAMEA2338820) | human gut metagenome | biome: human gut; feature: human-associated habitat; material: faeces... | reverse complement strand
GTTCTCATCAACCAATAATTAATTGGTCAGTGCTATTTATTTCAGCTTAGTGGCTAACTTATTCTTGAAATTTAGATACCTGTTATTTTTCGTCTATATGTTAACTAAGATGAAGTTCAAAATGAAAAAGCAATCAAACACTTACTATCAATTGTAAATGCTGATTGCTTTTTTCACGCTCAATATTATAAGTTTTGGTAGGGTTTTGGTAGGGAACAATGTTGCTTTTTATAGATTTGAATTGATTTTGCACCATTCAAATGCCGTTAAATTAGGATTCCGCTATCAAGTTAATAAGCAACATCATTCGTACTCGATCGTCGAAGGTGGCTTACTCGTAACATCATAAAGAATGCGGTTAACGTGGTCGACTTCATTTACGATTCGGACTGAGATCTTTTGAAGAATATCCCATGGAATCTTAGCGAAATCGGCTGTCATCCCATCAATTGAGGTAACGGCCCGGATAGCAACTGCATAGTCATATGTCCGGCCATCGCCCATGACACCAACTGAACGAATACCTGGTAAGACAGTAAAGTATTGCCAAATTTCTTCATCAAGACCTGCTTTTTTGATTTCTTCACGAAGGATTGCATCACTTTCACGAACAATTTCAAGCTTTTCAGGAGTAATTTCACCAATAACACGAATTCCAAGACCTGGACCTGGGAATGGTTGACGCCATACCAATTCATGTGGAATTCCAAGTTTTTCACCGAGTTCACGGGTTTCATCCTTAAAGAGCTTGCGTAATGGTTCAATTAACTTGAAACCGAGCTTCTTTGGCAAACCACCAACATTATGGTGAGACTTAATTGTCTGGGCGGTGTCTGTTCCAGATTCAATTACGTCCGTATAAAGCGTACCTTGAGCTAAGAAATCAGCATCTTTAATCTTCTTGGCCTCTTCGTTAAAGACTTCGATAAATTCCTTACCGATAATCTTCCGCTTTTGTTCTGGATCGGTAACACCTTCAAGCTTACCTAAGAAGCGATCTGCTGCGTCAACCTTAATAATGTTAACACCAAGGTCGCGACTCAACGCATCCATCACTTGGTCAGCTTCGTTCTTCCGTAACAATCCGTGGTCAACAAAGATACAAGTAAGTTGATCGCCAATTGCCTTATGAATCAAAACGGCGGTAACACTGGAATCAACCCCACCAGAAAGACCTAAGATAACCTTCTTATCACCGACTTCTTTGCGGATTTCATCAATCTGCATGTCGATGAAGTCATCCATCGTCCAGTTTGCTTTAGCGCCACAAACATCAAAAGCAAAGCGGCGTAAAATGTCTAATCCGTATTCGGAATTACGAACTTCAGTGTGGAATTGAACACCATAGAATTTACGGTCATTATCAGCAATCGATGCGATTGGACAGTTCTTGCTAGTAGCAGTAACTTCAAATCCAACTGGGGCTTGAGTTACTAAATCACCATGACTCATCCATACATATTGCTTCTTTGGCAAACCTTTGAATAATACAGCCTCGTCATCAAGTGCTTCAATATCTGCTCGTCCATATTCGGAGTTATCAGCTTTTTCAACCTTTCCGCCAAGGTCGTATGACATTAATTGCATTCCATAACAAATACCTAGAATCGGGATACCAAGCTTAAAGATTTCTGGATCGACCTTGAATGCGTTTGGATCATAAACACTATTAGGGCCACCAGAGAAGATGATCCCTTTAGGATTAATCTCTTTGATCTCGTCTGCGGTTAACTTGTGAGAAAGCAATTCGGAATAAATACCGAAATCACGAAGCCGACGAGTAATCAATTGATTGTATTGGCTACCAAAATCCAAGACAATGATCTTATCAAACGCATCTAAATTGATGTTTGCCACAATGACACTTCCTTTGTTCAAATTTTTATTCTTAAAGGCTAGTTTACAGGCTGAACATGGCATGGTCAATGATTATTTAATATTCCATAACAAAAAAGACGGGAGCTAAATTTTCTCACGCCTTTTTTGTTAGATGGAATTTTATTGAGGATATTTAATTAGTGTTCTAAATCAATATTTAATAGACGTAATTCTTCATCAACTGCTTGTGCCTCAAGTGTTTTAGTGTCTTTATCAGTTCTTATCATTTCGACAGCCTCCTCATCTCATTTAATCTGTATCCTTCTTAAGTGGTCTGTGAGTAATTGTCAATAAAAATGAGTCATAAATATCATGTGCAACCGTTTCGAACATTGATACATTAGGATTAAAAAGATTTATTTTTTACTTTTACTAGATGTTTTAACTAGATTTTCTAATGCAGGATTTGTAATCCATTCCAAATTCGGTTGATTTGAATGCGCTTTCTGCATTTGATAAAATTTAGTTAGTTATTTTTTACTTGAGGTGCAATATGTTTATTCGGACAAAATATCTTAACCAACTAATAAACAGCATGAACCAGTCAACAATTAAGATTCTTGTTGGCGTTCGGCGGTGTGGTAAAACGACTATTCTTGACCAGTTTCGGGCAACTCTCCGGCGTCAAGAAATTTCCTCAAGTCAAATTCAAGTGATCAACTTTGAATATCTCCTAGAAAATGAATTATGCAATCCAGAATATCTCTTACAATTTATTCTTGATCGACTTAGTAAACACCAGATGAATTATATCTTCCTTGATGAAGTCGAAGTGGTTCCCCAGTTTGCCCGCGTTGTAAATGCACTAAATTCACTTTCTAATACTGATATCTATATTACAAGTTCCAACAAAACCATTTTGGAGAAAGAAAATCTTCAACAAATGGTTTCTTATACTATCATCCCCGTTTTCCCTTGCAGCTTCCGTGAATACATAAAAAGGAACCAACAAGAAGCTGATTCCCAAGCGTTATATCAATATTTAAATGAGGGCGGTTTCCCCTATACTCACGAAATCCACGGTCCAATCAACCTCCGCAATTACGTGAATGGGATCATCAACACAATTATTATTACCGATTTCACCCAGCAGGCGACCCTTTGCAATCCAGGCCTGACTAAGCAACTTGCCCATCACTTAGCTCATCATGCTGGAACCACACAAAATATCTCCCAAATTGTCGATAGTCTTAAACGTCACCACATCACTACTTCCAATAAGACGGTCGATTTTTATTTACAATTCTTACAGAGGTCCTTTATCTTTTACCCATGCAAAGAATATGATTTTTCCCGTCGCCACGTCAAAAGTACCAATATTCGTTATTATCCGGTAGATCCTAGTATTCGGCAAGCTCTCACACTGAAAAAGAATGTCCTTTCTCAACGAATCCTTGAAAATATTGTCTTTATTGACTTATTGAGCCAAGGCTACCAAGTATATAGCGGCCGCATCAAAGATAATGAGATTACCTTTGTCGCAATTAAAAATGATATCTTTACCTGTATCCAAATCGCTTATTCGCTTGCTGATGATGGTGCCTATCGCCGGGCGATCAGCGGATTACGGCAACTTTCCTCAAAATATAAAAAGCTTTTAATTACAGTAAAACCAGCGCTCAATTACGCTGGTTTAGATCCTGATATTGAAATTATTGACTTGTATAGTTGGCTAACCAATTAACCTCGTCGCAGATAAAGCTTATCCACGACATGTTCCGTTGTCTTATGTAAAATTACGTCAGCACGACTTTTGGTTGGAAGGATAAACTCTCGTAAATTAGGAAGGTCGACGCGTTGCCAAACATCCTTTGCCATTTTAAATGCTTCCTGACGGTCACCCTTCGAATAAGGATAGTAATAGTTTGATGGGTCAGTAAAGGCTGTCTCTAGCAACATCCCAAACCGTTGAAGATACCAATGCTCAATCAGGTCCGGATCTGCGTCAACATACAATGACCAGTCAAAGTAATCACTGACATATAGTTGCTGGTTACTTGGCAATTGCAACGTGTTAATCCCTTCTACAATCAATATGTCTGGGCGATCAATTACCAAGGGCTTATCCAGCTGAACATCATAAACTTGATGGGAGTATGTAGGCGCCTTGACAACTGGTTCCCCTGCCTTAACATCATTAAGAAACTGGAGGAGCCTTTCCATGTCATATGATTCGGGAAAGCCTTTCCGATCCATAATCCCCCGCCGTTTTAATTCTGCATTAGGATATAAGAACCCATCCGTTGTCATTAATTCTACCCGCTTATCAGGCAGCATCTTATTTAGTAAGATACTAATCAACCGAGCGATGGTGCTCTTCCCAACTGCAACCGAACCTGCAATCCCAATAATATATGGAATGCGCATCGTGGAACGCTGTAAAAAGTTTGCCTTTTGCATCTGCCATTCCAAAAAGTTCTGGTAGCGCAGTTGAATTAATTTTATTAGCGGCAAATATACATCCTGCACATCCTCAATTGAAATTCGATCATTCAACGATTTAATTTCATCCAAGTTCCCCTGGGTTAACCGTACTGAATCAGTTGGGAAAAAGCCGTGCCATGTTTGCCGATCAAATTGTTCGTAGTTCATCCATTCATCCATTATGCAAAATCCTTTATTTCACCCGTCAATGAAAACGGTTACTCACGTTTAATAGTAACATATTATAAACATAATTAAAGCTCAATCCAGCTTGTGAACACCTAAACATTTTACCAGATAATTAGCACAGCGCAACTGTTTGAAATAAAAATGGAGACTAGTACTATTACTGGCCTCCATTTTCATTTGATTATGGTTTAGGGAAGTTTAATTTCGGATAATTCTTTAACTCTGGTGCATCGGTTGTGTAATCATCGAAAGTACTCTGGTTATTATTTTCCGACTTTAAACTTGTCTTCTGTTTCTTTTGCTGCTTCTGTAAATTCTTCAAGCTCTTCTTAAGGTTATAAGTATATTGTTTTTTATCAACTTTCTTAAATCCTGGAAGTTTGTAGAACCGAAGCAAGTCACCATTCACGACTTTATCTGATAATCCAAGATCAGTTGTAACGTATTTTTGAATCTTACCAATTTCTTTACGTTGCGCTGCGGTTTGGTGAGTAATCTGCTTACCATTCTTAGTGTAATAGTAGTCACCATTATACTTAGTGTATTTTGGCGTTACCCAATCACCATTTCTAAACGGTACAATTTGTTTATTTTCTGGTGAGAGCAAGTCTTGGCCGAATTGAATATAATTCTTAGAGCTAATTCCTAACAAATCCTCAAGAGTAGGTAAAACATCAATTTCACCACCATACGTATGGTTAATGCCACCTTTTAGGCCAGGCATATTAATCATAAATGGTACTTTTTGGAACATTGCTAGATCATAATTAGTTACTTTCTTCTTACCTAAGATTTGCGCAATGGCTGGTTGGTGGTTATTAGAGATTCCATAGTGGTCACCATAAAGAACTAACACACTGTTTTGCCGTAACCCCGTCTTATCAAGGTAATCAAGAAATTCGCCAAGTGATTCATCTAAGTATCGTGCAGTTTGAATATAAGGGTCGACCGTGTCATCACCAGTCTTCCACGCTTCGATATCCTTATTCTTTTTATCAAGAATATATGGATAGTGGTTAGTAACTGTGATGATCTTTGCATAGAATGGTTGTGGAAGCTGCTCGATATAGTGGGCTGATTCTTTCATGAAGATCTTATCCTTCATTCCATATCCAGCATCATAATCCTTGGTCTTTGGGTAATACTCCTTACTAAAGAAGTATTGGTAACCAAAAGACTTATAAGCATTATCACGGTTCCAGAAACTAGGAACATCCCCGTGGAATGAGGCCGTCGTATAACCTAGCTTTTGATGAAGAAGCGCTGGCGCAGATTGGAAGGTATTAGTCGTCCCATCAGTAACCATTGCTGATCCTTCTGGAAGACCAAATAGCGAGTTTTCGAGCATTGTTTCTGCATCCGCCGTCTTTCCTTGACCAACTTGGTGGAAGAAATTATCAAACGCCAAAGTATCATTAGCATGGTACAACTTATTCAGGTTTGGCATTACTTCTTGACCATCTTCTTTATAGTCGATCATGAATTGCTGGAGACTTTCAAGGTGAATGATAAAAATATTCTTTCCTTTAGCCTTACCGTAATATTCAACGTTTGGCGTAGCATAATTACTATGGATGAAATGCAAAACCGGCTTTAATTCGTCACGATTAGCACGCGCTTTTACTACACTGTTATTAGTCGTCTTAACCCCATCATAAACTGTATATGCTTCGAGTCCTAGATACTTAACAATATAATTATTATCAAATGTTCGCGTAAGTAGTTGTGAACGATCACTTTCCGCCATTCCTAAGTTAACTCCAAATAGAACAAAGCCAAGGGCAGTAATCGTCATCGCATATCTAACCTTAAAGCGCCGCATATCAACACGGACAAAGTGGAAAAGTAAGATGAGTGCTAAAATTACAACATCCAGGTAAACCAAAAAGTCTTCGGGACGTAATATCCCCATTAAACTTTTACCAAGATTATTTGAAGCCGCTCCAGATCCCTTTATTACGTTAAAGGTAATGAAATCTGAAAATTCTCGATAGTACAAAATATTTGCAAAAAGCCATGTCGACAATGCCACATTAATTATCAACATCATCCAATAGGACAAGCGTCCACGGAAATATAATGCAATTCCCAAAAATACAAGGGCACTTGGAATCGTATTAAATGCTAAAAGGAATTGTTGCATGCTTCCTTTCACACCTAAATTAAATTCATTTTGATAAGCCCAATAGCTCTTTAAACAAAATAAAAGTACAACAAGCAGAAAAAAACCGAGCTTGGTATTCAAGACACGGCGGAGCTTCTGCAACGCTGTTTTCATAGTCGTTCCTCCATAAAAAAATATCATTATTAACAATAATACACTAACTAGCTAACCGCAACCGTACAATTTTATTTTTCCAAAAAGTTAAAAATTCCGTCACTTTTCTGTCGTAGTTAACCTTTTGAAAATAGATCTTAAATGTTATGATTGAGTGTCGTTAATTAACAGAAGGGACTGAGCACCATTTCAAAGAAAAAAGCGAATTTAATGTTATTACTGGTTGCTATTCTATGGGGAAGCAGCTATGTATTTGCCAAACTAACGATTCAAGCAGGGATGCATTCTGGAGTTATCAATGCTTGCCGGGGAACAATGTGTGTAATTGCCGGTTATCTTATCTTCCATAAACAGATCAACAAAATGACTTGGCTGGATTTCAAACTAGGAGTCCTTATGGGAACAATTAATTTCCTGGGTTATTTTTTGCAGACTGATGCTCTCCGTTATACTACTCCGGCTAAAAATGCCTTCTTGACAACCTTATATGTTGCAATTGCTCCCTTGATCTTGTGGTTGTTTTGGCATGAGCGTCCACAACGGAAGACATATTTTGCGGTCGCCCTCGCTATTATCGGAATGGCTGTCATCACTAATGTTGCTAATACTGGTCTTCAATTAAATTTTGGGGACTTTCTAACTGTTGTTTCTGCTATTTTTTGGGCCTTACAATTAATCTTCTTTGGAAAGTACGCACCGAAAGTTTCTAGTCCCTGGATGGTAATCTTCATGATTGGCCTATGTCAAGGCACGTTCGGTTGGATTACGACTGGATTATTTGAACGTACTAACCTTACACAAATTCATTGGGTTCAAGCCTTGATTCCCCTGGCTATTTTAGCGATCGTCGTAACCTTCTTAGCGCAAGGAATGCAAATTACAGCTCAGCAATATACTGATGCTACATCTGCTGGATTATTATTGATGTTAGAATCATTTTTTGCCAGCACCATGTCAGTTATCATGGGCTATGATCCCCTTACACCACAACTAATTTGGGGTGGTTTAATCTTACTTTTAGCCAATGCAATTATGCAAGTTAATCTCCAAGATGTGCCATTTTTAAGAAAACAGAATTAAAATAGCGAGGACGAATTTTTATTTACTTACTTTCTTATCTTCCTTGGCAATCGCTGCTTGAGCCAGCAAGTTGACATAGTTAAATGGTCGATCAAAGTTTGGCTGGAACAATGTATCAACATAAGCAAGAAAATCAATTGAATTACGATTTTGAATACATACAGATACAAGGTTCGCAGATTGAGAAACATCATGTTTGCTCATAAATTGTGCCCCAAGAATCCGCCGCGTTCCTTTTTCCCATACCAGAGTCATAAAGACGGGCGTGGTAGTTGGCATAAATTCTGGACGGTAATTATCCTCAATTGTAACGGAATCAGCATCAATACCCATCTCTTTTGCTCGCCGTAATGTTAAACCAGTACATACCATTGTATTGCCAAACAAGTGGAGACCCGTTGTTGACTGTGTTCCCATGTACTTCATGGTATTGCCAAAAACATTAACACCGGCAATCGTTCCTTGACGAACAGCATTAGTAGCTAATGGAACGTAACGATCGGTATTAGTAGGATTAAAGTGGACGGAGGTTACATCCCCACCAGCATAGATATCAGGATTAGATGTTTGCATATAAGCGTTGGTCTTAATTGTCCCATCAGGATGAAGGTCAATTTTTCCACGAACTAAGTCACTGTTTGGTCGGAACCCAACACAAAGAACAGCCATGTCAGCATCATAAACTTTCCCCTGGTTGGTAAGAACTTTAACACCGCCATTGCCATCGTCTTCAAATCCAGTAACCCGTTGTTGTAATTCAAGATGGGCGTTATGATCTTTGAAAATACGACCAATTCGATCAGAGTACTGTTTATCAAAATACTTAATCAACATTTGATCTGAGCTATCAATTAATGTTACTTCGCGTCCCTGACGAAGATATGCTTCGACTAATTCAACACCGATGTATCCTCCACCAACGACAACAATCTTTTTTGAATCCTTGGCAACATTGAAAAGTTTTTTGGCGTGATAATAAGTTTTACACAAGTATAAATTCTTATTTTCCAGTCCAAAAACTGGTGGAATAACTGGCCATGATCCAGTAGTAACAATCAATTTATCGTAATAATCCGCAGTCAGTTCGCCAGTTTCCTGATTTTCAACTTCAAGGGTCTTTGTATCAGGGTCAACGCTTAAGACATTATGTTTAACTTTAACAGTAGCCCCCATCTCTTCTAGTTGCTTAGGGCTAGAGTAGAACATCGCGTCTGGATCTCCAATTTCACCACTCAAATAAACGGCAATTCCACAAGAAAGGAAGGAAACACTATCATTCCGTTCATAAATTACTACCTCAGTATCTGGATGTGCATTTAAAATCTGGGTTGCTGCTATCGTGCCCGCGTGCGTACAGCCAACAATAACTACTTTCATATCTACACCTCATTTTATTTGCTTACTATTTATAAGGGTAAGCTTTTTTACTCCCATAATCAATCGACCAATTGCCTACCTATTATTTTAACAGATTATTCAGTCCCTGCTTTAGCCATTGCTGCTTGTCCCAAAATATTAACGTAATTAAAGGGACGGTCAAAATTAGGTTGGAACATTGTATCGTACATTCCGAGAAACTCAATTGTATTTTGATTTTGAATACATAATGAAATCAGACTTAAAGTTTCTGAAATATCATGCTTACTCATCATCTGTACTCCCAAAATCCGTTGGGTGTCCTTATCCCAAATCAATGTCATCAGGACTGGCGTAGTAGTTGGCATAAATTCTGGACGATAATTATCCTCAATTGTCACTACATCAGCATCAAAACCAGCTGCCTTAGCCCTTTCATAAGTTAATCCTAGGGAAGCCATATATGTTCCATCAAGATTTAGACTCATACTAAGCTGTGTTCCTGAATCTTTTACTTGTCCTCCATTAATATTCTGGGCCACGATTACTGCCTGACGAACAGCTTCAGTCAGCTGAGGTTTATAAATGTCCTTACCAGTTGGATTATAGTGAATCGTTGTTGACCCACCAATTGCATATATATTAGGATCAGATGTTTGAAGAAACTCATTGACATTAATTATCCCACTTTCATCCAGTTCCACTACACCCTCAAAAATAGATGTATCTGGCTTTTGACCTGCCATAACAATCACCCGACTAACACTGTATGAACCACTATCAGTAGCAACCGTGATCCCAATCCCATTATCATCTAATTCGGTAACATGTTCGTCCGTAACAACTTTAATATTAGCAGTTGTTAAATTTCAAGGGCTCGTTTAGAATATTCTTCTTCAAAATTGTGGTGTAAAATTGGTTCACCATTTGTAAAAAGAGTTACTTCTTTACCTTTCTGCCGATATGCATCGACTAAGCCTAAACTAAGCGGATCATTACCAATCACGGCAATTTGTTGGTCAATGACAGACAGCAAGAGAGCAGCCTTTGCATCTTGTTGATCCTTGATTAATGTTACATTACTGCTATCAATTCCTTTTAAAGCAGGTGCTTCACTTCTTGAGTCGGTAGCAATAATCAGCTTATCGTAATGCTCTTCGGAAGTAGTATCATCTAGCATTCCCATAACTTTGATCGTTTTTTGCACCGGATCTACACCCATTACAAAGGAACCCATCTTGATATCAGCACCCTTAATTGATAATTGATCCGAGCTTAATTCAGTTCGTAAACGAGGTTGTTCCGCATCTTGGTCATCATAGTCATTGATATCATACGTTATTGAGGGAACGACAGCATTGCGGTCATAAATCGTAACCTCTGTCTCCGGATGACTTCTTAAAACTTGCGACGCGGCTGTCATCCCCGCAAAGGTACAACCGATAATAATAACCCTCATATGAACTACTCCTCATCGAACTTATTCTTCACTTTTTTATACACAATTAAATTATAAATCTAATATGATAAAGTGCAATATTACTCTTGCCATTTATTTATCAACATTAACTTTTTCATATTCATCTATCGGCACTTGGTTCAGCAAACTAGTTGTCCTGCCAATTGATACTAAGCTTAACTCATGCATTGCTCGAGAACAAATTGTATATAGCAATTGTCGCTCATCGTTACCATGGTATTGCTGATCATTCGCATTCCAGACAATAACCGCATCAAATTCCAACCCTTTTGCTAGATATGATGGCACAACAATTGGCCCCTTTACTAACCGTTGATTCTCTGTCCGAATAACGGTGGTCTTGATATTATTGGCATTTAACTTTTGATACAACTCTTCACTGTCTTTGAGATCTTTACCAATAATTGCAACGGCATCATGGTCATTCTGATACTTATTAAGAATATCAATAACTGCCGCTACCCCTTCTTGTTCATCCTTAGTTTGATAAACTTGTGGCTTATTGCCTTCACGTTCAAAGGCCTCAATTGCTTCACCGTCAATTAAAATATGCTTAGTAAAGTCGGTAATTTGTTTCGTGGAACGGTAAGACTTAGTTAATTGGACAACCTTCGTCTTTTCTGGATCAAACATCGTCCCTAACTGCTTTAATAGTGACCGACTATTCTCATGAGTAAAAATCGCCTGGTTAAGGTCTCCTAACAATGTGAATTTAGCACGGGGAAAACGATATTTAAGGTAAGCTAACTGGTAAGCATCATAATCTTGAACTTCATCAACAAAAACGTAACGAATATCACGTTGACCACGCTTTCCAGTAATCAAATCATACAGGTACAGGTAAATGGTAATTCCGTTTGCACTGATATTTCCCTTCTTTAGCTCTTCTTTTATCCCATCAACATAACCTTTCCATTGCTCTGCAGAAATACCGTATTCAGCAATATTAACAAGTTTTGGAGTTACCCGGAGAAGGTGTAAAAATTGTCCATTGATGTTAAGCCATTGGTTATGATCGATGGCCTTTTTTATTGGCATAAATGCCCGCATAACGATTTGACGTGCAAGAAACTTATATTCTTTATCTTCATCTTCAAATTCACGTGGTTGATTATTAAATAGATTATCGATTTCTTCTTTACTTAAGCTTTGGATTTCATCTTCAACCCATTTATTGCGCATTTCAGTACTTACCCGGTGATTAAGGTATTTGATCAATTCTTCCTTGGTTCCATCTAATCTATTTCCCAGGTTATAGTTGTTATTAAATGAATAGTAAATTTCCTTAATCTTCTCTTTGCTCAAAAAGACTTTCCCATTAAACATGAGGTTGCGGAAACGCATATTAGCATGACCAAGATGATTGGCATAACGCTCTGTTGCTTTGAAATATTGTAAGCTAGTTAATAGTTGTTGTGCATTCTTAGCCGTTTCATCTTGGTGACTTTCAAATCGTTGTTCTAAGTTTTGAACATGAAGCTTTGGTACCCGACGATTAGCAAACTGGAAGTAAGTCATCTGGACCATATTATGCTCACCCAATTCCGGTAAAACTTGATCAATGTAGTCATTAAATAATTGGTTAGGTGAAAAAAGAACAACTTGTGAAGACGTCAAATTCCCCCGGTAACGGTAAAGAAGCCAGGCAACCCGTTGGAGAACTGCAGCTGTCTTTCCCGAGCCAGCAGCCCCCTGAACAAACAACAATTCATTTTTAGTGTCACGAATAATTTCATTTTGTTTCCGTTGAATCGTCGTTACAATGCTCTTCATCTTGGTACTTGAATGGTTACCAAGAGCATCAAGAAGCATCTGGTCGCCTACTTGTTCGTCGGTATCAAAGATGGTTACAATCACGCCATCTTTAATTTGGAATTGGCGCTTAAGAGTAAGATCAACCTCTTGTTCACCTACCGGAGTCTGGTACTTAACTTTCCCGAGCTTTCCTTCATAGTAAACAGACGAAATCGGTGCTCGCCAGTCATAAACAAGAAAGTGATCTGGCTTATCGGTAAAAGATGCAAGCCCGATATATACCTTTTCGGATTCATTGGCGCCTTTTTCACGAAAATCAATGCGAGCAAAGTAAGGTTTCTTCTCAAGTCGCTGTAAAGTTGCTAGCCGGTCTGCAGCGTGTTGCCAGCTATTTTGACGTTCATCTAGCATCTGCTGTTGAGCACGAAAAGACATGGCCGTATCCATCATGCCTGAATAAGTAGTGGTATTTAAGTGGATATCATCAATTTGCTTATTGATGCCCTTAATATCATGTTGAGCCGTTTTAATCTTTTCTTCTGCTTTTTGTTCGGCCTGTTTTACTTTATCAATCACATTATCAAGGTACTTTTGTTCTAGTTCTTTTTCAGTTTTCGTAGACATTCCATACTCCCTACCTTTCATCTTCAGGTCGACTTACTTAATAATTTATCTTAAAATCATCCAATTATTATATCATTTTCGCCAATTAGTCTGTTAACTTTCCGCCTTCTATTTTTTCAATTATTAAATGTCGTTTAATTTTAATCCTAAGATCATCAAAATAACTAATAATAACGCTACAATATATTGAAGCCATGATCTAGGAGGAGGAAAACAACAATGAGCCATCTTTTTTATCTTCTAACTCATATTGCGGAAACAATTATTCCCATGTTTGAGTGGATGGGCGCTTGGAGCTATGTTCTCCTTTTTATCCTAATTTTTATGGAAACTGGATTAGTAATTTTCCCATGGTTTCCTGGTGAATCACTCGTCTTTTTAACTTGTTCTTTCATTGCTTTTAACCCGATCTTAAAAATGGAAATCGTCATCCCCGTCTTCTTTTTCGCGGCGCTAATTGGTGACACAGTTAATTATTATATTGGTCATTTTCTTTCTCATTGGCAATGGCTCCAAAAAAGAATGGCCGGTCCCCGTTTTGAGAAAGCACAAGAATTTTTAACACAACATGGGATCAAAGCTGTTGCATTAGGGCGATTTGTACCGCTCATTCGTACCTTTGTCCCCTTAATTGCTGGAACAATGCAGTTTCCGTTCCATCGTTTCACAATTGGTAATATTATTGGCGTTACATTATGGGTAGCGATTGGTGCTGGATGTGGATATTACTTTGGAACAATTCCGTTTGTCCGTCAGCACTTCTCACTTATCATCTTAGCATTTGTTGTGTGTTCACTGTTAGGAGTTGGCTTGTTAGCACTTATCAAAGCGATTCGTCAACGAATTATTAAACGAAACCGAATGCTATAATTGCTTTTTCTTCAGCGAAATCATGTTAAAATGTAATAAGTATTTTTATTTCGCTTAAAGGAGTGCTGTAACTATGGCAATCAACGTTTATTTTGTACGCCACGGACAAACCTATCTTAATCTCTACAATCGGATGCAAGGTTGGGCTGATGGTCCGCTAACGCCAAAGGGTGAAGAAGACGCTAAACGAGTAGGACGGGCGCTTGCTCCTATTCAATTTGATTATGTATTTTGCAGCGACCTCGCACGAACAGTTTCAACTACCCGTTTCTTGCTTGCTGAACATCCTGGTAATAATCCAACGCCAATTCCAGAGCCAGCGTTTCGGGAAGAATTCTTTGGCTACTTTGAAGGAGAAGATGGCCAACATTTTGCTGACTTTCTTGGCGGCCCAGATGGTTATCATAGCTTTGCAGAAATGGTTGCCGGTTGGGGTCCAGACAAATTAAAAGATAAGATTGCAGCCGCGGACAATTATGGTACTGCTGAAGACCATGTTGCTTTCTGGAAGCGGGTAGATAAAGGTTTTGACCGTTTACGAGCATTGCCAGACGGATCAGAAGTACTAGTAGTTTCACACGGAGCCACTATTCGTTCAATCGTCCAACGCTATTCTGATGCTTACGATCCAGGTGACTCACCACGTAACGGAAGCATTACTAAACTAACTTTAGACAAGAATAATACTAGTGTTGATTTTTACAACAAACTTGAATTACCAGAATAATATCCATAAAGGGGGAACACTATTCTTCAATGGAGACTAACATACAAACTGCAGAACCAGTAATTATCACTGGCTTAAATACCGGTCAAGAAGACTTTGACTACTCAATGGTCGAACTGGCTGAACTAGCACAAGCAAATCACATGGAAGTTATCGATCGGATTGATCAAGTCATCGATCGTCCTAATCCCGCTACCTACTTTGGAAAAGGCAAAGTCGAAGAAATTCGTGACGTGGCTGATGCTAATCACGTTCCTACTATTATTACTAATGATGAATTATCACCAAGCCAATTACGTAATCTTGAAGAAGGAACCGGATGTCGTATTCTAGACCGAACCGCTCTTATTTTAGAGATTTTCGCAACCCGTGCGCAATCTAAAGAAGCCAAACTCCAAGTACAAATTGCGGAACTGCAATATCGCTTACCACGATTGCAAACTAGTGCAAATGAGCGGTTAGACCAGCAAACCGGTGGAGGAAGCGGCTTTACTAACCGGGGTGCCGGGGAAACCAAACTTGAAATGGATCGGCGAACTATCCAACATCAAATTTCCCACCTTCGTCAAGAACTGGCTGCTATTGCTAAATCTGAACAAACCAAGCGAAAACAACGAGTAAAAAGTGCTATTCCAACAGCAGCACTCGTCGGCTATACCAATGCTGGTAAATCCACGATTATGAATGGCCTCGTAAGAAAATATGGAGCTGCTGAAGAAAAAACTGTTTTTGAAAAGAATATGTTGTTCGCTACTCTTGATACAAGTGTGCGGCAACTAACACTTCCGGATCAAAAACGCTTCTTACTAAGTGATACGGTTGGGTTCGTTAGTAAATTACCTACTCACCTTGTTGAATCATTTAAATCAACACTTGCAGAAGCCGCTAATGCTGACTTACTAATCCAAGTTATTGATTATTCTGATCCACATTACAAGGAAATGATGGAAACAACTAATGAAACCTTAAAACAAATTGGGATTACTGATATTCCAATGATCAACGTATTTAATAAAGCAGATAAAACTGAGATTGAATTCCCTATTCTTGAAGGTGACGATCAAGTTGTAATTTCAGCTAAACAAGATGCTTCATTAGACCTTCTTGTTGATGTTATTAAGAAACACCTATTTAAGGACTATGTCACCACTACTCTTCTTATTCCATTTACTGATGGTCACGTTGTTTCTTACCTTAATGAACACACTAATATTTTAGATACTACCTATGAAAGTGATGGGACATTATTAACGGTAGAAATGTCAGTTCAAGATTATCAACGGTTTGGAAAGTATGAAAAGAACTAACATAAAAAGCAGCGATCAATTTTTGGCCGCTGCTTTTTATGTTAGTCTATCTCTCTGCTTTTACTCCGAAAATCAGGGAGACAATCATTACTAAGATTACTGCTCCAATAATAGATGGAATAATTGCCATTCCTGCTACTTGTGGTCCCCATGCACCTAACACTGCTTCACCGATTGCTGATCCTACTAGTCCAGCAACAATATTACTGATCACTCCCATCGATCCGCCACGACGGGTTAACGCACCAGCAGCTAAACCAATTAATCCACCAACAATTAAAACCCAAATCCAGTACATAATCAGCCCTCCTTTTTATTTCCTTTTATTGACTCTTTAAGATCATTAACCTCATCTTTTACTTTTCCTTTAAGTTTCTGAAGTTTTCCTTCTCCTTCACGAGTCTTATCATTAGTTACTTTGCCTTCAGTTTCTTTTAGTTTCCCTGCTATCTTATCTTTTATTCCGTGCTTATCGCTAGCCATTATTATCAGTCCTTTCCTTATGTATATGGCTATTAGTGGCTGACAACTTTGGGATGTTCCTCCTTCCTAAATCGACTAGTGGTATTTGATAGTTCTAAGCTTAACAGTTATCATCCTAGAAAGCGATATCCTTTTGATTCATTTAAGTCTTCTTTAATAAATTTATTTATATCTTAATTAAAAAGAAACTCTACCGTCAAAAATTGGTAGAGTTTTTTAATTAATTACATTCTAATTTCATTACGTGAATGCTTACCTTCTAGAATTGTTACAGCATCATTCAAACTAATTTCAACCATATTCCGTATAGATGTTTCAGTCAAAAATGCAACATGGGGAGTAACAAGAACATTTGGCATTGCTGCTAATTTCTTGTAATCATCTGGAATTTGATCTGATGAAACTTGCTTCCCAAAGAAAGAAGTTTCGTCAGCTAATGTATCTAGGCCAGCACCCGCAATTTCTTTATTTTCCAATGCTGAAATTAAGTCCGCGGTATTTACCAGTTTTCCACGAGCCATGTTAATCAAGTAAGCATTGTCTTTCATCATCTTAAATTGTGGTGCTGCAATCATGTTTTCGGTACTTGGTAACAACGGTGTATGCAATGATAAAATATCCGCATTCTTAACAACAGTATCGAAATCGGTATATTCAACGTATGGTTCATATTCGACATTATACGATGGGTCATACGCAAGAACTTTTGCGCCTAATGCTTTATAAATCTGAGCAGTGGCCCCACCAATATTACCAAGGCCAACAATTCCCACGGTTAAATTGTAAATTTCATTACTGATCAAGTCATCGCTCCACCGAAAGTCGCCATGGCTCATGCGTTGTTCGAATTCACCAATCCGTCGTAACAAGTACATCGCCTGTGTGACACCCATTTCTGCGATTGCCCGTGGTGAATAAATAGGGACATTCGTTACAATGATGCCATTTGCTTTACATGCATCTAAATCAAAAATATCAACCCCAACCATTCGAGCAGCTAATTGCTTTATTCCCATGGCTGCTAATTGTTCATACAGTTGTTCATCCCCAAGTTTTGTTGTTTGCTGTAAGGAAATTCCATCATATCCCTCAGCAAGCTTAACTGTATTAGCATTTAATGGTTCAGTAACCATCTTGACATCATTGTCTGTCTTCTTTGCCCATGCTTCAATATAAGGCTTTTCAGTGTCACGAACGCTATACATAATTAATTTCATCAGTTTTCCCATTCCTTTCCTAAAAACTGCTTACATTAATAGCTTAGCACTCCTTTACTTAATCATCAGTATTTTAGTAACAAAAAATGGTCTGTGACTTAAGCCAAGTTACTTTCATAAAAGACAAATGGCGCAGTACAACAATGGCCTCCAACGCCCGGTAAAACCGAACGTTAGAGGCCTATTGTTGCTTGCGGGGGCTCCCAGAGGCTAGCTTCGCGTCGAAAAACGAAGTCACGAGTGACTTCTGTCTCGCTCCCTCTGTTATCTTTAATTATTGTTCACCGTTATCTCCTTGGTTTGGACGACGTTGTTGAAGGTGCATACCGTCATAATCGCCTTCTGGTCCAAGCAGTTCTTGGTTATTATCCAATTCTGAGCGACCAGCATAGTGATGATGTTGTAACCAAATCATACCGACTAGTAACAATGCATAGAAGACAATTGCGATTACGATAAGAACAGTGTTACAGAACATCGTGTAATGTGCTCCCAAACCACCAGAAATTGAATCACGGAGTCCTAAGATTGAGTAAGTCATCGGTAAGTACCAGTGAATTACATTATAGAACTTCATCGTAATTTCCATTGGGAAGGTACCACCAGATCCACCTAATTGGAGCATTAAGAGAACCATGGCGAAGAATCGACCGGGGTTATCAAAGAGCATTGAAAGGAACATAACAATTGCCATTGAAGCTAACCCAAAGCATATGGTTGTCGCAAAGAATGAAACTGGGTGAATAACTGTAAGTCCACAAGCCATCATAATTGCATCTTCCGCGATTGCCATTGCAGTTACTACCAGTGATCCAACTGTTACCTTACTTGCCCACCAAGCGATTGGAGCTTTACCAAATTCAGCAACCCGACGAATTGGGTAAACAAAGTTAAATACAAGTGCCCCAACATAGATTGCTAATGATAGAACGTATGGTGCTAAGGCGTGACCATAGTTTGGTACATAACTGTAATCCGTGTGCTTAAGAGCAGTTGGTTCTGCAAACATCTTGGCAGTCCGTGGTGAAGTCTTAATACCGTTGATTTGCTTTGCACCACCTGCAAGCGATGTAGCCAGTTGAGAAGCACCAGCATTCAACCGCGCAATTCCTGAAATAAGAGCAGGAGAATTATCTTGAAGTTGTTGAGTTCCGGCAGCTAATTGGTTTACACCAGCAATAAGAGCAGGAACTTGACCGTTTAGTTGACCAAGCGCACCAGCTAATTGAGCTGCACCAGAATTCAAGGCCCCGCTATTAGCGTTAAGCTGGGCAATTCCGTTACCCAATTGGCCAACTCCGGCTGTATATTGACCGATTCCGCTAGCCAATTGACCAGCTCCGGCTCCAGCTTGGGCGACCCCAGCTGTGTATTGACCGATTCCGCTAGCTAGTTGATTAGCACCGGCTCCAGCTTGAGCAACCCCAGCTGTATATTGACCAATTCCTGAATTAAGCGTACCAGCACCGGCAGCAGCACTATCAACACCATTAGTGTATTGGTTTACACCACTATTAAGCGTGCTTGCTCCAGAAGAAATCCGACTTGTTGCTTGTTTAAGTTGATCAACAGCTCCTGGCATTGCCGCTAGGGTACCTTTATAGCCATTTAAGGTTGCTAATAATGAGTTAGCATCTGCATTATCTAACACAGCAGACATTTGTGAGAGCTGACCTAATTGTTGCTGCATACCACTCAAGCTTCCTTGAAGATTGTTTAATTGACCAAGAGTTCCACTTAATCCTTGAATAGCAGCAACGTTAGCACTAGCATTTTGTACAATTTGTTGAGCGGCCTTCTTAGATTGATCACTAGCTTTATCATCACTAAGAATTTGTTGTGCTAATCCAGCAATTTGACCATCGTTAGTTGCAATACCTTTAAGCTTGTCACCAGCACCGGCAGCACCAGATAATGCTCCCGAAGCTTGTTGAAGACTAGCAGCACTACTTTGAACACCAGCAAGAGCATTCTTGGCAGTTGCCAAACCGGTCTGGAGTTGACCTAGTCCTTGCTGAAGATTTTGTGCTTGATCCATGGCCCCCATAATCCCGTTAAAGTTAATGTTTCCTAATTGACTGTTAACGGTTGAATTCAACTGATTAGCACCGGATGCTAGTTGACCAGAACCGTTCCTTAAGTTCTCTGAATTACCACTTAACGTATTCAAACCACTGCTTAATCGGTTAGCACCGGAGCTCAATGTACCCGAGTTAGCCATTAAAGTATTTAACCCAGCATTCAACTGACTAGCACCAGAATTTAACGCACCAGAGTTAGCCATTAAAGTGCTTAAGCCACTGCTCAACTGGTTGGCACCGGAATTTAGTGCACCGGAATTAGCCATTAATTGACCAACACCATTGCCGAGGAGACTAACCCCACCAGTATATTGCATGATACCATTTGCTAAGGTTTGGCTCCCGGTAGCAAGTTGTTGAGCACCAGAAGCTAATGGTGCAACACTAACACGCAAGGTTTGAACCCCGTTATTTACTTGGGAAACTCCGGCAACATAACGATTTACACCATCACTTAAGGTCACCATTCCAGTACCAATTTGTTGGGCACCATCAGCGGCCTTGTTCATCCCCTTACCTACAACATGCAATTGCTTAAACATTACCGTTGCGTAAGCGTTAGTAACTTGGGCACGAATTTTTTCATTTAGCCGTGTCATCCCAGTTTGGACAATTACCTGTCCAATGTAGTTTAAAGAACCATTAGTTTGATAATGTAACTTCATCGTCTTGGGATGTTTTTGTAAAACAGTCGTTGCATTTTCAGAGAAATCCTTAGGAATCGTAACAACAGCATAGTACTTACGATGGCTCATACCATACTTTGCTTCTTTAGCGGATACGAATTCCCACTTTAATTGATGATTTTTTTTCAATTCATCAACGGTCTGTTTCCCGACATCCATTTTCCGGCCTTGGTACTCAACCGGAATGTCCTTATTTACCACCGCAACCGGTAAGTTTCGTGTACTTCCATACGGGTCCCATACTGATTTTAAGAAGAAAATACTATATAGGAAAGGTATGAAGCAAATAACCGTTACTGATAGAAGCAGTAAACGGTTATGAATAATATGACGAAATTCGCCTTTAATCATGCTCCACATTTAATACTTCACCTCAAAATTTATCCTTTCATAATTTTAGTTTGTTAATGACTTGGTAGCTGCTCTCGCAAACTTAATAACATCCTCAGTTGGTACATCATAATTATTGCCTTGCCACCAGTAAAAGGTCCCGATAATAGCGCCACTCAATACATAAGCAAGCATCTCGGGATTATCAGACTTTTGCAGCGCCGTTACAATTGGATCATTAGTCTCAAGATTGCGTCGCTCTAAAAGAACCTGACTTAAAATATTTAAAATTTCGGTATACAAAGAGCTCCGTGCACTATTAGGTGCTAAATGACGGATAACATCTTTATTTTTATCAATGTATGATAATAATTGCCTAATAATGTCATCTTCAGAATCTGTATTATCCGTCAATTTATTAATTTGTGCATTTAACGTTTGCTCTAAGAGATCGTACTTATCATTAAAATAGCGATAAAAACTGCTCCGGTGCATCAATGCTTCTTTACAAATTTGATCAACCGTCAAACTTTCAAAAGAATTTTTCTCTAATAACGTTATCAATGCATTTTCAAAGTCACGAATAGTTCTCGTAACACGCATAACTCTTCCCTCCCCAAATAATACAAATTTAACATGATTATTCTAACTTGTTGCAATTCAGCACAACAGGGGTAATTAAAGATAATTATTTCATAATGAGACAAAAATGACTATTTGTCCGCAAAAAGACTTTTGTTTGTATCTTAATCAAACGAAAACAATAATATGCTCCTAAATTTAAATGGTCAAGCACGGCAGTAATAACTTTATCGCTCTTTTATAGTAAAACGTATTAAATAATTATTAACTTGCTAAATCTCTTTTCTAAAATACGGTATAATAAAAGTATTAAAGCTATGCGATTGGAGGCTTCATAATGGCAAAAACTAAAAAACATTTAACTAAATCCAAAGATAAAGTAATTCTTGGTGTCTTTGGGGGTATCGCTGACTACTTCGGTCTTGATGAAACCCTCGTTCGGATAATCGGAATTCTCATTTTCGTCTTTACTGGCTTTTTCCCGCTAGGAGTCTTCTACCTCTTAGCTGCCCTCGTAATGCCTGAATATAATGGTAATAAGACAAACAATGATGACAATATCGTCGACGGTGAATTCAGAGAAAAATAATACTGATTGCAGCAAAAAAGCTGAGGTTGGGAGAAATTCCAATCTCAGCTTTTTTTAAGCATTATTTCGTTGTTTATAAGCTACTTGAACTTGTAGTCCATAATCTTCTTCCGTTAAAATTGTTGAGCCGCTTCGCCCAGCAATCTTATTCGGGCCCCCAGTAACAACTACTGTTGCAAGATACAATTGATACTTATCATGAGCAGTATGGACATCGGTTAGGCCGATTTTGGTAATATGACCAACTGGGCGCCGTTCCATTTGGTTCATCCCGATGTAGATTTCAAGACGGTGTTGCAACTCATCATGAACTAATTCAAAGTATGGCGGAACAGATTGTGAATTCAAAGCCGTAACTGGTTTTTCAGTTGCCTGATATTGTTCAACGATTCCTTTTTCACTCAGGCCATCATAGCCGTTAACAAACACACCTTCCATTAATAGTTGGTCAACAACACGTTGTAAGTTATGTTGTTCATGTTCATCAATCGCTACTGCTGCTGGAATCGTATCGGCATTAGCAAACAAGCCATTTGACCGGTTTGCCAATTCTGCTGCTAGTCGTTGTTGTGCATCAAGAGGGGTCTTAGCTTTGCCATCCTCAAATTTTTGACCAGTAATCTTTGCGACACGCGGTGAAATAAAATCAAATCGTGAAGTCTTTTCAAGAAAGTAAAAGACGAAATTAAGATAAATAAAATATGTTAATCCAATCACTGCTAAGCAATATAACAATGCCCGTAGCCAAACATGATTCATAAAGAGTCGGAACGTAACATAAACTAAATAAATATCGCCCAGTAAAGCAATAATGATATAAATACGACTCTTTAACTTTACGTCAAGGTTAAAGTAACTCAATGACGAGTTAATCATATCAAGAAAACTAAACATTAATAACCCGCCTCCTTATTATTCAGTCGTAGTCGTTCCGGTAGTATTACCACCAGTCGTGTCTTGTGTCGTTGTATTATTGTTAGTTGTTGTACCAGTCGATTGTGAGGTACTGTTTCGATTAGCACTCGTACTTTCGTTTGTATTTGCTGATCGATTTGTCGATGTTTCTGTGCCAGTGTTTCCTGCTGACCGTGTAGGTTGATTAGTGTCCCCAGTATCGTCCGTTGTATTGTTGCTATTACTTGTCCGGGTAGTTGATGAATTACTTGCACTCTCATCATTATCATCACGATCGCTTTGTGAATTCCGACTTGATTGATTGCTTTCCTCATCACCCGATTGCTGAAATTGGCGACTTGTTGATACTGATGTTACTTTTGCACCCTCAGAAGTATGCGTTGCTTTATTAACTACTACATTGGTGGCACCCAACGCAAGTACCAATGATACAAGTGCAAATGGGGTTACTAATGGCGGTATCTTTGCTCCCATGTCTCATTCTCCTTTTCCAGAGTATATAATACACGAAAACTGGCCCAATAAATATGAATTTATTGTAAAGATTTTTTCTGGCATTGGGCACATATCCCGTGCAATTCAAACCGATGCCCAGTGATTTTAACTCCTGGCAACTGCTTCTCAAAGAATTCCTTATCAATTGGTGGCATTTGAATTTCTTGAACTCGTCCGCAAATATCACAAATAAAGTGGTGGTGATGGGTAAAATCACACGAATATTTAACCTGCATCTGATCATGCTGTTGACGCAATTCGACAATGCCCAATTTCTCAAATTCTTTAAAATTTCGATAAATAGTATCGTGACTTAATCCAGGGAATTGTTCTCGAAGATATTGGTCAATTTCTACAATATTAAAGTAACGATCAGGATGTCGCGCAACTGATTCAATCATCATTTTACGTTGCTTAGTCCACCGCAAATGATGGTCTTTAATAATGGTCTGTGCTTGATCAATTAATTTCTCCAATATTTTTCCCTCCCGATTAGAGATGATATTGTAACATATTTTAGTTCTTTTTGGATAATATCTGCCTAACAATTATATCTATTTGTTGTTTGGTATTTTTCCACTGGTCATTAACTACGACATGCGCAATCCCTTTTAAAGCTGCTGGTAGTGCAAGATCACGGTGGTACTCTTTGCTATGCAAGCGAGAACGAATTGCACTCAATTTATCGCCCCGCAGTGTCATTCGCTTAGCTAAAGAAGCCATATGGGTAACGGTCAAGAAAATAATTACTGCTTGGACACCAAGTTGTTGATGGTAAGTAATCGCACCAGCTGTGTCAAGAACAATCACATCATTTTCCCCTTGTTTCCATCCTTCTGCTAAACCTTCTAATGAAGAACCATATTGAAACTGGTCATAAGTTACTTGCTCAAGTAAATGGAGTTTTTTCAGGGAAGTCGGTGTTTCAAAATGATAGTCTACCCCATCTTGTTCCCCTGGACGTGGCCGCCGCGTCGTATGGGTGATTACCCGGTGCATATCATAATGATTTTGAAGATAGTTAGCGACAGTTGTTTTACCTGAGCCAGCTGCTCCTGTCACAATAAACACATACTTATTATTTTTCATAATTGCTTATTTTAAATGATCGTTAACTTGATCTAACAGTTCTTTTAAATTCTCGTAGGTTAACCGTTCACGAGCATCTTGATAGTTGAACCATCCACAATTCTTAATCTCTTCTACTTGCAGGTGAATGTCTTCCTTATTATCTAATTCGGCAGTATAAAGGGTCATTTGTTTATGATTGCCATTTGGTAAGTCGTATTCGGTATACACCTTAAAGCTGGTATCAATCGATAATTCTAATTGCGTTTCTTCTTTTATTTCACGAATTGCTGTTTCTTTTAGTGATTCATTGCCTTCAACGTGACCTTTCGGGAATCCCCAGAAGTGTCCCTTATTTTGACTTTCTAAGAGTAAATACTCAATTCCATTTTCGCCTTGACGATATACAACTGCGCCACTAGTAACTTCAATTGCCATTTTTATCCCTCTTTTGTAATTAAATTTTTCTAATTTACTTTTAATATTAACTAAGGTATCATTATTAATTATAAACGTGACGAACCATTTCGGCACGTACAATTTATTATAGCAAAGGTGGGTTAAAGATGAGCTTAAACATTATGCGAAAAGAAAGTCTCGATCGGTATCTTGGTGAAGACAAGCTTTTCGTTAAATCAATGAATGCTCGTGATCTCATGGCAATTGGGATCGGTACTGTTATTGGTACTGGGATTTTCATTCTTCCTGGAACAATTGCCGCAAATTCAGCTGGACCAGGAGTGTCATTGTCATTTCTGTTTTCAGCGATTGTCTGTGCGCTAGCTGCAATGTGTTATGCTGAGTTTGCTTCTGCATTACCGGTTGCTGGGAGTGCCTACTCATACGGAAATGTAGTGTTTGGTGAATTCCTTGGCTGGTTGCTGGGATGGGCATTAGTTCTTGAATACATGTTAGCTGTTGCTTCTGTTTCAACAGGTTGGGCAGCCTACTTCAATACATTGCTTGAAGGATTTGGTATTCATCTCCCTAAAGCGCTATCGGGTCCATTTGATCCAGCCCATGGTACCTACATAAATATCGTGGCGGTTGTAATTGTTCTTTTGATTACAGTAATGCTTGCACGGGGGATGCAATCTTCACTGCGTATCAACAACATTGCTGTTTTCCTTAAGATTGCAATTATCTTGATCTTTATTATTGTCGGTTTCTTCTTCATTAAGCCTAAAAATTACCATCCTTTCCTTCCATACCACATGAAGGGTGTGATTCACGGAGCAACGATCGGTTTCTTTGCTTACCTTGGTTTCGACTGTGTTTCCAGTTCGGCTGCCGAAGTTAAGAATCCTAAACGAAATATGCCTCTAGGAATTATTGGGACACTTGCTGTTGCAACAATCTTATATACTGGTGTTGCTGTAGTCCTAACTGGGATGGTTAAGTACACCAAACTTGACGTTGCCAATCCAGTGGCATTCGCCTTACAGATGGTTCATCAAGACTGGCTGGCAGAATTATTGTCAATTGGGGCTTTGATCGGAATGTTCACAATGATGGTTTCAATGATCTATTCTAGTTCTCGTTTGATCTATGCAATTGGTCGTGACGGTTTGCTTCCTTCATTCTTAGGAAAGCTTGATAAAAAGAGCCACTCGCCACAAGTTGCATTATGGATTGTTGCGATTATTATCGCCGTCATGGGAGGACTTGTTTCCCTTGATCAACTTACAAGTTTAGTTAACATCGGAACCTTGTTTGCTTTCATGCTCGTTTCATTTGGGATTATTCCGCTTCGTAAGCGAAAGGATATCGGTAATCGTGGAGGCTTTAAGGTGCCTCTCTACCCTGTGCTTCCAATTCTTTCTGGTCTCGCCTGCCTTGGCATGATGACCCAGTTGCAAAAAGAAACATATATTGGAGCAGCAATTTGGTTTGGAATCGGAATTATCATCTACTTCACTTACGGCTACTGGCACAGTAAGTTAGCAGATAAGAATTAATAGCAAAAAATTTAAGAGTTACGTAGAGAGTGAGAAAATTATTTTTCCACTCCCTTTTTATTTAAGATAGTAATTTGCATTAAATACCATTTTTTTGTTAAGGTAGTATTACTTACTTTTTTATTCACAAGGAGGAATCAATTAGTTAGGCCAAATTTTGATCACATACGCCTAATTTTTTATGGAATATACAAAGAAGAATTACAAAAAAGCACCTTTATCATCAATTCACTTTCGAATATATTTTGCCTTGGCTCTTGGACAAATTGCTTGTGGTTTTGCTCTTGGAATTAGTGGAACTGCCCTTTCCCAAGCAACCGATTATATCAATATTACCGACTTTTGGGTTGGCCTAATTGGTGCTGGGAGTTTAATTGGACTCGCTGGGAGTGCTTTAATGGGTAAAATTGCTGACCAATTTGGCCGGCGAAGAATGTTGATGCTCGATATGTATCTTTTTTCTATATTTTCTCTTTTACAATTAGTAACAATGAATCTTATTATCCTGTTTATCTTACGGATTTTAATTGGTTTAATGATTGCCATTGACTATACTGTTGGGAATGCTCTATTGGTAGAATGGTTACCAGCAAAAGAAAGCGGACGCCTACAAAGCCAACTAATCATTTATTGGACAATTGGCTTTATTACTTCATATATTGCTGGAATTCTAATAACGGGATTTGGCGCTCATAATTGGCAAATTATCCTTGCATCAAGTGTCGTTCCAGGACTGATGGCTGCAATCTATCGGTCAATCTTCCGGATTCCGGCATCCCCGAGCTGGTTAGCAAGTCAAGGTAAGAATAAAACTGCTCAAAAACTAATTCAAAAACACCTTGGAAAAAAATGGGGATTATCATTAAAACAAATTCGTAGTAAAAAACCAAAAGCTGTCTCTCTTAAAACCCTCTTTAATCCCCCTTATCGCCGAAAAACCATTGTTGGTGGTTTATTCTATGCTTGTCAGGCATTTTCATTTTTCGGTATCAGTATCTTCTTACCAATTCTCCTAAAAAGTATGAATCTTGGTAATAACAACCTCTCTGGGATTATCTATAATAGTTGCGTCCTTATCGGTGTAATTTTCGGTAGTTTAATCTTCAAGATTCTTAGTAGGCGGATGTTTTTGGTAAGAACATTTTTCCTTTCAGCAGCAGCCCTCATTTTATTAATAATTGGCAATAACTTTTCACCTTTCTTCCAAATTAGCGTTTTTGCGATCTTTGCGATAGTCTTATCCTCAGGACTTGTCCTTGATTATCCATATCCAACAGAACTATTTGATGTTAAGGTTCGAGCTAGTGGGGTTGGTACTTGTATCACTATCAGTCGTTTTGGAGCTGCTAGCGGAACATTCTTATTACCAATCTTAACTCATCTCGGCGGTCCAATTTTAGCAATGCTAATTTGTACTCTTGTTTTACTTATAGGTGGTACTATCTGTCTTTTATGGGCACCTGAAACTTCACCAAAATATATTTAACATTAATAATAGAATGGTCGGGAAAATTTTAAATTTTTCACTGACCATTTTTAGTTTTAAACATCAATCCAATAGACTAATCAATTTTTAACAAATAAATACTTACGATCATGATAAATCACAAAAATACCAGTAATAACAAATAAAGTAATCATGCTAACTCGCAAGTAAAACATTTCGCGACTATATTGCAGTTCCTGTTGGTGATCGATATACGGGATAAGGAGCGCGCTCTTATTATCAAGTTGAAAATATGAAATTAATTCCAAAGCACCAAATAAAATAATTTGATTACAAAGCGAACCAAATACGGATAGTTTTTGATTAATACTGCTATATTTATCGGGAACTTGTTTTCGTGCCCACTTTCCTAATAAGATGGCACAAAAGACTGTTATAGCGGTTCCAAGCAAATATAGGCGGTATACGTTAAGAATAAGCCAAGAGTAAGACAGATAAGGGTAGTCTTATAGCGAGTAGTTAATGGAATCTTTTGCAATTTAGGACTCAATGCGCCTACTAACATTCCCGAAAGCATCAATTCGATAAAAACAATGAAAATCCAATAAGCTTTATTCTGTTGAAAAGCAAATAGTAAAGTATAGATAATGACATAATTCTTGATCGCTCCGAGCCAAATACGAAATAGTTTAAAAGGTTGTTCCAGAATATTTCGTAGTTCAAGGATAATCCCAATAATTGCTAGCACGATTAATCAGAAATTTGCCCCGTCTTCTTAAAGAAACTAATAATAAAAACCACGGTAAGCACGGCGATGGCAGGAAAAGCCGTTTTTAAATTAAAAGAGAATTTTAAATCCAATGGTGTCTTATCTCGTTTAACACCAACGTAAGCGTAAATAACTTCCAAGCCCAGGAAAAAAGTATAAAAAACAAAACCGACAACTAACGGCAGCTTCATCAGTAAAATCCCGAGGGCGATCAGTCCGATAATTACACTAAAGCCCGCGATAACATTTACTCGCTTCAAATTAATCCCGGAAATTTACTTATTGGGATCGCCGAGCAATTTTAATCCTGTCACGCCAAAACCGATCAAGATCGCCGCCAAGCTAGCAAGCCACTCAAAGCGAAAATAAATTCCAATAGAAGCAAGGACTCCCCCAATAAAAGCAATAACTGAACAAAACTTAGTAACACCTGACCAAGAAGCTAAATTTAGGCGCCCATCGAGAATAAAAGGCATTACTTTTTCAACGGTGTAAACAAAAATGAACGGCCAAACAAATGTGATTATATTTGCATGGGCAATGATAGAGAATGCAAATAGCAACGTTGGAAATAGAATATAGCTTCGAGCTACAAATTCATGGTTAATTGCTAAAATCTTCTTCATAAGCAGCCTCCGATCACTTTACCTTTTATTTTTAGTAAACCACATCCCCTTATAAAAGAAAAATAATAGGACTCCTAACATGATTTTTAATGCTAGAAGTCCTAGTAGCTTTTTATTTAGCAAACATCTTAAATTCTAAAAATAAATCATTGTATTCACCTAAAACGCGTAATGGCAAATCACGATATACTTGCAAATGCTTCATCGTTGTTTCAGGAGGATAGAAAGCTTTATCATCGGTAATTTTCTTGGGTAATTCTTTTTTAGCCGCTTTATTTGGTGTCGCGTATCCAACGTATTGAGCATTTTGAGCCGCGTTTTGGGGATCTAACATAAAGTTAATAAATTCGTAAGCCGCCTTTTTATTACGCGCTGCTTTAGGAATCACCATGTTATCAAACCATATATTGCTTCCTTCGCTTGGTACAACATAGTGAAGGTGCGGATTAATATTCATCATTTCGCGCGCGTCACCAGAATAGGTCACACCCACGGCTGCTTCGTTTTGCTCCATATACATCTTCATCTCATCAGCAATAATCGCTTTTACATTGGGCGTCAACTGCTTTAAATGGGCCTGCGCAAGCTTCAACTGATGGTAGTTAGTCGTATTAACAGAATGATGCTGGGTAATAAGGGCAACCGCAAACACATCCCGCGCACTATCAATCAGCATGACATTATTCTTTAAGCGCGGATTCCAAAGTTGTTCCCAATGCTGGACGTCTTTGCCATTTACTTTTTGATCATTATAGATAATACCTAACGTTCCCCAAAAGTATGGTACAGAATAACGATTGTCGGGGTCAAAAGAACGATTTAAAAATTGCGGATCAATATACTTAAGGTTAGGTAATTTCTGATGGTTAAGAGGTGCAATTAAATGCTCCTTTTTCATCCGTTGAACAGTGTATTCACTCGGCACAACAACATCATAATTAGTCCCGCCTTGCCGAATCTTGGTTAACATTGATTCGTTGCTATCAAAGGTTTCATAATCTACATGATAGCCAGTTTGATGTTCAAATTTCGTTATCAATGCTGGATCAATATAATCTCCCCAATTGTAAATTGTCAGAGTTTGTTTTCCACCACCAGTTTTTTGCTGGTTGAAAGCAACATCCCCAAGCGCTAGCAAAATACAAATAACGACAATTGCGAGGAATGCAGTAAATATCTTTTTCATTGTGCATCCCCCTCTTTAACAGCCACAATCTGTGTCCGTCGACCGCCCCGTTTACTAATAAGGTAATAGCCAATTACTAACAGAAGCGAAACAATAAACATCAACGTAGAGAGGGCATTGATTTCAAGGTTAATTCCTTGCCGCGCCCGCGAATATATTTCCACCGATAATGTCGAGAATCCATTTCCAGTAACAAAGAAGGTCACAGCAAAGTCATCAAGTGAATACGTAAAAGCCATAAAATAGCCCGCAAAAATACCCGGGGCAATTGACGGCAGTACTACCCGAGAAAGAACTTGCCAGCGACTGGCCCCTAAATCATAGGCAGCATCTACTAATGTTGGGGACATTTCATTTAATTTTGGCAACACCATTAAAACAACAATTGGAATACAAAAGGCAATATGGCTTAAGAGGACTGAGACAAAGCCTAGTCTTACCCCCAGCATGGTGAAAAAGATTAAAAAGCTTGCCCCAATAATTACATCGGGCGAGACCATTAAAACATTATTCAAAGATAACAAACTATTCTTCCACGGGCGCCGTGCATCCTTAATTGCCAAGGCTCCTAATGTTCCGATAATCGTTGCTAATAGTGACGCCAAAAATGCTACTAACAAGGTATTAATAACAATGGTAATCATTCGCGTATCCGCAAGCAAATCTGCATAGTGTTGCCAAGAAAAGCCATGGTATTTTTCCATTGTTTGTCCGCTGCTAAAGGAAAAAACAACTAGATACAAAATTGGCGCATATAAGATCACAAAAACTAATGCCAGGTACGCTTTTCCCCATGACCATCGCTGCTTTTTCATTAATGGCGTCCTCCTTTCTGTTTCTTATCACCAGTCATAAACATAATAATAAACATTGCGATAATCAGCACGACCCCAATCGTTGAACCCATTCCCCAATTTTGCGTTGTGAGGAAATGTTCTTCAATCGCAGTCCCTAAAGTAATTACACGATTTCCACCAATCAAACGGGTAATCATAAAGAGGGAGAGCGATGGGATGAAGACCGCTTGAATTCCAGCTTTTACGCCCGGCATAGAAAGCGGCCAAATCACCCGACGAAAGGTTTGCCAATGAGTAGCACCCAAGTCATAGCTAGCATTTATTAGTGACGGGTTTATTTCAGCCAGGTTATTGAAAATCGGCAACACCATAAACGGGATTTCAATATAAGCAGCCACAAACATAAAACTGGCATCCGTGAACAAAAGCTGATGACTCCCAAGGCCCATAAACTGGAGGAAACCGTTAATTGTCCCTGTTCGACTAAACAAGCCAATAAACGCATAAGTCTTCAATAATAAGTTGATCCATGTTGGCAAAATCACCAGCAATAGCCAAAACTGCTTATTAGGCAATCTATTCAAAACATAAGCTGTCGGATAACTAATCACCAATGTCACAAGGGTAATCAAAAAGGCATACCAGACAGAGTTAAGCGTCATCTTAAGATAAACACCCGATGTCAGGTATTCAGCATAGTTATTAAGGGTCAGCTGACCATTGATATTAAAGAATGATTGATAAAGGATCAATACCAATGGCGCAATCACAAATAGGATAATCCACAATGCATATGGGACGATAAACATCGCTTTTTGCCGCATTAGTCCCCCTCCTCATAGCTATCAAGGCGAGCATCAAAGTCTTCTTCGCTTTCGTTATACCGCATAACGTGAATATCTTCGGGATCAAATGTAATCCCTACTTTAGCCCCGACCTTTGTTTTATGAATAGAATTAATCTTCCACTTATGGTTACGTTGGTCAATCACCGTAATTTGATAATCAACGCCACGGAAAAGCTGCGTTTCAACAGTGCCGACTAATTTTCCTTTTTCAGCCGTCGTAATGTCAAGATCTTCTGGTCGGATGACAACTTCAACCTTTTCGTTTGGTTTCATCCCCGCGTCGACACAATCAAAGTCTTGACCATTGATTGAAACTACATAGTCTTTTTTCATAATGCCTGGGACAATATTACTTTCACCGATAAAATCAGCCACAAAATGGTTAAGCGGTTCATCGTAAATATCAACAGGGGTCCCACTCTGCTGAATCTTACCATCATTAATAATCATAATCTGGTCACTCATCGCTAATGCCTCTTCTTGGTCATGGGTAACAAAGATAAATGTAATCCCTAGCCGCCGTTGCAATTGCCGTAATTCAGTCTGCATTTGAACTCGTAACTTATGGTCCAACGCAGACAAGGCTTCATCCAACAATAGTACTTTCGGCTTATTAACTATTGCCCGGGCAATGGCAACTCGCTGTCTTTGCCCACCAGACATCGCGGTAATTTTCCGATCATCATAGCCATCTAATTGAACCAGGTGCAAAGCTTCTTTTACGCGTTGTTTAATTTCTGCTTTTTTGACACCCTTAATTTGTAATCCAAAGGCAACGTTTTCTGCCACATTCATATGAGGGAAAAGGGCGTAATCTTGAAAGACGGTATTGACTTGCCGTTGATTGGCTGGAATATCATTGATTTGCTTTCCATCAAAATAAATTTTTCCACTACTAGGATGATCAAAACCAGCAATTAAGCGCAAAATCGTTGTCTTTCCTGATCCCGATGGTCCTAATAAGGTATAGAATTTACCGGCCTCAATTTCAAAGCTTATATCACGCAACACAACGTTATCATCATACTGTTTGCTTACATGCTGAAATTCCATTATGTTTTTTACCATCAGCGTTTCCCCAATCATCATTTTTTAAACTAAGTCTTAGTATAAAGTATACGCCTTAAATCGCAACACTGTTTATCCTAAGCAAATTATTTTGAACTACTCCCACTTAGCTAAACCTACGGTTTAATGCTTGAAGTGGGAGATTCTGGAAACATCGCAT
>ENA-ORUR01000263-ORUR01000263.1-human-gut-metagenome-genome-assembly--contig:-NODE-263-length-33286-cov-106.727_pt1 | contig 33286 bp, 33 predicted proteins | sample MGYA00242086_ERZ509223 | MGnify/ENA primary metagenome ERZ509223 (study PRJEB26280, sample SAMEA2338820) | human gut metagenome | biome: human gut; feature: human-associated habitat; material: faeces... | reverse complement strand
TCAAAATAAAATTACCTAAAATCGTTGATAATACTTGACTTAGAGTAGAAAAAAGATATCACAAATAGGTGATATTTTGTTAGCGAGGTATGGTGCGTCTTTGGGTAAAGTCTTTTTTGCAGAATATGGTGCATATAATGTGGCCTTAGCTAAAGTATTGTTCAATTTTAAAAGTGAAGACTTTATTTTAAAAAAATACTTATTCTATTATTTTAAATCAGAACTATATCAGAATTTTGTTCGTTCAAACTCAAGAAGTGCTCAAGCTGGTTTTAATAAGAGTGATCTAAATAGGTTAGTTTTCCCTGTACCACCAATTTCAGAACAGAAACGAATCGCTGCTAAAATAGCGCAGCTATTCGCTTTGCTTCGCAAAGTCGAATCTTCTACTCAACAATACGCAGAACTTCAGACTTTGCTGAAGTCTAAGGTGCTGGATTTGGCAATGCGCGGGAAGTTGGTCAAGCAAGATCCCAATGATGAGCCAGCAAGTGTATTGCTAGAGAAGATTAAGGCTGAAAAAGCTGAGCTTGTTAAGGAAAAGAAGATCAAGAAGAGTAAGCCGCTCCCTCCAATTACTGATGAAGAGAAGCCATTTGATATCCCTGATAATTGGGAATGGGTTAGAGTAGGAAATATAATTAATTTATTTAATGGAAAGGCATTTAAACCCTCAGACTGGTCTGTGAGTGGATTGCCGATTGTTAGAATACAGAATTTAAATAATGCAGAGGCTCCGTATCACTACTATAATGGTCAAATTGAAGAAAGATTTTATTTAAAAGGTGGAGAATTGTTATTTTCTTGGTCAGGTACACCTGGAACATCGTTTGGAGCTCATATTTGGAGAAATGAAAAAGCTGTATTGAATCAACATATTTTTAAGTTGATTTTTGATATGACTAAGTTGAATAAAAAATATTTAGCCGAAGCTCTCGATTTTAGAGTGTTAACTCTAATTAATGAAGCTCATGGTAGTGCCGGTTTACGACATATAACCAAAAAGATGTTTGAGGAGACTATTATTCCTATTCCTCCTTTGGAGGAACAAAAGCGTATAGTTAATGAAATAGCATATTTATATGAATACTTGTAATAGTGGGATGACCATGCTTGAAATCACTTGAATTATTACCAACTGATGAAAATATTTTAGACACTTTATATCAGGATGCTTTTGGAAGAAATACAGAGATTGCATCATTTCTTAATATTCTGACCAATATTGAGGGTCATTTTGTAATATCTATTGATGGAAAATGGGGAACAGGTAAAACTTTCTTTGTTAAACAATGTGAAATGATTTTAGATACGATAAATGATTCTAGTAAACTTATTAGTGAAAACAAAGAGAAGATTCTTCATTTGTCATTTTTGAATGGTAGTCCTCTTACTAAAAAGTTAAAAAATCAAAATTGTATTTATTTCGATGCTTGGGCCAATGATGGATACGAAAATCCAATTTTGGCTATATTAAATACTTTAGTAAATAAAGCATCATTTATTGATAGATTATCCGCTATCGATAAAAAGGACTTGATAGATGCTGTAGTAGAAATGGGCAAGAATTATTTTTCTAATAAACTTGGAACATCTATTGATCCGATTATAAAAGCTTTAAAACAACCTGGAAAAGAAGAGACGAAAGCTCAAATAAGCTTACATAAATACATTGAAAAAATTATAAGTAATTTTACTCAAGATGATCATAGATTGATTATCTTTGTTGACGAATTGGATAGATGCAAGCCAAGTTTTGCCGTTAAGTTATTAGAACAAATAAAGCATTACTTTTTACTCCAAAATGTTACTTTTGTATTTTCTACTAATATTCTTGAGCTTTCTAAAACGATAAGTAAGTTTTATGGAAATGATTTTCAGGGTGATAAATATTTAAATAGATTTTTTGATCTATTTTTAACACTTATGCCTATTGATATTGAAAAGTATTATCAATATTTATCTTCTCAAGATTCATTAGCTATTTATGAAAGAAATAAATTAAAGGTAATAAAATTTTTAAACATGAGTATGAGAGATGTTGGAAAGTTTGTAACTAATAATGAATTAATCGATTACAAAAATATAAAGTATGATTATTTAGGACAAGCTGATGAAGCGATTCTATTACATATCGAATGGTTAGTAATCCCATTTATGATAGGCTTAACAGTTACAAACAAAGAAGATGAATTTAATTTAATAGAAGGAAGAAATTACGAATTATTTAAAAAATTTGTTATAGATGCGGATACGTTTTGGAGTCTATTAAATATGGGTGGAGTTCATCAACAACTCAATTTATTGTGTGATGTAGATGAATCGTTAGAGTCTGATGATGTGGATCAGTATAAAGATAAAATTGTTCATACGATATATACTAAATTATTTGAAAATCCAGTTAGTGTAACACAAGTACATTCTATGAGTGATAAATTCTGGTATGATATTAAACGTATAATGGACTCTGTATTACATTCTCATTTGAAATAAGTAAAAACACCTCATTGCTATTAAAATTACGACTAGCAATGAGGTGTTTTAATGAAAAGGTATCAGTATGTATTGGGGATGAATGGAAAAATGATAGATAAAAAGAATAGAAGTTTATTGATTTTAGGCAATGGTTTTGATTTGCAATGTGGTTTAAATACTACATATGATAATTTCTTCAATTTAAAATTTGGAATTATATTGACTGCCCAAATACACTGTGAGTATCTAAAAAATATATCTAAAGCAAACAAGGATTATAAAATCACTTTAGAAGAACAGAAAACTAAATCAAAGAAATTCTTCAGACAAAATCTGGACAAAGATAATAATTCAATTAATACGCTAGTGAAGACATATATTGAGAAATTTTCTGATGAATTAAAAGAACTAAAACAAATTGATACTCAAGATATTAATTTGACTAAAAAAATAGATGCTCTTAATGATGAATTTGAAAGTCTTATGACAAATGAAAAAACTAATTCTTGGGAACTAATTGCATTGGCAGCTTTTGCTTTTATTGAAAATGATTCACCGATTATGTGGTCAGATGTTGAGAGAATGATTTATAAAGTAATAACATGGGTGCTGATAGGTAGAAAACAAAGCGATGCCCAGCTCCGGAAAAGTGATGATCCTGTAAATGGAAAATATTATACAGTTGCAAAAGATTATTTAGATAAAAATGCAGATACAAATTTTATGAACTTTTTTGATGATTATTCCTTTGAAAATGATGTAGCTTTAAATAGGCCTCCTTATCAGAATACATTTAGAAAAGTAATCGAAAAAGAATTTTATGCACCATATAAATCATCAGATGCGCTAGCAATTAAGATGTTAGATGAATTGGTAAAATTTGAAAGTATATTTTCTAATTTTATAAATCAACAAACAGGGTTAGATTATGAAAAAGATGAGAAAACAATAAACTATTACCAACATGCTACTAAGCTTATATATAGTTTAATTTATCCTAATGATAATTTGGATGAAGATACCACTACAATCATTGATATATTGAATTTTAATTATACTTTTGATGTACGTTTTAAAATTCCATTTCTTAAAAGTATTGACTTGAAAGGAAAGTGGCAAATCAATAGTTGGAATAATATTCATGGAGTTGCTTGTTGGAATTCAGATATAGCACAACAACAATATTCTCAATTATTTAAAAATAAAGAACTTGAAAAATTACCTGCTCCTATATTTGGAGTAGATAATCATGAGATTTTTGAAATTGATTCAGGTGAGAATGATAATTGGGATGATCCAAGAATAATCTTTACTAAATCATATAGGCTAATAGATAATCATGTAAATTCTATTAGAAATACTGCATTTCAAAAGAAAGTAGATACCATAATTATTTATGGACATTCGTTAAATAGAGCAGATTATTCATATTTTGAATCTATTTTTGATATTTATGATGTTTTTAATAGTGATGTTAAACTTAGATTTTATTATTGGCGTGGTTACGATAAAAAAGATAATCTAAGTGAGGAGCAGAAAAAAGTAATAGCTAAACAACAAGAAAGAAAAGCTATGAAAAATATTGCTAAGTTGCTAAACTCATATGGTTCTACACTGGAAAACGAACATGGCGAGAATATTATTAACAAGTTAGTTTTGGAGCAAAGGTTAAGTTTGTTACCTAGTCCATTACTTTAGTAAAGTAGTTAAGTATAATGCTGATGTAGCAACGTAAGACCTATAATTTAATAAAATTGTGAAGTAGAGTAACCATATCGGGTGAAGGATGATTGATCCATTTTTATCACAAAATGGGAATAGAACAGGGATGCAAGTGCATCCTTGTTTTTTGTTATACTTAAAGTAACAATTTTAAGGAATTCAAGAAGAGAGAAAAATATGAAAGCAGATACCTTTAATGCCATTGATAGACTATTTGCACCAATGCAAATGATCTTAAAAATCCCAGTATATCAAAGAAACTATGATTGGACTGAAACCAACGTTAGACGATTATTAGATGATATTAAAACTGTGGTACAAGATCATAAATCGCATTTCATTGGTGCAATTGTCTATATGGAATCACAGAACAGTGATTTGGGGATGCCGGAATATTTGATCATTGATGGTCAGCAAAGATTAACTACTATTACCTTATTGCTGCAAGCATTAAAAGACTTATGTGGTAAAGATGATCAACAAGCGGCAGACATGATCGAATCATTTTTGACTAATAAATACTCTCCTGATGAGTATAAGATCAAACTTAAGCCAATTAAATCAGATAATGTTCAGTATGAAGCACTGTTGAATAATAAACTAGATAAAATTGATCAAGATGGTCATGTTTATAAAAATTATATGGTGGCCAAAAAGACTTTTAAGTCATGGATTGAGTCTGGTATTAAACCTATAGAAATTCTTACGGCTTTAAGACAGCTGCAAGTTGTAGGCATTAGTTTGAAGAAAGGTGAAGATGATCCACAGATTATCTTTGAAAGCATTAATTCAACTGGTGTAGCTCTAACTAATTCTGATTTGATCAGGAATTTTTTGTTAATGAGTGACCATGATCAAGATAGGCTTTTTGAAGAATATTGGCTTCCAATTGAAGATATGCTAAGACGTAATAATGATAATTATCAATTGGATCTTTTCTTTAGACAATATGTAATCATGAAAAGTCATGGGACAGTGGCTGAAAGAAAAGTTTATTCCACATTTGTTAAATTATTTAAAGAAAATGGTTATACTCATGAATCTGCACTTCAGGAAATAAAAAAGTATGTTGAGATTTACTCTGCCTTTTTACATCCAGAAGAAACAAATTACAGTGATGAAATTAAAGGCTATTTAGCTGATTTGAATCAATTAAGTCAAACTACGTGTTATCCATTTTTAATGCATGTTTTTGCCGATTTTGAAAATCGAGTAATTGATGAAACAACCTTAAGTAAAGTCTTAAAATTAATTACCGTTTACCTAATTAGAAGGTCTATTTGTAATATTCCAACTAACTCGTTAAATGGATTATTTGCTTATTTGTACAGCCGTGTATTTAGAATGCCAGCTAATAAGTCTAAGTACTATGAAGCTATTAACAAATATCTCTTTGCGCAAAACAATAAAAATGCTGTGCCTGATGATGAAGCTTTAAAGTTCTCGCTTGTACATGGTAATTCTTATCAAAATCAACCATTATGTAGACTGCTTATGCTGGATATTGAAAATGGAGATACTAAAGAGAAACTGTCAACAAATAATTTGTCTATTGAACACATCATGCCACAAACTTTGAGTAGATCATGGCGAAAATATATTTCGGATAAAGAACATGAAGAATATGTTCATACTTTAGGTAACCTTTCAATTACCGGATATAATTCTGAAATGTCTAATAAGAGTTTTGAAGAGAAGAAAAAGATTTTAAAACAAAACTCTCGTGTTCAAATTTTAAACGAAGATATTGTAGACAAGGATAAGTGGACTATTCAGGATATTATCAATCGTAGTAATCGACTCGCAGATATTTTAATCAAAAAATATCATCTAGATCCAGTTGTTGATCCGAAAATTGCATTTGAAAATGTTGATAAAATTTATGTTTCAAACCCTGAAGCTGCAACCGGTAGAAAACCAGTTTCGTTTACACTTGAGGGATCTAACTATTCTATAAAAACATTTAAAGATATCACCATTAAATTAATCAATATCTTAGACCAAGATGATCCAACACGTTTAGAAAAGTTAGTAGGATTAACGTGGAAAGGTGATTTTGGATTTTTTAATTCAAATAATAGACTTGTTATTTGTCATAAAGAAGATATTGATGCCAAAATGGAATGGCACTATGCTGAAGTTCGAGATGGTATTTATGTGATGGTTGGAGGCTCTGCTTCTACTATTATGCATGTATTAAAAGAATTGATAGATGTTTATGATATTGATGAAAAGGACTTTAGTATTTCTGTTAGAGCAGAAAATAATTAGTAAAAGGATGTATCCCTCTTTTTTAGTTGGTTTTGTATAAAACAATAATTTTAGTGCTAGCTAAGCAAAATAGGAGGCAGCAATGAAGGCACTATCGGTACGTGGCGATTACATCATGGATATAATTGCCGGCAAGAAGAAAATTGAATATAGAACGTGGAAAACAAACTATCGTGGACCACTTCTGATGTGTTCGACTGCTAAAAAGGTGGCAGGTGCTGCACCTGGTTACGCAATTTGTGTCGTGAATTTGAAGAGCATTCAATATGTTCCATTTGAAGATCTCTACTATTGGAATATCGAACTTGTCGATGTGATCAAGCCGATTCATGTGAAGGGTCAGCTGAAGCTTTTCAACGTTGATGATGATCTGATTAAGCCGATTAGCAGAAAAGAATTTGAATTGGAAGTACGGCCGTTAATTTATATGCCAAAGAGAAGGAAGAAAAGTAATAAAAAAATTATTCCAAATGTATTTAGAATAGTTAAATAAATGAAAAATTTGTCGCTCAATGTCAATGACAGCTTTTTACTATGCATCCCCCTATGACAAACTTGACCACGACGATAAAGGCATCGAAATGTTTATGGCTTCATGGTCACTTTCAAGTGAACCTTCACCAAGGGGGATGTACAGTGAGACCAACCCAATGAATGATTCAAGATTTGCTACCAAGGAAAACAACAAGTTGCTTGATGAAAAGGTTTGCCAAAGCCTACTGTTAAGCCAAGTTTGCAAGCTTATGCTGAAACTCGTGCGCAAGAAGTCGTTAACAAGTTCTCACACATTCGTCCAAACGGCAAGAGAACTGCATACGAAGAAAGCATTGGTTTGAACAGCGTTCAAGTTTCAAATACACCTAAGGAAGCTGCTAAGGTACTTCTTGACGAATTTATCTACCACGACCAAGCTTCAAACTGGGCTCACAGAAAGTCACTTTTGAGCAAGGCTAACAAGACTATCGGTGTTGGTTTTGCATTTGAAGCTAAGCCTGGTATGGCAACTCAAGGCAACAAGTATCCTGATTACTTAGGTGACCGTATTGCTGTTGATTTGCAAACTCACTAATTAAATAAAAAGAATATAAAAAATGCTTAGTACCTAGTTGGTATTAAGCATTTTTGTTTAGCCTATAATGAGCATTCTCCAGAATTGACTACTGGTGTACCAGTTGTGCGGCTGAATTGCGGCCAGGCTGGTGATAATGATTAAAACGCCAGCCGTTGAGATCGAAATGGAAAAGATGAAGTTAGTGAAATTGGCAGGGTAGCTGCTTTTGCGACATCCCCTGAAGATGTAAAGTGCAAGACCCACGAAAAAGAAACCTACAAAAATTCCGATTTGATACCAAATATCCATTACTACTCCCTTAATTAATCCTTCTTTTCATAACCAAAATACTTCTTTGCGGCGTCGCTCATACGGTCCGGCGACCAAACCGGATACCAGACAAATTCTACATCCACGTTTTTTACTTCTTCAACTTTTTTAACTTCTTTAGTGATTGCATCGATTAAAAAGCCGGTCAAGGGACATGCTGGAGTGGTCAAAGTCATGTTGATTAAGCAGATGCCATCTTCGTCCAAGTCGATACCATAGATTAAGCCTAAATTAACCACGTCGACGTTTAATTCAGGGTCGATCACCTGAGCGAGGTGGTTAATGATGTCGTTTTTGATTGTTTCGCCGTCTCTCATTATGCATCCTCACCAAAAATCTTTGCTTTGATTGCTTGTCCGGTTGGCGTACCAGCTAAGCCACCGATTCCTGTTTCGCGTAGGGATGCTGGCATTTGGTGGCCAACTTTTTTCATGGCATCGATACATTCGTCAGCCGGAATTACACTAGTGCATCCCGCCAGCGCCATATCTGCCGCAATCAAGGCGTTCCCAGCACCAATCGCATTTCTTTTCACGCAAGGCACTTCAACCAGTCCTGCAATAGGGTCACAAACAAGGCCAAGCAAATTCGACATTGCAATCGATAAAGCCTGTGCGCTTTGTTCGGCGGTGCCGCCAGCTGCTTCAACTGCCGCAGCCGCACCCATGGCAGAGGCAGAGCCTACTTCAGCTTGGCAGCCGCCAGTAGCACCAGCGATTTCGGCGTTGTTGGCGATCACCATGCCAAAGCCACCGGCAGTGAACAAGAAGCGAATCATTTGCTCCTCAGTTAAGTTGAGTCGTTTTTCTAATAAAAACAAGACACCAGGCAAGGTGCCGGATGAACCCGCTGTTGGCGTAGCACAAATGACCCCCATTGCCGCATTAACTTCGTTAGTTGCAACAGCATTCTGTACGGCAGTCATGATCGTGTCGCCAGAAAGGGTGTGGCCTTTCTCAATATATTTCTTGATCTTCACGGCCTCACCGCCAGTTAAGCCAGTGCTAGAAAACACACCATTGCCGCTGCGACCTTTTTTCACCGCATCGCGCATGGTTTCCAGATTGTATTTCATTTTGTTCCAGACTTTTTCACGAGGTAAGCCTGACATTTGGCATTCTTGTTCAATGATCAATTCAGAGATAGGTTTGCCTGTTTTTTCGGAGTCGGCGACAATTTCTTTAATGTGGTTGTACATGATTTTTTCCTATCTATAAACAAATGATGTGAGGATATTTCTTCCGTAATTCACCAGTTAAGGCTGGTTTGAAGTAATTTTGGATATCGTACTCATAGATGTAACAAGCGTGCGACTTGTAGATTCTTTTTTCCTTAAAAGGGGCCTTGAGTTTCAAAAAGTCAGATAAGGATCTCTCGTGATTAAGTTTTCTCTCAAAATCAACTAAGATCACGATTGGTAGAGAACCAGCTGGCTTGATGTTGATGCCGTGTAAGACGATCTCGCGCACTTCAATGGCACCGCCACCGATAGAGCAGCCTGATAATTGAGCCTTCTTTTCACCATCTGACATGTCCAAAATCGCAGTGTTAGGGTGGCCGATGGGGCTTTGGCCTTCTTCTTCAACAAAGCGAATATCGATTCCGCGTTGGCGCGCAATCTCAGGTGCTCGCGGCACACGCAAATCCTCTGTAGTAAAGCCCAAGATTCCTGCAGCGATGGCATAGTCAGTACCATGTCCGCGGTGCGTTTGCGCAAAAGAGCCATAATAATGAACAGTAACTTTTTTAGGTACGCCGCCGAACAAGCGGTTTCCTTCACGGCCAATGGCTACGGCACCGGCAGTGTGTGAGCTTGACGGTCCGACCATGACAGGTCCGATGATGTCAAAGACGCTCTTGTAACGATTCTCCATTGTAAGATCCCCTAATGTATTATAATTTTCGTTTCTCATTATAACGGATAATGGGAAAATGATAAGTAAAGATTGCGATGATTTTCAATATTTTGAGAAATAGAGTAATCGTAATTACTGTAATTATAATTACTGAAATCTAACTAAAATAAAAATTTTTTATTCTTATACATTTTCAGTATAATTTAGTAGCATAATAAAGATCGTTTTTAGAGAAGGATAAATTATGACTAACGAAAAAGACAAATTGAAGCAAAATTTAGAGAAGATTGCTGAAGAACGCGGTGACCAGCAAGCAGTATCTTACCAAGACTTATTCAGTCCAATGTTCATGCAAAAGAATACCAGCTTTGCTACGATTGATGTGTTTGTAAGAGAACTTGGCTTGAAGGACTTCCAAGAGATCGAAAAGATTGATGACAAAGTAATCGACGATTTTGTCAAAAAAGAGACGAAATTTAATAATTGGCAAGAAATGCAACAGCGTGCGGTAAGCGAATACATGACTAGCTTATTTTAATAAAAAGTAACCCCTAAAGTCGGTTATTAGTTGATAAGAATGGTATCATTAATATAGTAGTAAATATATATTTTTGGCGTAGAAAGAAAAGGAAGAGAACGATGGAAGATAAAGAAATTGTTCAAAAGATTGAACAGGGCGTCAAAGAATCAGAAAATTGGAGTGTATATCACCACTTAAAGGATAAGTTAGGTTATCCAGCATTGATGTTGCGTCAAACTAACACAAGTGCAAATAGTTTCGGCGTAAACATCGATATCTTTAAAGGATATGCTTACTTGTTCTTGGACAATGGTACACCTGCAGAACCTGGCAAGCCTTTCTCAGTGCAAGAGATGTCAGATTGGGTAGCTTTGAAAGAACTGCTTGACATCATTAAGCCTTATATAAAAAAATAAATCCATAAAAAATACGAATTTGCCATTGTGGCAAATTCGTTTTTATTTGTGGGAAAGGGATCAGAATGCAAAAGTACACAAGATTAGCAACTAAAGATGACTTGGCTGAGATTATGGCTATTATTGGGGATGCCAAGATATTTTTGAAAAAGTCAGGCAGCACGCAATGGCAAAATGGCTATCCAAATGAAGAATCAATTTTAGATGATATTAAGAATGGTGATGGATATGTCTTAGTAGTTGGCGATAAGGTGGCTGGCTACACTGCCGCAATTACTGGTGTAGATCCCCATTATCTGAAAATTGAAGGTGGCAGCTGGAGCGACAACGATGATCCTTATACAACGATTCACCGCATTTGCTTGGGTTCAAATTATCAAGGTCAAGGCTTAAGTAGGATCTTCATGTCAGATATCATCAGTTTGGAATATGCGACCGGTATCAGAAACTTCCGTGTTGATACCCACCGTTTGAATAAGCCAATGCAAAAGCTGGCAACCGGCAACGGTTTTGAATATCGTGGTATTATTCAAGTCGATGATGAGGTTGATCCAGACCGCTTGGCTTACGAATTAAATATGTAGAAAATAAAAAGCCCATAATTGCTACAAGAAGTAACAATTATGCGGCTTTTTTACTTTTCGTTATAAAGAGCTTTAACAGCATCGATATCACATTGTTGGATGGTGTATGAAATGATTGAACCGTAGAGGTAGCCACGTGGTACAGCAGGCAGTTGTGTGATACCAGCCCAACCAGTGTTGCTGTAGTTACCAGCGTTCACAATGATGTTGGCTTTGCGATAATCAGTAACTTGCTTAAAGTTTATGGCTTTAGTATCGTTCCAAGCGTTCATTGATACATCGGCTTTCTATTTAATTTTTTGCATTATCTAACTATTTGTAACCCATTTGCAAGCGTAAGGCCTCGTAAATGGGCTTGCCGCCAAGCAAGTCGAGTACGTAGTAAGAAATAAAGGTAACGATGATTAATGGCAAGACTTGTTGGACAGTACCGACCATTTCGGTTAACAACATGATCGCAGTAAAGGGTGCTTTTTCGATTGCACCAAAGTAGGCGGCCATTGAAATAACCAAGATGTGAACGAAGTACATTGACGGAATGATGCCTAATTTAATCATGACGTTGGCACAGATCATGCCTAAGATCGCACCTAAAACCAGGATCGGCATGAAGATACCGCCAGGCACTGATGAACCATAAGACAGCATTGAGAAGACAAAACGAATGACGAAGAGAATGATAGGGATAATTACCAAACTCCATGGTCCAAGCAGTAATTGTGTGTCGAGCTTATGGTTGGACAAATCAGTGATCAAAACGTGTGAACCACCGAGCAGGTGAGAATTCCAAAGACCAATTGGAATAATCGAGATCAAAGGAATAATGCTGTGGTAGTAAGCAGGAATCTTCTTAAGTTTACTGAAGATGGGCTCCAAGCTAAGCAATGTATATTGGTAGCCGTAAGCTAAAAGTCCTAATACAATACCGATAATTGGCAAAGTCCAGTAGGCATTGATTGGGAAGTAGCCGCGAACTGGCAAGTATAAACATGGCTTGTTACCGAAGAACAGAATAGTCATGAAGTCAGCTGAGACGCTGGCGGCTAAAATTGAGACCACCTTTTTGGGTTTAAAGCTGAAGGAGATTTCTTCAACTAAGAACATTGCGCCGGCAATTGGTGCACTAAAGGCAGCCGCAAGTCCTGCCGCAACACCACATTCTTGCAGTTCCTTAATTTGATCTTTGTCTGATTCAAAGATGCTTTCGGCTAACCCTTGTCCAACCATGGCACCCATTTCAATACATGGACCTTCACGTCCCAGCATTAGGCCAGGGCAGATTGCCAGCAGACCACCAACAAATTTACGCCATAAGATTGACCACCATGGCATCTTGTTTTCACCTAAGAAAACAGCTTCAATTTGCGGTACACCAGAACCGACTAATTGATTCAAATATGGTTTAGTGATGTGACCTAGTACAAGGCAGATAACGATCATCAAGATAACATAGGGCACAAGCCACATTGGTTGTGCCGCCATCTTCGGGTAAATGAAGTTGAGGATCTGCATCGTATGGTCAATGACCCAGCGAAAGACGCTTACGATTAGACCGGTGATGATGCCTACAAGAATCGCCCGGTACAGGTGATAAGACATGTCACTGGAAAACGGTTTTCTTAAAATTTGTTTTGCAGTTTTTATCATAATCATTTCCTTATTGCTGAAGTTTAGTACAACTTTATCTTATCACATGCAAACAGCCCTTGTTCAGGGCTGTTTGCATGTGATATTGAATAAAAATTATCTATTTTCTTGAACTACTTTAACAATTTGAATGATGATAGTAGGCATTAATGCTAACCCGATAATCCAAAGAAGTTGGGTGTTAGTCAATGGAGTTACAGCGAACAAACTGTGAAGACCTGGTACAAATAAAATTAAAGCTAATAATAATGTACCAACTGCAAAGGCAGCCAAGCTGTACCAGTTGTTCTTAAAGCCAATCTTGAAAATGCTGTGCTGTGAACGGCAGTTGAAACCATGAAGCAAACGAGCAAAAGTCAAAGTTGAGAAGGCCATGGTACATGCGACAGCGGCACTAGTTTGACGACCAATCATGAAGGCAGCGATAACGCCAACTGAGATAATGATCCCCTGAAGAGTTACTTTGGTTATTAAGCTCTTATCAAGGATGCCGACTTTAGGATCACGTGGTTTTCTATCAAGAATGTCTGGTGCACCAGGTTCCATTCCGATTGCCAAAGCTGGAAGGGAGTCGGTTACCAAGTTGATGAACAAAAGCTGAACTGCGATAAATGGCACTGGAAAGCCACCAATTGAGGCAAAAAGGACAGTGATGATTGCAGATAAGTTACCTGAAAGAAGATACATAATTGCGTTCTTAATATTTTCAAAAACGGTCCGACCATTGGCAACAGCCTTGATTATTGTAGCGAAGTTGTCGTCGGCCAAGATCATGCTGGCTGCATCTTTTGATACTTCGGTACCGGTGATTCCCATAGCAACACCAATGTCGGCTTTCTTCAAGGCAGGGGCGTCGTTGACGCCATCACCAGTCATAGAAACAATCTTGTCCTTCTTTTGCCATGCGTTAACGATGCGGATTTTGTTTTCTGGCGATACACGGGCATAAACGGCGATCTTTTCAATCTTTTGTTCAAGTTCTTCGTCGCTCATCTTATCAAGTTCGAGACCAGTAACGGCAATGTCGCCATCGCTAAAGATACCGATCTTTTTGGCAATGGCAACGGCAGTAACCTTGTGGTCACCAGTGATCATGACAGTACGGATACCGGCTTTTTTAGCACGGGCAACAGCTTCAATACTTTCTTCACGAGGTGGGTCCATTTCGGAAACCAAACCAATGAAGGTAAAGCCGTGTTCTGTCTCAGGAGCAAGATCTTCGTCTTTTTCCTTGTAGGCAAAGGTTAAAACACGCAAACCATTTTCTGAGAAGTGTTCGTTTTGAGCTAAAATCTTCTTTCTATCTTCATCAGTTATTGGGCGAACTTCATCGCCGATACGGATGTTGTCACAGCGGTCAAGCAAGACGTCGATGGCACCTTTAACGAAGATAGTAGGTACGGTGTGGATCAAGTGCTTGGTACTCATCAACTTACGGTCAGAGTCGAATGGCACTTCTTGCTGACGAGTTAAAAGACCACGAAGATCACTTTCAGACAAGCCAAGTTGATTGTTACCTAAATCAATGCCTGGCACCTTGCGGTACATTTCAAGTAAGGCTGATTCGGTTGGGTCACCGATGCTCTTGCCGTCTTTTAAGCTTGAGTCGTTGTTTAATACTGCGTCGTATAAAAGGTAGCGGTGTAATTGATTGCCTAAGTCTAGTTGATCAGGCTTTAAGACTTCGCCACCAATGTAGATGTCTTCAACGGTCATCTTGTTTTGGGTTAGAGTACCGGTTTTATCGGAACAAATAACGGAAACGGAACCTAAAGATTCAACGGCAGCCAAGTTCTTGATAATGGCATTTTCTTTGGCCATCTTTTGTGTACCCATAGCTTGCACGATGGTTACGATTGAACTCAAGGCTTCAGGAATTGCGGCTACAGCTAAGGCAACTGCAAAAAGAAGTGCATCCATAATCGGTTGACCGCGCCAGATTTGCAAGCCAAGTACGATGGCACAAATGATCAAAATTGCCGTGGCCAGTTTGGATGAGAACTTATCAAGTGAGACTTGAAGTGGGGTACGACGTTCCTTAGTTTCATTCATCAAGGAAGCGATCTTACCGATCTCGGTGTTCATCCCCGTGCCGGTAACTAACACATTAGCGCGGCCGTAAGTAACTAGTGAACTTGAGTAAACCATGTTGAGACGGTCACCCAATGGGATTTCATGATCGAAGTCAACGTCGGCCTTATCGATATTGGTTGATTCACCGGTTAAAGAACTTTCGTTAACTTGCAGAGAATAGTTATCCAAAATTCGTCCATCGGCAGTAACCATGTCGCCGGCTTCCAAAAGCATGATGTCGCCAGGTACAACGTCTTTTGAATCGATTTCGATCTTTTCACCATTGCGCAGAACTTTGGCACTAGGTGAGGACAGCGACTTGAGCGATTCAAGCGATTTTTCTGCTTTAACGTGCTGCACCGTTCCTAAAATTGCGTTTAAGATCAGTACGGCAATGATAACCAGCGTACTTTCTAAATCACCAGTAAAGGCAGAAATAACTGCGGCGATGATCAAGATGATGACCATCAAATCTTTAAACTGCTCTAAGAAAACTTGAAAGGCCGTTTTCTTTTTGCCTTCAACTAAGGCGTTTTTACCGTATTTGGCTAAGTTTTCTTCAGCCTGCTTAGTCGATAAACCACCGCTGCCGGTTTTAAACTCTTTTAAAACCTCGTCCTTGGTCTGTAAATAATACTGTTTCATATAATCCTCCAGAATTGGGAGTGTCTAGACAAAAAAAGAGACCATGCCCAAACTTAAAAAAGTTTATGCATAGTCTCACCATTTAAATTTACAGCGGAAATTGCTTTCGTGATATGACGCCGTAAATACAATTATTTGTCGGTTACTCCCTATATGTATATTAAAATTAAATCATACGACATTGTTCTTGGCAATAAAAAAATAATATAATTAAAAATCATGATTGGAGGGGAAAATATGAATGAGGTGATTTTGCCGCGCAAACGCTGGCAACAGATCTTTAACGTGCAAATGATTTTTGCACTAATCGTAACAATTTTAGAAATGATTCCTAAGCGAGGACACACTGCAGGTAATATTTTTCAGTTAGTATTCTTATGCTTAGTCATTGGTTTAAATTTTTACGTTCAATTTAAGCGTAAAAATCCTAGCAAGCTTAATCATGAGATTACTCGCTGGATAAATCTCTGGCTGTTTAACGGTTATTTCATTGATGTCTGGTTAGCAACGGGTAATTATTTATTACTTTTCAAATTTCTTGCCCCATGCCCATGGATCCTCGTGCCAGGTCTTCAAGACATCGTATTGTTCGCTTGAGATATGGCCTGATTCGTTTTCCTTCTTGAGAAGTTCTGGGTAGGAAAGAAGTGGAGCATACTTAACGCCGCTCTTAGCAAAGTTTTCCTTGGCGTCTGGCAAGTAGTAGGTGAAGATTGAAGATACGCCGATTACGTTGCCACCGTCTTTTTCAGTTGCCTTAACAGCGTTCAAAACTGAGCCACCAGTAGTGATTAAGTCGTCAATTAAAACGATCTTGTCGTCTTTTGAAAAGCAACCTTCGATTTGACGACCCTTGCCATGATCCTTTGGTTTTGGACGAACGTAGATCATTGGCAAATGAAGCTTGTCAGCAACCCAAGCTGCGTGAGGGATACCGGCAGTAGCGACACCACCGATAATGGTTGCTTCAGGAAATTCTTTTGCAATTAAGTTAGCTAAGTCACTGGCAATCATGTCGCGTAATTCTGGGTAAGAAACAGTCAAACGCAAGTCAGTGTAGATTGGTGAAAGCATCCCACTTGCATAGGTAAATGGTTTGTCAGGTGAGATAGTGATGATTTTTTCTTGGATAAGTTGAGAAATAATTTGATCTTTATGCATTTTAATTAAACTCCTTCTTGATTGCTTCATAAGCAGCTTCTGGATCACTGGCTAAAGTGATAGGACGGCCAACAACGATGGCACTTGAACCCCATTCCTTAGCATCGGCTGGTGTTGCAACTCTTGATTGGTCATCTTTAGCGTTTCCCTTTGGACGAATGCCAGGAGTGACATATAAGAAATCGTCGCCGATTGCTTCGTGCAATTCTTTGACTTCAAGTGGTGAACAGATAACGCCGTCTGCACCAGCAGCTTTTGCCATCTTGGCCAGGCTGAGTACTTGTTTGTCCATTGGTAAAGAACAGTTTTGTTCGTGGGCTAAAACATCGTCTGAAATTGAAGTCAATTCAGTGACAGCCAAAAGCTTAGGTACGCTCTTGCCAGCGGGTGTGCCAGCGATTAAACCGTCTTTAGCGGCCTTGATCATTTGACTGCCGCCAAGTGCGTGCACCGTAGTAAAGGTAATGCCGAGTTTTGCCAAAGCCTTAGCACCGTTATAAACAGTGTTTGGAATATCATGCATCTTAAGGTCTAAGAAGATCTTGTAGCCTTGATCGGTTAATTCTTTAACTACGCCAATGCCGGCGTTGTAAAACAATTCCATGCCAACTTTGATAAAGACGTTTTCCGGTTTGCCAAGTTTTGCCAGAATTTCGTGTAATTTTTCTTCATTGTCCAAATCAAGGGCAACAATTACAGGTCTACTCATTTTTTTCCTCCACAAAAAAAGTCTATACGTGGCGCAGAGAGACACCAGGTATAGACTTTCCCCAGATAATTTAAGTCAATATTTTGAACTTGCGGTCTCTCTGTACCGTTTAAAGTTTGATCAAAACGAAGTTTAACACCATCGAAAATAAAATACAAATAAAATTTTGGACTTTGAAAAAATGAAAAAGGCGTGTACAATCTGTTCTAAAAAATAAGCGAATGTCCGTGAGCATTCATTTTTGGAGGAAAATTATGACAAATACACGCGTAAGTTTACCAGGATTAGATTTGAAGAACCCAGTGATGCCAGCAAGTGGTACCTTTGGCTTTGGTGATGTGCCAGCAGCTAAGAAGTTCGATTTAAACGAATTGGGTGCGATGGTGATCAAGACCACGACGCCACATGCGACAACCGGTAATCCGCAACCACAGATCGCTGTTTTAGACGACGGCGTTTTAAACTCAGTTGGTTTAACTAACCCAGGTGTTGACGTAGTAATTAGTGAGAAACTTGTTCCACTTAGAAAACAATATCCAGACCTGCCAATTATGGCTAGTGTGGGTGGCGATAGCGAAGACGACTACGTTGAAGTCGCTAAGAAGTTGTCTGACTCAGGTTTAGTTAATGCACTCGAAATCAACGTTTCTTGTCCTAACGTTGATCGCGGCGGTATGAGCTTTGGTGTGCATCCTGACGTCGTTGAAGAGTTAACCCAGAAAATCAAAAACGTGGTCAACGTTCCAATCTACGTTAAACTAACACCAAACGTCACTGATGTAGTTACTATCGCCAAAGCTGCCGAAAAGGGCGGTGCTGATGGTCTTTCCATGATCAACACTTTGCTTGGTATGGACATTGATGTGAAAACGAGAAAGCCAGTGCTTGGTCACAACATGGGTGGTCTCTCCGGTGAAGCTGTTAAACCAGTTGCTCTGCGCATGATTGCCCAAGTTCACCAAAGTGTGAACTTACCAATCATCGGTATGGGCGGCATTAGTTCAGCCGAAGACGTCGTCAAATTCATGCTTGCCGGTGCCAGTGCTGTTGCCGTAGGGACTGCTCATTTCCACGACAGCATCGCCTCCAAGCATATTGCAGATAGTTTGCCAGTCGAACTTAAAAAATTAGGCGTTGACGATATCAACGATTTAGTCGGTCAAGTTAAATTCAATTAATTCCTTGACAAACGCTGTCATTTACAGTAACTTTAAAGCAATGAATGTCCTTTAAAATTAGTCCCGTGAGGCTAGCAAGGCAGGCTTAAATTAAGTTTCGACTTTACAGAAAGCTCCTAGTCTCAGAGAAGACTGGGAGCTTTTTTCATGGGCAAAAATTAGGAGGCTGTTAAATTGGCAAAAGAAATTCAGGATGCGCTTGCAATGAAGCGTGCGCTAACGCGTATTACTTACGAAATCATCGAACAAAATAAGGGTACCGATGATCTAGTATTAGTTGGGATCAAGACACGTGGTGTTTACCTAGCTGACCGCATCCATGACAGAATTCAAAAACTTGAAGGCGTTGATGTTCCGGTCGGTGAACTTGACATCACCCTTTACCGTGATGACCGTCATGATGCATCCTTGAAGCAAGATCCAGTTGTTAACTCTGATCAAGTTAGTGTCGACATCGATGACAAGCACGTTGTCTTGATCGACGATGTTATCTACACCGGTCGAACAATTAGAGCTGCGATGGATGCCTTGATGCACGTTGGTCGACCAAGTTCGATCAGAGTGGCAGTTTTGGTTGACCGTGGTCACCGTGAATTGCCAATCCGTGCAGACTTTGTTGGTAAAAACATTCCAACTTCTGCCGACGAACAAGTCGCTGTTAATGTAGTTGAAAAGGACGGCAAGGATTCAGTTGAACTGAAGGCTTTGCCAAAATAAAAAATAGAAAAAGTAAATAATTCAACCATTTAATTGACTCCAGAGAGGGCCAGAAGGGTTGCTTAGTTTTTCGCATACAAAAGTGCGAAGAAAAAGCCTGGAGCAATTAAATGCTTCAGGCTTTTTTTGATAGAAAGAATCGAAAATGGAAAATTTAAATCTTGTCAGTTTACCACATTTTGTTAGTGTTGAAAATTTGCATGTTGATGAAGTAGAGGCTTTGATCAAGCGAGCAGAATACTTCAAAAAAGGCGGTGCAACGCCTCGCTTAACCAAGCCGGTATACGTGACCAACATGTTCTTTGAAGACTCAAGCAGAACACATACGAGTTTTGAAATGGCTGAAAGAAAGTTGGGATTAACAGTTATCCCATTTGATCCAGCTCACTCATCAGTTAATAAAGGTGAAACTTTATACGACACTTCACTCATCATGAATGCCTTAGGTGTTGATCTTGAAGTGATCCGCCACTCACAAAATGAGTACTACAACGATTTGATCAACTTAAAAGATCACCAACACTTAAACATCGGTGTGATCAACGCAGGTGATGGTAGTGGTCAACACCCTAGTCAATGTATGCTCGACATGATGACCATCCACGAACATTTCGGCCACTTCAAAGGCTTAAAAGTAGCCATCGTCGGCGACATCACTAACTCAAGAGTCGCAAAAAGTGACATGGAACTGCTTACCAGATTAGGCGCAGAAGTCTACTTCTCAGGTCCAAGCTACTGGTATTCAAAGGAATTTGATAAATACGGTAAGTATGAAGAATTAGACAAGTTGATCCCTGACATGGATGTCATGATGCTGCTTAGAGTACAACATGAACGTCATGCAGGTGATCCTAATGAAAAGAAATTTGATGCAAAAGCATACCATGAAAAATATGGCATCAACCACAAACGTTACAATGAATTAAAGCCAGATACAATCATCATGCACCCAGGTCCAATTAACCACGACGTTGAACTTAGCGGTGACTTGGTCGAAAGCGACAAGTGTATGTTTGTCCGTCAAATGCAAAACGGCGTCTTCATGAGAATGGCCATGATTGAAGCAGTATTACGCGGAAGAAAGCTCGGAGGTCTCGAATAATGACAACAGTAATTAAGAATGGTACCGCTTATCAAAATGGTCGCTTAGTTAAAGCAGATGTTTTAATTGACGGTCAAAAAATTAAAGCAATCGGTACTGATTTAACAGGCGACAAAGTAATTGATGCTAAAGGCAAGTTAGTCAGCCCCGGCTTAGTTGATGTCCACGTTCACTACCGCGATCCTGGTCAAACTTATAAGGAAGATATTAGAACAGGTAGCGAAGCTGCAGCCCGCGGTGGTTTTACCACAGTCGGTGCCATGCCAAATGTCACTCCTGTACCTAACACACCAGAATTAATGGAAAAGATGGTTGAAGAAAACAAAAAGAAGGGCATCGTTCACGTCTTCCAATACGGTCCAATCACTAATGATGAAACAACTGATGTCATTCCTGATTATGCCGCTTTGAAAAAAGCTGGTGCTTTTGCCTTAAGTAATGACGGCCACGGTGTGCAAACCGCCCAAACTATGTACCTGGCTATGCAAAAAGCTAAGGAAAACAACTTGATTGTCGCAACTCATGCTCAAGATGATTCATTGTTTGATCACGGCATCGTCAACGCCGGAAAAACCGCAGAAAGGTTGAACTTGCCACCTGTTACTGAGCTTGCGGAAACTACGCAGATTGCGCGTGACTTGCTCTTAGCGCAAAAGACTGGCGTGCACTACCACATCTGCCACGTTTCAACTAAAACGAGCGTTGAACTGGTCCGTATGGCAAAGGCCCGCGGCATCAACGTCACTTGTGAAGTCGCACCGCACCACATTTTGTTAACTGATGACGATATTCCAAAGGACAACGGCTACTACAAGATGAATCCACCTTTGAGAAATAAGGAAGATCAAGCAGCTTTGTTAGTTGGGTTACTTGATGGCACAATTGATTTGATTGCCACTGACCATGCGCCTCACGCTAAGAAAGAAAAGCAAGGCGGGATGAAAGGTGCCGCATTTGGAATCACAGGCAGCGAAACAGCTTTTAGTACCTTGTACACCAAGTTTGTAAAAAACGAAAAAGTCTTTACGCTTGAACAATTATTATCATGGCTCAGCGATAAGCCAGCTAAGACCTTCGGCCTTAAAAACGCCGGTGTGCTCGAACCAGGAAGGCCTGCTGATATTGCTATCTTTGATCTTGAGCATGAAAAAGAAATCAAGGAAGCAGACTTTAAGTCTAAGGGTGTCAATACACCATTTACCGGCCACAAGGTTTATGGTTCAACAGTGATGACAATGGTTGACGGTAAAGTTGTCTACCAGGAGGGAGCAGAGTAAATGTCAATGCGCTATTTAATTTTAGAAGACGGCAGTATCTATGCCGGTGAAGGCTTCGGCGCCGATCGCGAAACAACCGGTGAAGTTGTTTTCACAACAGGGATGACCGGTTATCAAGAAGCAATCACTGATCAAAGTTACGCAGATCAAATCTTGGTTTTCACTAACCCATTGATTGGTAACTACGGGATTACTTTAGCTGACTATGAATCACTTGAACCAAAGATCAAGGGCGTGATTTGCCACCAAGTTGCCCGCCATCCGGACAACTGGAGAATGCAAACGACTTTGCCTAAGTTCTTAGAGCATTTGGATATCCCAGGCATTCAAGGAATTGATACCCGTGCCTTAGTTAAAAAGCTTCGTGTCCACGGTACCTTAAGAGGTAAGATCGCAGATTCAAAGGAAGATGCAGACAAGATTGCCAAGATTTTACAAACTGAAAATGTAACTCAAGGCGTGATCAGCCACGTCTCAACTAAGAGTCCATATCCAGTTCCTGGTTCAAAGCGCAACATTGTGGTTATCGACTTCGGGATCAAGCACAGTATCTTGCGTGAACTCGCCGAGCGTGACTGCAACTGTATTGTTTTGCCATATACCGCAACCGCTGAAGAAGTGTTAAACCTTCATCCAGATGGTGTCCTTCTTTCAAACGGCCCTGGTGACCCAGAAGAAATGGCCGCAAATGGTGCTACAGACATGGTTCGTGAAGTTGAAAAGTATGTACCATTGATGGGTATTTGTATGGGACACCAAGTCTTTGCTTTAGCCAACGGTGCTAAGACCCACAAGATGAAGTTCGGCCACCGTGGTTTTAACCACCCAGTCCGTGAAATTGCTACTGGCAACATCGGTTTTACTTCACAAAACCACGGCTACGCTGTAGATGCAGATTCAGTTGATAAAGATAACTTGATGATTACCCACGTTGAAGTAAACGATGGCACTGTTGAAGGATTGCGTCATAAGAAGTACCCAGCCTTCTCAGTCCAGTTCCACCCAGATGCAACTCCAGGACCACACGATGAGGTTTCACTATTTGATGACTTTATGTCAATGATTGATCAAAGAAAGGAAGAAGAGCGTCATGCCTAAGAGAAAAGATATTCATAAGATTATGGTGATTGGTTCTGGTCCAATTATTATTGGTCAGGCTGCAGAATTTGACTATTCTGGTACTCAGGCTTGTTTAGCTCTTCGCGAAGAAGGTTACGAAGTTGTGTTGGTTAACTCCAACCCAGCAACCATCATGACCGATACGACAATTGCTGACAAGGTCTACATTGAACCTTTGACCGTTGAATCAATTTCAAGAATCATTCGTCAAGAATATCCAGATGCCATCTTGCCAACCTTGGGTGGCCAAGTAGGTTTGAACATGGCTTTGGCTCTTGCAAAGACTGGTATCTTGGATGAACTGCACATTGAACTTTTGGGTACTAAGCTTGATTCAATCGAACAAGCTGAAGACCGTGAAAAGTTCAAGAAATTATGTAAAAAGTTGGGCGAACCTGTGCCACCATCCAAGACGGTTAATACAGTTGAAGATGCTTTGGCCTTTGGTGATGAAATCGGCTATCCAATCATCGTACGTCCTGCCTTCACAATGGGTGGTACCGGTGGTGGTATCTGCCACAACCGTGAAGAATTAGCTGAAATTGCCAAAAATGGTTTGGAACTTTCACCCGTAACTGAATGTTTGATTGAAAAATCCATTGCTGGTTACAAGGAAATCGAATTCGAAGTAATGCGCGACCACGACGATAATGCGATGATCGTCTGCTGTATGGAAAACTTCGATCCAGTTGGTATCCACACCGGTGACTCAATCGTTTTCTCACCAAGTCAAACCTTGTCAGACAAGGAATACCAAATGCTGCGTGACTGTTCACTGCGTTTGATTAGAGCACTTAAGATCGAAGGGGGATGTAACGTACAGCTTGCCCTTGATCCAACCAGCTTTAACTACGACGTTATCGAAGTTAACCCAAGAGTTTCTAGATCAAGTGCCTTGGCTTCAAAGGCTACTGGTTATCCAATTGCCAAGATGGCCGCTAAGATTGCGGTGGGCATGACTTTGGATGAAATCAAGAACCCAGTAACTGGTACGACTTATGCCGAATTTGAACCAGCTCTTGACTACGTTGTCTGCAAGCTTCCACGCTGGCCATTCGATAAGTTCCCTAAGGCGGACAGAGTTTTAGGTACGCAAATGAAGGCTACCGGTGAGGTTATGGCGATCGGTAGAACTGCAGAAGAAGCAATGCAAAAGGCTGTCAGATCACTTGAAATCGATGAAAGGGATCTTTATTCTGAAGAAGCTCATGAAGCTAGCGATGATAAGCTTGAACAAAAATTAGTTAAGGCGCAAGACGATCGCTTATTCTACTTAGCAGAAGCAGTCAGACGTGGGTACAGCTTAGAAGATGTGCATGAATTAACTAAGATCAACTTCTACTTCTTGGATATCGTCAAGCACATGGTCGAAATGGAGAAGACACTTGAAGAAAACAAGTACGATGTCGACACATTGCACCTTGCTAAGAAATATGGCTTCAGCGATCCAACAATTGCTCATTTATGGTGTGAAAGCGAAGATGAAGTAAGAAACTTTAGAAAAGCCAACGGCATCATACCAGTTTACAAGATGGTTGATACCTGTGCAGCCGAATTTGAATCAAAGACGCCATACTTCTACTCAACTTATGATACAGAAAACGAATCACATAAGTCAGGTAAGAAATCAGTGGTTGTAATTGGTTCAGGCCCAATCAGAATTGGTCAAGGTGTCGAATTCGACTACGCAACTGTGCACTGTGTTAAGGCCTTGCAAAAGATGGGGTATGAAGCAATCGTCATTAACTCAAACCCAGAAACTGTTTCAACTGACTTCTCGGTTTCTGACAAGCTTTACTTTGAACCATTGACCCTTGAAGATGTTTTAAACGTCTGCGATTTGGAAAAGCCAGTAGGTGCAATTGTCCAATTCGGTGGCCAAACTTCAATTAACTTGGCAGCTGGTCTTGAAAAGCACGGTGTAAAGATTTTGGGTACTAAGGTTAAGGATGTTAACCGTGCAGAAGACCGTGAACTCTTTGATGAAATTATCAAGAATTTGCAACTTAACCAACCAAATGGCTTAACTGCAACGACTCACGAAGGCGTGCTTGAAGCAGCAGATAAATTAGGTTACCCAGTCTTGGTTCGCCCAAGTTACGTCTTGGGTGGTAAGGCAATGGAGATTGTCTACAACAAGGACGAATTGGAAGAATACTTGCAAGACCACGTTGATATTGCGGCAGATCACCCAATCTTGGTTGATGATTACTTGGATGGTCGTGAATGTGATGTCGATGCGATCTGTGACGGCAAGGATGTTCTTTTACCTGGTATTATGGAACACATCGAACACGCTGGGGTTCACTCAGGTGACTCAATGGCTGTTTACCCACCACAAACCTTTACTGAAGAAGTTAAGGAAAAGATTACCGACGTCACGAGAAAGTTAGCTTTGACCTTGCACTGTGTCGGCATCATGAATATTCAGTTCATCGTGCGTGACGGTGAAGTTTATGTCATCGAAGTAAACCCACGTGCAAGTAGAACTGTCCCATTCTTGAGCAAGATTACGGGTATCGAAATGGCTCAAGTGGCTACACGCGTAATTATGGGTGAAAGTTTGGCTGAACAAGGCTACAGCGACGGTTTGGCACCAGAACCTGACATGATTTCAGTTAAGGCACCAGTCTTCAGTTTCAGTAAGTTAGCTGATGTTGACTCATACTTAGGACCAGAAATGAAATCAACTGGTGAAGTAATGGGTAGTGACCATACCTTTGCCAAGGCATTGTACAAAGCCTTTGCCGGAGCTAAGATGCAATTGCCAGAAAATGGTAACGTCTTGCTCACAATCGAAGATAGAGATAAGGAAAAGATCTTGCCAATTGCGAAGAGATTCGCCAGAATCGGTTACCGAATCTTTGCGACGAAGGGTACGGCAGACTTCTTGAAGAAGCATGACTTACACGTTGACTTGGTAACTAAGGTTCATGAAGATGAAAATGCGGATGATAACATCTTGAATGAATTGAGGGATGATAAGATCGACTTGGTAATCAACACGATGGGTCATGATATTGAGAAGAACTCTGATGGCTTTATTATCAGACAGATGGCTATTCAGCAAAATGTACCACTTCTTACTGCACTTGATACTGCGGATGCACTTCTTACTGCACTTGAGAATAGATCATTTGCGACTGATGCTTTAAAGTAGGAAATGGGAAGATAAAGTAAAAGGAACTAGTTGAGAAGACTAGTTCCTTTTTGCTTATCTACGTTGTTTTGAAGACGGAAGAAAAATCCTTCAGACATGTTAAAGTATTGGCCTAATTTTGCCGATAATTCTGCGTCGATTTTTCTTTTACCTTGTTTACAACCGAGAGACAGCTTCATACAAGCTTCACTATATTGATGTTAATGGATCAACTAAGTCTAATGGATTTACTGCTAATGATGGTACAGAACTTACTAACCATGGAATTAGTAATGTCAGTGGTTATGTAGGGGAAAGTTCAGATCCTACTAAGTTGAATTTATGGAACTTTACCGATGATGGTTATGTTTTAGTCGATGCATCAGGTAATGTTAAAGGTGCAGATGGCAACGTTGATATCAGTAAACTTGGTAAACAAGAGTTTATTGAGGGCATGGGTGATAATAACGATCATGACCAATACGTTTACTTGAAGCACGCAGTTGAAGAAATTACTCCAGAGACTTCAGATAGTGATATTCCCAAGGATCCATCAAATCCAACCAAGCCAAGTGTTGATAAGAATACTTTGAGTAAGACCTTCACTCATACCATTTACTACAAGGCAAATACTACCGATGGTGCCACATTAAAGGATGCAACTACTCAAATAGTGGTGATAGATACACAACTTCAGATAGTATGATTGATACTTGGAAGCTAGTTAGTGGTAAGGCTGACGCAATTGATTTAACTCCAAGTTCTTCAAATCCTAAGGACGTTCAATTGGTTTACGAGAAGGAAGTACAACCGGGCGGTGATACCGGCGATGAACCAGGTGACCAACCAAGTGGTAAACCATCAGATAATCCAGGCAATGAACCATCAGGTCAACCAGGTAATAAAGGTTCTAAGACTCCAGGCAAACCAGACGAAAATAAACCTGACGAGCCCAAGAAACCTGAATAGAAGAAATCTAACAAGAAGACTCCTCAAAAGAAGAATCCTTCAAAGAAGTCTACTAAGAAGAGCCCAACCAAGTCCAATAAGACTAAGCAAACTAAACAAGCCAAGCAAAGTCAGAAGTAATCGATCAAACTAGTGGAAAGCCAGCAGGTTTGGTCGACAACACAACTGTCGGTACTAATGGCGATACTGTGAATGGCACCAAAGTAAACACTTTGCCACAAACTGGCGAGAAGTAATCAGATGCTGCCGCATTTGGCTTAATCGCTCTCGCATTTGCTGGTTTGGCTTCATTTGTTGGCGTGGACCGCAAAAAGAGAAAAAAGGATCAAACAATTCATTTTTCAGGATCGTTTGATCCTTTTTCTTATGCCTATGAAAGCATTTTTAATTTTCCTTATTTTTTGTTTGCACCGTAAGCGATTTCATTGATAGAATGCTTTTTGTAACTTTTTTACAGAAAATAGGGGAGAAATTGTTGATGAATTATTTATTTCTATTTATTCCTGCAATCGGATGGGGACTTATGCCTCTATTCGTTGCCGGGGTTAAAAAGAGTAATATTTACCACCAAATCGTAGGTTCAGTATTAGGTGCATTTTTGTTCGGCGTAGTCGTTACTTTAATCAAGCGTCCAGCATTTAATATGACTTCATTTTTATTGGCTATGGTTGCAGGTGCCGCATGGGTAGTTGGTCAGTGTGGTCAATACTACAGTTACTCAAAGATCGGTGTTTCTGAAACCATGCCACTCTCAACCGGTTTACAATTGATCGGTGTGCCACTTGTTGGGGTTTTAATCTTTGGCGAATGGGCAAGTACACAAGCTAAGTTGTTTGGTTTCCTTGGCATTCTTGCTTTGGTTGTCGGTGTTGCCTTTACCTCTTTGACTGATAAGGGTACTGCCGAAGGTAACAAGCAAAACCAAACCAGTACAATGATCATCTTGGCTTTGACCACTTTGGGTTACATCACTTCAAGCTCAATTCCTAAGGCTTTGAAGGGCGATGGCGTCATGATTTTCTTGGGTCAAACAATCGGGATGATGATCGCCACCTTTATTTACATTGTGGCCACTAAGCAACTTAAGGTTTTGAAGGAAAAGGAGAGCTATCAAGTTATTCCGGCCGGCGTGATTTTTGCGATCGCCGCACTTTCATACATCATTTCAGTTCAAATGAACGGTGTTAACTTGGCCTTCGTTATGTCACAACTTTGCGTAGTTATTTCAACTCTTGGTGGTATCGTATTCTTACACGAACAAAAGACCAAGAAGGGCTACATTTACACTGCAATCGGTTTGGTATTAATCGTCGCTGGTGCAGTCTTAACTTCAGTATTTTAATGGAGAACGTTGGATGAATTTCATCCGACGTTTTTTGTTTTTTTAAGCAAAAGAAATATGTTCTAGACCATTTTGGATTAAAATATAAGTAGTAGGAAGAGTCTATCAAAGGAGCAGATTGAAATTATGAATGACAATACTGTATATGTAATTGATGCACGAAGATATTCTCGTAATGGCGAAATAATAGAGCATAATGTCCACGTTTATAGTTCATATCAAAATGTCATTGCAGCGTTTGAGTCATTTTTTAAAGTGCCAAATAAAGAAGTACACATGAATGGTAAAAATGAAATGTTGCAAGTGAGAATATTTGATCCGACGAATGAATTTGTGACGAAATATAAATTCGACATCTATGAAAAACAGATCGATAATTTCTTTCCAAAAACGACTGAACATATCTAGATTGGGGTGGCAGATAGATTCTGTCGCTCTTTTTTGATGAGGTGAAAAGATGGTTTTAGACGAAAATAAGAAAAAAGAAGCTTTGAAGAAGTTGACTAAGGAAGAATACGAGGTCACTCAGAATGCGGCGACGGAGTATCCTTTCACTGGTAAGTACGACGATTTTTATGAAAAAGGCATTTACGTTGATGTGGTGTCAGGTGAGCCGTTGTTTTCTAGCCAGGATAAGTATGATGCGGGATGCGGCTGGCCTAGTTTTACTAAGCCGATTGAGAAACTGAAGTATCACCGCGATCAGTCACATGGCATGGAGCGTACCGAAGTGGTAAGTCCAGAGGCGCAGTCACATTTGGGTCATGTTTTTACTGATGGGCCTGTGGACCGTGGCGGTTTGCGCTATTGCATTAATTCTGCAGCATTGCGTTTTATTCCATATGAAAAGCTAGATGAAGCAGGTTATGGCGAGTATAAGAAGTTGTTTGAGTAAAAAAAGACTGCTAAGTTTTCGCTTAGTAGTCTTTTTTGATGATGTTTTGTTTAAATTCTATTTTTTATAAAACTTGATTTCAGTATTAGCCAAATCAACTGTGTAAGTTTCTTCCTCAAGTGGACGCTTAGTCATGCCTTCATCAGTTGAGTAAATGATCAAAGCTAACTTGCTGCCTGATGGAATAGTGTAGTAGGTAGGTTGAAGCAAGAAGTCCAAATCGTAGAACTTGTCAGCTTCAATTGCTTCAGGCTTCTTCATGTCCTTGTAGTTTTGCATGTTCATGTGGGCCTTAGTGATCAACTTAGCCTTGGTCTTCTTGTCTGGAACAAATTCTTGCAAAGTGTCAGTGCCAAATCTATAACCCAATTCTTGGCCACCACGCATCAAGAACTTAGGTGTTGCAGTCAAACGTTGTCTTTCGCCAAGTTCAACCAAAGCAACAGAAATTTGACCCTTAGGAAGAGAACCTTTGACTCTGACCTTAACTTCAGGACGACCTACGATTGTAGTTGGGTGGATAAATTCATCTGTGACAAAGCGTAAGCTTGGCTTAGCCCACTTTTCATCACCACAGATAAACTTGTATTGCCAGTCGCTTTCAGAAATGCCAGCCTTCTTGAATTCGATGCCACCTACGTCAGTGAATGACTTCTTAGCTTGACCATTGCCATCTGCGTAAAGATCGCCTTCGTCAGTAGGGTAGTAGCTCTTTTCTTGACCTAATTCGTCGTTCCAGTCCTTTTCTTCATGCCACTTGTCAGCTTGCAAGTTGTCTTGAATCATGACTGTTGGCCATTGGTTGTAGGCATTGTTTTCTACGCCAAGGAGTTCATGAACAAACCAGAGGTTCATCAAGTCAGTAAAGTCGATGGAAACGAAGTTGTTCATGTTATAGTGCGGACCTTGGTGCAAGAAGAGGTGGTGCTTCATTGGCATCTTAGAAACGAGTTGCCAAATCTTGTAGACGTTCTTTGGCTTAACGTTCCAGTCGTTTAAACCATGAACTGAAATCCATGAGCACTTGATGCCATCTGCGTGATGACGGTAATTTCTTGCTTCCCAGAAGTCAGAATATTGACCAGTTTTACGGTCTTCTTTTTCAAGTAATTCCTTTTGCATCTTGTCGTATTCTGGCTTGATCTTGAGGTAGGAACCGGCATCCCACAAGTTAGATTGACAAGTTTCAGCCAAAAGGTCGAGGTCTTCACCTTGGCAAGCCTCAGGAGCAATAACCAAACCGTGTTCACGGTAGTAGTCGTACCATGATGAAATAGCAGCTTCAGAAACAACAGTCTTCAGACCCTTGACGCCAGTAGTTGCAATAGCGATTTGCAAAGTACCCAAGTATGAACGACCAGTCATCCCGATGTTGCCGTTGCACCAATCGGCTTTGGTTTGAACAGTTCTGGTGCGGTCGGTGTAAGCAACACGGTCGCCGTGAAGCCATTCAATGACAGCTGCAGCTGATTCAGTTTCTTCAGGTGCACCGGTAATTCTGACACCGTCACTGCCGCGCGTACCGATGGCACCAGCAAAGACGCTAGCAAAACCACGAGCAAGCATATATTCGTTTAATGGGTAAGATGACTTGTGAACTGCTTCTTCAGTTGCTGGGTGGCTTGAGCCGTCTGGCTTTTCTGCCTTAACGATTGGAGAGTGTTCATATTGTGGGTCGTTCCAAGTACTTGCATCGGACAAGTTTTCATCAACGTTGTGGTTTCGTTTTTCGTTGGCGATGATGCCACCGAAGTATGGGGATGCAGTGTAAAGTGCTGGCACCTTGAGGCCTTTGTTAGTTTCGGCAGGACGGAAGACAGTAACTTGAATCAAGTCGCTCTTGCCGTCGTGGTCGGTGTCAAGATCAGTTTCTACGTAAACGACTTCACGGATTACCTTGTTAGTGTCAAAAACAGGGATGGACTTGCCGTTGAAGAATTTGAATTCGTTTTGGCCCCAGAATTGAGTGAAGTAGCCTTTACCAGCCATCACATCGAGCAAGATTTGACCATTCTTACTACGAGTGTTGAGCAAACGGTAGAAGGCTGAGATCAATTTGTGATTGTCGCTGATGTCTTGAACAAATGGCAAAGCATTTTTTTGCATAAAGCGAGTTGGGTCATCAAATTGATAGTCGTAGTGAACGTGATAGCCGAGCAGTTGCAAAGCAACATTGTAGAATTGTTCGGTGCCGATGGATTCAGACTTTTCTTTTAAGAAATCTGCTAAAGTTTCATGATCTGAAACAGCGAATTCGTTCAACTTGGCCGTTTTAGCAGCATCAGTCTTGGCTTCAGCGATTGCATTTTTAACGAGTTTTTCAAGCAGGTCGCTAAAAGACCAGTCTTCGTAGTTTCTAGGCAGGAAGTTGATGTCGATTAATTCTTTGACTTGTTGATCAAAGCTGGTTTCAACATAGGCATATTGATTGTATTTCATTGATTTCGCTCCTTTTTTTCTTATTAATTATAGTTTACCTGTTTAAGGTGACAGCGCAATCAAAAAAGATGAGATTAAGTTAATTTTAGAGTCCTCTTATATAAGTATCAGTGCAATTTTATTTTTAATTATAAAATAGAGTACTAATATTATGATTGGGAATTAATATAAGATTTGTCACGATTAATAAAAAGGGTAAGTTGGTGAAGAATTCACGCAAGGCTAAGCCAGGTGTTAAGTATCATGTAAATCGTGTGTTTAAGATGGCAAGCGTAGTTATGCGCAGATTAAATTAAGACGCAAGTATGTGATGCTTAATACGAAGTATGTTAAGTTTATATAATGAAAAAGTCGGCGATTTTGCCGGCTTTTTTCGTTAAAAGATAAAAATTTTAAATGGCGTATAAACGTAAAGCAATGCTAGAGCAACGACTACGATTAATTCAATCGTGTTTCGCTTAGTTAGACGATCATAATTTTCTTCTTTAATTTTATTTTGGTGAAATGCCTGGGTGAGCTGAATACGTCTGACCGCTAGAACGACAGCAATGATCAGATAAATGCTGATGCCGATAATATTTAGAGTTCTCATTCTTATTCCTCTTAGTTGTATTTGTGCTAGTTTTTTATTAAAATTATATCAAACAAACGTTCAAACTTCGATATTTTTTAGAAAGGAAAACTGATGGCAAATTATAACTCTAAACGTGAACATTATCGCAATGTGGCCCGCAAACATGAAGCGATGATCGAGCAAAAATATCAATCTCAAATTCGAGCTTCAATTAAAGGTACCAAGGTTTATAGTGTTGATGCTTTTGCCGATAAAGAAGTTGATGATTTTACTCAAAAAGCTAAGCAAATTGTCTGGCCCCTTGCTACCAATCAAGCCGTGATTAAGGCCTGCCAAGATTATCCGCAACAAAAAGTAGCTGCTTTGAATTTTGCTTCATATGTTAATCCTGGTGGTGGTTTTTTAAACGGTGCAATGGCGCAAGAAGAAGCGATTTGTACGCAGTCAGACCTTTATCCGGTTATTGCAAGTCAACGTGATTTTTATGCTTGGAATAAACAGCACAGAAATCGCGGCCTATATATGAACCGCGGGCTTTATTCGCCTGATATTATCTGGGATGGGGATGTTCAAAGTGGTGTGCTCACATGTGCCGCACCTAATAGGACTGCTGGTCGTCGCACCTTGCGTGAGCCAGAAGAGCAGATGAAGTTCTACAGTGATGCTGACAGCGCAATGCTTAGTCGAATGAATTTTGTTAAAAAAATAGCTGAAGATCAAAAAGTTGATGTATTGATCCTTGGTGCATGGGGCGCCGGCGTCTTTGGCTTTAAGCCAGCCGAAGTTGCCAAGATGTGGCAGAGGACGTTCGAGCAGCCAACCAGTATTTCAAAGGTCGTTTATGCAGTGATCCCAGATGAGCGGCGACAAAATCGCGCAGTGAATGAATTTAAGAAAGTTTTCGAGTGAGTTAGATAGATGTTTTTTAGGTAAATTTAGTTCATAATATAAGTAAATATTTATGTACTAAGGAAAATATCTATGGGACTTTTTGATTTATTTAGTAAAAAACAAAGACGTAAATTGCAATAATAACTTGAACACTTTTGTTTAGGCTGTTTGATAGATGCGATCT
>ENA-ORUR01000259-ORUR01000259.1-human-gut-metagenome-genome-assembly--contig:-NODE-259-length-33655-cov-7.68313_pt1 | contig 33655 bp, 48 predicted proteins | sample MGYA00242086_ERZ509223 | MGnify/ENA primary metagenome ERZ509223 (study PRJEB26280, sample SAMEA2338820) | human gut metagenome | biome: human gut; feature: human-associated habitat; material: faeces... | reverse complement strand
ACCATTCAGAAACTTGGGGGCGTAAAATTTCAGACTCTTTTGCATAACCGGATAGTTCAACATCAGTTCCGTCTTTACCTTTAAGGCTGTTTAAAAAATCCGTTTCAGTGCCAGTGTGACCGTTATCCAGCCAAATTTGATAGGCACTCTTACCATCAGTTCCATCTCGACCGGGAGAACCTGGCGCACCAGGCGAGCCGTCCTTACCGTTAGCTCCGGGTAAGCCTTGTGGCCCTCGATCACCATCTTTACCATCAATACCATTCCGACCATCTTTACCCGGATCACCTTGAATTCCTTGCGGTCCTTGCGCTTTGATCCCTGTATCAGTGGAGCCGACAAACCAATTGCCAGTAGCAGTGTCAATGTGAGGCGTTATACCGTTCTGACCGTCTTTACCGGGCTGTCCATCGACACCATCACGACCATTTTTGCCAGCAGGCCCCTGTGCTTGAGTGCCGGTATCTTGGTTTCCAATGAACCAATCACCGGTTGTGCTGTCGATATGCGGCGTAACTCCGTCTTTACCCGGTTCTCCTCGTGGGCCCTGTGGGCCGGGCTTCAATTCAATGTTTTTTAAATCTTCTTGAGTAGCCACATCGGACTTGTTCTGAATATCTGACCAATCAACGTTTAAGCTCCCGCACATGACCGCCTTGACCTTATCAATTAAGAGCGGCCATAGACGATCGGCGTCTTCTTGATAATATTTACGACCATAGATCGTCCAGTAAACACGATTCGTAACCCCATTATCAGGAGAACAACCCAAACCATAGATTCCATCTACCAGCATTGGTTTTAGAATAATTGCCTTGACCGTTTCCGGTAAATCTGTGGGAGCGGTAAATTTCCAATCATCCTGTGACATTTACAACACTCCCCTCTGTCCATGCCTGAATAGTCTTAACCTGTTCGGGTGTGAAAGTCACAATTTGACCGAAGTGATCTTCTTGCCGTTCACTTGTCCCCGTCATGACATTAAATTGATCTGGTCGGGAATTAATTCCCTTAATATCTTCATACAAAGCATTGATAATACTCTGCATAACTAAACCAGAGTTATTGAATGACAAGGTGGCATTACTATTATTAGGATTAAATGGTTTGTATTTAATCCCCAGCAACGTCACCCCGACTTTTAATTGTTTTTCCGGAACGATCACTTGCCAAACATCACCAATTGCAAAACCTGACTCAAAGATATTTTTAACCGTAAACGTGGTCTTCGGTTTGTGCTGAATATTCACATCGGCATATTGCTTCAAAGCATCCATATCGTAAATACTGTCCATTGTCAGTGGCTTACCACGATGACGGCCATAGCGTTTAATACTATCTTCATCTTCAAAATGGTAGCTCAAAGCATAATAGGTTTGCGAGGTTGTGGACGTTTGGCCATCGCCTAAAGTAGCATTCCCACCAGCTAATTCGGCCATTTTCTGATTACGTACCCCAAATGCTGGTGGCCACTGGTTAATCTTCATTAATACAGTACCGTCACGTTCATTATCGGCACCCACACGCCAATCTGAATCAATCGCAATTGAAGTGTGGTAAGTCGAGCCACGAGACCCCCAGAACAGCATATCGCCGGTTTGATATGGTGGCCCCACAACGGTACCTTGATACTCTTCATAGGTTGTCGGTTGGTGCATAGGAATACCAAAGTGATTGTATACGTAAGCAACAAATCCTGAACAATCCCAGCCGTTCGGCGTATTACCGCCCCAGACATACGGAACTTTACCAACAAACGATTTACAGAATTCCGCAATTTGGTTAGCAGCACCCGTCGTTTGCGGTTTCAACTCTGCCTTAGAAATTGGCGCACCATGTGGTGACCAACCTGAATGACCAGTGATTTGATTCCGCCAACCCGGAATGTTCATTAAAGCAATTAACTGATCCAGTCCTTTACGAATATTCGTGTAAGGTGGTCGGCAATAGTAATCGAAAGTGCGTTGTTTAAACTGCAATAACCCAATTGCATTACCATCAGCTAAGCCATCGTTACCACCGACCACATCTTCACGTCCCGAAGATTCAAGATTAATCTGCGCTTTAATCAGATTAATATCAGCATCAGATAACTTTTCGCCAATAATTGCCGCCGCGTTCTTAATAACTGGCGTCCAATCTCCATTAACTGGTTCATTAACACCATTGCTAACGCCACCAGTAGTGATGTCTTTCTCCATCTTGCCACCGTAGACCATGCAGTCATTAACCAAATCATTCACATCGGTTTGAATGTCGGCTTCCGTCATATTATGTTGATAACGGAATTGACGCCCGGTTTGATGTTGAATGCTTTGCAAGTCATAAATTTCCAGCTTATTGCCAATTGGCACGTAGTAACCGCTGAAATCTTTCAAATGCTGATTCAACCATTCAAATAATGACGTGTCCTGAACATCAACGGCAACGTTGGGAAAGTTACCGTGCAACTCGTAACTGATATTCTGGTCATTACCATTGAAGAACTTATCTAACCGATCATTTAATGAAAAAGTTTCTTTTTCAGCGGTCTTTTTAATCTCAACTCCTGGTTGCTTTTGATCCGTAGATCCACTAGAAGTTGTCCCACCGGATTGTTCTGGATTATCTTCTGTCGGAATGGTTTTATCAACTCGGCAATTTTTCATCTTGTCAATCATACTATGGTTAGCTGTGATTTTATATTGCAAGAAGCCTTTACTATCAAAGGTGACATCGGTTTGTTGAGCAACATAAATTTCGCCATTAAAAAACACGTTTGCCTTATCCTGCATGGCATTAAACACTTTCGCAAATTGATGCGTATAGGTTAAGTTAAACGTGATTTCATAGTTACTGTTTAATTGATAGTTAACTTCTAAATCCAGCAGATCGTTGTGACTGATTCGATAGCCGACCTGACTACCGTATGGTTGTACATAAACGACTCGTCTCATGATAACCACCACATCGGAAAGTCAAAACTAATCGTGCCAGAGAAATTGTCGATTTGAAAATCGTTATTACCAACTTGTAGTGAGATTACTCCCATGTCGGTATTTAACAAATCGCCTTTACCATCTAGCTCAGGGTTCACACCGTTTAACACCCAAGTTCCAGTAAAGCCTTTTTCTCTGGAAATTGATTCATTAGTGGTCTTATTCGTGACTTTCATTTTGCCACCAGAAGAACCTTGCAAGGTCATTTTGAATTCGTGACCCCGTCGCTCGGGATCAATCAGAACGTCGGATAAATTCTTCACCGTAAATGCGTTGTTAGCAAAACTGTACGTCGGCATGGTAACTGGTTGGTTGTTACCAAAACCAATGACGGCATCTGTTGACCAATCGGCTGTCGTGCCCACACTTCGACTTAAACCAATTTGATCCGTAAACGTAACTTCAGAAGCAAAGCCCCATTTAGTGAGATGAGTTTGGGCAATTTCCGAAACTTTCACGTAGTACATCCGCTGTGGCCAGTTATCAAAACAAATCCAGTATGGATCACGAGAAACTAAAAAACGTTGCAAGGCATCATAAGCCAAAGCAACGTCTTCTTGGTTTATCCCGTTATAGACTACTAACATTTTAATTTCACGCTGAGCATAACTTGTAGATAATAAGCTTTCACCATCGTTTATACCAATTTTCTGATATTCATCGGTTTGTTTGGCTTCCGCCACATAGGGAGAGTCAGCAACCAGTACCCCTTGCAAATCAGGAACGTCATACATACTTACCCACTTTTGAGCATCATCAGATAGCGAAATTTCAATTGGATCAAAGCCAACAGCATTTAAATCTGTGCCTTTATCCATATCAACAAAGCCGTAACGATGTGGTTTATCTTGACGTTTGGAAAATACATTAATCACTGATTACCGCCCTCCTTTCAGCATTACATAGGCTTGCGCACCTGTTTTTTCGTTGTAATCACGCATTCGGTTCAGCGTATCAACTGTCACAACTGGTGTCTGATCAACGTTATTAAGTTTCTTAATAGTTTCTTGCATCATCATTTCCATGCGCGCTTCAAAATTGCGTGAACTAGTATTGTCAATAATATTGTTAGCTGATAATGTGCCATCAACAGACATTCCCAGATCATTCATCCGCGCATTAATGGAATTAAGTGAAGCATTGAAATGATTGGCGTTAGCGGCCGGTATATCAACTACTGCTGCTTGGCTTAAAGTATTTACGGCGTCAGTCACTAATCCGACATTGTTTAAAATCCCCTTAGCCATCCCAGCAGAAACAAAATAACCGACCTCATCACGCATAACCCGAGATGGTGAATGGATTTTCAAGGCACTTTTAGCGGCGTTAACTGCTGCTTCCGCAACACTTTTTGCTGCATCAACAACCCATTTAATTCCTGATTTAATTCCATTTACTAATCCCATTACTAGGTTTTTACCAGCGCCGATCATGCCACTAACCATTGATTTAACACCACTAATTGCAGCATTCGAAGCGCCTTTACCAGCGCTGGTTGATTTACTAAATCCGGCAATGATCCCAGAAACAAACATTGAAATTAATTGCGTACCTGAAGAAGCAATTCGTCCCAGCGCATAACCTACCCCGTAAACGAATTGCATTACTGCTTCCATTGCAATATCAATAATTCGAGACATATTTTGGCCAATCCCGTCGACAAACGCCTGAAGTAGATCAAGAGCAGCTGTAATGATTTGTCCCAAATTAGCGGCAATGCCTTCAACAAACGCAACAATTACATTAGTAGCCGCTAACATAATTTGCGGTAACGCTATCGCAATTCCGTTTAAGAGATTAACAATGATTTGAGTTCCAATGGTAATCATCTGCGGTAAAGCGGTATTGAAAGCAGCCATTATCCCAATAATCATTTGCATAATAGATTGAGCGATAATTGGGATTTGCGTTGCCAACGTTGTAATAAACGTGGTTAACATCATGGCAAATCCTTGGCCTAATGCTGTCATTGTTGCAATAATAGTGGCTGCACTAGTATTTAAGTTGTTAAAAGCTGAAATTAACATGGCAATACCAGCAGTCGCCATGCCAATTCCAACCCCAATCATTAAAACAGCAGCCCCAAAGGCTACTAATCCAACCGCACCAGCAGTTAAAGTAGGAGCTAAGGCAGCCATAACAGCTGTTAAAACAGTGATTGCAGCGGAGATCGCTAATAATGCTACTAGCCCTTGTGTTCCTGTGGATGCAAATGCCGTAATTGCAGCAGTTAATAAAGCAAATGATGCAATTAATAGCGCCATTCCAGCAAAAGCTAATGCCGTACTTGGACCAATAGTTCCTAAAGACTTAGCAGCGACTGTTAAGACAGTAATTAACGCTGATAATGCAACGGTAACCGCCATTAATGTACCGACACCAGCTAAACCTTGTTTTGCTAATTGAGCTGTTGCAAATACTAATGCTGCCATTCCAGCGGTTGCTAGGCCAACGCCAGCTCCAATTTCTAAAATAGCTAATCCTAATTGCAATAAACCGTTTGAGGATTCACTAGCAGATTTCCCTGCTTTTGAAGAATCGACCGCTGTTTCATTCAGACCAGCGCTTGCCTTATTTCCTGCATTTCCAATTGGGAGTATTTTCTGCAATAAACTACCAAACCACTTAGTCATAGATCCTAAGCCTTTTACAGCAGAACCAGCCACATTGACAATTTTGCCTGCATTGGTGACAAACCCACCGATGGCGGTTGTTACAGGACCAATAACAGGAGAAAGCCCAACAAAATCACGAATTACTTTTGCAATTCCACTATGAGAGCTGTTAGCCCATTCAAGTGTGGAATTCATCATGCCTAAAATAGCACCATTAACACGACTAGATGATGACATCGCACTATTTCGTAATGCTTCCCAGTTACCACCTAATTGTTCAATTTGCGCACCGACATTTTTCTGCATTTCTGATGCTTGAGTACTAAGCGATTTAGTGGCTGATTTAGATGTACCAGCTGCTTTATCAACAGCCTTTGACCAAGCGTCCCAACTTTGTGCAGCATTGCCAGTCTTGTTAGCCATTGCATCCATTAAAGGACCAATGGCTTCCATTCCGGATGTACCAAACATTGACTTCAAAGCCTTAGCTTTCTGGTCAGGATTCAGCTTTGCCATTGCATTATTCAAATCTTCAAGGATTTGCGGGAATGACTTCATCTTCCCTTGTGCATCCACAAAACTGATACCTAACTCGTCCATCGTTGCTTTTGCTGTCTTTGACGGTGCTAACATTTGCAGAATTGCATGGTTCAAATCTTGTGAAGCCTGTGCAGCACTAAAACCGTGATTAGTTAGTAAACCAATGGCTTCGGAAGTATCTTGCAATGACATTCCAGCCATATTAGCAGTTCCGCCAACATTAGCTAATCCTTGCTGCATATCTTCAATTGACGCGTTGGATAGGTTAGCAGTTTGTACTAAGATTTCTGCTGCTTGGGCAGGTGATTTAATCGAACTCCCCCAAATGTTCATGGCCTGTTGGACAACTCCAGCCGTCATTTGTAAGTCAGCCCCAGCCGCAGTTGCGGCTTGTGCAATCGCTGGAAATTGTTCTTTAATTTGACCAACATTAGCACCGTTACGGGCCATTTCAACCATCGCATCAGAAGCGTCTTGGGCACTTAATGGCAGATCAGCTCCCATTTTATTAGCAACATCTGCTAAACCATTGATGTCTTTAGCCGTACCACCAGCAACAACGGCCGCTGTATTTAGCGACTGTTGGAATTGCCCGAATGATTTCAGGCTCTTCATTCCCATTGCAGTAGTTGCAGCACCAGCCACAGTCATGGCTTTACCAACACCATTTAATTTACTTTGTACATTGTCACCAAAGGATTGAACGGCTTGCCCAGCAGATTGCAACGCTCCCGACATGTTATCTACAAGGGAGAGCACCGCTTCAATTTTGTATGATTCAGCCATGCTTAATTCCCTCCTTTTCTCGTTCACGTTTCCAAGCATTCATATCAATTTTGCCAGCATTTTTGAGTTGTTCAAATTCTTCAACTCGTTTTCGGAACAATTCCGCATCATCTAGTTTCTTTTGACGTTCAGATTTAACAATCGTGTAATCATCACCAAACAAGCTCCGAATTCGTGATTCCTCGGTTTGTCGGTCAAAGAATTTATCAAATCGACTATAGATTGGCTTAGGGTGTTTTCCTTTGGTAGTTGCTTGTACTTGCTGGTTCCACCAAGCTAACGTGGCTAATTCTTGTTGCCGATCTAATTTTTTCAAATTATATGCTTCTAGTCGTAGATCATATTCTCGTAAGGTCATCTGTTCGATTGCCTTAATATCATTAAAGCCTAGATAAGCTAACGAGGTTAACAAGATCTCATGATAATATTGAGCACTTGTTAATTTCTGCGTATCTAGGCTTTTAGGTTTTTTGCAGCAACTTTAACTGAATTTGATTCGTTTAATTCCTTAATGACCTCATCAAAGAGTTTTTCAACATCAGCATCGTTATCTAACCACTTGTCTAATTGTACTTGTGTGGGATGACCACCTGTACTCAACATTCCAAAGTACAGAACGTCAGATAATGTAGCAGGATCGTATGACTTCAAACCAACTAACGCTTTTGATAACCCCATCCCAAAGGAAGCTCCTTGTACATTTAAACCAGCGGATTTATCTAATTCACGAACGAAACGAACACCAAAATTAGCGGTGTACTTCTTATCATTAATCGTTAATTCCATTACTTTCTCCTTTCAGCCGCCCTTGCGTATTGTTTATTTCGTTGGCGACAATCAATCAACTAAACACCAGGCGACATTTCTTTTTCGGCCGCTTCTTCGGTATTACCCTTTCCAGCATCTTCCGGCTTCCAAGCTTGGCCATCACCATCAGTACCGTCATCCTTCGGTGTACCCTCGACAACACCAAGACCACGAAAGACGTAAGCTAATTCGGCTTCAATGTCATCTGGCAAGGTTACCCAACCACGTCGTGGAGTTCCAGACACGGTAAAAGTCGTATCACGGGTTGAATTGTCATCAGGATCGTTATCATTTTCATCTTCCGTTACGGTTACCCGCATGTAGAAGGCGTAACGCTTACCATCAGAATTAATTCGTTTCCGGTAAACCACCCACGCTTCCAGTTGATCACCGTCAAGCAGTGAATCATACAGCATATCAGCCGCTTCACTGATGTGATTAATGAATTCCGTTTCCAAGTCGGTTTCAAGGGCTGACGAAGTTGGTACTACTCCAGACTTAGTTTGAGTAGTATCCACATCCCGTTGGGGATCAAACTTCAATGATGTTTGATATGGCAACAAGTGTGCTGCTTCCTTAGAAGCCCGAGAAAGCTTCCGGATAAACAGCAATGTGTCTAACCCTTGCAAATAAGTATCTTTTTGCAAAGCCATTGATTTCATTCCTCCTATCCTAAATCAAAAACGAGTGTTAAAATGCCATGCTTTAACACAGTATTATCAACACTCGTATCATTTAATATTTCCTTATCTGTTCGATCAGGTCGTCCAACAAACCGATAATGCTCACCAATTAAGACATGAGTGGCGAGCCCACATAATCGTTCTGCCATTTGCGAAACTTCAAATCGCATGCGGGCGTTGCCCCAAATATGAATTGAAATAGTAAAACGGGCGCCTAGAGCCGTTTTAGTTGGCAGATTGATTTGCTGAACATTGCCAATTTCCACAAAGGGATATTTAGCATTTTCTGATGCCATTGGCAGGTAATCATAGGTATCATACCCAAACTTTTTACTAGCATCATAGACATAATCGAACAGTTCTTGATCAGGCGAAATCATTTCCATTCCTCCTAATCCACTAATTTATTCAGGTCATTAACAAATCGTAACGACTGATATTGCAAGGCTGGGCCTAATGTAGGACGAGCTTCCATAAAACGCGTCCCTTTTTCCAGATAACCAAAATACTTCGTATGTGGAGCTACGACCGCTGTTAAACCATTATCAACAATCGACACGGTCACACTACCACTGGTTTTACCAGTCGGTTTAACAAATACTCGGCCTTTGCCTTTCTTCCATTCATAGTGCCCCTTATATGCTTCCGACATATTCTGTTTAGTTTTATCTTGTAAGTCGGCTCCATTTTTAGCAACTACCGCTTTAGCGGCAGTTAGTTGTGCCTTACTTGTCAACGCCTTGGATAATTCGCTAACGCCCTCTAATTTAACAAAGTTACTAGCCATTATCTTCACCCACAATCAAAGTAAATAACTTTAACGGCTTCCGTTGAGTAACTAATCGATACTTGGTGACATGTCCATCAATTAATAGGTAATCCCACTTGGCTGGTGGCTTCTCGTAAGTACGAACCACTTTACTGTTAGCGTTAAGGTTGCCCAATACTTGTGATGAACGGTCAGTACCAACGTCAGTTACATTAGCAGGTAGTTTAGTTACCTGATCTTCGCCGTCAACATAACCATGCTGGTGTGGATCGTAATGTGCTTTTTCTAATAAGTGAAATTCAACCATACTATCCATTCGCACGGCTATCACCTCGATACGGGTTGAAGAATTGCAACTTCCCCAGCGTTTTCACGTCTCGACCATGCCGGCGTTTCCACAGATTAATATCATCCATGAAATCATCAAAGTCAGAAGAGTTGAAAGTTATTGATTCGCCTTCTTGCGAATACGATGTCATTCCTTCATTCTTTAATCGGTTAAACCTACGAACGCAAACTTCCAATTCAATATAGCTTAATTCAGGCGGTAATTCTTCGTCTGTATTAAGTTCCAATTTAAACCGTAATGCTTGTTCAGTATTGCCAATAATTAAATTTAGAATACCATCTTGTTGATCTGACTTTAACGTCAACATGGTTTTGAGATTAGTTAGAACGGGGTTGTCCATTCTAATCACCTACTTTATTTGTCTGCTTTAGCAGGAGTTGATTCGATGCTAGAAAGTACAATACCATCAAGACGTTCAGTAGTTAATACGTTAGCCATTGTAACAACAGTTTCGTAAGTAAGGTTATTGTTAACAGCATCATGAGTAACACCAATTAAACCAGTTTCGTCTGAAGTCATGTTAAATAGTGAACCCACAGATGCGATTGGTGCATAGTAGTAGTTGATGTTGTCAGCTACAGTAGCGGCAATTGTCCCTTGTGGTACTTCGCTAGATAAAATAATGGTGTTAAATCCTAAGAAATTTTGGATGTATTGTAATCCAAAAGCAGTTTGAACACTGATTACTTGGTTACCTAACCAGCCGTAAAGATCTAATGGGTTAACGAATGCTACTGTAGTGGTGTCATAGTCTTCCCACTTAACTGCTAATTGGCCTAAAGCATTAGCCATTGACTTTTGGAAATTGTCACCGTTTGCCTTAGTCTTTGCAGCATCGGTCTTGGTAATGTAGCCAAATAATTCAGACTTAACGTCTTTTTGAATTTCTCGCATTAACTTGTTGTCAGTATCCACAATTGCTGGAGTAACCCCACCAGCAGATTGGATAGCTTCAATAGAAGTTTGCTTACGATACTTTTTGAAACTTAGGGTAAGTGTATCGGCTAACTTGCGAGTTACCTTGCTCAGTGGAATAACTTCCCCTTCACCAACAGCACCGTCAACCTTAGTTACTTCTGACTTATAAATCTTAATTTGGGAACCATTAGCTAATGGTTGCATACGTACAACACCTAAGGCGTTCAGCAATGTTTGAATACCTTGAGTAAACTGTTCAGTAAAATCAACAGATTGCGCTACTAAATCAGTAGTCACAGTTAAATTTTGATCAGCCATGTATTATTCCTCCTTTATTTGTATAAAGACATGTTGTCTTTAATGGCTTGAACCCGCTTGATTGGGTCCTTAATTTTGGAAATGTCTGCTTTAGATAAACTGGTAGCAGATTTCCCGTTTGTGCGTGGAGTAGTCCCACGTAAGGCTTCCTTTTTCGCAGAATCACGAATCGTATTTACAAACGATTTAATTGCCCCAATGTTATCAACCGTTGTTTGTTGATTAGTAGATACCACCATATTTAATACACTATCTGGAATCGTCAAACCGTCTTCAGAAAAAGCTTCACGAGTTGACTGTAAGTCCTTTTCTCGTTGTAGTTGTGCTTCAAGCTGAGCGATTCGTTGATCCTTCTCGTCATCTTCCTTTGTGGATTTCTGCTCCTTCAACAAATCTTTGACTGATACTTTACCAGACTTTAAATCTTCAAGTTGTTTCTCGGCTTCTTCCAGTTTTGACTTGTAATCACTATTTGAAGCCGTTAATTTATCAATTCGCTTTTGAAATTTAGATGTTAATTTATCGACTGCACTTTGGTCTTTTTGATCATCTTTAGGAGTTGGATCCTGTGGCTCCGTCTGTTGATCGTTTTGTGGTTCAACTTCAGTGTTTGTCTTAGTTTCTTCTTCTGCCATATGAAACCTCCTATAAAACTCGCATTTATTGGCTTGGGAGCCATTCTCGGGTTTTATTTAACGTCCACTACACACGGAAAAGGACAAAATATTTAATTACGAAAAAAGAGAACCCTTAGTATGAAAGGATTCTCTTTGAAAATAATTTAATTCGGAAAATAAACTAATGATTAATTATTTTCAAAATAAAACGTTTAATTTTTGACGGCTTTTTAAAACGATAAAATTGATTTAGACGTCGTTTATTCTTAAAAGTATAACTACGAGCTAAAAATGAAATGGTGACTTTTACCATATCACTTTCTGGAACAATCTTTATAGTTGAAGTGCCATCATCATTAAGTAAAAGATATGGAATATTTTTGCCATCAATAGATATTCCATCTGGTGTTTCAACCACTTTCGGCATCTTAGGCATTTTAGGGTTTCTCATATTTACCTCCGCTTTGATACAATTACACCATCCTGACCAAAGGAGGTGAAAAATTTGACAGATAACGAAAAGAAAGCTCATGATATTGCTTTAATTTACCTAAATCAATATATAGATCATTGTGATAAAGAAGCTTTTGATGAAGTTGTTATCAAAATGGACAATTCAGATGATTTACTTAATCTTGTCTATGATCGTGCTTATCAGAAAGCTTTGAATCATTTGAATAAAAATGCTTAATTTTATTTAAATCGTTCATTGATACTACTGGTCTATTATTAAAGCCACCTGTGATTGACTTAACTAAATCGCAAGTGGCTTTTAATTCTGAATTAATAGTATGAAGGTCATTGCCTACATTTTTTAAACTTCTGTGCAACTTTTTAAAACCTGAGCTATGCACAATTACATTGATTTCTTGTTTTTCCATAGTTACCTCCAAAATAAAAAGCACTCAGAATTAATCTGAATGCTCGTTCTTACAGTTTTGCCGTTCTAATAGCATTTTTCCACGTCTACCAACGGCATCAACAAAGTCATTAATCTTTTTCTGTTCTTGTGGCGATATTTTTCGTTTAGGTTTCCCCTTTAAAGATTGATTAATCTGATCAGCAGTTGGATTATCTTTAAATCTTTGTTGCCAATACTCACTTCTTGTCATCTTCTATTACCTCGATAATTGGTGTTTTATCTTTATCATAGTAATATTTTACAACTTTAAATCTAGTATTTCTCGGAAAAAGAACCTCACCTTCGTCGGACCTTATTGCTGAAATATCTCGGCCACTATTATTACTCAATATGCGTATTCTAAATACGTCTTCTTTATCATATATTCCCTTAGACGATGAAACATATGCAGGGTCTTCGTAATAACCATCAGTAATTATCTTATTCGCAAGTTCTTGTAATTTATCATAATTGGCTGCCTTAGTGAATGATCGATTTACTTTGCCTTTATATGGCGGAAGCTTTTTTAAAGCACTGTCAAGATTCTTGACAATGTATTTTTGAGTGTCAGTAAGTGGCAGGCCCCTTCTCAAACGATCATTTAAATCATAAGCCGAAAAACCAGTATATTGGTTTCCAGCCCAAATTTCCTTATCTGTTAACTTATTCTTACTTAACTCTGCTTCATCCGGTACATACGCTCCAATGGAACAACGGCAATTTGGATGAACCGGAACCATCGGCACATCTTTTACCGTATAAATACCTGGTTCAATGTTTTCTTCATCGGTTTCCGCAATCTCCACACAAAACTTGCAAGCACCAGGTTCAGCATACCATTTGCAGTATTCATAACCGTTGTCTTTTAATGACTTCAATTGAGCAGCATGTTGTACCCGTGCCGATTCAGTACGGGCGATTCGTTCAGCGACATACTGATGATTCGCCACGGTATCTTTAATCAAATCTTTTATACGTTGCGCCATGTCTGCATTGCTGGAGCCTTCAATAATACCCAGATTAAGCACCGCATCTAACCGAGCTTTTAATGCATCTTGGTTCTGCCATAATCTCTGACTAAACGTTGCCCCGTTAGTTTGGGCCATGATCTGCATTTGAACTTCTTTCGATGTCCATAACGAGCCTTTCATACTCGTACTAAGAATACTTGCCTGCCGTTTTAGTTCGTCGGTGTAGTCTTTAGCTAACTTAGCTTGCAAGTCGTCATCAATTCGATAACCAGCACGCACCATTTCTAAACCAATCTGCGATTTTAAATATTCCAATCGGTTAATCCGCATCGTAGCATTGTAGATTCGCATTCGCTCATTGACTTCATCGTCCCAATCATTGTAGGTCGGTATCTTCTTAGCAGCTCGCATTTTATTAGCTTCATCAACAACCTTCTTCGCTTCGGTTTGGTAGGCCTGAATATCAGCCTGACTAACCGCCTTGCGAGCTTCTTCCACCGTCGAACGATTAGCTTTGGCCAACCGATTAAATTGCGCGTCAATATCACGATCAATGTCAACTAGTGCTTGATTGTAGTGTTCATGAAGAATCTTGTTGAATGATTCATCATGCTTTAACTGGGCTTCTTGCCATTCGCGTTCCTTCTTGGCACGCTCTTCCCAATAACGACTATTCTTCACCATCAGAATCATCGTCCTTCACTTGATCCGGAGCAGATGGCGAATTCTTCAAAGCATTTTGCATAGTTGCTTTTTGTTCTTCTTGGATCCGTTGCATTTCTGCTTTCGGATCATCAACAAACGATAACGTTGACAAAGACGTTTCATGACTAGTAATGCCCATTAAAGTAGAAGCAGTTTGGGCTTCATCAGCCAAGTTAGCTGGTAAGTTTCGTTTAAATTGGAAATTCAAATCTTGCCAAGCATCTTTTTGTTGATCATTTAGAATTGTGCCAACACTGAACACAATTCGATATAACGATCTTAAAGCTTCAGTAAACTTTCGTTCTTTGTTGCTTGCCATGTTCCGCATGGATAACAATTTGTATTGCAAAGCTACCCCAGAACTGTTACCAGAGAACGCTTCGTCATTTAGATTTGGCACCATCGAGATTTGATAAATCAGCGTTACCAATCGGTCAATCATATGCTCTTGCATTTGGTCACCATCTGGTTTGCTAATAAAGTCCACAGTGGCGTTGGTTGCGTCAGCGTCAGGGCTGTAAATCATTTGGTTACCCATTAATTGAGCATCTGGCAAGCCGTCACCATCTTGGTCTAAATCAACGCCTAAAACCTTTAGATAGGCGTTATCAAAGTATTCCACTTGATTAGCCTTTTGGCTTAACACCTTGTCTAATGAATCAATTAGAGTTACTACGTTATCAAAAACGCCCTGACGCTCTTCATTGCCATAAAACTCAACGGCAGGAACAACCTGGTAAGGGTTGCTCAATTCATCGCCAAAGCCATTAGCCGTAAATGTAACAGCGTGGTTAGCATAATAAACTGTCCCAGACAACTCTTGTTTCTCGATATCTTTCCAATAACGAACGAAACACAACGGCTGTCTTGCTACCGTATCGTCATAAACCATGAACCCTTCAGCAGGTGACACATAAGTCATGCACGTTTTTGCATCTTCGTTTTGATAAATAAAAGCAAACGAACGTCCATAGATGTCCGCTTGCTTTGAAATTTCTGATAATTTGTCTTGGAAAGAATTTGTTTTTTGCCAATCTTGCAAAGATTCGTTTTCTTGTTTGTCGTCCAGCGTAACCTTTGGTGGAATCCCTGTGAAAAAGCCGTTGTAAGTATCAACAATATAATGTGGTAAGTTTGCTACCAGTCGATTATCAGGCCCAAACTGACGGCCCGGAGCATTTAGAATGTCATGCTTGCCCGTGTATAGATCCATGTTGTGATGATAACCCGTTGCATACTGGTCATTTTTATTAATGAACGACCGTAAGTCTTCCATTGTTAGTTCTTCATCTTTAGGATAAACAAAAATATGTCCATCTAAAATCTGTCCTTTTCGATTCACCGTTTCAGTCATTTCTTCACCCCTTTAAATATAAATATTTTTTAGTACCTTACCCTTAGGACTAGCAAGGCCATTAATTTCGTTTAATGCATAACGCACCGCATCAATTTCGTGGTTGTAAGCATCGACTGGTTCGTTGGTGTATTCACCAGTCTTTTTATCCTTTTGATAGGTGTAGTTTTCTAACTCTTCAATTGTTTTCACACAGCGATCATCAACCACAATGTGATATTGCTGCATGAATGAAATACCTTGCACGATGCTGTCCTTGCCTTTCTTAGCTGGACGTATTCGATAAATACCATCGCGCTTGATTTCAGCGATTGATTTAGGTTCGGCAGCATCAGCAGTAATGACCTCCTTTGCATAGCCCATTTGTTTAATCACCCGTGAGATATCAGAGTTCAACATACCGTGCTTGGCATATTCTTCCACGATGTAGATGATGTGATTAGTCTGATCAACTTTCACATGCATAAAAGCTGTTTCATCGTTGGTATAACCAAAGTCCAAGCCAAAGTAGGAAGGATATTGAGAGAGAGCTTGCGTATTAAGCCGGCGTTTTTCAAACACTGGAAAGACCAGCTTGTCTAGTGTTGCAAACTCACCAAGCGTATAAATTTTGTAGTAGGCCGGGTTCGTTTGCTTTAGGTTTTCAATCGTGCGGATGTTATCTTCGTCAAGAAAATGATTGTCTTTGTAAGTAGATTGATGGATAGCTACTCGATTACGATCAACCACTGTGTCTTCAGCGAACCATTGCTTATACGTCCAGTTCAACTTTGACACTGGGTTAAACATACAGAATAACTGCCGATCTTTATGTTTCGGTTCACGCAAACGTAAAGTTAATTGCGTAAAGTCATCTTGATTGAACTCAGACGCTTCTTCCATCACGACATCAGACAATCCTTTGATGGACTTAATTTTTTCTGGATCATCCATTCCTTTAAAAAGAAAAACCGCACCATTCGGTAAATTAATGGTCCGGTTCGACTTATTAACTTTACAAAGCGGCAGTAGTTTCCACGTTGACAAACAATCAATTACATCAGTAAAGATGGAGTCTTGAATCGTTCGGTCAACCTTTCGCAACCACAATACTTTTCTTGGATACTTCCAACGCTTTAACGCTTTAAGCACAACCTTTTGAACAACGCCATGCGACTTGCCTGAACTGGCACCGCCGTACCAAACTTCTACAAAGTGAGTGTAGTCAAACAGGCTATCAAAAATCTGCTTATTAAAGACGTTGTAAGGCTTTGGGAAATTAAGATTAATTGTCGGCATAATGAACCATCGCCACCAAGAAGAATTCGACTACTAACGATGTTATAAACATACCTGTCCCAATTAATCCAGGTTTCAAAAGCAACGTTGCAATGAATAAAATTGGCACTGTTAGCAAAGCAATTACTTTCTCAATCATCATAGTCCCCCATTCCAATATCAATATCGAGATTGCCGTTGACTTCTTTCTTATCAAGCCATGCACCGTAACGTTTTCCAATAAGTTCCATTGCTCGAATACGATCTGAAGTCTTAGTTTCAACTTCCACAACTTCACCCTTATTACTTAATTGTTGTTCTGACGTTTCGCCACGTCCAATTGCTGTCAGACGTTCCATGACTTCCTTCATATCCATTGTTTTTTCGGATTGAATTTCAGCGTTGCGCTTATCAATAGCAGCTCTAATGTCTGGTTTTGTTAGGTTTTCTTGACCAATCTTGCGAGCGGTCTTTTTAGAGTATCCAGCTTTAATTGCAGATTGAGTAGCATTACCAGAAATAATGTACTCATCAATAAAACGTTGCTGTTTCAATGTTAATTTTTGAGTAATACTACTCACCTCCTAATATAAAAGCCTGCGACCACCAATCGGTATCGCAGGTTTCTTCATTGTTTAGTTTCCTATAAATGTAATCAGCCCACCACAAGGCAATGAGTTTACTTCGTATGTCCATCGTGAGCCTCCTACTAAAAAAGCCAACCGTTAAGCTGACTTGTTATTTATTATGCTGCAATTTTTTAGCACACCGTTTAAAAAGAGCAACTTGTTCTTCCCAGCTTAATGATTCTGGTATTTCAATAAATAAAACCTTTCAATGTAAAAAAATGCCTCCCACGTCAGATAGTATCTGTCCCTTAAGGGATGTGAGAGGATTGTCTTCTATATTTAGAGAATAACATATCCTACATTAATTTCAATACAAAAAGCCCAGTCAAAAGACTAGGCTGAGGTTGAAACAAAATGTCGTAGTTTAACGTCGTTCCGGACGAATATAGGCAATGGGTCACGCTCCCATGCAATGCGCTTTCTTTAAGCTACCTATCCCGAATGATCGAATTGGAAATAAGATTTTAAGATGTACTAATTACCGTGTTACATAATTATTTCCATACTATCAGTTTAAGAGTTTTAAAACGTTAAATCGCATCACGAGTTTATCATTCATCTATCATAATAAATATGTAAGTCTCTTACTTCGTCTTGAATATGATGAAGCACAAGCTGATATTCATATCGATCTGCAAATTCATTCAGTGCATTAATTTGATCCCGTGAAAAGGTCGCAGTGCTGATGTTTAATTCCATCGCCACTTGATAGGCCAGCATATCATCAGCATATCGACTAAGCAGCAGTTGCTGTGACTTCTTCGTGCAATTGCACATGGCTTTGCCCACACAGTCAACAATCTGTTCTGCTAACCAGATATTCATCATGCGATTCTCAGTTGAATTACCAACCGGGCTACCAGATGGTTGACCATCGCTAACTGGTGATTTTAAATCGGCACGGTGCTTTCCTGATAATGCTAAATAACGGTCTAACTGATCGTTAAAAAAATCACGCACATTACTAGCCGTAGCTTTCAAATTAACCTCTCTCAATAGTGAACTCACTAGAAACCACCGTCTTCCAAGTACTGTGGTTGTCGTTTAAATTTGAAACGGTGCTTAACCATCGTTTGATCACGGATAGCTTGACTTATTCGACTTGTAGTAATTGATAGTAATTTAGCAGCATCTTTCGTTGTTTCAAAAATTCTGATGCTGTTAGTAACGATATCTAGCATGACGACTGCTCCTCTGCCGCTATTTAACTTTACCTTATCTAAAGTTTTACGTTGGTTTTCATGTAATTTAATTGCATTACGAAAATTTTTAATTCTACCAATATCCGGATCGTTTAAATCTGCTTCAATGTCCCAATCATCACCATATTTAGCATGGAGACGATCCAAAGCATCATAGATTCCAAACTGTTTAAGGAAGTTCATCTAAACCAGCTCGCTTTCTTCCACGATTGAACCAAGGACTGACTGTAAACGCCAGAATATCATTAACGACATAGATTAGTGAATTAACTGCCATTGCTAAGGTAGCGTCACCTTGAACAAAGGTTACTGCCCAAAGAATCAATTGGAAGACTCCTGATGCTAACCACCAGAAATACTGGTTGTTGTACCGCATGAAACACATAATTCCAGCGGTTAAGCTGATGGAGAAGCTAATAGCATCAATCCAAGGACGTGGGTCGTTAGTAAACTGACCGATTAAATATCCAGATACAACGTAAACCGCTAGTGTTCCTAGAATTGCTACTAACCAACCAAGCTTAGTGAACTTCCGTAAATGATTTTTGGTATCGTCGTTCCAAGAATTGATGGCTAAGATCACTGGTAAGTCCAGCGTTGCAATATAAGCAAGCTGTTCAAAAATTGATAGGTAATTCTTTGCTGACCAGCCTGCATAAATAAAGCAAGCGGCACTGATTAAACCAAGCCACCCATTGATAGCTTTGGTGGCATTAATAGCAAGTACACAAAGGGTTCCTAATAAGGTACCAATAAATGTAATCACCGTCACAGATGTTAGCTTACCTTGAATTAACAATGCCAATTGGAAGCCAAACGCGAAGAACCATAAACAATAATTCTGCACTGGCCACCCCTTCAATTGCTTAAATAACCACTTGAAATAATTCATATTAAATAACCCCCTGTTCATGCAATTCGCATAATTTCTTTAATTCATGTTTGTAAGTTTTGATTTTCAATTTGTCAGTGTTAGTTTCCTTCGTTTTTCGACCTAACCGGCGTTCATACTTTTCAATGCTTAGTCGACAAAAACCAATTGATTGTTGATATGGATAACAACCAGTTTCCATCTTCCAGAAAATATCTAAGCCTTTGCGATTTTTATAATAGTTCGGTCGTAATTCTTTCATTGATCGTCCTCCCAGTCATAATCTTCTTCTGGTGTCATTTCGCTTAGTTTGACATTCGGTACTATTTCTTCGCCATTCAATTTAATAATTAGGCATTCGTTTTTAAGTTCGTTGACTTCGCGGATGGAATAAAGACTCCCTTGATAAATGACTGCGCCGCCGAGCATGGCTCGCATTACTGCATCGTGTTTGCTAATCATTTATTTTGCCTCCACTGGTTCTAGCCCGGTTCTAACCATATCGGTTCGCCATGTACCATTAAAATCAAGCTGATTGATAATCTCATTGATTTCATCAGAAGTGAATTCTTGCTTCAAACCTGGTTTTAATGCACAAGCAAATAGCCTGTTTTCACCTGATCTTCCAGCAGTCAAATATTGCTGACCATTGTCTGAATTAAAGCCCTCCAACCGTATACGGTATTTTTTAGGCTCTTCAATTCCGTTATCTCGAATGTCTTTAAGCTAACAATAGACATCATACGAACCTATCTGATCATTGAGTGACATGTCTCCAAGCTTCTTTATTTTCATTATTAATTCTTCTTTAGTCATTTTTACCTCCATAATCCTTAAATCCATAACCGACCAACTCCTCATCCACAATCTTCAAGGCATCATCGACTGAACGAGCAATGCCATGAATGATGTGATGAGTGGTTAGCATTTTGTGAAACTGGATCTGTTCCTTTCGAGGGCGTCCAGTTTTTGTTTTAACTTCGATAAAAAACGCTTTGCCCGACTTCCAGATAAAACCAGAAATATCAGGATAACCCGGCTTTACACCAGTGCTGAAGTAGCGACCGTCAGCAGTTTTACCTTTACCCACGTTAATACGAAATGGGGTGCAGTGATGAGCTGACAATGCTACTAAAATATCTGACTGAATTTTATGCTCGGAGGTCAAAATTTAACCCCCGTTAACATATGGTCACGGATCCAGTGCTGTTCCGACTGAAATGGTTTCCCAGCTCGTCGCCATAACACTAACTGCGCTCGTAATGCAGTCGTAGTTGATTTTCTTCGACCACCTTTTTGTCGCTCTAATGATAATCGTTTTAGTTCCTCATCACTGAGTTGTTGTAACTCTTTAATCGTTTTAGTTTTCATTGGTTCCTCCTTCACGGGCATCCCACCCGTTCGGTGTTTTAAGTGCACTGACTTAAGTTTGTATTATGTGACGGATGTTGTGACGGATGTATAAAGCCACAAAAAGCCTTATGCCATAACGTTTACAGCCTATTTTTTAGCATGTGACGGATGTTTTAAAAATAACTTTTTATATATGCTTTTTATCTTATTTTTTTAAAACTTTTTTTCAAAAAGATCCGTCACACTATATAAAATGCATCTAAACCATTGGCATTATAAGGTTTACCATTATTCAGGTATCCGTCACATATCCGTCACACTTGTTTGTTAATGAACGACAAACGGGAATCAGATTTTAATTTCAAACCTATATAGAATTTTCCTGCTCTTGTCTTTTTACTTTCATATTTCTTGGTCATCTCTCTCCCAAACTTTTGTTTAGGCATAAGATATTCAGAAGATTCTTTGGCCCACTCTTGATATTTTTTAAATAGTTCTCCAGCGGGAGCGCGATAGCCTTCACCGATATCACAACATTCAGAAACGAAGAAACTAATAACATCCATTTCGTTCCGATATTCTTCACTAGCATCGGTAACAATCTTTGGGGGGTTAAGTCCTTCTCGCTGCCACATCATGGCACCTTGTACAATCCAATTTAAGATTCCACTAGCTTCACGTTGTAGCTTGTATTTCAGCTCTTTATCAACTTTGTCTTTTGGAATTTGTACTGGAAATGGTATTAACATGATCCGACGCCACATACCATCATCTGTTCCACGAATTAACGGCTTATGGTTCGTTGCCATCCAGAGTTTGAACTCTGGTGTGAACTCAAATTCACTAGCGTAAAGGTGACGAGCAACCATTTTATCGCCACCAGTCATTTGCTTAACAAGTCCTTCATCTAAACGACTGCCTTCGTTAGCTTCGCTAGATACTACCAGCCTTGCACCTTCGAGCCGTGCAATATCAGAATTAGCTCCAGAACTGTGCTTAACCATAATGGAACTAACATTCATTGTTTCGGCATAGGTTCCTAAGATATCTGAAAGTGTGTTGATAAAAATTGATTTACCATTACGTCCATTACCATAAAGAATGAACATTACTTGCTCTTTAGTTGAACCTGTGGCTGAATAACCAACCGCTTTTTGAATGTAATGAATTAATTCTTCATTGTTATCAAAAATCTGATGTAGAAATTTATCCCACTCGGGACAATCGATATTGTCGGTATACTCTGCGTTTGTAATTTGACTAAACATTTTAGATCGGTCATGTTCTTTCAACACTCCAGAGTTAAGGTCGACATACCCTGATGCGGTATTAAGTAACATGTGTTCCTTATCAAAATCACTATGTAGCACTGGGACATGGTGTTTAACTTCTTCAAGCATGTTGTGCTTGCTTCGATTATTACGGGACTTAGCTTTAAACGTATTCCATTTTTTTATGGCGTCTTCTTCATTCATGTTGTCCCAAATATGAAGTTTTTCATCATCCATTGCTTTAACTGTTGCGTCGCCAAATTTTTCAACTAACCCTTGTTGATCGGGTTCCCAATAGGCACCATTGTAGAAATACCAAGTCTTATCAATATAGCTATATAGGAAATAGTCACCATATTTATCCAAGAATCGTTGAGCGTTTCCCATATCATCCCAAGAACGGGGTGGCTTAGGCTTATTGCGTTTTTTCTTTAGAAACGACATATCATAGTTAAAAATTGGTTTGTCGTTTGGGTTAAAAACGTTGGTAGTTTCGTTAATTGCCTTATTCAACAAGGCAATTCCGTAAGTAGTTTTTCCGTGTTTTTCGTCATACTTATCTCTCATCAAAGACGATTGACGAAAAATGCTATCCATTTGACTAAAGTCTCTACCGGTCCAAAATGCTAAGTCGTTTGCAAATGCTAAATCGGCTTCTGACTGTGATGGATAAAATTGTTCCCATCCGCCTTCCATAAACATTCGAAATCGATCACCGGTTGATGATTTTTCAGCACGATTGATAACTTCGTCTTCTGTTAAATCATTAGTTGTAATGTTGGTTTGTTTACGAGGGAATTCTGTTACCTTATCATCGTGGAAGTAATGATCATAAAGGCGCTGCATTGATTCATCATCAAGTGATTTTATTTCTGGCTCACTGTTTAGCGTATTACCAGTTAAGGCAAAGAACCTACCAGATTGGTACATTTCATAATTGCCTTTGCGCCGTCTTTTACCTGGTATTTTGCCTTTAAAAATACAGTGGATTCCTTCTCCCGACATTGACACTTCCATGTAACTACCATGTGTTAAATCATGAGCCTTATTAACATAGTTTTCCGGGTCCCGGTCACCTTGTTGAACCTTTTCCAGCTCATCACCAATGTGGTCAATATCGAGCCCCACATAACCGTTCGCAAAGTAGAATGCTAACCCATCCGCTTGCGGATATTTATCCATAGCTCGCATAGCCGTGTCAAAATCAGACCAAGTTGATGGATCGTTAGATTTTCCATCTTCACCATTCCAGGGATTAATCGGAATTTTCGTATATTTTCCACGTTCTTCCATCCAGATACGATGATAGTTCCCCCATTGAGTTAGTTTCTTTAATTCATTGGGAACTGCTTCATACATATTATTTCTCCTTAAAATGGAACTGAGATTTTATCGCTTGTATCGTTGCCTTCGAATGGACCTGCTTGTTCAGTATCTTTTTTCACCCACGTGTGTTGTACGTTAGGAAATTTTGAAACTTGCCAGTCCCAAGGTGCTGGACGATTGACTTCTGTGACATTGCCTTGATATTCATTCTTTTCGACTTTGATGTGAATCCGAACCGGCTTGTTAGTCATGATTTCAAAGAACTTTTCAATTGTGTCGATATTGGTTCCTTCTGGAACACCTGCTGCTTGCATAAAGTACATCAAATTGTTGGTGTCATATTCATTCGTCTTCCGGCGTTTCCATTCATTTACCCACAAATGACGATTGTGTTGTTTGCCGTTTGTTTCGGGTAAAGCTTGATCTAAATCGTTTCGTACCACCAATTCAAATTGAATTGCTTCTGAACCGCCTTTCGATGCGACTTCTTGAACACCTTTAATGATGAATTCATAATCACCTTCTGGAAGTGGTCCGTTGTTGTTAGTATTAGTGTTTGTATAATCTGTAGTTAAAAATGACATAATATAATCCTCCTATTAATGAACCCAGCCTCTTGATTTCATCTGAAACCATACCCAACCGGGCTTATATCCTTTAATTTTTGCGTATTCCTGTAATTCAGCTCGTGATTTTAACTCACTAGGATTTTTAGTTGCTAAATAATTAGTTTGAAATGGTTTGAACTGTGAAACATCTTTTAATTCCGCTTTTTTATCAATCGTTATTTCTTGCTTGTCGACTTCTATTTCAGCTCCGCAAATTGGACACACTTTACAGCTTGCTGGAATTACTGCGAAACATTTTTTACACGTTTGAATCGCAACACCATTACTACTATTTGATCGTTGTTTCTTTTTACGATCTTTGAGTGTCCACGTTCGTGGCGTTTCTGGTAAGCCGAATTTCTCAAAGTTTGAAACTTGATCAATAATAATGGCTTGCTTGTGTGGACGATAACGCATTGCTCTCATTGATTGTTGAATGTAAAGCACTAGCGATTGCGTTGGCCGTAACATAACTACACAGGAGCAATCTGGTACATTGAAACCTTCAGAAACCAGGTCCACGTTGCATAAGACAGTAACTTTTCCATTTCGAAAATCTTGCATAATTTTTTCTCGTTCTTTAGCTGGTGTTTTACTGTCAGCGTGAACGGCTGGAATTCCTGCATCATTGAATTCTTTGGCAACTTGTTCGCTGAACCAAACAGCATGACAATAAACAATCGTTTTGCGTCCGTTCGCCTTTTCTAACCAATTTTTGACGATATCGCCACGAATAATCTTTTTAGCGAATTCATCCATTGATTGGTTTGTGTAATCACCAGTTGATGATTTTTTTAACATCTTAGTATCTGCTTGATAACCGTATGTGGTTTCTGGAGCTAGGTAATGATGGTCGATTAACCATTGCACTGATGGTCCTTCAACCATGTCATCATAAACGTCATGTAGTCCTTTTCCCGACAGTCGCCAGGGAGTCGCTGTAAAGCCCAGTCTAGGTACATCGTTGTAGTAGTCATAAATTTTACGATACGTTTTAGCCAAACTATGATGAGTTTCATCGGTAATAATTAATGATGGTTTTGGTAACTTACCTAATCGATTCTTAATCCTGCCAACCGTCATGATGGTGGTATGGGATAAGTCGATATCATCTTGCTTAAAAGTTTGTTCGATTTGTTCAACCAATTCTTTTCGGTGAACGGTAAACATTACATGTCCACCTTTTTGCACTGTTAATCGAACTATTTCAGCAATAATAATTGATTTACCTGAACCTGCTGGACTAACTAGCAAGACAGCATGATGACCTGTGGCTAACGATTGACGAGCTTCATCTATTAATTTTTGTTGGTAAGGGAATGGTTTATACATTTTTAATCACCACAAAATTTTGTGTTTTATGGACAATTGTGCGGTTGAAGTTTCTGAATCATTTTCGTGGTAAAAAGTCTTCAAAATTCTGTTCAAATCTTCTAATTCAAACCCGCCCCAAAGCGCAAAGTCAATTGGTCTGTTGTATTCTTGTCCATTAAAACAAAGCGGCCCACTCGTGAAGTCAATGTGAATGCATGTAATTGTATGCTTGGTATCTTGACTTGAATCTTTCCATATATCTACTTGGGCTTGTAAAAATATTCCTTCGAGTTCAATAACTTCTTTTAGTTTGACTGCATCAGGAACATTATCTTTTTGGGGATCATGTAAATATTTTTCCATTTTATTTCCCTCCAAAATTAAACAGTTCTTCAATCTTGCAGCCTTGTCGACTGTCTAATCGATTCTTTGCAAAAACACTATCGTTGCCTTCCAAGATGACTCCGCGTGAGCCATCATCGGGTTTTATAATCATCCGCCCGACAATATCTGTTAAACCCATAAACATGTCTCGGACGCTATCCCGAATTTCTGGTGCAAATTGATTAAAACTTTGTCCGGAAGCTGTAGTAATCGGAACTTGTTTTTCCCAAGCTGTTACTAGAATGTTGACTGGAAAATGATAAATAGCGCTAATTACTCGTGCAAAGTAATTTGTCCAAGCACTGTAGTCTTGCAATTCATTATTAATCCCGGACTTAGTAGCTCGCCCACGTTCAATAAACCAGTCCCGTTCAAAACTACTGATATTATCAATTACGATGTTGTCATATTTCTTGACGAAAACCGGCAATTCTCGAACGAAATCAGCAATTTCTTGATCTGGAGTTGTTCGGTTAAAGTCAATAACATCAATATCTTGACCAGCTAATACTTTTGCCGAGTTGTCTAATGATAAGACTAAGGTTTTGCCTTTCAGGTATTTCACTGATGATGTTTTACCAACACCGGGTTTTCCGTAAATACAGATCCGCCAATTTTGTGTTCGTTTAGCGTCTTTCATAGACTTAATTTGCATCATTTAATCACCGTCCCTCTGTTAGGTTCCAAGTGAGCGCCATCAACAGTTAAGCCATTTTTCAAGGCTTGATAAATTTCTTTCTTGTTAGGCTTAACTACTGATTCAATTTCCTTGTATTCGCTTGGCAGCTTGTCTTCATCATCAATCACTGTGGACGCTTTGAAGTTACGAACTGATAGCATGTGATTGTCAGTATTAAGTTTCTTAATACCAGCATCATCTAATGCATCGGTCATATATTGCTTGATCCAATTCAGTTTGTTAATTCGATAAGCTTTTTCATCACGCCATGTCTTTTGCTTTTCATCAATAAAATCGATTTCTGATTTTAGTTGGTCAGCCCAACTTGCCAAATTATCCAACTTGGTTTTGCGATCGTCATCGATAGCATCTAAAGTATCAATCAGTACTTGCGGATCCAAGTCATCACGTTGTGATAGCGCTTGGTATTGGTCGTTTAATTGAAATAAATTAGCCATTATTCCACCCCATTCCTTTGCAAATTTGTTGGTTCCAGAAATCTAAGATTCTGAAGTAACGCCGACATGCTTCATAGTTATCAACAGTCACCGTCGGCGCTACTGAATGGCTATCTTTAATCATTTCTTGAGTTAAATCGTGTTGTAATTTCTTACAGCCGATTGCGTATTCTAAATTCATGGTATAATTAACTCCTAAGGTTTTTATTTATTGCGTCTAGTCGTGCTAGCGACTGGCGCTTTTTTTATTACGCTGATAAGGTGTCGCCCACATGGCAAAATCCCAAGCTATGACAGGCACCCAAATTAGAAATACCCAATTCATAGCAATGTGCATGCCTTCTCGGTAAAAGTACACAAGCAAGCAACCGCATGTGAATTGGAAGATTGATTTTAATAGGTTCATGAAGATCACTTCTTTTCTGGTAGAATCAAACTAGTTCAATATAAAGGTGGTGAGAAATAATGCATTTATCCATTTCTGAAATTATTGCCGTTTGTGCTATTGGTTCCCCTGTATTAGTTACATTTATCAACTGTTGGTTTGAAAATAGACGTAACTTGGTTGATCATCGAATTTCAGCAATTAATGAATTAATCAAGCAAAAGCAAGATGCTCTATCACAATTTAGTTACATGTATTCTGTGTTTCTAATGGAACCAACAGTTGGTAAATCTAAAGTACGTGAAGACCTGTTTAAAGCTACTGTTCGTTGTTTATGCTATGTTGATAATGAACACCGCCAATTGGTTGACCAAATAGAGATTGCGCTTCGACAAGGCACTGTGGTGGAGGTTGAAGGTAAATTTTATAAAGTACGTAACCTTTTAATTCACTCAATTGACAAAGATTATCAACAAATACAACGGCTAGTGGTTAGGAAGCCAATTGCAATAAGAATAAAATCCAAATTACATATGGAATAAATGTTCCAATCCAAACAATAGGATTTTTTATTTGTATAAACACAAAATTTGCAATTAAACATGAGAGAACCATCCCAAATAAAGCTGCATCCTTCATTCAGTCATCTCCTTTCGAGGTGGCTTTTTTAGTAATTCCAAACGACAATTGCAATTCCAATCAAAACCATCGTTGTAATAATGATTGCCATCACATCACCCCTTCCAATTAATTTCGTCAGCGTGGTCAGCAATCCAGTCTAGTGCTTTAGGCCTGATCTTTAATTTGTGACCTTTACCAGCATTCAAATTAAAAGCGAATTGCTTTAATTCTGGATTTTGACAAAACAGGTCGTTTCTGATCCAGTCAGCACGTTTCCGTACTGGTAGCTGTCGTTGAAATTCCTTAACGGTTAACAAGTGTTCAACCTTTGGCTTAATCTCAACCGGTTGAAGATATGGTTTTAGGAATTCCGCAACCGCTTGTCGATCTTCTGGCGGTGCTTCCTTGATTAGTTCTAGTAGCGCGCTCATTTGACCAGCTCCTTTCTGGTAGAATTAAACTGTCAAAAATTTTCAAAACTTGGAGGCCCTTATGGATTATCAAACCTTAGGATTAGTTGTATCTTTAACTGTCAATATGCTTCAGTACCTTTCAAGCTGGCATAAGCAAAACCAATCGTATGAATTAGATAAGTCTCGCCTAGAGCTTGAAAAGAAAAAGCAAAATGATGCTGTAGCTGAGAAAAAAGCTCTTAGGCAGTTTCAGTCAAGCGAGAAACAACGGGATTATAAATTTCGCCTAGATTCCCAAAATGCTGCTCATCAACATGAATTAGATAAACTACGGTTAAACGAATCTATCGAGGTTCATCACTCGCTTGTGCCTCAACTGCAAAAAATCTTTTCAGATTACATTGCTATTACGACTAAGGAAGTAGCAAATTCTACAACATGGCCCATGATATTTTCGCCAGAGCAAAAGCAGCAAGAAAAGATTGTCTGCTTATATTGCCCGGATGCTGTTCCAGTAATTGAACAGATGAACTGGTTTAACGAATCGAACTGTCCCACTGATGCTCACAAGGACTTCATGGACTCATTAACTAACAGCGTTGTTCCCGTGTTAGCTAAATATCTGTCGCAATTGCCCAAGCCAGAAAAAGACTCAAACAAATAGCAAAGACCAAAGCATACAAACTTCTATGTCCACCATCGTGACCGTCATATAGCGCCATTTGCATACAAAACGGTACAAACATGATTGGAATTCCAGCAATGGCTATTACAAGATCAAGTTGGTGCCCTGTCATTGTTCCCCATCACTTCCTTTCTGGTACGCTTTAATCCTGCTCAATCAACGGTATAATATCGTTACCGTTTGGGAACGTTAATTGTAAAAAAAATACCCATGTGGTCCTTATCATAGCCAAGAATAGCAGCAATTTTAACGAGCTCATTTGCACCAATCTTAACGATACCACTCTCCCGTTTGGCATAGGCATTGCGTGTCATTCCGAGTTTCTTGGCCATTTTATCTTGAGTAAGGCCACAATGAACTCGCTCTGCTTTAATCCTATTTAAATCTAAACCCACATAGCATATCTCCTTTCTGTTTTAAAAATTGTACCCGTTCGGGTACGATCTATATACTACACGTGTTGTTCCCAGTTGTCAACGAAATGTTTTATATTTTTAGAAAAATGTTTGCGTATGGGAACAATCAAGGATATAATTCATTGTAAATAGGAAGCTGCGACAAGTTATATAGATGGAGATGTTTACATTGAGAAGTAATGATGAAATTATAAAGTACTTAACAGAATTAAAAAACGAAAAACAACTTTCTATTAGTGAAATTGCTAGAAGAGTTGGGATGGCAAAATCAACTGTTTCTAGATATTTTAATAAAACTCGTGAATTTCCAATGAATGATGTTGATAAATTCGCTAAAGCCTTTGGTATTTCTTCTGCCGATATACTTGGAATGGATAATTCCACTCCCACACCCAAAACTGCTGACCTCGCAGATGAAGATGTCATTTTTACATATGAAGGTAAAAAAATACCACCGGAAGATCTCGAGTATATGAAGCGAATCTTACGTGGCGGTAAAGCTTAGAGGTGTTATTTATATGGATGAAATGACATGGAATCTTTCTAAAATTGCTTTTGATAATCATATAGATGTTCAATGGGCGGGAGTACTAAACGAATATACCCCACCCGCTTGCGATATCAATACTAAAATCATCTGCATGAATTATCGATGGCATCGACCAAAAGAAATCGCCTTTCAGCTAGCACATGAAATTTCTCATATTTTGAAGGGTGAAGATGAAGACATTTGCTTCTATACTGCTTCATTTACTGGTAAGTCATCAGTTGAGTATAAAGCAAACGTTGGCGCAGTTGAGTTAATGATTCCTTATTATTGTGATGGTGTGGATAAGGAAATCATCAACGTCAATGACTTTGAACAAACTTATTTGATACCGAGCTATTTAGACCCGGTGGTTAGAGAACAAATTGCTGAATACTACATTGGGAAATAATTATATTAGGGAGAAAATAAAATGAAAAAAATCGGTTTAATCAGTCTTACTGCCCTCGCCTGTTTATCATTAGCAGCGTGTGGGAATCAAACAACAGCTCATAAATCATCAACTACTAAAACTGCACAGGTTCATAAAAAGTATTACTTTGATGGCAAAACTGCTAATTTGAAAGACGAAAAAATCACAATTAATAAAGTTAGCTTCTACAAAGGTGACGACTCCACTAATAATAAGAATTTGATCGTCTTTGATTACACCATTACCAACAAATCCGACAAGGATATTAATGCTATTACTGGTTGGCAAGCCGTTTTTAATGCTTATCAAGATAATAAAAACACGGAGGGTAAATTAGAGGTTGGCCCATTGCCTAACGATACCAGTGAAGAAATCTTGCACAATCAAGATCAAGCTATTAAAAAAGGTGGCCATGTTAAATGTCGTACGGCTTACCAACTAGATAGCAATTCAAAACCAGTCGTATTAAAAGCTGTCAAAGGCTATGATGGCAATTTCTTAGGCAAGAAAACATTTAAGTTGGGGAAATTTAAAACCGCTGAATTTAAGTCGTCTCAAACACAAGCAAGTTCAGCCAATTCCAGTTCACAAGTTAAACAATCTGCGTCTAGTGGCAATAATCAAACAAAACCATCGCAATCACAAGATCAACGTCCTTCTGACGTTCCAGCCAATTTTAAAGAATACACATCTTATACCACTGATGGTCATAAAATGACCCAGTGGAATGACGCAGGATCATACTGTGGTGATCCTGATGTACAATACGATACCATTAGACGTCAAACTGAAGCTGGATTTTAGTAATATGTCCAAACACTGAAGACGTTAAAAGCTGACGAATAAAAAAGAAAGGAGAAATTAATTTGTCTGATAATCAACTAAATACTGCTAAATTCTTACTATATAAAAATGGCAACACGGATATTAGTATTAATGTCATTATCTCTAACGACACTATTTGGGCAACACAAAAAACTATCGCCCAATTGTTTGGTAAGAGCATTTCGACAATTAGTAGACATATTTCAAATGTCTACGAAACCCATGAACTCAACAAGGACACGACTATTGCAAAATTTGCAACAGTCGTAAACCGAGGAATACGTGGCGAAGTAAATGATAAGGTGAATTACTATAACTTAGATATGATTATTTCTGTCGGTTATCGTGTTAATTCTATACAAGCCACAAGATTTCGCCAATGGGCTACTAAGATATTAAAAGAATATATGGTTAAAGGCTTTGCAATGGATGATGAACGATTAAAACAAGGCGAAACCCTTCTTGGTAAAGATTACTTTGAAGAGTTGCTTGAACGAGTTCGCTCCATTCGTGCAAGTGAACGTCGAATCTGGCAAAAGGTTACTGATATTTTTGCAGAGATTAGCTCTGACTACGATAAAGATAGTCCTGTGGCTCATCAATTTTATGCTAATGTCCAAAATAAATTCCACTATGCTATTACTGGTCAAACAGCTGCAGAAATAATTTCTAGCCATGCAGACCATACAAAGCCGCACATGGGATTAACCACTTGGAAGCATTCACCTAATGGTCGTATTCTGAAATCTGATACACAAGTTGCCAAAAATTATCTTGATGAAAAACAAATAAGACGCCTAGAGAGGAATGTCTCCAGTTATTTTGACTATGTAGAAGATTTGATTGAAAGACACGAAACTTTTACTATGAGCCAATTTGCTAACAGCATTGACCGATTCTTAGAATTTCGTGATTATAAAGTGCTTCAAGGTTATGGCAACATCTCAATGGCTAATGCTAAAAAGAAAGCTAGCGATGAATACACTATTTTTAATAAGACACAAAAAATCACTTCTGATTTTGATAAACAAACAAAAAAGCTTTTAGGTAAAAATAACTAACAAAAAGCCCCCAGACAGCGGCAACTGTCCAGGGGCCAGGGTTGATAAACTTTGGCGAGTACTATCAACCCTTCAATTATAGCATAATTGGAGGTTTTTTATTATGGCTTCATTTAGTAAGAAATTTGATAAATGGCAGGCACGTATTACTTGGTACGATCCTGAAGGAAATCGTCACTATAAATCAAAGAATGGATTTAAAACCAAGACATTAGCAAAAAAATGGGCTGTCGAGAATGAAAATCGTTTAAATCAAGGAATAGATATTGGTAAACAAATCAGTTTCTATGATTATTTTTGCCGTTGGGTGGAAATATATAAAGAACCTAAAGTCAGTCACGTTTCATTGGTCCGATATGAAACTACCGAGAAAGATATTAAGGCTTTCTTCGGGAATACTTATATCAAAGACATTACGCGGGTGCAATATCAGGATTTCATCAATCACTTTGGCGCTAACCATGCGCCTTCTACAGTTCAAAAAATCAATGGTTTTATCCGAGCGTGTGTAAAGTCGGCCATTTTGGATGATTACTTAATTAAAGACTTTACTCAAAGTGTGGAATTGGTTGCTAATAAAGACAGAATTAAAAAAGTTGAACACCTTAATCTTGCGGAAATTAAAAAATTAAGGCTCTGGCTAACTAAGAATCTTAATCCTGACTATACAAGTCGCTATATGATTCTCACCGCCATTTATACCGGCATGCGTTTATCAGAAATTCAAGCTATAACGTGGAAGGATATTGATATCAATAATCAAACCATTACAATATCAAAATCGTGGGATGCTATTCATAAACAATTTAAAGATACTAAAAACAAATCTTCAAAGCGAACTATTAAAATTAATCCAAGTCTTTTGGCTTATCTGTATCAACTACAGTCACACAATAATTCCATGATGGTTTTTATGAATCGCCAACACGAAATACCTACTTCTGGTTCTGTCAACAAAGCATTAAGAGTTGCCTTAAAAGAAAACAAGATAAGTAAAAATGGATTTCATTTCCACAGTTTACGTCACTCACATGTAGCCCTTTTATTAGCTAAAGGTATTGATGTTTATGCCATCTCTAAAAGATTGGGCCATTCTAATATTTCGACAACAACTAACGTTTATGCATATATGATCGATGAGTTTAAAAACAAAACTGACGACCAAATAATTAAAGCGCTAGAATCATTGTAATATCAACCAGTAGACCACTTTTGGTGCACGATTTTAATTTTTGGTGCACGGTCTGCTGATTTTTTTATAATCGTGCACCAATCGTGCACCAACTTTATAATTTTAAAGAATTTTGGAGAATTACAAAAACCCCGAAAACCTATTATAACAAGGTTTCCGAGGTTTATAAGTTTCTAACAAACTCCATTATAACGGAGAAGGAGGGATTTGAACCCTCGCGCCGCTTGTCGCGACCTACACCCTTAGCAGGGGCGCCTCTTCAGCCACTTGAGTACTTCCCCAATGGGCCTAAATGGACTCGAACCATCGACCTCACGCTTATCAGGCGTGCGCTCTAAACCAACTGAGCTATAGGCCCATACCAAAGATATACTTGGTAGAAGCGGGTAACGAGAATCGAACTCGCGACAACAGCTTGGAAGGCTGTGGTTTTAC
>ENA-ORUR01000256-ORUR01000256.1-human-gut-metagenome-genome-assembly--contig:-NODE-256-length-33700-cov-20.3722_pt1 | contig 33700 bp, 35 predicted proteins | sample MGYA00242086_ERZ509223 | MGnify/ENA primary metagenome ERZ509223 (study PRJEB26280, sample SAMEA2338820) | human gut metagenome | biome: human gut; feature: human-associated habitat; material: faeces... | reverse complement strand
TTCGTCAAATTTGCTTTTTCATTCGTTTTATGATTGGCGCACCCGGCCGAGTTGTTGTCACTCAGCTTTCTCCTTCAGCAGCAATAAATCGGATTAACAGCATTTCTCCTTCTTTTGACAAAGGATTGTTCTTGTTTCGCTTGCTTTTCCCGAAAAAAGCAGAGAAAATTTCTGCGATTTTTTCTAAAAATCGGCAAAAGAAGCTGAGCAAAAGAAAAATGGCGACCTAAGTCACCATTTTCTTCACTCCATCATACTCTTTTTTCCCAGTTTTTTCTTTTCTCTCTGCACTCTACATTCTTCAAATCTCTGTATTTTTATCTCTGCAGTTTGGCAACCAGCTTGTTTGGCAAAACGAAGCTCTGCCTGCCCCCGGACCTCGCCGAATAACTCTCCAATTTCATCCAGCGAGGTGGTATATTGATCCCCAGCTCGTTTCTGCCGGTTTTGGTCGCGGACCATGTTCAAGGCTCCGTTGCGCGTGACGCGCCCCAGGTAGGCCAAGAGGCTCTGCGGCCGCTTCTGTTCCGGGCTTTCAGCCAAGTATCGTTCAGGCACTCCTCAACGTCCTCCTTATCCCGCAAGATGTTGTGGGCAATCGTTGAGCAGTATGCCCCATATTCACTCTGGACTGAAGTGAGCGCAGCTTCGTCTCTGGCGAAGAACTGCCCGATGATTTCAGTTTCTCTCACTGTCTTTTTCCGTCCTTTTACTTTTTGCTTTTCGAGGCCCTCATCTCCTCTACCCTAATAGACACCTAAGGGAGCTGAAAGGTTACACTTTTGCAAAAAGTTTTTTAGAAAAATTTTCCACGCAAAAAGGAACTCCTCCGCGGAGTTCCTTTTAGCACTAGTGCCACTTAACTTCTGGCGTGATCTTGGTCATGCCGTGCATGTATGGACGCAAAGCTTCTGGTACGGTAACCGTGCCGTCTTCGTTTTGGTAGTTTTCCAAAATAGCGGCAACCGTCCGGCCGACGGCCAGGCCTGACCCGTTCAAAGTGTGGGTCAGCTTAACCTTGCCGTCTTCGTCACGGTAACGGATTTGTGCCCGGCGGGCCTGGAAGTCAGTACAGTTGGAGCAGGATGAGATTTCCCGGTAAGTGTCCTGGGCTGGCATCCAGACTTCCAAGTCGTAAGTCTTGGCACTGGTGAAGGATGCATCCCCGGTTGACAAGGCTACAACCCGGTATGGCAGACCCAACTTTTGCAGCAGGTGTTCAGCGTTGTGGGTCAGGTTTTCCAGTTCCTTCCAGGAGTCTTCTGGCTTAACCACCTTGACCATTTCCACCTTGCGGAATTCGTGCATCCGGATCAGGCCCCGGGTGTCGCGGCCAGCTGAACCAGCTTCACTTCTGAAGGCTGGTGACAAAGCAGTCACATTGATTGGCAGGTTCTTGCCATCAATGATGTCACCTCTGAAGTAGTTGACCAAAGGAACTTCAGCAGTTGGAATCAAAGTCAGGTTCCGGGCTACTTCCGGGTCGTCGTTGTCAACAATAGTGTAGACGTCTTCCGTAAACTTCGGGAATTGGCCAGTCCCTTGCATTGAGTCATTGTTGACCAAGGATGGGGTGATGACTTCAGTGTAGCCTTCGCTGGTGTTTTCATCCAGGAAGAAGTTGTAAACTGCCCGTTCCAGCAAAGCGCCGGCACCCTTGTAGTAAACGAAGCGGGCTGCGGAAACCTTGCTTGCCGCATCCCAGTCCAGGATGTTCAGGTCAGTGCCCAGGTCCCAGTGAGCCTTTGGCTGGTAGTCAAACTTGGTTGGTTCGTTCCAGCGGCGGACTTCTTCGTTGTAGCTTTCGTCAGGGCCAATTGGGTCTGAGTCAGCCGGGAAGTTTGGCAAACGGAGCAGGATGTATTCTTGCTTTTCCTGCAATTCGTCAACTTCCTTGTCCAATTCCTTGATCTTGGCGCCGACTTCACGCATGTTGGCGATGGCTTCACTGACGTCTGCCTTTTCCCGCTTGGCGGCAGCAATCTTCTTTGAAACTTCGTTTCTTTCTGCCTTCAATTTTTCACATTGCACCATAGCTTCCCGGCGCTTGGCGTCGATAGCTACCAGTTCATCCAATTGCTCAGGCTTGATGCCCCGAGTTGCCAACTTTTCCTTGGCCCAGTCAAGATTCTCGCGAATGACCTTAATATCCAGCATATATAACCTCCGAAAAAATAAAAAAGCCGGTCCGTCCCAGTCTTGGGACGAATCGGCGCACGGTTCGCGGTACCACCCAGTTTCGGCTCAAAGAGCCGCACTCAGTTGAGCGTTAACGGTGCCCGGCCGTGCAATGATTAGTTGCCCACACTAATGAAATCTGGAAGCGACCGCCGTCCGCTCTCAGCATACACGGACTCTCTGTCGGCAGTCTAGGGATTTCGTGTTTGTCTCTATTCTATGCTATTCGCTCCGTTTTAGCAAATAATACTTGGCTGAAAAATCCAAAAAAGGCGGAATTTGCCGGTAATCGACTTCATACATCTGCCGAAAGCCCAGCTTTTGCAATAAATGCTGGGGCCGCAAATTGTTTGCCCGGCAGCCGGCCCAGATTTCCTTGATCTCCGGATCTTTAAAAGCCTCCCCTAAGAGGCAGTTGATGCTTTCAGTCATGTAGCCCTGCCCCTGGTACTTTTTATCCAGTAAAAAGCCCAGCTCCCGGGACTGGCCATCCCGGGGGTACAGCTCCAGCAGACCGATCGCCTGGCCCTTTTTCAAGCAAATCATGTAGCTGGCCGGCCGCTGCTGGTAGGCCAAGGCCCCTTCTTCAGCTTCTGGCAGATTCCGGTAATGGGCAAAGCCTGCCGTCTCCTGGTAATAGGGATCCTGCCCCCAAGACAAAAGCAGCTCAGCATCTTCCGGCCCGACCGGCCGCAAATATATCCGCTCACTCTCCATCACATCAGCCTCATGATCCAGCGGGCCCCGTAGACCAGGCCCAGGCTGTAGGCCGCGATAGTCCAAGGCTTGCAGAGAACAATAATCCAGAAGTAGGTCCAGGGTTTCATCTCCGTTAAACCCGCTAAAAGGCAGAGCAGGTCATCCGGAGCAACCGGGGCCAGGATGCAGATGGCGAAGAACCAGTTGAACTTCTTTTGGTTCTTAGTCCACTTGGTATACTTCTCCAGGCTCTCTTCTGACACGATGTGCAAGATGAAGGACTTGCCGTAGTAGCGGGCCAGGAAGAAGTTGATCAAGGAGCCGATGACGATCCCTATATAGTTGTAGATAAAACCGGGCCCGGCGCCGAAGAAGACGACCCCGGCCAAAAGGGAGACCCCGCCGGGGATAATCGGGATCACGACCTGGATGATCTGGATCAAGACAAAGATGAAGGGGCCGAGGATCTTTTTGTCAGCCAGATAGGCGCTCATCTTGGCCTGGCTGGTAAAAATCCCCAGCTGGTACCAGTAGATGCAGAGGCCAATGATCACAATGGTTGAAATAATGGTCAGCCGGTTGATCAGCTTGCGGCTTTGTTCGTAACTCATGGTCTTTTCCCCCTAAAAACAATTCCAGGATAATTTTAGCAAAAAGCCTCCGGCAGCCCCACCAGTTTGCTTCAAGCTTTACCCAAACTTATCCAAGTTCCTTGCAAAAAAAGCCAAAAGACAAGCAGAAATTATTGCTTTGAGTATATAATTAAGTTAAAAGCAAAGATCAGAATTCAAATCAGATCAGAAAGGAAAAATGAGATTATGGTTGTGACTGTTAACAATATCGCTTATGACCTTAAGCATGGTCTCAAGACCGACATCTACTATCCCAACGATACCGACTCACAGACAAAAATCCTCATCTTCTGGCACGGCGGCGGCTGGTTCCGGGGGAGCAAGGAAAACATTAGGGACGTAGCCATCGACCTGGCCAACGCCGGCTTCATGACCTTTGTGCCCGACTACCGGCTGGCTCCAGCGAACCACTTCCCGGCTGCCCACGAGGATGCCCTCAACTTCGCGGCCTGGCTTTTAGCTTCAAACTACACCGACGAAGGCGATGAAAACAATATCGTCCAGATCGGGGCCAGCAGCGGCGGCACCCTGGCTTTGAAGGTGGCCGGCATGTACGGCTTTCCAACCGTCACCTGGTCAGCCCCGGTCGACTTCAGCAGCTGGCTGGCCAACCACCAGGAGGTCAAGCCATCAGTCAATGCTAAAGAAGAACTGGGCTTGACCAAGCAGCAGGCCATCAATGAAGCCTTTTACAAGTACTTCGTCTTGACCTATGCCGGCAGTGAAGACTCCGACCTTTTGGCCGACCTGGACGCTCAGAGCTACGACTACACTAAGTTGGGCCGCCTGCTCATGCTGAATTCCGCGGCTGAACTAACCGACCTGGCCGGCGTTACTGACTTTGCCGGCCGCCTGGCCGGCCGTGGCCACCAGGTTGACCTGGAAATCATCCCCGGCCACGGCCACGCCATGGACTACGGCCGGAAATATCTCCGGGAAAGCATGACCTATCTCAACTATGCCCTCAGTCTGAAAACAGGAAGCGAATAGCCATGATAAACATTGAAAAATTCATCAAAATCCGCAAGTCACTCAAACTCTCCCAAAATGAGCTCTGCAACGGGATCTGCACCCAGTCAACCCTAAGCAAGTTCGAAAACAACGGGCAAATCCCCTCTTTCAAGATCCTCAAGCAGCTCTGCGAGCGGATGAACATCTCTTTATCCGACATCATGCTGACCAGCACGGAAAGTGAAATTGCCCAGAAGCTTTTTTCCGCGGACTTCTACTTTATCACCTACGACTATGACCAGATCCGCAAGATCCTCAAGCAGGTCAATGAGAAAAAGATCCGCGACAAGCAGGACCTTCTGCACTACAACTACCTCTGCGGGCAGCTGGCCCTGGACGGGGACCACAACGATGTTTCAGCCCTCTTCTATTTCAACAATATCTTGACGACGGACAACCTCAAGGCCGACAACATCTACCGCCTCTTGGCCCTTAAGGGCTGCAGCCAGGTTTACGCCAGCCAGGACATGGACAAGGCCTCTCACTACTTTGACCAGATCCTGGCCCAGATCAAGAAAGTCGAAATTAAGGACAGCCTAAGAGAACTCCAGGTCATGTCCATATTGACGGCAGCCGGTGAATTCTATGGGCAAAACGGCCAGTACAAGCACGCTGACGACCTGCTCAACTACGCCTACGAACTGGCATCGAGCCACCATGTGGTCTACTTTTTAGCCCGGGTCGTTTACCAGCTGGCTCTGGACGACTTGGCCCAGAAGCGATCCCTAAATACTGCCCTGGAGCACTTGCATGACTCCCTGGCCTTCGCCCGCCTGAACAAAAACGAGGTCATCCTCAAAGAAGGCGGCAAGCTCCTTAAAGAACTTGAAGAGAAAGCATACAAAAACGGTCAATCGCGAGATTGACCGTTTATTTTTTGCCTTAAATAGTGCCGTAGCCAGTCAGCGGCCGGCATGGGCAGTTGTTAAAGTCGTAAGTCTTTAACAGTTCCAGTTCCTGGTCACCCTTGATAAAAGCAGTTGCCCCTTCAGACAGCATCAAGTTCATGATTGGCTTCTTTTCCGGCTGGTTAGTGAAAGGCACGATGATGACCGGCTTGTTCTGCGCCCGCAAAAAGCCGATTTCAAAGGCGCAGCCGTCATCCAGTTCATCCATGTCGTAGAGGAAGACCCCGCAGTTGGCCATGGACAGGCCGTTGATGTCGTTTTGGTAGGTCTGCTGCTTCCAAAGCAGGCTGCGTTCGTCGCCAAAGCCGACATTCGGGTCTTCAGCCGGGTCGGTTACCTGCTGATCAAAGGGAAAGTGGACATGTTCAACCGTCGGGTTGGCCGCCAAGTATTCGCGGACCTGCTTGGCCCGGGCTTGATGGTGGTCACGGTGAAAAGATGAACCTAAATAAATACGTGCTGTTGCCGTCATGAATCCTCCTAGTGGACGCTTAAATAATCTAACATGGTGTAAATGGCGCGCTTGTTGGCGCTTGGCAAAGGCTGGGCCAGAATCTCAGCCGGAGTCTGGTGTAAGTCATTGCCGCTTTCCGCGTAGGCGCCGTCATTGATGACGATTTCGCGGACATTGTCAGCCAAAGGCTCTAAGTGAAACTGCAGGCCGATCACGTTGCCATTGACCAAAAAGCCCTGGTTGGCCAAGAGGTCGCTGGAATAAAGCAGGTGGCTTTCAGCCGGCATTTCAAACATGTCCTGGTGCCAGTGCAGGGCCAGGAGCTTGTCTGGCAAACCGGCAATAGCGTCATTTTGCTTGTAGACCGGAGCCCAGCCGACTTCCTTGTGGGCCGCCGGGTGCACGCTGCTGCCTAAGCAGATGGCAATTTGCTGGGCGCCCAGGCAGATGCCCAGAATCGGCAGGTGTTGCTTGAGGCAGTCCTTGATCAATTGCCGCTCTTCTTCCAGCCAGGGCAGGTCATCGCCCGGACTCATCGGCCCGCCCAAAACGACCAGCATGTCAGTTTCATCAGCTTTCGGGAAGATGCCGAAAGTTTCCGGATGGTATACATAGACTTTATTGCCCCGGTCTTCGGCCCAGGCCTTGATGGCCCCTGGCCCCTCATTCGGGGTGTGCTGCAAAACGTTGATCCGCATAATCTCGTCCTTTCAATTTTTAAATATTTTACCATGCTCACTGGATTTTTTCATTAAACGGGAAATCTTTACCAAAAGCTTTGAAAAAATTGCCGTTAAAATATTCCTTCAAATAATAAAATTATTTCACCCTTTAGCTATACCAAAAATCAGAAACCGGTTTATACTAAAGAAAGGGATATTTGTGAATCTTGCACTAGATTGGCGGTAAAAGCTGGTCTGATCAACTTTTAATTCGAAAGGATGAAGAAAACATCTATGGCAAAATACGAATCAGTGAACCCATATACCAATGAAGTCTTCGCCAGCTACGAAAACCCGACCGACCAGCAGATTGAAGAATCTCTGGCCTTAGCCCACGCCCTCTACAAGAAGTGGCGGCATGAAGAGCCAAGCAGCCGGGCCGCCATTTTGAAGGACATCGCGGCCAAGTTTCAGGAAAAGGAAGAAGAAATGGCCAAGACCATGACCCTGGAAATGGGCAAGAAGCTCAGCGAAGCCAAGGAAGAAGTTGAAATCTGCATCGGCATCCTCAACTACTACGCCGACCACGGCCCGGAGCTTTTAAAGCCGGTCGACCTGCCTAACCCATACGGGCGCGCCTACTACTTAAAGCAGGCCACCGGGGTAATCATGGCCTGCGAACCATGGAACTTCCCTCTTTACCAGGTCATCCGGGTTTTTGCCCCGAACTTTGTCGTCGGCAACCCGATGCTGCTCAAGCACGCCCACAATGTACCAAGCTCTGCTGCCCTGGCGACCAAGATCGTCAAAAGCGGCGGGGCGCCGGAAGGCAGTTTGCTCAACCTCTACCTCAGCTACAGCCAGCTAGACCAGGTCATCGCTGATCCGCGGGTACAAGGTGTCGCCTTGACCGGGTCTGAAAGAGGCGGGGCTTCCGTAGCCGAAAACGCCGGAAAGAACTTGAAGAAGTCCACCATGGAACTGGGCGGCAACGACGCCTTTATCGTCTTGAGCGATGCTGACCCGGCAGTTTTAAAGGCAGCCTTGAGCGACGCCCGCACCTACAACAACGGCCAGGTCTGCACCTCATCCAAGCGGATGATCGTTTTGGCTGACCGCTATGAAGAAGTCCTGGCAGACATGAAGGAGATTTACTCCGGCCTTAAGTGGGGCGACCCGCTGGAAGACTCCACTACCCTGCCGCCGATGAGCTCCCAAGCCGCCAAGGAAAAGCTGGACAAGCAGGTGGAAGCGGCAGTTGCCGGCGGAGCCAAGGTCTACTACGAGTACCCGGAAATTGATGCTCCAGGCGCCTTCAGCCGGCCAATTATTCTGACCGACATGACTAAGGACAACCCAATGTTTGATCAGGAAATGTTCGGGCCAGTCTGCGTGGTCTACAAGGTTAAAGACGAAGCCGAAGCCATTGCCTTAGCCAACGACTCCAGCTACGGGCTGGGTTCATCCGTCATCTCCAGCGATATCAAGCACGCTGAAGAAGTCGCCAGCCAGATTGAAACCGGGATGACGGTCATCAACGGCCGCTGGATTACTGACGGCAGCCTGCCATTCGGCGGGGTCAAGAAGTCCGGCTACGGCCGCGAGCTCAGTCCTTTGGGCCTGGACGCCTTCGTCAATGAACACCTGGTGATCGACCTTACTGACCAAAACCAGCAATAAGCAGATGTAACTCAATCTCTTTCAACTACACTTACCTTTACCTTTTCTTTAATCTTTATTACATTACCTACTTTTTAGTGTTTCTTTTGTACTAGTTTTTGCTGCTTAATTCTTAACTTTTAAGTTTTTATTTTTCACGAATCTCTAAGTAGAAAATACCAAGAAAAGGCCGCTGGTCACTCAGACCAGCAGCCTTTTTGTCTGCAAAAAACTATTCTTCACTATTTTGCCCGGGCTTGACCATTGGCTGGAACATGTTGATACCGGCCAAAACCGTGGTCAGGCAACTGACCAGGATCAAGAGGTAGCCGGAAATGCCGATGGCCACGGCATAGCTCTTCAAGCTGGAAACAGCCTGGCTTAAGTAGCTGGCCGCGCTAGTTATCTGGGCCAATTGGTAAAAGAGGTAGATCAAGACCAGGCTTTCGACCAGGGACAAGGCAAAGGCCCGGACCCGGGAGACCCGGGTATTCTGGCTGACGGCCAGCATGATGAAGACTGGCAAGATCAGGAAGATGGCCAGGAAGAGGTAGAGAATCAAGGCGGGAACGATCTTACCCGCCGCGATCTGCCGGTTGGCGACTTCAAAGAAGACGCTGGCCACGGTCAGCTTGCTGCTGGAGGTCACGAAGCCTGTCCCCAGGAAAAGCAGGACCAGGGTGATCAAACTGGTCAAGAGGATGGAGAGCTGGATGATGCCGAAGTTCCGGGGCTTCTTGGTCTTCTTTTTCACCTTTTCCACCTTGGCTTCAAATTTCGGGTGGGCCTGGGTGAAGTCTTCACTCTTCTCTTCAATTTCGCTTTCCTTGTCGTCAAAGGCATTGAAGACTTTAGAAGCCCCGTTCCGGATATATTCAGTCAAGTTCCGGTCAGCCGTGTATTCGCCCTGGGAGTCCCGGTGGCCGGTCCAGATGAGTAGAGCCATGGAGACGGCAAAAGCCGTCCAGCCCAGGGGCCGGGAGAAGCTCATGATGATCAAAAGACCCACGCCGACCAAGAAGGCGATCGTGGTGTTGTCTCTCATCCACTGGAGCATTTTTTCCGCGGTTGGGTTGCCGGTAAAGGCATTCCGTTCCTGCTTTTGCTGGTAGGCGGACCGGCTGAGCTTGTCAACTGGCTCTTTTTCTAAAGACCGGTCAGCTTCTTCCCGCTTAGCTTCTCTTATTTCAACATTTTCTTCTACTGCTTCTTCCGTAAAGTAGTCGCGGCGGTATTTTTCCACATTGAATCCACAGTTCGGGCAGGCCTTTTCCTGGCCAGTCAGAGCCTGGCCACAGTTGGGACACTTTTTCATAGTAATCGTCCTTTGCTAGTGTTTCTTTTTCCACATTATAACATTTTCCTTCCGGAGGCAAAAAAGAACCCGCCAAAGATGACGGGTTCTTAATGCATTATTTAGCTTTCATTTAAGACTTCTTGCCGAAACTGAGGCCCTTCTTGCGGCCTGCCCACTTAGGCCATGGGAAGCCTTCGTAGGTCAGCTTGGTTGAAGCAGACAGGTTGATCGGCATCAGGAAGATCAGGATGGCCAGACCGATGATGACACCGATGGCCACTTCGATCAAGGTTGGCACGCCTGATGGGATCAAGGCCGCGAAAGTACCACCCAGGATGACGACGGCTGAGATGACAACCGTCCCGATAGCCGTACATGCCTTCAGGATTCTTGCGCTAGGCAAGGCATGCGGATCGCTGTCACGGTAGCGCATCATGACGAAGATGCTGTAGTCGACCCCGAGGGCGATCAACATGATGAAGGTAAAGAACGGCACGTTCCAAGCCAGGGCGCTCCGCCCCATCACGCCGCTGACAACCCAGCGGGTGATTGACAGAGAACTGATGTAGGCCAAAAGCAGAGTCCCCAGGATGTAGATCGGCTGAAGCAGACTCCGGGTGACGAGGATCAAGGCAATGCCGACGCCGATCAGCATGATTGCCATAGTTCTGGTAAAGTCACCGCTGGCCGTGTTCTTGGTGTCTTCGATGGTTGAGCTTTGCCCGCCCATTTCGACTTCAGCCTTGCCCAGGTCGGTCCCCTTGAGGGACTTGCGAGCCATAGCGCTCAAAGCTTGTGAGTGCTTTGCGGCACTTTCAGAACTTGGGTTGCTGTCCAGGATGATGATGATCATGGCACTCTTCTTGTCCGGGCTGAGGAAGACCTTGAGGGACTTCTGCAGGTCGGCGTTGTGCTTCAAGACGTGGCTTGGCACGTAGAAGGTGTCAGAGGCCTCGGACTTGCGCAGGCCGTTCAAGTATGAGCCGGCGGAAACCAGACCGTTGTTGACGGCAGTCAAGCCGCTGGTGATGGCTGGCGTCTTTTCAGCGAGCTTGCTTGCGCCGCTGGAAAGCTGGCTGGTACCGGACTGCAGCTTGTCAGCCCCTTCAGCCAGTCGGCTGGAGCCGTTGACGCCTTGCGCCAGACCGTTTTGCAGTTGGCTGGCACCAGATTGGAGTTGTCCGGCACCGCTGGTCAAGCGTCTTGCGCCGTTAGCCAGTTGAGCCGCACCGCTGACGCCGCTGGCCAAACCAGTAGCCAGTTGGCCGGCACCGGAGTTAACCTGGCCAGCGCCGGAGTTGACTTGGCTGGCGCCACTGGCTACAGCAGAAGCACCAGAGTTGACTTGGTTAGCACCTTGTGAAAGAGCTAAAGCACCAGCCATACCCTCGCTCAATCCACTGTAAAGTGAATTTGAACCTGTGTAAAGCTTGTGAGCACCAGCTGCAAGAGCGTCAACTCCCGACTGCATCTCGCCAATCTTGCTCAAGCCAGACTTAAGGCTCGTGATCCCACTGGCTGCTTGAGTACTCAAATCATTGGAGCCCGAAGCAAGCTGGGACACAATTGCCTGCAATTGTTGCACTTTCGTGCTCAAGTCGGCCGTGGAAGCTGCAGAAGTACTGCTGCCCAGACTGCCGGCGGCACTTTGAATGCCGGAAGCGGCACTATTCATGTTGGTTGCGGCAGTACCGGCAGTAGTCAAGCCGCTGCCTGCAGTACCCAAACCACTCTTGGTAGAAGACAGACCACTGTTAAGGGTTTCTAATTCCTTTTGCAGTTCTGCCTTCAAAGTTGGGTCTGAAACCTTGCTGATTGAGCTTGCCAGACTGCCAGCTGCGGCACTTGCAGTTCCCAAGCCAGTACCAGCAGTAGTCAGACCTGACTGTGTATCAGTCAAGCCTTTTTTCAAGTTTGAGACTTGGCCTTGCAGGCTTTGCAGACCACTAACCAGACTGGAGATCTTGGAAGTGTCAATGTTTGGCACATTGATCTGACTAACCACGCCATTTAACTGTTGCAGGCCGGTGTTTAGTTTAGTCAAACCTTCTGACAATTGGTCAAGCTTGCTAGTGTCCAATGAACCAGATTCGGCTGACAGTTCACTCTTTAGCTGGTCAAGACCAGACACCAGATTAGACATATTATCAGTCAAGTCTTGTGCTCCACGGGTCAGCGTTTTTGTACCAGTGTAAAGTTTTTGGGCACCTGTTGCCAGAGAGCCGGTCCCGTTAGCTAGAGTCTGTGAACCACTGGCCAGGGAGCTGGTCCCGCTCTTCAGCTTCTGGGTACCAGCAGACAAGGTGTTGGCCCCGCTGGACAGCTTTCTAGTGCCGGAGTAAAGGGCGTCTGCCCCAACTGACAGGGTCTTGGTCCCGTTAAAGAGGGTGCCTGCCCCGTCGTAGAGAGCGATTGAACCGTTGTAAAGCTTAACCGTCCCCGTGTACAGGTCCTTGGCCCCGTCACTCAAAGTGCCAGTGCCTTCGTCGAGCTGGTCAGCCCCGTTAGCCAGTTTCTTGGCCCCGCTGGTCACCTGCTCGCTGCCCTTAGTCAATTTGCCGACACCCTTTTCCAACTTGGCGGTCCCGTCGGTAACTGACTTCAGCTGCTTCTTAACGTAGAGCAGCTTGATCTTTTCGTTGTATGGCTCAGTCGCGGACATAACCTTGTCCACGCCTTCAGAATTACGCAATTTCCGCGTCAATTCGTCGATCAGCTTCAAGTCCTTCTCATTGTCGAGCGTGTGGTCACTCTTGATGTAAAGGTATGACGGCATGGCCATCCCTTTAGAGAAGTGCTTTTGCACCAGGTTCAGCCCTTGCTTGGAAGGTACTGAATCTGAAATTTCCGCCGTGTCGTCGTAGTTCAAAACGTTAGAGTAAGTAACGAAGAATGGTGCAACGACAACCGCTACAGCTGCCAAGAAGACAACTGGCCGCTTCAAAGTAGCGCTGGAAATCCCATGCCACATCTTGCTTGGGTTTTCCCCGGCGACTTCCTTGCTTGGCCAGAACATCTTCTTGCCCAAAGTGGCCATGAAGAAGGGGTTCAAAGTCAAGAGGACGATCAAGAGGACCAGAACGCCGACAGCAACGCCGGAAGCAGACCGGTAAACGGAGAAGTTGGCTAAGCCCAAAGCGGAGAAACCGATCAGAATTGAGGAGCCGGAGTAAAGAATAGTCCGGCCGGCCTTCTTGATCGAGTCCTTCGTGGCTTCAGCCACCCCCAGGCCATTGCCCAGGTCCTCCTTAAAGTGGTTATATAGCAGAATGTTGTAGTCGGTCCCGATCCCGAACAAAACAATCACCATGAAGACCTGGGTGAAGTTGGAGAACGGGAAGTTCACCTGGTTGACCAGGTTGGTCACGATTGAGAAGGAAACCAAGAAGGAAACCCCAACCGTCAAAAGTGACACGAGCGGGACAACCGGTGACCGGAAGACGATGATCAACACGATGAAGATGAAAACCACCGTGATCAGTTCCGTCTTCTTGATCCCTTCTCGGATCGAGCTGGTAAAGTCATTGTTGAGGACGTCTGCACCAGTGACGTAGGTTCTTACCCCACTGGTCTTGACAGCCTTGTTTATCTCGTCGTTAACCTGGGAGATGGTCCCGTGGCTCTTGGCGATGTTCATCTGCATGACCCAAGTCGTTCCGTCTTTAGACTTGAGCAGCTTCTTGGTCGCGATGTTGTCTTGCGGCGCCAGGTAGTCCTTGATGCCGTATTTCTTCTGGTTGCTAGTCAAGCGGTCGATTGAGGCTTCGATGTTGCCCTGATCGGTCTCGGTCAGCTTACCGGATTTCTTGTTGAAAACAACCGCGACTTCATAAGTATTCTTTTTCTTACTGCCCCATTCGTTCTTGATTAGTTTGGCTGCTTCGCTTTCCACGTTGCTTGGCAGGGAGATTTCGCTGTGCGCTCTCGTCAGTGATTCAACGTTTGGCAGGGCAACCAAAGAAATCACCAGAATGAGCACCCAGGCGATCAAAGCGCCGAGATGGTTCTTCAGTAACTTCTTCAATGTTCTTTTTCCTTTCTTTGTCTTTTACAATCAGTCTACTAAACTAGGCATTTGACTGCTGGACGTTGGGCGAAACCAGCCGCCAGATCATTTCGTGATAGTTCTCCTCTGCTTCTCGCGGACTTTCCACCTTTTCCTGGCCATCTATAAACCGGTCCAGGAAGACGTAGCCCAGGACCGCGCCAACCAAGGCGTGCTGGGAAACCACGTGTTCAGTGTCCACCTGCAGCTGGTCCCCTAAGTCCAGGATCTTGACCACCTCTTTAACCACTTCTAAATCATCAGAAATTTCATCCACGTGGTAAATGAGGGTCGCCAGGGCCTGGTCTTCCAAAAGGCGGTCGCGGACCACGTCAGCAAACTTAAACAATGCTTCGTGGCCTGACAAACCGACCAGCTGCTTGAGCAGGTCCTGGTAGAGCAGGCGGATCCGGCTGACCGCGACCAGCGACAGAAGTTGCGAGCGGTTCTTCACGTAATGATAGAGTGACTGGCTGCGAACGCCCAGAGCCTTGGCAAGATTTGGCATGGTCATCTCGCTTAAGCCACGGCTTTCAATCATTTCCGTGGCTTTGGCCAGGACCTTGTCCAAGTCCAAAGTTCTTTTTTGAGTCATAATTACTCCCCTTTTCCTTTCAACTGTAGCAATTATATAACTACTAACTGAAGATTTCAATCTACACTCTGTAAATTAATTTTGTTTTCTATTGAAAGCGATTCCTAAAAGCGCTATCATGTGTTTAGATAGGGGATGAAAACTAAAAATGAAAATCTGGTGGTTCGCAAACTTTTACTGGTTCAGTTTACTGATTTATCTAAATGTTTTCATGTTCAATTTTCATTACGCTGACGGCAGCAGCATCAATCCTTTCGTAACAACCTTCCTGCTGCTGGCTATCTGCATTATGGTCGGGGAATTCCAATTCGTCTGGTATATGTGGCTGGCCAAGAAAACTTATAAACCACGTAAACGCAAGAAAACACAAAACGACTCTACTGTCTGGCTGTAGAGTCGTTTTTCATTTCTTCTGTTCAGTTTATTCCGTCTTTACTTTTCCATGACTTGCTTAACGGCTTGCCCCAAGGAAGCAAAGTCATCAGTCTTGCTGGACCAGGCGCTAACCACGTAATTGTGGCCGTTATTGCTGATCAAGGCGACCTCTAAATTACCATCAGCATACTGGTAGATGGTCCCCTTGGCCTTGCTGGCCAGCTTGGTCTTCCCTGTCATAGCAGTCAGAACCTGCTGGTTGTAGCTGCCGACCAGCTTGCCTTGGTAGATGGAAACCATGATCTTGGCCAGGTCACTGGCTGTCGTCTTGCCGACCACGGATTTAGAGAAGGTCCCCGTTAGCTTAGTCTGGCTGGCCCCCAGCTGCTTAAGGATCTTGTTGACCTGCTTAGTCCCGATCGTCCGCAAAAGCGCGTTAGCCGCGGTCTTGTTGCCCTTCAGCATCTGCTCGCGCAAGTAGCTTGGCCCATAGCTGATCCCGACCGCGATCGCCGTACTTGTCCCGGCCTGGTCAGCCTTGGTAACCTTGATAGTCGTGCTGGCCCCGATCTTGCCGGACTTTTCCTGGGCGTAAAGGGCGATCAAAAGATAGAGGTAAAAAATCTTCTGGGAATCCTGGCCGCTCTTGGTGTTGGTCACTTCCGCGAAATGGCTGCTCTTATTCAAGTCATAAGCCGCCACCTGGTAGCTGACGTCCTGGCCCATAGCCTTCTTAATTGCCTTGACCAGCTGCTTGTCACTGCCCTTGCTGCTCTTGACCTGGTTGTCATATTCAATGGAATTGACATTCGGTTCCTTGTCAGTGGAAGAAATGGTCTTTTTGACCTTGCCGGACTTCTTTACCTGCACCACCGTGACTTTCCGCATTTCAGCATCCTTGTTGGTCCTGGTGTACACGACAAAAGCCAGTAGGGAGGCGATCAAAGCCCCGACTACAATATTGTTCTTCATTAAAGCTCCTTGTTTCTAGCTCTTAATTCCTTTAGAAAAGATGGTGCTTACGCATGAAGAAGATCAGCCAGACCATCAAAAGGACGGTGATCAAAATAATGATTATCCAGTCATAGCTGGCCCCGAGAACCGGCAGCTTCACGTTCATCCCGTAAAAACCAGTCAAAATGGTCGGGATGGTCAAAACGATGGACCAGACCGTCAGGAACTTCATGGTGTCATTCAGGTTGTTGTTCATCATGTTGTTGGAAGTCGCTGACAAAGTCTTGGTAACCTGCCGGGAAATCTGCACCATTTCTGAAGACTGGCTGGATTCAATCAAAACGTCGTCCAGCATTTCCTTGGCCGCTTTGGAAAAAGTCAGCCGGGAGTGCTGCAGGCTGCGCAGCATCATCTGGTCAGTCTGAATTGAACTGGACAGGTAGACCAGACTCTTTTCAATATTGGACAACTCCACCAGGTCCTTATTGTCGATGTCATCGCTCAGCTTGACGTCTAGGTCGTTGCGTTCAGCATCCAGCTGGGTGATGGCCCGCTGGAAGTACTGGGAAGCATACATCAAAAAAGTCACCAGCAGTTCCGTCACATCCTGGGCGTGTGAGAGCCGGCGCAAAACCTTGGGATCATTGAACTCGTCAAAAACATAGCTGGTCTCAATCGTATGGAAAGAAAAGAGGTTCTTGTCCTGTAGCAAAAAAGTGATTGGCCGGGAAGTGAAGTGCTTGATGGTCGTCGTTGGCCAGACTGGCACGTCATAGACTAGCAGGTGGGTGTCGGTATATTGGTCGTAGTCGTAGTGGGGCCGTTCATGCCGGTCGGAAACGTAGGAAATGATTTCCGGTGTAAAATAAAACTCTGTCTGTAGGCGCCGGCTGTCAGCTTCGTTCAAGCCATTGACGTCATACCAGTTAAAGTCTGTTTCAATTGGAAAAATTTGTTGCTTAATCATTGCTGTCCCCACCTTAATTTTACTCATTATTCATGATACCATTTTTTGAAATGAAGTTTCTTTAAAAGTAGGAAAAAAGATGCAAATCACAGAAAAATATCTTCCATTTGGAAATTGGCAAACCTACTGCCGGATCGTGGGCGAGGCTACTGACCGCGCCCCGCTCCTCCTTCTCCACGGCGGGCCCGGCAGCAGTCACAACTATTTTGAAGTCCTCGACCAAGTCGCTGAAAAAAGCGGCCGCCAGATCATCATGTATGACCAATTAGGCTGCGGCAACTCCAGCATCCCCGACGACCAGGCGGAAACGGCCTACACGGCCCAAACCTGGGTCAAGGAGCTGGAAAATGTCAGAGAGCAGCTGGGCCTTGACCAGATCCACCTTTTGGGGCAAAGCTGGGGCGGGATGCTGGCTTTGATCTACCTGTGTGACTACCAGCCTAAAGGGGTCAAGAGCCTGATCCTCTCCTCCACTTTAGCCTCCGCCAAGCTTTGGAGCCAGGAACTGCACCGCTTGATCAAGTACCTGCCCAAGGGCGAGCAGGCCGCTATCAAGGAAGCTGAAACAACTGGCAACTACGACTCCCCGGCCTACCAGGCGGCCAATGCCCACTTCATGGACCAGCACGCCATCAAGCTTACGCCAGACCTGCCGGAGCCAGTTTTGCGCAAAAAAAAGGGCGGCAGTCTGGCCTACTTGACAGGCTGGGGCCCTAATGAATATACGCCGATTGGCAACCTGCACGGCTATGAGTACACTGACCGCTTAAAGGACCTGCACTTGCCGGCCTTGATTACCAGCGGCACTGACGACTTGTGCACTCCCCTAGTGGCTAAAAGCATGTACGACCACTTGCCAAACTCCCGCTGGGTGCTCTTTGCCGGCTGCGGCCACATGCCTTTTGTCCAGGAAAATGCCAAGTACCAAAAGCTCTTGTCTGACTGGTTAATCAGCCAGGACTAGACCAGAGCCTTCTTTAACAAAAAATCTGTCTGACGGTCATCGCCAAGAACGAAGACATGCTCGCTGAACCGGGTCAAACCACGGCTGGCATAGAAGTTCTTGGCGTTTTCGTTGTGCTCCCAAACGCCCAGCCAGAGGACAGACTTGCTCCATTCCCGGCCCTTTTCTTCCGCGAATTCAAAGAGCTGCTTGCCCAGGCCCCGGTGCTGGAAACTTTTCCGCAGGTAGATCCGCTCGATTTCCAGGCCGTTTGGGTCGACCTCTTCGTTTTGGGCGTCGTCAACATCCAGCTTCAAGTAGCCGGCAACTTCCCCGTCCGCTTTTAAGAAGTAAAAGAAGCTGCCCGGAGTTGCCATTTCTCCCCCAAGCTTGTCTTCATTGTAGTTTTCGTCCAAAAACTTGGCCATATCTTCCGGGCTGTTGTCTTTGCCAAAAGTATCCGCGAAAGTTTCCCGGCTGATGGCAATCAACTCTGGCAAATCTTTCTCACTAATTTGCACAATTTTTACTTCTGTTATGCTTTGCCTTCTTCTCTTTTTCTGCTTTACAGTTTCTTAGTTAAGGCCGGTCAAGACCCAGGTTCTGAGCAGTATCCCTGCTCTTTCCCAGTCTTCTTCCCGGTAGTCGTGGCCAGCGCCCCGCATTTGCAAAAGTTCGCCTTGCTTCAGCTGCTTGGCCATCATTTCCAGGCTGGCCAAAGGCGCCTGGTCGTCATCGCTGCCGGCAACAATGTAGCTGCGGCCCTGGTAGCCCTTGATCTTGTCCCAGTCCTTGATGACTGGTGACATTAAAAAGATCCCCCGGACTGACCGGCCGATTTCACTAGCCGCAACAGCTGCAGCGTTGCCCGCTTCCCCGTAGCCGGCAAAGACGATGTATTCGCTGGCCACCCGGTCATCGTTTCTAAGTTCGTCAAAGGCCAGGTGGTAGCCGCTGATGGCGCTGGCTGCATCTTCTGCTTCAAAGGTGAAGGTCAGGATGCCGGCGTCGTTTAAGTAGCGGCTGAGCCAATAGGCCTGGTCCTTATCGCCGGTCTTAGCCAAAATTACCAAAGGGGTCATCCCTTCGATCGGGTTGACGGCTTCACCCCAAATTCCCTTTAACTTGCCCTTGGCGCTGATTAAGGTCATCTCTTTTTCCATAAAAAACTCCTTACGATTTCTTACTTTACATTAAAAAACTTACAACATTCCTATTGTACTATTTTTTGCAGGAAATTAGGGCCGGTACTTGTAAATCGAGTTGTTGAGATTGTCCTTGACCAGCTGGTCAAAAATTTCCTTGACCTTGACCGTAATCGCCGCGGCAATTTGATCATTGGCTTCCGTCAAAGACCCGGCGGTTGCTGGCTTCGCTTTCCGCTGAACTCATGGCCACGTTGTAGCTGTTGATCCCCTGGTCGTAGTCTTCATCTCTGGCCACGATTGTGGACCCGTCAAGGCTGGCCTTCTTGGCCCACCAGCATGGTTGTACAGTTGTAGCGCATTTTTCTTCCTATTCGCTGACCTGCATGCCGCGGTCGATCTTTGCCCGGCCGGTTTCGTAGTCAAACTGGTAGCCCGGCTGCACATTGTAGATATAAACGTTGAAATCCAGGCTGCCATCGGTGGAAACCGCCTGGAGGTTGATCCCCCGGGCCATGAGTTCCCGGCCTCTGAAAATTGGCGTTGCCTGGTAGATGACCTTCTTCCCGCTTCTTAAAGCTGACCGAACCTTGCTTTCAAAAATCGGCTGGATCTTCTGGTTAGAAAAGGCTGACTGGGTAAAGAGGTTCTTGGGGTTGTTCTGGTCACCGGACTGGTTCTTGGGGTTGTAGTTGCCGTCCTGGTCGATACCGGCGGAAACTGAGTAGGCAATCAGGTGGCCCCGGTTGTAGATCTGGGTCCCGTTTTGCCGGTTGGAGTGCCAGCCGGTTGGCTGGACGTACTGCCTGACTCTTAAAGAGTCGTTAGCCACGTTCCGCTTCTCCAAAAAGGCGGTGTTGGATCTGGAAGTCCGGTTCTGGCTATCCAGGTTGGAGTAAATGACCCGGTTGACCTTCCAGGCGCTTTTCACCAAGGTGGAGTGGTTATTGTTAACATAGTGCCAGCCCTTGCCTCCGGATTTAAAAGTTTCCTGGGCTAATTTCTGGTAGTCGCTCTTGGCTAATCCCCCGTAGACGGTTTTAGCCGTTTGGGCCGAGCTGACCACACTTGATGAAGTACTGGTATTTGAACTGGAACTAGTTAAATTTCCCTGGCCGCCCTTGGTGTAGACGCCCCAAATGATTGCCGCCGCGGCGATAGCGACCGACAGCAGGCTGGTATTTTGACGCTTCTTGCGCCTGCGTTTTTTTGCCATTTCTTTTCCTCGCTTTTTAAACTAAAACTATTTTAGAGGATTTTTCCCGGAAACCAAAAGATTTAAACTATAATTGAGAGAAAAAGCAAGCAATACTTATCTAATAGAAAGGCAAAGGAAAAAAATTATGGAAGAATTCAAGCTAAATGACGGAAACCAGATTCCAAAGATTGGCTTTGGCACATACAAGGTCAAGGGCTACCAAGGGGCCCGGGCCATCAGCCAGGCGATTGAAAATGGCTACCGGCTCCTGGACTCAGCCGCCCGCTATGAAAACGAAGGGGCCCTGGGCAAGGCAATCAGAAGCAGCTCTGTTGCCAGAAGCCAGCTCTTTGTGACCTCAAAACTGCCGGGAGCCCACCACGAATACAAGGCCGCGATCAACGAACTGGAAGAAGGACTTTTAAGAAGCGGGCTGGACTATTTTGACCTCTACTTGATCCACTGGCCAAATCCTTTGGAAAACCACTACGTAGAAGCCTGGCAGGCCTTGATCGACGCGCAAAGATTTGGCTTAGTCCGGTCGATTGGGGTGTCGAATTTTGAACCAGGGCATATCGACCGCTTGATTAAGGAAACCGGGGTTACGCCAGCCGTCAACCAGGTTGAGCTGCATCCCTACTGGTCCAGCCGCGCCGTCCGGGCTTATGACGATGAGCATGGGATCGTTACGGAAGCCTGGAGTCCGCTCATGCGGGCCGGGGAAGTTTTTCAGGAAGATTTGATTCAAAAGCTGGCCGCTAAGTATGGCAAGAGCCCGGCTCAAGTAATTTTGCGCTGGGAAGTCCAACTGGGGGTAGTGCCAATTCCAAAGGCTTCCTCCAGCCAGCACCAGTTGAGCAACCTGGACATTTTTGACTTCAGCTTAACTGAAGAAGAAGTGACCGCCTTGACGGACTTGGACAAGGCAGATGGCCGCCGGCCCGACCGCGACCCTAACCAGCACCAGGAATTTTAAGCAGTGGAAATAATCAAGAAATAATCTGATTTTTCAAAAAAGCCAAGTCCAATATGTCACATGGCCTCCCCCTACAGGAAGCGGTATCATATATAGAATATAGCTTTTTAAACTTGGAGGCACCATGATGACAAAAACAGAAAAAACTTTTTCAACGATAATCAAGACAATCAACTGCTTGATGTTCCTGGCCGAAGCAGTTTTAATCTGCTTCATGGGCGCGGAACTGGTCGGTTTTCAAACAAAAGCCAAAGATCTGACCATTGGCTGGTCACTAATCATTGCTTCCGTTGCCCTCGTATTGGCGGCCATCCTAATCTGGACAAGCAAGTTTTCCGTCCTCTTCTGGATCACCGAAGTTGCCTTGCTTGCCATCTTCATCATTTTAACCATTTTCCGGATCATGGATATTGGTACAGCCTTTGATATACTTGGTTCAGCCGCGATTCTCGCCCTCATCCGTTATGGCAAATTTACCAAGCCCTACATCGGGCCAATCGTGGTCGTGGCCATCAACTTGGCTTATCTCTTGCTTTTAATCTTCTATTACGACTTCTTCAATTTCTCCCACTAAGGAAAAAGTAAAAGGCAAAATTTCCGGCAATAACAAAACTGAGCTCATATTAATGTGAGCTCAGTTTTTTATATATTCAGCTAATTTTTTCCCGCTACTTTTGCATCCCCTGCAATAAGGCAAAGAGAGCACCGTAGAGGTTGGTATCATTTCTGAACTTGGCCGCCACGATTTCTGGCGGAAGATCTTGCCTGCCTCTTCATTGCCGGACTTAATGGCTGCAAAAGCCGCCAAACCGTCAGCAAGGTCTTCATTGCCCAGCTTCCTGGTTCATGATCATCCAGCTGAGTTCCCCAGCCTGGAAGCTGCTCCCGTGCAGAAGCTTGCCGCCAACGACGATCCCGCCGCCAACGCCAGTGCCCAGAGTCATCACCGCTCCGGTATCAACTCCCTTGAGTTCGCCCAGCCACTGCTCGCACAAGGCTGCCGCCTTTGCATCATTTTCCGCGCTTGGCCGCTTCCCCTTTTCTAGCAGCTGCCCTTCATTATCCATCAAGGCGTACTTCACGTTGGTTCCGCCAATGTCAAAAACTAAGTATTGCGTCTTTTTTTATCCTCACATCCAAAAAAGCATCTATAACTACTAGTATAAGTGTTTGCAGCCGCTGCTTCCATGCCAAAAATTGACCAAAAAAAGGCCAGCCTTGAGCTGGTCTTTAATACTAGTATGATCGCAAAAAATTCTTTGATTAGTGGTGGGATGCACCGCTAGTTGCTTCTGGTTCAGCTGCCTTTACTTCTTCCTTGGCAGCATCTGCCTTGGTTGAAGGACCAGTCTTAGCGTCTGGGTCAGAGTTGCGGCGGTAAGTTGCGCCAGTTGTAGCGTCTGGGTCAACAACCAGCTTCTGGCCAGTTACTTCGCAGAAGTACTTCACGAATGGGTAGATGTCTTGAACCCATTCGTAGATACCCATGTAGTTGCCTTCTTCGTCTTCCACTCTCTTGTAGTAGTGCAAAACGAGTTCAGTCAAGTTACCAGTTGGTACTGGCATCCAAACTGCATCATGGCCTCCTTCCTTGGTCCGCAGGGCGTGAACAACCTTCTTGGCATTTGGGATAACGTCACGGATGTCCGGGTGAACGGCGCCCATAGTATCACCGACTTGGGCTGGCACACGGCGGGCCTTCATCTTGTAGTTAGGGTCTTGCGGACGGTTGTACCACAGGAATTGATTGTTGTCGTCCACGAAAGTCATTTCACCGAAAGTGTTACGGAGCATCCAGTTGATTTGGTTAACCGTCAGCAAACCTGAGTCCAGCTTAACGTAGTCATCGCCTTCAGCAGCATTAACCTTGGCAGCTGCCTTGTCCAGCCATTCAGGGTCGTTCTTTTCCAAGCCGTCAACAGTGTAGCGGCTGTGGCCAGTTGCTTCAAAATCTTCCTTCAAATATTCTTCAGGGTTCATGTCCTGCAGCCATTTTGGTTCTGCCATAATTCAGTCTCCTTCAGTCTTGCAACAAACTATTTTCTTTGTTTTCTTGTTTCCTTACTTACACTCTCCATTGTATCCTGTAAGCACTTACTTTGCAAGAGCAATATATCATATTTCTTATATGTACAAAAATAGATATTTTTCTTTTTACTAAATCAAAAAGCTTTTTAACATATATTTTGCTGTATAAAAGTAATAAAAAAGCCAGCTTAGGCTGGCTTAACTTTGTCTAAAACAATAATCTGGTCGAACATGGCCTTTTCCACGTCCGAAATCTTGTGGGCGACTTCGATCACCGCTACCTTCGGATTGCCCAGCAAAGTCTCATGGATCTCCAAAGACAGGCGGGGATCCAGGGCACTGGTGGCTTCGTCAGCCAGCAGGATCGGCCGGCCAGACAAGAGGGCCCGGGCAATTTCTACCCGCTGGATCTGCCCGCCGGAGAGGTTGTTGCCGTTCTCCCCGACCGGGTAGTCCAGGCCGTTTTCCTGGATCAGGTCATCCAGGCCCGCTTCATGGCAGGCCATGAGCAGCTGTTCTTCATCCACCTGCCGGCCCAGAGTCACGTTAAAGCGGAGGGTGTCGTCAAACATGAAAGGCTTCTGGTTGACATAGGAGTAGAAGTTGTGGGCCTTGTACCAGTCCCCCGTCACTTCTTCACCGTTGATTAAAATTTCACCATGGCTTGGCGTGTAGATGCCCAGCATGAGGCGCAAGAGGGTGGTCTTCCCCCAGCCGGACGGCGCCATCAAGAGGATCTTTTCCCCCGGCTTGACCTTGATGTTCACGTGTTCAAAAATCTGCCGCTTGCTGTGCTTGGTCACGTAGGCCACGTCCCGGATTTCCATGCCGTCAAAGTGGTCGACCGGGTAATTGTCGTCTTTTTGCACGTAGTTGAGGGCCCGCTGGGTTCTCTGCCACATCGGCACGGTTGACTTGACCTGGTTGAATTCGTTAAACAGGGTGACCACCGGGCTGATGAAGTTGATGGCCAAGTCGACCATCATGACCAGGGTCCCGACCGCCAGCCGCCCCTGCATCATCATGATCCCGCCGATCGTGCAGGGAATGATGAAGCAGAAAAGTTCCGCTGCTGAGTAGATCAATTCCAGGGCCCAGGCCTGGGTCAAGGTCATGCTCCGAAGGGCCGTTTCCATGTCCCCGGCAGCGCCCATCGCCCGCTTGACGATATTAGTGCGGACGTTGTAGAGGCGGGCTGACTGGGCCCCGTTCAAGCTGTCAGACACGTACTGGGTGTAGACGGCATTCTTCTGGGTCCAGATCTTTGACTTCTTGGTGATGATCTTGCTGGTAATCATCTGCACGCCGGCCGGAGCCAGAGTCGCCACGATAAAGATCAGGGTCATTTCCCAGGAGTTATATAAAGCAAAGGCTAAAGAGCCCACGAAGGTCAAACTTTGGTAGATGATGTCCAGCTGGGCCGTGACCCGGTTGGTTTCGATCTGCTTTAAGTCGTTGGTCATGAAACTCAGCCCGTCCTTGGTGTCCAGGCTGTTTTGGTCGATCAGGTAGCGGAGGTTGGCCTCTTTCAAGGTCATGTTCACGCTTCTGATGATGTTCATTTTAGTCGTTTCATAGAAGAAATTGCTGGCCATGAACAAAAGCTGGCCCCCGGCCGTCAAGGCCGCGAAGCCGACCAGGCGGCCGTAATCAGCCTTGCCGGAAGAGGCAATGTTCAGCATGACCTTGAGCATGTAGGCCACGAACAAAACATTGCAGGCCTTGATGGCGGCCAGGAAGCTGAACAGGGCTACCTGGCTTTTCCGTGCGTATTTGAGACTCATTGGATAATCCCTCTCTTTCATAAACATTATAGCAATCTTTCCTATTTTTGCCGCCAGCATTGATATAATTAAGATAATCCTAAGAAAGTAAAACATTGCTAAAGTCTGATTCTTGGCAAAGCGTGACAATTTTTTAAAAAAGAGAAAAAGACCGGAAAGACTAGCGGGAAAAACAAAGAATAAAAACTAGAAAGAAACGAGAAGACAAAATAAATGAAATTAGTTGAACTGCATACCAAAGCCGACCAATTATCCGGCAGCTACTATCTGGGCTACCTGGTCTACCAAAGCGCGGACGTGGCCACCCTCATCAGCCTGGACGACGACGCCAATGCCGGCGGGGTCTTGGTCATCAATAACCAGGACATCCTGACCAGCGTCGACGAATCCCCCAGCCTGGCCTACTGCCAGCACCTGATCGATGAAGGCAAGTCGACCGACCCCTTCGCCCTCATGCCCCTCAACCAGGAGCTCCTGAAGACGCCTTTGACCAGCCTTAGCGCGGCCAGCCAAGCCGCACTGGAGAAGGACCTGGTCGTCAATATCACCTTAACCAGCGGGATCGTCTACACCGGCATCATCGCCTTAGCCGGTCCAACCGAAATCCAGCTGAAGCAGATCGGGGACGACTACGAGCTGGACCCTCTCTGCCTGGTCATCCCCCTGTCTGCCATCTCCAGCCTGGAATTAAACGCTCCTTTAAACAAGCTCTGGAAAAAGTACCAGGCGGTTAAAGAGCAGTTTGCCGGCCAGAATCCCTACGGCTTAGTTGAACTTTACCTGGACTGGCTGGATGACGCCCGCTTTGGCAGCTGCCTTTTGGGCCTGGTCCTGGACCAAAGTGACCAGTTCCTGCTTTTTGAAAGCTTGAATGACTGTGGGCAATTAGAATCCATCTGCCTGGTCAACAGAGAAGACGTGGTTCATGAATCAGTAAATTCCGCGGCTATCGACTTCTCCAGCTTCCTGGTCGCCTACAACCAGAAAAATGAAATTTTTGATCCGGGCCACTTGGGCAAATTAGCCCAGTCCTTAGACCATGTCCCAACTGTCCGGGAAGTGATTGAAAAAGCCGGCAAGCAACTGGTCAGCGTTGACGACTATGAATTAGCCGGGGAAAACCTGGGCTACGTGACCGCGGTAGACGAAGCAGGCTTCACCATTGAGGACCCGGAAAGCGGGCAGGAAGTCAGCCACCTTTTTGAAAACGTCTGTGCCTTGGACTTGGCCAGCACCGAACTGGAAAAAATGCGGGAATTCCTGGCAGCCCAAAACCAGTAGGCAAATAAGGCATATAATAGATAAAGGCATATAATGAACTAGATAGTTATAGTTAGGAGATTTTTCCAATGAAACAAGGAACGACGATTTTGACTTTGGACAATGGCTACCATCTTTGGACCAACACCCAAGGGACAGGTGATATCCACCTGCTCTGCCTGCACGGGGGCCCGGGCGGCAACCACGAATACTGGGAAGATACGGCTGAACAATTAAAGAAGCAGGGCTTGAACGTCCAGGTCCACATGTACGACCAGCTGGGCTCCCTTTACTCTGACCAGCCGGACTACAGCGACCCAAAGATCGCGGACAAGTACCTGACTTACGAATACTTCCTGGACGAAGTTGAAGAAGTCCGGCAAAAGCTGGGCATCGATAACTTCTACTTGATCGGGCAAAGCTGGGGCGGCCTTTTGGTCCAGGAATACGCGGTTAAGTACGGAGACCACTTGAAGGGGGCCATCATCTCCTCCATGGTTGACGACATCGACGAATACGTGGCCGCGGTCAACCGCCGCCGGCAAGAAGTCCTGCCGCAGACCGAAATCGACTTCATGCACGAATGCGAAGCCAAGAACGATTACGCCAACCAGCGCTACCAGGACGACGTGCAGATTCTGAACATCAATTTTGTTGACCGCAAGCAGCCTTCCAAGCTCTACCACCTGGGCAACCTGGGCGGCACGGCTGTCTACAACGCCTTCCAGGGCGACAACGAATTCGTCATCACGGGCAAATTGAAGGACTGGCACTTCAGAAGCGAACTGCCAAAGATCAAGGTGCCAACCTTGCTGACTTTTGGCGAAGTGGAAACCATGCCTCTGGAAACGGCCAAAACCATGCAGAAACTGATTCCTAACTCCCGCCTGGTCACTACTCCTGACGGCGGCCACCACCACATGGTCGACAACCCCGATGTCTACTACAAGCACCTGGCTGACTTCATTAGGGAAGTTGAAGCCGGCACTTTCCAAGGCGAATAAGATTATGAAGTCCTTATTTTTGAGGGCTTTTTTGTAAAAGAAATCTTAACCTTTGGTAAAAGATCCAAAGACTTCTGCCTTTAGCTTTTAGCCATTTTCAAGTAAAATAGGCTAAGACTAATCAGAAGCGTTTAGGAGGCAAAACTTTGACAATCGGTAAAGAACTACAGAAACAGCGCCGCGCCAAGCAGCTCAGCCTGGAAGCCGTTAGTCAAACCCTGCGGGTCGACCAAGCGACTCTGCAAAAGATTGAAGCCGATGATTTTCAAGGCTTAAACCCGGTCATGGTCAGAAGCTGCATCCGGCAATATGCCAGTCTGCTGGGGTTAGACGGGGCACAGCTGCTCGACCAGTTTACTGAGCCGGCCGCCGCCGGCAAGGACATTCCGGCTGCTAAGCCAGCCATTCCAGTTAAAGAGAAGGTAACTGAAGTCCGGGCCGCTAATCCGGCGCCAGTTAAGGAGGCCAGCCCGGCCGGCAAGGCCAAGGCCAAGGAAATTTTGGACAAGAGCAAGGTGCCGCATGGCTTCAAGGCAATTTTTAAATTCTTTGACGCCATCAACTTGGACAAGCTCTTAAAGATCGGGATCTGGGTCATCCTAGGCCTGGCCGTGGTCGGGTCCGTAGCCGGCGGCTTCAATGCCCTGGCTTCTAAACCCACCAGCATTTCCCACTCATCCAGCTCTTCCAGCTCCTCGTCATCATCATCATCTTCTTCATCTAAGCCAGCTCAAGATGATTCCGCTAAACCTGATGAAAACAAGCCAAGCCATGATGACCAGCAGAGCCAGCAGAGCCAAAGCCAAAGTAAAGGAGAGCAGGTCAGCTCTTCCAGTGAAGCCAGCTCTTCTAGTTCCGTGGCCAGCTCATCTAGCCAAGAACAGAGCAGCCAGGCCTCTTCCTCTAGCAGCCAGTCAAGCACTGACACGACGACTGATACAAACGAATAAAGTGCATGCAAAAAGCGCCCGGGTACCCGGACGCTTTTCGTTTACTTTTTTTGGCCTTAAGCCCGGCCCTTGTAAGTCCCTTCCAGGGTGTTGATGACCAGTTCGTCGCCTTCGTTGATGAAGTCAGGCACAGTCACAACCAGGCCGGTTTCCATAGTGGCTGGCTTGCCGCCGGAAGCTGCGGTTGCCCCCTTAATGCCTGGCTGGGTTTCTACTACCTTCATGTTGACAGTTGATGGCAATTGCACGGCCAAAAGTTCCCCGTCTTCAGTGAATTCCAGGATAACTTCGATATTTGGCATCAGGTACTTGACGTCGTCACCCAGTTGGTCGCCGGAAATCGCGTATTGTTCGTAGGTTTCCGTGTCCATGAAGTTGTAGCTGTCGCCTTCAGCGTACAGGTATTGGGCGTTCTTCTTGACGACTTCGACCAGCTCGATCTTTTCACTTGGCCGCATGGTCTTGTGGATCACGCTGCCGGCCCGGACGTCACGCAGGTCCATTTGCATAACGGTGTTGCCCTTGCCTGGCTTGTGGTGGTTAGCCGCCATAACCAGCATCAGCTTGCCGCCATCGTCAAAAATCATGCCTTTTTTCAATTCAATTGCTTGCATAAAAAAATCTCCCTAATAAATTTTTTATCACTGTTCTTCATTATACCATTGACTTAAAAGCCGCGAAGGTAAATTTTGTCAATCAAGTGCCCCTCAACCTTATGCAGGATCAAATTGGCCCGCTCCTTGGTCGGGGCGATGTACTGGCGGAGGTTGACCAGGTTGACCATCTGCCAGGTTTCTTCCGCCAGGCGCAGGGCCTCGTCTTCCGGCCCGTTGGCCAGCTTGTAGTAGAAGTTGCTTGGGTCATTCTTCTTCATTTTCATGATCTTCTTGAAGCGTTGCATATACCACTTTTCAATCAAGTCTTCTTCCGCATCGATATAAATTGAAAAGTCAAAAAAGTCGCTGGTCACCAGCTGGCCGCTTTCCGGCAGCTGCAGGGTGTTGATCCCTTCGATGATCAAGATGTCGGGCTTTTCCACATGGCCATAGCGGCCCGGGACGATGTCACTTAATTCCTGGGAATACAGGGGATAGGCGACGTCATTTTTTCCGCTGACCACGTCTTGGAGGAAGTCTCTGAGCATCTGCATGTTGTAGCTTTCCGGGAAACCCTTCCTGGGCATCAGCTTCCGCTTCTCCAGCTCCTGGTTGGGGTAGATGAAGCCATCAGTGGTCATCATCTGGGTCTTTAAGTCCGGGTAATACCGGGTCAAGAGCAGCTGCAAAAGGCGGGCAGTCGTGGACTTACCCACGGCAACTGAGCCGGAAATGCCGATAATATAAGGCACCTTGCTTTCCGGCAGCTGCAAAAATTCTGCCTTCTTAGCGGCTGTCGCCTGCTTGGCCTGGTAGGCCAGGTGGATATAGTTCAGCAGGGTCTGGTAGATTTCATCGACGTCCTTGACGTCCAGCTGGTCGCCCAAAGACTTGACCTTGGCCAGCTCTTCATTAGTCACCGCCAGCTCGGTCTTGGGGGTTAAAGCCGCCCAGGCCTGCCGGCTGAATTCAGTATAGTTTCGCATTCTTTTTACTTGTCCTTTTCTCATTCTTTATCTATTATAGTAGAAAAAGCAGGAGAAACTGGCAAATGCCAGCTTCATTTTTCAAAGAAATGAGTGAAACAGATGAAGAAAGTCGTGCTTTTTGGCGATTCAATTTTTAACGCGTATGACGGGCAAAAGGATACCGACCGTTTGACCAAGGCCTTGGCCAAGCGGCTGGGAGACGCTTACGAGGTCGTGAACATCTCGGTCAGCGGTGCCTGCGCCCAGGACGTACTGCCCAGAGTCGGCAGTCTGCCTGCCTGCGACATTTTAGTCGTAGAGTATGGGACCAACGACGCCGCCAGCTGGGGCTGCAGCGCCTATGACTACCAGGAAGGGCTGGAAAGCTTGATCAAGCAGGCTCAGAAGGTAACCGGGGCCAGTGATACTCTAGTTTTAGCTCCGTCCATGCCGGATTTGACGAACCCGGAAATGGCCGCGGCCTACTCCTTGGAGAAGCTGGACGAGTACGTCGACATCGCGCAAAGAGACGCCGGCAAGACCAACTCCTTCTTCTTCGACTTGACCCACAAGATGGAAAAGCTGAAGGACCTGCCTTCCTTCATGATTGCAGACGGCCTCCACTACAGCGAAAAAGGGATCTCCTGGCTGGCGGATGTCCTGGCTGACCAAATCAATAAGATGGCATAGGAAAAGCGTCCGGTTACCCGGGCGCTTTTTGCATGCCGCTTAAACAGGAAAAATGACCGCTTGCGCGTCTGCTCTTTCATTTTTGCTTAAGCTTCTTCATAATAAAATCTGAAAAGGGGGGAGAAAAGATGCAGGTAGAGTTTAAACAAGACAAGCAGCTAAAAGAAGACCAGCTCATCATCAAGGCCAAGAAACTGACGCCGGAAATCGAAGCGGCCCTGGCCTTTTTGGAAGAAAAACTGGCCCAGAAGATCACGGTCTATCAAGGCAGCGATGAAATCATCCTGCCCCTAACCAGCATTCTCTTTTTTGAGACCAGTGACCGGCACGTCTGGGCTCATGACCGGGAAGGCAGCTACCTGGTCAAGCAGACCTTGCGGCAGCTGGAAGCCAGCCTGCCCAGCGACTTTGACCGGGCTTCCAAGAGTGCCCTGGTCAACTGCCGGCAAATCAATGCCGTCAAGCGGTCCATTACGGGCTGCGAGCTTGGCTTTACCGCTTCTTACAAGAAGGTCTTCGTCTCCCGCCGCTACTACCAAACCCTGATCAGCCATTTGCACGAAATGAGGTAAGCACAATGAACAAGAACAGAAAGTCCGCGGTCAGATGGGGCTTGATCCTGATCGCTATCGCCATCCCCTTGATTTTAAGCCAGCTTTTTCCAGACTACTTTACCCTTTTTAAGCTCTTCAACTTAAGTTGGGGCCAGGTCTTCTGGGTTCTCCTCTTAGCCTGGATCGCCTGGACCAGCTTCAAGACCCGGGCCCTCTTCTTTGGAATTTTTGCCAGCGGCTTGATCGTCAAAACCATCAGCGAAGCTAGCCACTTCTTTAAATGGACCGGCTACATGTACCTGGCCCTCTTCCTAATCGCCCTGGGCTGCCAGCTTTTGGACGGAAGAAGCCAGCTGGAGGTCAAGATGAATGTAAAAACTGGCAAGAAAGACGATGACGGCACTAGCCTTAGCTACAGCGAATCAATCGGCGAAAATGGCGAAAAAGTTTCCATCGAAGCCGTCTTCTCCAAATGCGTCCGCTACGTTCACAGCCAGGCCTTGCGCAAATTATCCGTCTCCACCGTCATGAGTCCGGTAACCATCTACTTGGACCAGACCCAGCTCAAGGATGGACGCGGCAAGCTGGATTTGGATGCGGTCTTCTCCAAAGTTGATATCTACATTCCCAGAGAATGGGAGGTCCAAGCCGACGCCAGCCCGGTCTTCTCCCGCTTCACCGCCCTTAACCCCAGCGGTTTAACAGCGGATTCACCCCTTTTAAAAATCGATGCTGACCTGGTCTTCAGCCAAGTCACCATTCACCGGGTCTAAAAAAACTGTTCAGTTCCTTATTTAATAAGGCTGAACAGTTTTTCTTTTATTCTATTTTGTTCTAATCAACCTTGCCCAAGTAATTTGACTTTTGTCCGAACCACTTCTGGTTGATCTTGGCCAAAGTCCCGTCGGCCTGCAGCTCAGCCAGGGCCTGGTTGATCTTCTTTTTCAAGTTCTTGTCGCCCTTCCGCATCCCTACCGCGAACAAGTCCTCTGGCACCTCTTTGTTCAAGATGACCTGGTAAGACTTTGAGTCTGCCTCGTGCTTGATGTAGTATTCCGCGTAGGTTTCATCCAGGAGGATCCCCTTGATTCTGCCGGCGTTGAGGTCCAAGAAGGCTGACGGAATAGTGTCGTAAAGGACCTTGCTCTTCGGCTTAATGACCTTTTGGCTGCCATCCAGCCAGATCTGGGCGGTTGACCCGCTCTGGGCCCCGATTGCCTGCCCCTTCATCTGGGCAAAAGACTTGATCCCGCTGGACTTCTTCACGACCAAAACCTGCCGGTTTCGCAAGTAGCTGCGGCTAAAGGCAACTTTTTTCTTCCGCTGGCTGGTCACGCTGTAGCCGTTCCAAAGAACGTCAATCGTCCCGTTTCGCAGCTCCGTTTCCTTCATGGACCAGTCGATAGTCTGGAAGTCCGCCTTAAGGCCCAGCTTCTTGCACACGGCCTTGGCTAAGTCGACGTCGTAGCCGACCAGTTGGCCATCTTTTTGCCGGAAGTCCATGGGCACGAAGGTGTCATCCAAGCCGATCACCAGGCTGCCCCGCTTTTTAATCTTAGCCCAGGTGTCTTTTTGGTTGGCTTCTTTAGTTAAATTGCTGCAGGCTGTTGTCAAAAAGCAGGACAAGACCAGGCCCAGCAGCGGAATTTTCTTAAACCATTTCATTGCTAACTCTCCAATGTCTTAACCTCTAGGACCTGGTCGGCCACCTTTTTGGCAAAGTCCATGTCGTGGGTGATAATCAATTGGGTCAGGCCTGACTCCTTCAAGCTCAAGATGAGGTCGGCCACCTGGTCCCGCAAGGCCGGGTCCAAAGCACTGGTCGGTTCATCGTAGCAGAGCATCTTCGGCTGCATGGCCAAAGCCCGGGCGATGGCTACCCGCTGCTTCTGCCCGCCGGAGAGCTGGTAAGGGTAAAGGCCGCCCTTGTCCGCCATCTGCAGCTTCGTCAAAAGCTCCTTGGCCTTGGCTTCCGCTGTTGCCTTGTCTTCTTTTAGCGCCAGCTGGGGAGCCAGGGTGATGTTTTCCAAAACTGACATGTTGGGGAAAAGGTTAAAGTCCTGGAAGACCACGCCCACGGCGCCCCGCTCTTCCTGGCTAAGCTCGTATTTTTCCCCGTCCAGGCTCATGCTGCCCGCGTCAGCTGTTTCAAGGCCGGCCACGATCCGCAGAAGGGTCGTCTTCCCGGCCCCGGAAGGACCAACCACCGTGAGGATTTCCCCGTCCTTCAGGCTGAAGTTCATATTTTGCAAAATCTGCCGGTTGCCAAAAGACTTGGCTAAGTTTTTTACTTCAAGCATGTTTAGTCCTCCTATCTGTAGTATGAGTAGTGCTTTTCCAGCTGCCGCAAAAGCAAAGTGCACAGGCCGATCAAAAACAGGTAGATCAAGGCTACCAGAACCAGCGGCACTAAAGTCACGTCCCGGGCCGTAGCCAGGTTGCCGGCTCTGAGCAAGTCGCCCAAACCGATCACGTAGACCAGGGAGGAGTCCTTGACCAGGTTGATCACTTCATTGCCGATTGAGGGCAGGACGATTTTTATTACCTGGGGAATAACGATCTTTCTAAGGGTCTGCCCGTAAGTCAATTGCAGGACCTTGGCTGCCTCAAACTGTCCCCGGTCGATGGCCTGGTTGCCGCCCCGGAAGATTTCAGCAAAGTAGGCCGTGTAGTTAAGGACAAAGGCCACCAAAGCCGCCATATAGCGGGGGAAGGTCAAGCCGACGATCGGCAGGCCGTAGAAGACAAAGATCAGCTGCAGCAAAAGCGGGGTCCCCCGCATCAGCCAAACGTAGAAGTTGAGTAGCCACTTCAATGGAGCAAAGCGGCTGCTTAAGCCGAAGGAGACCAGGATCCCCAAAGGCAGGGATAAGATCAATGTTTCAAAAAAGATTTGCAAGGTCATCCCCGCCCCGCTGAAAAGGGAGGGAAGTATTTCCATAACGTATTTCATTCGTTTTACCCGCTTCCTAGAAAAAGAAAATAAAAAAGTCCTCCCGGCCCCAAAGGGCCAAGAGGACGCGTCAGCGTGATTCCACCTCGTGTTCACCGGTCCCTCGCGGCAACCGGCCTCACCAGCTTGAAAAAGCCTTCAAGCTGCAGTGGTAACGGGCTGACCCGGAAGGAGCTACTAAGCCTTCACCCCTCCTGCTCACAGACGTGTGTTCA
>ENA-ORUR01000241-ORUR01000241.1-human-gut-metagenome-genome-assembly--contig:-NODE-241-length-34899-cov-85.7864_pt1 | contig 34899 bp, 32 predicted proteins | sample MGYA00242086_ERZ509223 | MGnify/ENA primary metagenome ERZ509223 (study PRJEB26280, sample SAMEA2338820) | human gut metagenome | biome: human gut; feature: human-associated habitat; material: faeces... | reverse complement strand
CTTTGTCTTATTAGGTTTAGGTTTGATTTTGCCTTTAATCGCAAGATGGCAAAGAGAGCATGATAAGGCTTAAATAATTAGTTAAATAGAGAAGAAAATCACGTCTAAAAAACGTGATTTTTTCTTACTAAAATACTTGTATTTATCCCTTAATATGCTATTATATAGTTCCGCTGATCAATATCAGCGAAGCAGAATTATAGATAAAAATAGAGATAGGAATATAGAATCCATTAATTTGGAAAAAATAGGGTATTAATCAATGAATTAATACCAATATGGAGAGAAAAGAAATAGGAAGTATTTGAAAGGAGATTCTGCACCACAAATTTGGAATGATTAATTTTCCAAGGGTGTAGTATATCTAACTTCAGACTTCCAGCTCTCATGTATTCCTATCTCTATTTTTGTCTACAATTCTGCTCTTTTTTATGCACTTAAGGTGGTGATTTTATGTAGTAAAAGTCGTGTCGTTGGTCGTTGTTGTGCAGTAGCTAGAAAGAAGATTTTCCTATGCAAAAAATTGGTTTTAGCAATCATTCTCGTTCAAACAAAACTGAATCAAAGGCCCCATGGCAAAACAAGTACAGTCGTCAGGCCACGATCTTTGGCAAGAATACTTGTCTGCCACTAGACCTAGAACGGGCTTTGAACGACAACACATTAGTTATCGGAACTAGTGGGACAGGCAAAACTTATTCTTTCCTGGAACCTAACTTGCTTCAGGCAAACAGCAATTATGTGATCGCTGATGCCAAAGGCAGCATCCTTTCTGAAATTGGACCTAGTCTAAAGCAGATGGGTTATAACCTGCAGGTGTTGAATTTGGTTAACTTGGATCATTCGATGACCTTTAATCCGTTAGCCAACCTGCATTCTGATCAAGATGTAGTCAAGTTTGCAGAACAGGTGATGACTACTGATGTAGCTGGTCGTACCAATACTGGTCAAAAGATTGATGTCTTTTGGAAAAATGCGGCTGAAGCATTATTTGAGGCGATAATCTTTTTCATTAGAGATGAATTGCCTGAAGAAGAGCAAACGATGGCTACGGTTAATAGACTCTTTAAAATCGTGACGCTGAAGCCAGATCGAATTGATACGGCGTTTTCGATTTTGAATTCTAAAGAAAGCGACTACTATTTTGATGATTATACTCCTGACTCAGATGATAACCGCTTAATTGGCGATTACTTATTTGACTGGGTACGCGAAAATGATCCGGATTCAACTTCAATTAGAATGTGGGATCAAGTCAGAGGGATGGCTGGTTCGCCGAGAACTTGGAGTAGCGTCGTCGGTATTTTAGGTTCGGACATGGCTGCTTATAATTTGCACGATGTTGAAAATCTTCTTTCTGGTAATCAGATTCAATTTGCCAAGTTATTAGAACCAAAGAATGCTTTATTTGTTCTTTATGATGATGCAGATAGTTCTAAGAACTTTTTGTCAAATATCTTATATGCTCAACTAATTAAATTTCTGTATCACGAATCACGCAAGTATAAGCATCAAGCATTACCGGAAAAAGTGCGTTTCTTCTTAGATGATTTCAAAAATGTCAATATTCTAGGCTTTGATGACATCTTGGCCACTGCAAGAAGTCGCAACATTTCGATTTGCATGTTGTTGCAAGATGAATCACAATTGCAGGCTAAATTTGGACCAGCCACGCCAAGCGTAATTGGCAATTGTTCCGCATATCTGCTTACAGGGACAACGGATCTGACTATGGCACAAATTGCTTCGCAACGTTTTGATTTGTCAACCATGAATATTCGTAGGATGGCACGTGAAAATTTCTTATTGGATGTTAGTGGTTATACTACAATGACTAAACGATATGACTATCATGATCATCCTAATTATAAAGGTGGCTATTATGATTTTGAAAAAGAATTAGTTACTCCACAGCAGCAGGCTAATAATGAAGGACTTGAAAAGATTCTGATGTATTTACCTCATGAACAAAACCGTGTGGACGATGCTGAAAATCTTTTTGGTAATGATTATGGTTCTGATGATGATTTATTTACTATTATTGGTAATTCAGACAACTAAATGACTTTTTGGTATGAAGCGGTTATGAAAACTAGAAAAGGTTTGGTTCAAATTAATGAACTAAACCTTTTTGCTTTACCTTAAAATTAATTTTTCTAAATTGCCTATAGCAGTTTTCGCAGATCTAGCCACGCTCAAAGTCTTACTATATTTACGGTATTTTTGACGCATTTTTATTAATTCTTGAGGGTGCTCAAACCAATAATCGATTCTTTGAGCTAGAACTTCACTGTTTTTTGCTGGGAAACAATTATTTGGAGTTAAAGCATAACTAACAGTAGAAGAGAGCGGACTATCTGCAATTACTGGAACACAGCCACTAGCAAAAGCTTCCATACAGGCCATTCCTTCAATTTCAACATCTGCACAATGTACGACTAAATCTGCTTGGGACATGATTTGCCTTAATTTAACTGGTGGGAAGTACTGCATAACTGGTTTTTGAGGGAGTTGATTAGCCAACTTTTCGTATTCCTTTTTTAAAGGCCCTTGACCGGCAAAGATGAGTCGAATTTCTGATGAATGTTTGGTTAATTGCATTGCTTTGAATAAAGTCTCTTGTTTTTTCTCATGTGAAAATCTGCCGATACATAAAATAGTGAAGGGATGCCCAACCTTATCTTTATGAGAATTATTAATAAATTTGTCGCTAATGCCATTAGATACGACGAAAAGCTTTTGCTTAAAGTGGTTCTGTTTTAACCACTTAGCCACTTTTGCCGTAGGTACTTGTAGCGCATCACAGTTTTTAAAAGATTTTTCTCTAAAGAAAAACATAAAGCACCAATTACCTAATCGATTATTGAGGAATGGTACTGAAGCCGTAACATTTTGCGGATAAATATGAAAAGTTCCGATTACTGGTTTACCTTGCTTTTTTGCTAATTTGGCAGCTCGCCAAGAAACTGGAAAGGGTGTTTCAATCTGGATAATATCAGCCCAAGTAACTGCTTTTATTAGAGTTTTTCTGATAGGTTTGGCAAAATGAAAACCTTGTTTGGCAATCAGTCCATGGATAAAAGGAATATTTATTTTTAATTCTGGAACAGGATAGTCAGCTTTTTCACCTGTTGAAAGAACTCGGACTTCTTGTCCCATCTTTTTATATTCATGGACAAACCGTTGGGTTGAAATGCACATTCCATTGCTTTGATTGAAGTAATCATCAATTACAATTAAGATTCTCATAATTCTCCCTTGATGTGTTGATAGAAAAAGTTCGTTATAATGTAACCATAGATTTGGAGATAAAATATGATTTTTGGTTTTCATCGACGACAAGTTATAAATAATATTAAGAAAAATGTAGTTAAAAAGCAATTTGATGCTAAAGCCGAACTGCATGACCCTGTTTTAAATAATAAAGAAACTAACAAGATAGTAAGCAAATACTGGCAGTATACGAAAACTATCAGTTATCGATTATTTAATCCGCTTGTTCGCGTCGTTTTTAATATAGCATCTCAGATTTTAACTGGACGTTGCAGTATTGATGGAATAGAAAACTTACCTGATAGTCCCACTGCATTTATTACGGGTAATCATTACAATCAATTTGATGTGTTGCTAATAGGGAAATTAGCGTTAAAGAAACGTCAGCGTCTTTTTATTGTGGTTGAGGCAAGCAATTTAGCTATGCCACATCTGATCGGCTGGGCTGTGCGAAATTTTGATTCACTGCCGATTGATCATGATTTTCATTACTTAAGTCGTATTTTTCCTAAAAAGCTGGCTCAAGTGCTAAGCAAACCTGGCTGGATATTGATCTATCCTGAAGAAGAATTATGGTTCAATTATCGCAAGCCTCGTCCTCTGAAAAAAGGTGCTTATTACTATGCTGCTAAGTTTAACCAACCTATCATTTCAACCTTTACGGAAATTCAAGCAACATCTAAACGTGAATTATTTCAGCGAGATTTTTATAAGACAAAGAAAATTCTCCATATTTTGCCTACGATTTATCCTAATCCTGATTTGAAGATTAGAGAGAATATGCAAAGAATGGCGGAGATTGATTATCGTCAAAAGAAAGCGGCATATGAGAAATACTATCAGCGCAAGCTAACAACTGATTTTAGCTATGAAGATATTGCTGGTTTTAGTCCGAAAAAACATTTGCTTAATAAAAAGATTGATGATAATCAGTGAAAAAATGTATCATTAAAAAGTAATATCGAATAGAAAGAGAAGTAAATATGTTAAAAGATCAAAAGAAGTTTGATGAACTAGGCGAAAAGCTGTTTATGAAGGGTGTTTTGCAAAACTTTGAGCAAAAGCATGGTCCAATTAAAGGCAGAATGATGGTTACCGAAGGTAAAATTCCACCTGAAATGCTTGTTAAGTTACAACCAGAACTGATGAAAAATCCAAAATTTATTGTAGTTGAAGGTAGCTTTGACTTTTCAAACTATATGATCGGAATGGTTATTGGCCTTAACCCTGTTCGTCCACTAGCTAATGGCTGGTTGATTCCACAATTGAACCATCCTGGTATTAAGCCTACTAAGAATTGGCAAGAATTCTTTATGGAAAAAGTTATGGAGAAAACTGATGATAATGGAAAGATCGATTTGCCTCTCTATAGTTGGATTTCTGATAAGAGTGATTTGACTTTGAGCGATAAGGGAAAGATTAACTAGGTGAAGATGTTATAAAGGCCTTGTACATGGCGATTACATCATGGACATGATTTATGGTCATAAAGTTATTTAATACAGAACATGGAAAACAAATTATCGTGGTCCTGTATTAATGTGTTCAATTGCAAAAAGTGATTAGCTCAGTTTCTGGATATGCTTTGTACGTAATGAATTTGAAGTATATCAGCTGGGATCAATGCCATTACTGGAATATTGAGATTAATGACGTAATTATACCAGTTCATATTAAGTGATAACCTTTTGATTAAGCTTATCAATAGAGAAAAGTTTGATTAAATGCTTAAATCTTTGATTTATTGTCCTGAGTAAAAATGATAATCTAAAATTTAAGTGGTTAATTATAAGATAAAAGAATATACTTTATATGAATATATCACGATTCTTTAGCTAAAGAAATTGATAATTCTTAATGATTTTTTATTAAAAATATATGCAACCTTTGCGATTTAACAATTTAAATTAAAATATGATTATAAAACATCAGTTTTAGATGGTTGTTAGATCAATAAGGTTTAGATCCTATGGAGCCATTAACAACGATTGAGGCCGGTTTTAGATGGTTGTTAGATCAATAAGGTTTAGATCATCAGAAAAGCAAGTACCAATCATGTTAGGGTTTTAGATGGTTGTTAGATCAATAAGGTTTAGATCGGTTGCCATTTCAAGCAGGTCAATACCCAAGTTTTAGATGGTTGTTAGATCAATAAGGTTTAGATCCAATGATGGTGTATTCATCAACAAAGAACAGTTTTAGATGGTTGTTAGATCAATAAGGTTTAGATCTTTTGTTATCGTGTACCCGCTTTTCGGCTTGTTTTAGATGGTTGTTAGATCAATAAGGTTTAGATCATAGCCACTTGCTGTTAGTATCAAAAGAAAGTTTTAGATGGTTGTTAGATCAATAAGGTTTAGATCTAAGCTTGACAAATTGCAAGGTACAGCAGACGTTTTAGATGGTTGTTAGATCAATAAGGTTTAGATCGATACCGTTCAATAAAAGCAAGACTACACAGTTTTAGATGGTTGTTAGATCAATAGAGTTTAGAAGTAAGAGTATCATCTCCACATACGTGGTTTTAGAGGATTAATAGATTGAAATATTAAATTAGATAAGGAAATAAAATGACACAAGTTAAAGATGATTATATGGTTGGCTTAGATATAGGTACCAACTCTTGTGGTTGGGTTGCAACTGATTTTCAAAATAATATTTTGCGTTTGCATGGTAAGAATGCTATAGGTTCTCATTTATTTGAAGAAGGACATTCTGCTGCAGATCGTAGAATGTTTAGAACAACTCGTCGTCGAATTAAGAGAAGAAGATGGCGTTTAAATTTGTTAGAGGAAATTTTTGATCCGTATATAGCTAATGTAGATCCTTATTTTTTTGCGCGCTTGAAAGCATCAGGGCTTTCACCTAAGGATTCAAGTAAAAAATATGAATCTATTGTTTTTCCTACTATAGAAGAAGACAAAAGCTTTTATCAGAAATATCCTACTGTCTATCATCTTCGTAAAGCTTTGATGAATGAAAATAAAAAGTTTGATTTACGAGAAATATTTATTGCTATTCATCAGATTATTAAATATCGTGGCAATTTTTTACAAGATACTCCAATTAGTGACTTTAACGCTTCAAGTATTGATGTAAAAAATGTATTGGACATACTAAATGAACAATATGCTAGCCTGATGCCTGAATATCAAATTAGTTTTAGTATTGAAAATGCAAAAGAAATTGAAAAAATAATACGTGATCAAACTATCTTCAAGCAGGATAAACAAAAGAAAATCAGTAAACTTTTACCTATTGTTACTAAAAATAAAGCTAATAGTAAAATAAGCAAGGATGTAGCTAAACAAATTGCAAATGCCATTTTAGGCTATAAAACGAAATTTGAAACACTTTTGCTAAATGAAATAGATAAAAATGATAAAGCAAACTGGGAATTCAAATTAGGTGATGCCGATGCAGATAATAAGTTGGAATTACTATTATCATCCTTGAATGAAGCACAACAAAATATAATTCTAGAGATAAAAGAATTATTTAGTGCTATTACTTTGAGTGAAATTGTTGATGAGGGGAAAACTCTATCAGAATCAATGGTTCGTAAATATGAGGACCATAAACATGACTTAAAATTACTAAAAAGAGTTATAAATAATCTCTCAGATAGACAAAAAGGTAAAAGATTGTCTTTAGCATACGACTTGTATGTAAATAACCGTCATGGAAAATTACTGGATGCTAAGAAAACTTTAGGTAAAAAAGGATGTTTATCTAAGGAAGATTTTTATGCAGAGGTAGAAAAGAATCTTGATGACTCTAAAGAATCAGGCCTAATCTTAAATAAAATTAATCTAGATTCATTTATGCCCAAACAGCGTACAAATGAAAATGGAGTAATACCATTTCAATTGCATCAGATTGAACTAGATAAGATTATCTCAAATCAAGGCAAGTATTATCCATTTTTAAAAGAAATTAATCCAGTGGCTTCTCATAGAAACCAAGCTCCGTATAAGTTAGATGAACTTGTTCGATTTAGAGTCCCATATTATGTTGGACCGATGATTGCTCCTGAAAAGACTAAAGATAAACAGAAACAAGCGAATCAAAGTTTTGCTTGGATGGTTAGAAAAGAACCAGGCAAAATCACACCTTGGAATTTTGATCAAAAAGTTGATCGTATGGCTTCAGCAAATAAATTTATTAAAAGGATGACCACAAAAGATACTTATTTGTTAGGAGAAGATGTTTTACCAGCAAACAGCTTGTTATATCAAAAGTTTACGGTTTTAAATGAATTAAACAATATTAGAATTAATGGTAAAAAGATTCCAGTTGATTGTAAACAACAGATTTTTGATAAACTTTTTAAAAATAATAGTTTAGTAACTACTAAGAAACTAATTACATTTTTAAAAGAAAATTACAAGCTTGTCTCTGTGGATATTAGAGGTTTAGCAGATGACAAGAAATTTAATTCGGGACTTACGACATACAATAGGTTAAAGCACACACAATTATTCAATCAACAGATTGACAATCCTAAGTTTCGAGCTGATTTAGAGCAGATAATTGAATGGTCAACTATTTTTGAGGATAAACGAATTTATAAAGCAAAGCTCGAAACAGTTGATTGGCTAAATGAGAAGCAAATGAATATTTTGACCAATATTAGATTTCAAGGTTGGGGAAGATTATCCAAAAAATTACTTGTTAATTTGCATGATTCTAATGGACAAAATATCTTAGAGAAATTATGGGATTCTCAAGATAATTTTATGCAAATAATAAATGAGGCTGATTTTAAAGAAGTAATTACTGAAGCCAATCAGAGTCAAATGCAATCATCGACTATGGAAGATATATTAGCAGATGCTTATACTTCGCCAGCAAATAAGAAGGCTATTCGTCAAGTGATGAAGGTAGTAAACGATATTAAGAAGGCTGCATCTAGTAAGGATCCCAAACAAATTGCAATTGAATTTGCTAGAGAGCCTGAAGCTAATCCACAGATTACTCATGTTCGTGGAAGTAGATTGCAAGAAATCTATAAAAGTTTATCTGAGAATATTGTCTCCAAGAGTATTAAAAATGAGTTGGATAGAGCAGTAAAGAATAAGAGATTAGCCAAAGATAAATTTTTCTTGTATTTCATGCAATTGGGAAGGGATGCATATACTGGTAAACCTATTAATATAGATGAAATTGAGAATGGCTATCAATTAGATCATATTTTGCCTCAAAGCTTCATTAAGGATGATTCATTAGATAATCGTGTTTTAGTATCAAGTCCTGTTAATAATGGCAAATCAGATAATGTTCCCATCGAAATGTTTGGAAACCGTCAAGCTGCAAATCTTGGAATGACAATCAGACAAATGTGGGATAATTGGAAAGATTTAGGTGTGATTAGTAAGCGTAAATGGAATAATCTTTTACTCGATCCAAAACATATTAATAAATATCAGTCTTCAGGTTTCATTCATCGTCAATTAGTTGAGACAAGTCAAATTATTAAATTGGTTTCAACCATCTTACAAGCTGAATATCCTAATACAGAAATTATTGTAGTTAAAGCAAGTTCAAACCATTACCTGAGAAAACAATTAAACCTTTATAAGAGTAGGGAAGTAAATGATTATCATCATGCAATCGATGCATACTTAACCGCTATTTGTGGTAATTTATTGTATCAGGTTTATCCTAATCTTCGACCATTTTTTGTATATGGTAAGTATAAGAGATTTAGTACTAATCCAGATGAAGAAAATGAAATATTTAAACACGTGCGTCGTTTTGACTTTATTGCTAGATTATTTGGGAAGAACTCATTAAACAATATTACAGCTGGTAAGAATGGACCAATTGTTTTTAAACGAGATACTATGATTAATCAACTTCATCATGCTTATGAGTATAAATATATGATTGTTTCAACAGAAACTACTACTCGTGACCAAGAAATGTTTAATATGACAATCTATCCTAGAGCGGAAAGAGATATTAAAAAAACGCGTAGTTTAATTCCTAAAGGAAAAGGATTATCGGTTGCAATTTATGGGGGATACAGCGGCAATTCTGATGCATATATGGCACTTGTGAAGGTTAACAAAGCAAAAGAATCTGAATATAGAATAATTGGAGTTCCTATGAGAGCCTTGAGCTTATTAAGAAGTTCAAATAATTCTAAAGAAACCCTTCATCAAATATTAGAGCCAAAAGTCTTTTTAAATAAAAAAGGAAAAAGGAAAACAGCCGTTAAATCTTTCGAAATATTAAGGGAACGAGTACCATATAAGCAAGTCATAGTTGATGGTGACAAGAAGTTTATGGTGGGGAGTTCAACTTATGTATACAATGCCAAACAGTTAACTTTGTCAAATAATGCAGTGAAGACAATTACTGAAAATATTAATGATGATAATAATGCAACCAAAAATCTTGATCATACTTATGATGAGATTTTAGGTGTATTAGATAAGTATCTTTCCTTATTCGATATAAATAAATTTAGAGAAAAGCTTCATAATGGGAGAAATAAATTCATGGCCTTGTCTGATATGGAAAAACAGAATACTCTTCGTGAAATATTAAAAGGCTTACATGATAATCCTGTAACAGGGAATCTTAAGAACATAGGCTTATCCACACCCTTAGGACAAATGCAAATAAAATCAGGTATCCTTTTATCACCGGAGGCTAAATTGATATATCAGTCACCAACAGGATTGTTTGAAAAACGCGTTAAGATTTCTAATTTATAAAAAGAAAATGAGAGATCACTAATATGATTCCTCATTTTTTGTATAAAAAAAAGTCCCTCGATAACTCGGGACAAGTGTTAAAACTTTGCATAAAAATGCATTGCTTGATTTTAAATCTGATTATTAGATCAATAAGGTTTAAAGTCGGGAGCTACCCAACAAAATAATAATAGCATTAATGATTAAAAGTAACAAGGAGAAAATTATGGGGTGGAGAAATGTTATTATTACACAGCATGCCAAACTTACATATTCAATGAATATGATGATTGTTCAGACTAAGGATGGAATAAATCAAATTCCGATTGATGATATCAATCTTTTGTTAGTTTCTACATCTCAAGCAGTAATTACTAGTGCACTTATAAGTGCACTTTCTAAAAATCAGACAAAAATTATTTTTGTAGATGATAAGTATGAGCCTATAAGTGAAACCGTGGATTATTATCCTAATAGTCGAAATTTAAATAAATTAAATGAACAATTCGTATGGGATGCTAGACGAAAAGAACTTTTATGGACAAGAATTGTGGGAACAAAGATAAAAAATCAGATTGCAGTTTTACAAAACTATCATTTAGATTCTTCCAAGATTCAATCTGAATTAGATAAAATAGAAGTAGGTGATAAAACTAATCGAGAAGCGGCTGCCGCAAGAGATTATTTTATGATGATGTTTGGTAAAGATTTTATTAGAAGAAATTCGGGAACGATCAATTCAGCTTTAGATTATGGATACGCAATATTGCTATCAAGTTTTAATCGTGAAATAGCTATAAATGGATATTTATCTTATCTGGGTATTCATCATCATTCTCAAGAAAATCAATTTAACTTAGGTTCAGATCTTATGGAACCATTTCGTCCAATAGTTGATTATTGGGTAAAAGCGCATGAAAAGGTCACAGAATTTACTCCAGATATTAAGTTTGGTTTGGTAGAACTGTTAAGCTTAGAAATTGAATTTAATGGGAAAAAGACTATTTTATCTAACGCAATTTCGTATTATGTTCGTGACTGTTTACGCTTTTTAAGCGGTGATATTGATAAGATAAGAATAGAGATGAATTTAACTAATGAGGTACCGAATGATGCGATTAATGATAATGTTTGACTTGCCTATGGATACAGCGATTGAAAGAAAGGAATATCAACAATTTAGGAAAAAGTTAATCAATGAAGGCTTTTTAATGATTCAATATTCAGTATATGAGAGAGTGTGCGTAAGCAGAAAAACTGCAACATTCTTAGAAAATAGAATTAGAAAGTTTTTACCAAATAAAGGAATAGTTCAATCATTAATGGTTACGGAAAAACAATATAATGATATGCATTTTTTAGTTGGAAAAACTGTTGATGATGTTCGTAATACTTCTGATAGGACGGTGATTTTGTGATCATTTCATACCAGTCGCATAAAAATTTTAAGATACACGGAGCTGGTTTAAAAATTATTGGTAGTAAAAGTCCAATAGCTTATCGTGACATTATTCAAAGTTTTCAAGATCAAAATAGTTTAATTACTTGTAGTGATGACAATTACAGTCAATTGGATATTACTAAAGAATTTGATTTTGTAGGTGATCCATTATTGACTAAAAATGTTACAGAAAAGTATATTCATGAATTAGTAAATAATTATATTGTAAATTTGGATGAAGAGAATAGAAATAGAATTATAGCAATTTTTCATAAGTTGGAGTCACTCCTACAAGATTCGTTGTTCTTAGAAGATGTTCCACTGGAAATCAATTTTGAAGAAGACCTAAAGAAATTATTGAAAATTGAAGGAATACACTTAGATTTTAAATTAATGCAGAATCCGTATGCTATAATTGAAACCATCTTGAAGATACATGAAATATGTAATCTTCATTCAGTTCCTGTTATATGTAATGTAGCTAATTACTTAGATAAAAAGGAATTGGAAGAACTATCTAAAATAGCTTATCAAATAAATTTGACAGTAATTTTAATAGAATTCACAGATTTCAAGAATACTGTTTTTCCAGAAGATGCTGAATTTTATTATATTGATCAAGATCTTATTGATTGGTACTAATAATTCATTAAAAATTGATTATAAAATATCGGTTTTAGATGGTTGTTAGATCAATAAGGTTTAGATCTTAGAGTTATTAAAAGTGACTCGAAAAAGCGTTTTAGATGGTTGTTAGATCAATAAGGTTTAGATCTTCATTGACTGGATAACTGAGCGAGATTTATGTTTTAGATGGTTGTTAGATCAATAAGGTTTAGATCATAAGTAATCACCAAGTGAAGATAGACTGTGTTTTAGATGGTTGTTAGATCAATAAGGTTTAGATCAACCAGAGGGGAATGTCTAATGTCACCTAGGTTTTAGATGGTTGTTAGATCAATAAGGTTTAGATCAAAGTCCACTTGTAATCAGTATCAGGCAAGGTTTTAGATGGTTGTTAGATCAATAAGGTTTAGATCTGGCTCGCTCGCCTAATGTTTGACCGCATCGTTTTAGATGGTTGTTAGATCAATAAGGTTTAGATCCCGTAGTTACGGCTCTTACATTGTTCTTTAGTTTTAGATGGTTGTTAGATCAATAAGGTTTAGATCTCAAAATTAGTATTGGAGAGCGAGGACCAGGTTTTAGATGGTTGTTAGATCAATAAGGTTTAGATCTTAATTGGCGAAATTAAAAAAGCCAGTTCTTGTTTTAGATGGTTGTTAGATCAATAAGGTTTAGATCAAGCAAACGGTCCAGCTATCATCGACACATGTTTTAGATGGTTGTTAGATCAATAAGGTTTAGATCGGCCAACGCCGCGCAGATGAAAGAAAAAGCGTTTTAGATGGTTGTTAGATCAATAAGGTTTAGATCAGTAGACGTTTAACATCGGCTGAAAGCCCAGTTTTAGATGGTTGTTAGATCAATAAGGTTTAGATCGACTACAACCGATGTGTACACGGGGCAGGTGTTTTAGATGGTTGTTAGATCAATAGAGTGTAAAAATTCCCGTATGTGGAAGTAATATTGTTATATTAAATTTTGATATACTTGACTCTATAATTTCTCGTGAAAATAGAGATAATAAAAAAGGTTTACCTCAACTGCGATTTTTAGTGAGCTAAGCCTTTTTATTCCTAAAAATATTTATCTAACCGATCTTGGCATCTTCATGTTTCTTAATAGCTGGTAAAATTAAACCTAATGCCGTCAAAACAATAGGTGTCAAAATGTTAAGCAACAAAGTCATTGGATCAGTTGAGTAGATACCCATCAGACAACAGATTGCAGTGACAAAGAAACACCAAATACCTGCAGTGTAAGCTAACCATTGGTGTTTAGTCATTTTATAAAAGCTCTTGAATTGCTTCTGATGCTTTCTCAAAGCTACATAGGCAGCGAATACCCAATACCATTGATATAGGCGCCATGTTTGTTTAGTTTCAAAAGCTTCTTTGGAACATAAAGTTTTGCTTCACGGCTACCAAGCAACATTCTTAGTGGAGCATCGATACTTAAAACTAGAGTTGAGAATTGACTGATGACGTTACACCAAGCATAGATTTTCATAAATAAACCACCAACGTGGTAGTACTCTCCAAGTCGATCAAAGGCCATATAAGTACCGTTTGATACATATTCATTAAAGTGAGCGTTAATAACTTTAGGATCGAACATTAATGCTAATGCAAAAGTTCCTAAAATGGCTGACACCATAACCATGGCAGCTAAAGCAAACATCGATTTAGGGAAGTTTCTTGAAGGATCTTTTAATCTGTTAACATATGGTGAAATTTTTTCACATCCGCCAACACTGAACACCAGAATAGACAGTGAAGTTAAGTATTTTAAATTAAAGTTGGGTAGTAAGTTCTTTCAGTTTAAGTTAATGCTGTAAAAACTAGCGTGTGGGTTAATTGCAGGAGCTGCGTACATCATCAAAATAAAAAGGATTGACATAATGAAGGTTGAAGTACCCGCAATTGTTGCTAGAGTCTTTAAAACGGGTACACCACGGCTGGTTACCCAGCAGAAGAATAGGAAGATAATCAAATTAGCAAATTGCGTAGTGACTGTTGGTAAACTGTCGTATCATTGAGTATTACCAGCGATGCCCCATGACATAGCTCTTAATCCACCTGTACCTTTACTAGAAATATAAACAACGTGGCAAGCCCAATAGGTCCAACCTGCATAGTAGGCCCATTTAACACCCATAGTTTCGTTAACCCAGGATGAAACACCACCTTCTGAGTCTTTGAATGTAGCACCAAGTTCCCCAACCATTAATGCGTAGGGGATAAAGTAGAGTAAAAACATTAAGACCCAACTAAAAATTATCTTGGTACCATCAAAGTAGACATAACCATTAACAACGTTGCCAAATCCCTATACTGTGGAGAATGCCATCATTGCCAATGTTATCCAAAGCATTTTCTTAGCTTGTTTCTTTTGCTGCGCTTCAACCATCATGATCATCTCCTTATTCTTGAGATGGCTAAAATAAGCAGACATTAATAATATTATTAATGTATCCGATTACGTTATAAACATGATTTGCTATATAAAATTTACAAAAAATATTAATGAATATATTATATATTACTAATAAAATATATAAAGAAAGCACCAATAACTATACTTGAGATAGCTATTGGTGCTTAAATTTTTGTGATCATAAATTATTTAACTTTGAGGATATCTTCCTTAGCATGAATCAAACGCGTGATGAAAGCACAGTATGGAGTGGCAACACTATGCTTCAAGCCCTTGCGCCAAACGGCACCGTCAATATAGTCGATCTCAGTTGGACGATTGTTTTGAACCAAATCCTGATGCATTGAAGGATAGTGTGGCGTATCAAACAAACTTTCAACGTGTTCAATAACTTCCTTGCGATCCAAGTTGACGCCCTCGTATTGAGCAACATCCGCAAATTCTTGTACGATATTTCTAGTCAACTCGTCAGCTTCCTTAGTGTGACCAAATTGCTTGCAGTCAGCATCAAGCAAAGCACAAAGAGCATTAACCACGCCGTTAACACAAGCTTTACGCCAGATAGAGTACATGACGTTTTCACTGTAACTAGCATTCAAATCAGCATCAGTCAAAATCTTAACGATCTTTTGCGTCTCGTCTTTACCTTTTGGATCAAGGCATTGGATTTCGACGTTACCATTGTCATTGGCGAAAGTAATGTGGCCAGGAGCCGTCATCATTGATGCCCACATCGTGACACCCATAATGATGTGATCGCGAGTGACAAATCTCTCTAGCACATCTTCGTGACCTAAGCCATTAAGCAAGCAGAGCACATAAGTATCTTTGCTAATGATTGGCTTCAGACTGTTTAACATATTTTCTAGTTGCATTGACTTGGTAAAGACGATTAACAGATCAACGCTTTCATGTTGCTCATCAATTTCTTCAGGACTGTAAATTGGCATCTTTTCCGCAATTTCTTCGTCCTTAACTCTAGCGACCACGCCATTTTCACGGATGGCGGCAATGTTTCTGTCCCAAGTGTCAATTAAGATAACATCATTGCCAGCTTTCTTTAAATGCCAGCCGAATTTTGAACCCATTGCGCCAGCACCGGCAATTGCAATTCTCATATTTTAAACCTCCTGTATAATTAGTAATCGTTTTCAGCATAAGCTAAAATAGATAAATTAGCAATTGAAAAGAATGCTATAAATAAGTTATTATTAAAGTGTGTAAGCGGTATCATATTTTTGGAGGCTTATTATGGCTATTATTAATAATGATTTTCATGATGTTTTAACTGGAAGACATTCTGTACGTAGATTTGATCCTTCAGTAAAAATTAGTCGTGAAGAAATGACCGAAATGCTTAAAGAAACCATCACGGCACCATCTGCATGCAACTTACAGGCTTGGAGATTTGTAGTTGTTGATACAGATAAAGGAAGAGAAAAACTGCATAAATATTTTATGAAGTTTAACTTCCCACAGATCGATAAAAGTTCGGCAATTGTTCTATTCTTTGGCAATACTTTGGCTTTTAAAAAGTATAGTAAATTATGGCATAGTATGTATGAAGCCAAAAAGGTAACTAAGGAAGCTATGGATGCGGCTTTAAATACTTTTATGCCTTTATATGAAAAAGCACCAAAGGAAATGTTAGTTGCTGATTCAATGGTTGATACTTCACTTGCTGCAATGCAGTTTATGTTGATAGCTCGTGAGCATGGCTATGATACTAATGCAATGGCCGGTTATGATTCAACTAAAGCTGCAGCCACAATGGGACTTGACCCTAAGCAGTATGTTCCGGTGATGGCAATTGCGGTTGGTAAGCATGATCCAAAGGCTGAGCCTGAGATTGCTACGACTAGATATCAAATTTCAGATTTAGTTGATTTTGAATAATTGCTTATATAGAAACTTTTTTATGATGAAAAGACTAATAGTAGGAGGTACTTGTTATGAGAAAAAGATATTTGTTCCTAATGTCATTAGTTGCATTCTTTAGCATTTTCTTTGTAGGGATGCAAAGTCAAAATGTTTATGCAGCTAGTCAATATGGCATTGCTCGTAAATATACAACACCTAAGGCAACTCGGGGAACTTGGTACTATCGTGAAACTGACAAGTTCAGCAGTGATAAAAAGACCATTTATACATTGAAGATTACTGCTCACACTGCTAACAAAGATAAGTTGTATGTACCTTCACAAAAATTCTTTAAGAAGAATGTATATAATGTTTCTTCAAAGAAGCGTAATGCTTTTATCAAGAAGGTTATGAAGAAGAATATTTATGCAGCTTATAACTTTAAGAAGGGCTTTAACGTTAATAATTGGGTTAACTTGGCTGGTGATGGTGTTTATTACATCCCTGTAACCAGAACTGTTAAAGGTAAAAAGGTGAAGGCTTTGAAGATTGCTACTGGTGCAGATCAACATGCCAGCGCTTATGCATTCAAGACCAAGGCTTTAGCTAAGGCTGCTAAGTAATAGAAATCTTATTTTAATGAATATTTTAAAAAGACATAGTTAGAGTAAATCTGACTATGCCTTTTTGAATGCTTGATAAGTGGTAAAATGTAGTTGAATTGGAAAGTTGAGGATGAAATGAAAAAGATTGGGAAAATATCAGTAATTTTGTTAGCAGGTTTAGCTTTAGCTGGCTGCAGTCAAAAGCCTAAGCAAAAGACTTCATCTAAAGGTAGTGCAACTATCAAAGTAACTAAGAACAAGAAACGACCTACAAAGATGGGGCACTTATCAGATCAAGATCTAAGTCCGCAGAAAACGGTAGCAGTTGTGGTTGCATATGCTGGTGATCGTTATTCTGGTAGTTGGAACAAGGCTTTGCTTGATGGTAAGCAAAACGGTATTGAAGTCGATTTAAAGAATCAGTCAAATTATTCATATATGAATGAGGGTAGCGGCGTAGCCTACATGGTATCGGCAGATGCTGGATATACTCTTAAGCAAGTGAATGGAGAGAATATTTATTATCTCTTTTCAAATGGTAAAAAATTAGGATCTGTGACCATGAAGCAAATGGTTGATTATTTGAATAAACGTGACTCAGATAGTTTGGTAAATAGTTTAGCTCAAAATGCCAAGGTGAACGATGAGCGTTCGGATTCAAGCGAAGATTCTGCTGGTAAAAAATCAAACTTACCGGGAGACGACGGATTGTTTAATGTGCCAACTGAATTTCAAGGTACTTGGTATACTTATAATGATGATAAAATGTCTATTATTAAAATAAGTCAAAACAAAATCAACGTTGATAATTACGTACAAGAATTGCATAAAGTCAAAGCTGGTTTTCTTGATAAATATACTTATGGTGATATGTCTGCATCATATCATAAAGCAACCAAAAATTGGGGAATGGCTGGTATGGGAAGTCGACGTGTTCATGGAATAAATTATATGAATGTCCGTGGTTGGATGCAGGAAGCAGGGGATGGAGACTTCTATGGTCTACATACTGAGAACGGTCAATCTGTTTTAGTACTTGCTCAAGGAGCCGGTCCATGGGTAAGTAGCGTTGCCTGGAAGACGCCACAACTTGCTCAACAATATAAGCATAAGAAATTTAAGGATTTGTATTACCAAGATGACCAATAATATAAAAAGGATACCGTTAATCTTAATGTTGGGGCCACAAGCTTCAGGTAAATCTAGTTTCATTAAGATGAACGATTTACAAAACTATACTATCTCAGCTGATGAGATAAGAATTCGTTTAAATGGAATTAATTCAAATAATGGGCATCCCCAAATAAACTTTGTGAATCAAACTGAGAAAATCGTGTGGCAAATTTTTAATCAAATACTGCAAACACGGTTACAAAATGGCCTACCAACTATTGTCGATAATACAAATTTAGGCGGGCATGGATTTAATCCAATTAATGATATCTTGAAAAGAGTACCGGATAATTATCAAGTGTATGTGATCGATTGTTTTAAACCACTACTGGATGCCAATGATCCACTAAGTGAGGAATCATTAATTCATGCGTTAAAAATTCTCGACCAACGCAATCGTGATCGAGAATATTCAGTGAATATGGATATTATTCAACGTTTTGTTGATTATTATGCTCACTTCGAAATACCAAATAAGGTAAAAGTGATTAGCTCTGCTGATCTGCAGAAAGCACAGGATTTGATTGATCTAATTCTAAATTTTAATAGGTAAAAAATCTAACTTAAATTAAAGAGTCAGCATACTATGGAATGCTATAGTGTGCTGGCTTTTTGTTATAATAAATATAAGAAATACGTTAACAAGGAAGATAAAATGAAAACATTAACTTTACAGTATACAATTAGTCAAAAAGGTTGGACGGATTTAAGACAGAACGGCAAGATCAGCATTGATGAGCAATCATATTTACTTAATGCGATTCGTACACAAGATCAATATTTCAAGAATATCTATCTTGAACAATATCTGTTGCAAAAGATTATTAAAGATACGTTGCCAGAAGCAAAGAAGCCAATTTTGGCTAAAAAGATACCGATCTCTTGTACACCATTTCCAGAGCATGTAACCGAAATGCCGGATGCCGGTGAAATTTTGTTGGAACTTGTAGTTCCAGAGAATGAGGTTGTAACAGTTGATTATCGTACTTGGCTTTATTTAGCTAGCGAAGTAAACAAGACAGTTGAAAAGTACAATAGCATGAAAGATATGAATACAATCTTGAAGTTGCCTGAAAAGAAATTAAAGATTGATAAGATGATGCGAGTTCAATTGCTTGATGTGTTAAATCCAGCTAAGACAATGAACTTTATCCCTGAACTCAAGTTAGATCAAGTCAAGAAGGCTTATCAGTCGGCTGATGGTCAACTTGAAGAACTTGAGGATTATTAAGCAGAAGAAGGTTAAAACTATGAAGAGGAGAGGCTATTTAATTGGTGCAGTAGCTGCTGGTGCATTGCTATTTAGTTTGAATACTAACGTTCAAGCTGCAACAGTACCAATTTCTGATAATGCAACCAGCTATGTGAGAAAAGGCAATCAATACCGTTTCTATTTCAAAGCACCAACCAGATTAACTGTTGCCACTAAGGCAAAATATAAGATCCTTAATACTTCAAATTGGGAATGCATCCCTTATAAGGGTAAAAACAAGAATACCAAAGTCTTCTATTTGCGTTCTGGTCATTACAATTTGACTACTAAATCTGGTAAAAATGTAAAGATTAAGACTAGCGCTACACGGATTACCAAGATCAGAAATAAGCTGGAGACTTTCTCTCATAAAACTTATCCGTTAGAAACGCGTTTTACCTCAGCTATCCCAATAAAAATAGGACAGACGGTTACTGGTATGACTGATATGTATCATACTGAAAAGCTGAATACGATGAATAGATATAAATTTACGCTGGATAAAGATCAAAAAGTAACGATGAATATGTCTGTTCAACCTGTGTATGAGAACAGTCGGTCTAATATTTTTAACAATAATGACATTCAAATTGTGCAGGACACAGATTATGGTTATGCGTTAAATCCATGGAAAACCAAAGGAACCTTAAAAAATGGAAAATATTCCTGGAATTTAGAGAAAGGGATTTATTATCTAGAAAAAGGTTCTGCTCGTGGTCGTTTCAGCTTTAAGTTGACTAGCGAAGATACGAATGCTCTTCCAAGTACGCCTAAGTTGACTAAGGTTAGCTCAACTGAAGATGGAATCAAGGTTGATTATACTAAAGCTGATAATGCGACTGGTTATGGAATTTATGGTTCTTCTCTAAGACGGTATAGATCAAATGATCCTTTGCTTGATGCCGCATCAATGATTGGACATAGTAATTTCACCCCTGACGGCAATTATCCTGATGTTTTAACTCAGACAATTTCAAAGAATAGACTGATTAACGGTGAAACTTACGATATTGCTGTTCGTGCGGTGAATGATGAAGAAGGTAGAAGCTTTAGCCCAGTTTCAGCAAATCAAAAGTTTACTTACTATATTCCTTTAAAGGGCAGTCATGAGAAACCAAAGACGCCAACGCTTAAGGTTAGCTATTATAATGACCATGGTTCAGATGAACCATATATCAACATTGAATGGGACGTTAACCCAGAAGCTGATAGCTATGAGATTCAGTATAGATTGAAAGGTAGCAGTAAGTGGGCAACCTTCTTTAGCAAAACTAGAAGCGGCGATATAGTAGATGATCCAACGAATGATTTTGGACAAGACTTTAAGAAGGGCCAAGTTTACGAAGTTCGCATTCGTGCACTTCACAGTAATTTGATCAGTGACTGGTCCGAGGTTAAAACAGCACGCGTTGATGTTACGCCGAATAGGTAGGAAATAGTTAAAAATGTCTTTTGATTAGGTTATTTTGACTTAGTCAAGAGACTTTTTTATAGCAAAATAGAAAGGGCATACATAAATTATCCTCTATAATATAAGTAAACAGATTGAGTAGGAGGTAATAGCATGTCAGCTGAAACTAAAGTAAGCGTAAAAAACTGAAGTATCTTTCTTAGCTTCCATTTTTCGGCTATTCTTAGCTCATAAACTTAAGGAGGCAAAGAACATGCTTGAAAAACAACTTTGGATTTATTATCTGGGATTAATACCTGAGGAATTAGAGTTATATGATATAAATAAAAAAATATTCAATGGTTAATAAATTTTAATCCACGTTTAAATAAAATATATAAAGTTAACATTTTACAGTCTCACCAATTCTCACGACGTCTTTCTTAAAATCTCTTCTCAAGTTAAAGACAAGAAAAAAGAAGATTATTATGACATTGATATGTACAAAAAAAGTAGGATTATGAAAAAATACAATCAGTTTTTACATTTCATACAGTTTGTTTATGAAACAGTTTGTTTATGAAATGATTCCGTATTAAAATTTTCGCCTAAAATGAAACTATATGATACTAAGAAGATACATGAAGAAAAAATTCGGGTTCAAAAAAAGAAAGAATTAATTGAGTATAAGAAAGATTAGGAAATAATTCCAAAATTAAAAAAGCAATTTTCAAATCAGAATTATAAGAGAACCAGCTCTCGTAAAAAGATTTATAAATTGAACACTTATTAGATAATGCAAAGAAGCTTAGGGCTGACCATAATTTTGATTTATATGACCTTTGCTGCTTGATTAATACTATTTTGAATAAGTATATGACTGAGCAAACTTTGCAAATTAAATTCGATAAAGAAAAATTAGAACAAAATATAAAAAGTACAGGAATTAGTGTTAAGTTAGATAATAAACATTTGACAATCTTGCAAGAATTACTTAATAGACTTAATTTGATATTAACAAAATATAAAAAGCCACTCTCTATAGAAAAAATAATTAAAAATAGCAAGAATCATATAATTGGTTTGATAGATATTCAATTTGAAGATATGATAATTGACTTAGATTATATAAATCGAGGTGGAGTAAAAATGGTAAGTAATTTACGACAATGTGCTAAATACTTGGATTGTAAAAATATAGGAATTATAATGTAGCCACTGACAGTCTGTATTTTATTAAATAGGAGTGAAGATTATTGAAAACACCATTAAAAAGTCCAGTTATTTTCCCAGTTAAATACGATATGGCTACAGCTAGCGAACTTAATAATCAAATCCGTAAAAAATATGATAATGATGCCAAGAAACAAGCACTCCTTATTGAATATCCAACAGTTTATATAATTAATAATACATCTGTTAAAAATAAGGATTATACAGTCTATGTTGGTGAAACTAATGATATTCAACGCCGGACTTTACAACATCTCGATTCAGATCCTAAAGAACGAGAAGATTTTTTTGATCTAAAAAACTCTAAGAATGTTCAAATGTATGTAATTGGACATGAGCATTTTAATAAATCAATGACATTAGATATTGAAAATAGATTAATGCAATATCTAAGTAGTGTGCCAGCGGTGAAACATTTAAATAATCGCCGACACAATGATCAAAATAAATATTACGATTCTGATGAATTTGATGATTTATTCAATAAGGTTTGGAAAAAGTTAGGAAAATATGATCATACGCTTTTCCCAGCACAAAGTATTTTAGAATCATCCGCTTTGTTTAAAGCGTCTCCTTTTAATAAATTGACAAATGAACAACTTGAAGCAAAAGCAGAGATAATTGAGAAAATAAATTTAGCTTTATATGAACAAAAAAATAAAGAACAAGAAGACGGTAAATTAATCCTGGTAGAAGGGGATGCAGGTTCTGGTAAAACTGTATTAATGAGTAATATTTTTTATGATGTAGTTCATGAAAATCAACTAACATCTAAAGAAGAGAATACAAAGTCTGATAGTCAACGATTAACAGTTTCAATGCTGGTTAATCAAAAAGAACAGCTTAAAGTTTACGAAGAAATTTCTAAGAAGTTATTTGGTAAAGATGATAACGTCAATGTTGAAAAGCCAGTAACTTTCATAAAGAAAACAGACCCTAAGCAGAAAGTAGATATTGTTTTAGTAGATGAAGCGCATTTATTACTAACTCAACGAAGTCAGTCTTATTCCAATGATAAGCGACATCCCGAAATTCAAGTTGGTACTAATATGCTGAAGGATATTTTGAAAAGAGCCAAAGTGGTAATGGCTGTTTTTGATCCTAAGCAATTTCTATCAACAAATACTATATGGACAAAGTCACAATTTGAACAATTAGAAGATAAAACTGGAAAAGAAAATATAATTCACTTGCATAACCAGATGAGAATAGATGCTTCTATGGCAACCATTACATGGATTCGCAATCTGATTGATAAAGGTATTGTTGGAAAAATTCCTAAGGATGAAAAATATCAAATAAAAATTTTTAGTGATCCCGCAAAAATGCAAAAGGCTATCGAAAGTAAGAATCAAGATCAAGAAAATGGGATTAGTCGTATGGTTGCAACTTTTGATTGGGAGTATTCTGGAGGTAAAAGAAAGCTTCCAATGGGGCAAGATTATTGGGAAGTTTCAGAAGATAATTGGAGAATGCCATGGAATTATGAAATAAATAGACGTGATTCATATGAAAAATCGCATCGAACTCAAGGTCATGTAAAATACAGCGATCAGTCATGGGCGGAAAAAGATTATACTATTAATGAAATTGGCTCAACATATACTGTCCAAGGTTTTGATCTAAATTACGTTGGAGTTGAACTGGGACCGTCTGTTAAGTATCGTAATGGTAAAATAGTTCATGATGCCTCTTTAAGCAAAAATACTAATGCCATTCAAAAAAGAGATTCAAATAAAAGTTATGCAGATGAATTATTAAAAAATGAGTTTAATGTATTACTAACTAGAGGAGTGCATGGTTTATATATACATGCAGTTGATCCAGTACTTCAAAAGGCTTTAGAAAATGCTGCAAAATAGAGAATAGATTTCCTTTCAAATATCCAACTTATTATATCTATACTAAAAATGATCCCAACTCAACGGCGAGGATCTATCTTAAATTATCATCTTTAAAATTGGCTACATTACCGATACTCTTTTTCTCAACAATATTAGCTTTGAAGCTTACCTTATCATTAGGTTTCATCAAGTTAGCAAAATCATAGTCTGATGTGTTGACAGTATAGATGGTCTTGCTATTTTTCAGCGTAAACATCATCTTGTTTTGATTAGAAACCATTGCTACTCGGTCGACGATTCCTTTAACATTTTTCAAAGTAGCTTTATCTGTATTACCAATCTTGGCATCACTGTTAACCAGAGCTTGTCTGAATGCATCAAGTGCACTGGTTGGAGTAGAGCCGGTGCCATAGACACTCTGATCCGCTGCGTCTAAGTAATAGTAACCACGAATTGCGCTAGTCGAATCAAGAATCGTCATTACCCAAGTTGGGCGGCTGTTGACATTATATAGAATTGGCATATTTGCCTTCCATTGCTGTGCCTTACCTTATTCCTAAAGAAGAGCTGAAAAGCGATGATAAGCTGAAAGGCAAGGCTGGGATCGACCTTAACGTTGACCATTACAATATTTATGACGACAAGCACAAATTAATTGATCTGAACATGAGGCAGTTGAAGTTCTACTATGACTGGATCAAGCACTACCAGCGCTTGCTGGCAAGAAAACGTGAATTTGACAAAAAGAATACCGGCAGTCGCAATTATCTGGAGACGAGAGCCAAGCTCCAGCGTGATTACAGACGAGTAGCCGATATTCAAAACGATTTCCTGCAAAAGCTGGTTCTCGGTCTTTGTCAAAAGTACGGGCAAATTGTCATTGAAGACCTTGACGTTAAGCACATGAAGATGGGCGTAGCCTCCAAGGGCTTGCACCGCTCAATGTTTGGCACATTTAGAAGCATCTTGACCTACAAGAGCGAGCAGTACGGCAATGACTTGGTAGTAGCCGATAGGCTCTACCCTTCAACGCAAATCTGTTCTAAGTGCCAGTACCGCAAGACTGGCGATGAAAAGATTACCCTGTGGGGCAATAAGAAGCACCATACCAAGCACAACGAATACGTCTGTTACAACTGCGGTAATAATATTGACCGTGACGAAAACGCCTCGATCAACCTGTACCAGTATTTAGATAGTAAATGGTACAAAGAAAAAAGCCGTGCTGAAAAGCAGATGGCTTAAAGAAAACAAAAATATTAATTCTTAGGGGGTGGCTAATCCCCAAACCGGACGAGTAGCTAAGAAGAGTCCGGTGAAGAAGCTGTTCTAACAGGTCAATGCGGTGAGAGCTTCTGGCTCAAGTCGGAAAACCTGTCTCGATGCAATGCAAAGAAGGCATCTGTGCGAAAGCGCATAACGGCAGTAAGGAAGAAAAGGCAGAGGTGAAATAGCCCGAAGCCGAGTGTACTTGGCATACACATTACTACACATTTTTCATAGCAGAAGTGATGCATTAGAACCAGTAACATAGATGTCGGAATCAAATGCAATTCTAAGCCCATTAATTAATTTTTGCCATTCTGAAACTTCTTGAATTTCATCGAATAAGAAATATACTTTTTATTTGCAACTACCTTATCTTTTAGATATTTATACCAATCTTTGTAAGATAATAAATCGAAAAACTCAGGATTTTCAAAATTAATATAAATAATCTGATCTTCGTCTACGCCCATGCTTAAGAGTTTATCTTTAATCATCAATAATAAATAACTTTTTCCAGATCGACGTACACCAGTAATAATTTTGATAAATTCAGTATTTATCATAAGTTCAATCCGTTTTAGATATAAAGGTCTGTCAATAGGTTTCATTTGATTTTCTCCATACTGAAAATTAGAGTACTAAAAAAGACTTACTTTTGAAGTAAGCCTTATTCTTTTTATTCAAATTAATAACTCAATGCACGGTGACCATCGAGTGCCCAGTGACGTTGGAACGTTGCTACACTCATTGAACGCTTAGTACCAGTCCACGGATCATTGTAGTACAAAATGTTACCGTGGTAACCGGTGAGGGCAATGGCATGGTTAGAAAAACCATCGAACCAGCCAACCCAAGCCACAACTAGGTGAGAACGAATCAGCTTTTTCTTAATTGCTGCAATGCTGCAGCCAGTCATATTGGTGGCAGTGCCAAGGTAGTGCTTAACCACAGGCTTAACGCCATTTGGTGCGACCCAGAAGCCCAACGGAAACTTCTTATAAGGTGAACCGATGAAGCCCTTGTTAGGGTTAAGACTACGTGGCATGATCTTTGCTGCTTGATCCTTGGTAATATTTTTACCGGCAAAGTTGATCATCATTGTCACGGCAGTGATCTCACAACCGGTAGGCATTTCGGGACGCTGACAAATCACTTTGGCGTAGTTCTTGATACCAGTAATATTGCCTGACTTGTTGATCCAGTAGTAGGCGCGGCTAGTTTTAGTATTCTTGAACTTGCGCTTACCGTTTTGACCAAAGTAGCCATAATTGTTTTGCTTGGGAATTTTGCGGACGTCCGTTAGCATGGCGCCAGTTTTATCAAACAAGTACCAATCCTTGTCGATCTTCTTCAAACCCTTGGTTGGCTTGTTGTTGACCACATAGTAGCGCTTGCCGTTTTGACTGATCCAGCGAGCTTTAGGTTGAGTTTGCGGTTTAGTCTCCGGCTGCTTATTAGTCTCAGTTTTATTTTCGTTCTTGTCCTGAGCTTGATTCTGGTTTTCATTCTTAGTTTGACTAGAATCAGTGGAACTTGAATTAGTTTGTTCCTTATTATCTGTATTACTGGTTGAGTTATTAGTATTTGAATTTGAACTATTATTAGCGGTAGTTTGGTTTGCGCTTGTTGTAGTATCGGCTAAAGCAGTCTGACTAGTAGTGAGCATTAAACCGGCGCTAAATAAAGTTGCTAAAAGGATTAATTTTTGATGTTTCATTTTTCCTTATTAAATAAACGGTCTCTTGATGCCGGCAATAACGTTGCGTTGACCGTTAACGATCGGTTGGACCATGACACGTGGTGGCCAGCTTTCGATCACGCGGTTATTGCCAAGATAGATTGCAACGTGCCAGATAGTGTGAGTACCTGGTTGGTAGTAAAAGACAAGATCGCCACGTTGACGTTCAGAATATGGAACGCGCTTCAGGTGCTTGTCGGCCCAAAGGTTACGTGAATTCCATTCATTGCCGGGATGGGCGTGACCAATTGAGCTAGTTGGAGTTGGGCTAATCCCACCAGCGTAGAGACTTTGCATTACAAGACCAGAACAGTCAACGCCGTATGCTGGACTTGAAGAACAACCTGCAAGCCATGGCTTACCCATATATTGGTAGGCTTGGTGAATCATTGCCTCAATATGAGCAGAACGGCCTTGCCAAGCTTGCGCTCTAAGCGGTGCGATGTAGTTATCTATACCATACCATGAAGCCTTTGAAAAACCTAACTTTTGCCAAGTCTTAATTCCTTCATAGCCGCGGTACAAATTGTAGCCGACCGTACCATAAGGCTTAACTTGAGTGTAGTGAACTTGATGGTAGCCCTTTGGATTTTGGTAACCCTTGACTGCAGCAAGCAAACTTGTTTTTGCTGGTAAATACAAGCCAGTTGTGGTTCTGACTACTGGAGCCTTGCAATTTGGTGTAATTAGACTTTGAACTAAAAAGTGTTCACCACTTCTAGCGGTGCGAACTGAGTTGGTCAATGCTGCATCGGAATAGGCAGGAGTGGAATGCTTAACACGGATAATCTTTGGATTACGTGAAAAGTAATCAGCCTTGCTGTAGCTAGTAGTAGTTGCACTAGTTGATTGATTTGTTGAGACGTCGCTAGTTGTGTCTGCGGCTTGCACGCTAGTGGTGCAGGCACCGATTCCAATTAAGGCAGAGACAATGGCAATCGTCCACTTATTTTGTTTTTTCATATCATAAACCCCCTTCAAATTTTAAATAATAAAATTCAAAATTTATTTTACTACTTTGAAAATTGAATAGGTTAGGTTTTTGAAAATTGAATAGAGTATGCGCTTACATTTTCGAAATATGTATAGTCCAGAATAATTGAATTTAGTTTTTATAAGCCTAGACTAAGGGTATAATGAAAGTGAGTTAAATTCAGAAAGTGATTTATTAGTTGCAGCTAATATTAATAATGTTCACTATTCAGCTACTGTTTACGCTCCAGATGGAACAGCACAAACTATCACTTTAACCAAGAATGATCTTCAATTTGTAGATGCTGATGGCAATGCAATTACTCCAACTAATGCTGGTACTTACACAGTTGCATTATCACCATCTGCCGAAACTAGATTGAAGAACTTAACTGGCAACAATGATAACTACACGTGGACATTTAAGACTACTGTAACTTACAATATTGCTTCAACTACTGCTTCTGCAGGATTATCTGGATCTAACCGAAAGGTATTTGATGGATCTGGTGTAACAACTGCACAAATCAATCATGGCGGCAGCATTGAAGTTACATTCACATACCCAGGTAGCACCGATAGTAGTATGTACAAACTTCAAGATGGTGACTATATTTGGAATACATCAGATCATAATGCTCCTAAGAACGTTGGTATCTACACGATCACTTTGACTGATAGTGGATTAGATCATTTGTAAACTGCACTTGATAACTTAGCTGGTAGCGGAAATGTAACTGTTAGTGCTAATAAATTGAGTGGATCAGCCACATTTGAAATCATTGCTAAGCCAATTAGCGGTGTAACTATTTCTGATAATGATCAAAGTAAGACTTACGATGGTCAAGCTGCTGCATTGGATCTCGATGCTTTGAGCATTAGCGGTACTGATACTGTAAGTGGTACTGCATTGTCAGATACGGGAATTCAGGCTAGCGACTTTGATTGGTACTATGCAAGTGGTAATAAGCTTGATGAAGTTCCAAATGGTGAAATGAACAACAAGTTGAACGCAGGACTTCACGGCCCAAATAGCCCAATTGGTGAAAGTGGTCCAATTAGTCCAACTTCTGACGAACAAGCTATTGGTCCTAAGAGCGCAATCTTCAACCATACAACTAATGGCAAGAATGAGAATGCCAAGAAGAATGAGTTGCCACAAACTGGTTCAGCGCATGAAGGTCCACTTGCATGGCTTGGTTCATTGTTCGCAGGCTTGAGTCTATTCGGCTTAGCCGCTGACAGAAAGCGCAAGAAGAAGGACGATAATTAATCAAAGAGAAGTCATGGATATATTCCATGGCTTTTTCTTTATGAAAAAATAAAAGCAAATATTAAAAATGTGTTGACAATATGAGAGTCAAATTATAATATAAGATCAAATCAAATAAGAGCGACAAAGAAAAGATAAGTAATTAGCGGTTACCGCCAAAGAGAGCTGCGGATGGTGAAATGCAGTGCGGGAGTACCTAACGAAAATGGTCTTGGAGTCCATTGAAGAGCAAGCGCAAGTAAGCTGTTCACGGGGGATGCCCGATATAGCGTCCGAGTATAACTTCTATTTTTAGAAGCGTACTTAGTGAGGGTATCAGTGTAAGCTGATACTGAATAAGGGTGGTAACACGCTAGTAGCGTCCCTAGACAAGCAATTGTCTAGAGGCGCTTTTTTTGTCCTGTTTTTTTAATAAAGGAGAAGAGAATTATGAGTAGAAATTTAGTACATTATGATATCGTTGGTAGTTTTTTAAGACCTGCAGAATTAAAGCAAGCAAGAGCAGATTTTGCCGCAAAGAAGATTTCTAAGGATGACTTAAAGAAAGTTGAAGACGAAGAAATTAAGAAATTAGTTGCCAAAGAAGAAAAGGCTGGTTTAAAGATCGTCACTGATGGTGAGTTTAGACGAAGCTACTGGCACCTTGATACCTTCTGGGGCTTCGGAGGAATCAAGCATACTAAGCAAGAACACGGTTACTTCTTCCACGATGAAGAAACCCGTAACGATTCGGCCCAAGTTGAAGGTAAGATTGAATTTACTGGTGATCATCCTGATCTCGAAGCCTTTAAGTATTTAAAGAGTATCACTGATAGCAGTGACGTCACTCCTCGTCAAAGCATCCCTTCACCCGCACAATTCTACGCCGAACTCGTTCGTGGTCCAGAAAACGTGACAGCCGTAAAGAAGTTTTACTCTAGTGAAGGCGAATTACTCGACGATATTTCAAAGGCCTACCGCGATTTAATCCTCGCCCTCTATGATGCAGGTTGCCGCGACGTCAAACTTGATGACTGTACTTGGGGCATGGTTGTTGATGACGACTTCTGGGCAACAATGGTTAAGCAAGGTTTCAACCGTGATGACCTCGAAAAGAAATACCTTCGCGTTAACAATGGCGCCTTGGTAGATTTACCCGACGACTTACGTGTATCAACTCACATTTGCCGTGGTAACTACCACTCAACTTGGGCTGCTAAAGGTGGCTACGGTCCAGTTGCTAAATATGTTTTTGCTCAAGAAAACGTCGATGCCTTTTACCTAGAATTCGATAACGAAAGATCTGGTAGCTTCGATCCAATCAAGGAAGTACCAGCAGGAAAAGAAGTTGTTCTTGGCCTTGTAACCAGCAAGAAGCCAGAACTTGAAAAGCCTGACGACCTGATCGCTAGAGTTAAAGAAGCCACTCAATTCCACGACTTGCAAGACTTAGCTCTTAGCACCCAATGTGGTTTTGCCTCAACCGAGGAAGGCAACCAATTAACCGAAGAAGAACAATGGAAGAAGATTGCTTTAGTAATCGATACTGCTAAGCAAATCTGGGCATAATTAATGAAAGAGGGGACAAAGCAATGAAGAAAAAACTATGGATTATAGCACAGGTAGTATGGGGATTACTGATTTGCTTTGGCCTCTATGTCTTCGCAAATTTATAATTCTCAATCTGAGCATATTAAACAGGAATTTAGTTAAAAGCTAATATAATTATTTAAAAAGGAGAAAAATACTATGGCAAAAGTCGAGAGTTTCACTTTGGATCACACTAAAGTTAAGGCACCTTACGTTCGTTTAATTACTGTTGAAGAAGGACCAAAAGGCGACAAGATTTCTAACTACGATTTGCGTTTAGTCCAACCTAACAAGAACGCCATTCCAACGGGTGGTTTGCACACCATCGAACACCTGCTTGCAAGTTTACTCCGCGATCGTCTTGACGGCGTTATCGATTGTTCGCCATTCGGCTGTCGGACTGGTTTTCACTTGATCGTTTGGGGCGAGCATTCAACTACTGAAGTTGCAAAAGCTCTTAAGTCCTCACTTGAAGAAATTCGCGATACCATCACTTGGGAAGACGTTCCAGGAACCACGATTAAGACCTGTGGTAACTATCGCGATCACTCACTCTTTACTGCAAAGGAATGGTGCCGTGACATCCTTGAAGAAGGCATCAGTGACGATCCATTTGAACGTCATGTCATTTAATTAAGTATAAATATTAAGAAAAAGCTAGGTTTTTGTATCTAGCTTTTTTTAGTGTGCATATTTTGTTATACTGAAAACGTATTCAATTTAGAAAGACGTGAGTTTTTTATGTATAAACTAATTGCCTGTGATCTTGATGAAACTCTGATTGATGATGATGCGCATGTCTGTCAGCGTAATATCGATGCGATTAAAGCAGCGACAAAGCTGGGCGTGAAGTTTGTCCCAGCAACTGGACGCGGCTATCGAGCAATTGAGAAGACGCTGGCAGAGATCGGTCTGAAGGATAAGGCAAATGAGTATGTGATTTCTTTTAACGGGGGATGCATTACCGAGAACAAGGATAATCGAATTATGAAGTTTCAAGGCTTGGACTTTGCTAAAGCCGACGAACTTTATCGTCTTGGTTTAAAATGCGATGTCTGCATCCACGTATATACTAAGGATATGGTTTATGTCTATAACGCAGATGAAGATGAAATCAAGTATCTGAAACTACGTCACGTTTACAAGATTATTGATGAACCAAATCTTGACTTCTTAAAGGGACAAGACATCGCCAAAGTTTTATACGGTAGTACTGATATGCCATATTTAGAAAAGATAGCTAGTGAAATTAGCAATACTACCAAGGATCTCGACGTGTCATATTCTTCCAACCGTTATCTTGAATTCAACCATCAAGGCGTCAACAAGGGTGAAGGCTTGCTCTGGCTTGCTGATAAGCTTGGCATCAAGCCTGAAGAGACGATGGCCTTAGGCGATAACTTTAACGATCTTTCTATGATTGAAGCAGCCGGATTGGGTGTTGGCGTGGCTAATGTTAACCCTAAGATGAAAGACGACTGCGACTATATTACCAAAGCCGATAACAATCAAGGCGGCGTTGGTGAGGCAATTGAAAAATTTGTTTTAGAAAAGTGATGAGGTAAAGATAGATGAAATTTAACAAGAAAATCCTAATGATTTCTGCTGCAACTTTGATGTTGGTTAGTCCTGTAGCAAGTTTGGCTAATGCAAATACTATTTCTGCAGCAAGCGTAAAGAAGGTTTCATACGCAAAGCAGACCACTGTGACGGTTAAGAAAAAGACGCCACAATTGTTCATGGCAACTGGCGGCCGTGCTTTAACCACTGGTAAGTACTACAAGAAAGGTCAAAAATTGACTGTTGATCAATTAGGCGGCATGAATATTTTAGCTAATAGTTCTCCAGATGCTTACCACATTAAGGGTACCGATTATTATGTTTGGGCTAAGGACGTTAAAGCAAAGCGTGCCTTACAAGATATCGATTATACAAGTCGTGGTTTGACTACAGTGCGGACCAATAAGTCTAAGGCACCACTTTACTCATTTTACGCTGAAAAGTCTACTCCAGCTGGCTATGCCTTTATGAAGGGGACTGATTTTAAAGTTAATGGTGCAATGTACTTGTACAATGCTAAAACTGATAAGAGCGAATTGTACTACCATTTGACTAATCATTATCACACCATGGCTAATTTGAAGACTTCACCGGATTTCCCTAACAGATTTAATACGGAGCTAGTTGATACTGGGGATGCCTTTGTGAAGGCTAGCGATGTTAATTTCTTTTCTGGCAAGAAGTTGAAGCCAATTAACACAGCTGCTTCCGCAAAAGATGGTAGCAAGATTGCTATTTTAGAAAATCAGGAAGCTGACTTGAAGGATTTACTTGGCAAAGTAGATAGTGTCAAGAATTCAGTTAAATACAAGTTGTCTAGTTCTCTCAAGCGTGACAATTACGATCTAGCTGTGAGGGATGCACAAACTCAGGTTAACTCAAGAAAGTTAATGTCAACTGCTGAAGCACAATACTTGATCTGGAGCCTTAAGACTTATGAAAGTGAGCTTGATGGTGCCAAGGTGAAGGTTGGCAACATGAATAAGTTGACTTCAAATGAGAAGCTCGCAATTGGTTTGTTGGTGATTTCTGTTTATGGTAAAAACACTGACAAGGAAAGCTTATATGGCTATGCCAAGTTTAATAAGGGCAATGACAAGACCTTTACTTTAACTATTGAAGATATGCATAATCAGAATAAGGTTGTTTCAACCAAGACAATGAAAACTAGTGATTTTGCCCAAAAGAGATAAGACGATAAAAAGAGGGATGTATCGATTTGATGCATCCCTTTTAGTTTGTTTATTTTGTTTTTATTTAATCGTTATGGCTTAATTCTTTAAGGCCTGGCAAACTCATCATAACAATGAAACTAATGATGTAGAGGGCTGAAAGAAAGCCCATGACAACCGTTAAATTGTAGTGATCCATCAAGATGCCGATGACAACTGATGAGAAACCACCGATTGCACGGCCAATGTTAACGATGATGTTGTTAGCTGAAGAACGAATCTCAGTTGGGTAGAGGCGACTGATTACTGCACCGTAACCACCAAACATCCCATTTGAGAAGAAGCCCATGACTGCACCGATGATGAGTAGAGTAGCCATGTTTTGTGCAAGTGATAAAACATAAACCATGACAGCTGAACCGATCAAGAAGATGGCGAAGGCTCTACGTGGACCGAAGTGGTCGAAGATGTTACCGAAGGTCATCATACCGATGCTCATGCCGACGATAGTTGAGATCATCCAAATACTTGAGCTAGATACGTTTAAGTTCAATTGCTTTTGCACGATGGTTGGTAACCAGTTCATTAAGCCGAAGTAACCAGCGATTTGGACGGTCATCATGACCATCAAGCCTAAGCTTTGAAAAGCAAGACGTGGGGTTGAAAACATTTTTTTAATGACATCACGTAATAATGAACCTTTTTCATCTTTTTTAGCTTGGAGGAATTGATCGCTTTCATGCAAATGTCTTCTGATAAAGACTGTTAAAATTACCGGGACAATTCCGACCAAGAATAGTGCGTGCCAGCCAGCTGTTGGAATAATCCAAGCCGCAATTAATGCCGCAAAGATCGCACCGATTTGACCACCGACTGCCGCAATTGAGGTCATCTTACCAATTCTGCCGCTTTCAAAGTTTTCGGCGATTAAGGCAATGCCTACGCCATATTCACCGCCGGCACCAATACCAGTGAGAAAACGTAAGGCGTAGATCTCATAGATGTTGTTGGCAAAAGCCATTAAACCGGTAGCTAGGGCGAAGATTAAAACCGTGTGTGAGAAAGTTTTAACCCGGCCAATCTTGTCACCTAGGATGCCGAAGCAGATACCGCCGACTAGCATTCCTAAGTTAGTGATTGAGGAGATCAACCCAGCGGCTCCACCAGAGAGGTGCAAATCCGCAATCATTGAACTCATTGCAAACGATAAAAAAAGCACATCCATGTTTTCAAGCGCAAAACCTGATGAAGTAGAGGCGATGACCCACTTCTGGTTTTTACTTAGTCCATGATTGTGCTGCGTAATATATTTCATATTTAATTCCTCCAAAACGAATGCTCTCTGTCATCCAATTATTTCTTCGTCTGTATATGATACGCTTTTTGAATAAAGAAACAAGGGTTGCTATGAAAAAAAGATCATCCTATCGTGCTGAAAGAATGATCTGAAAACTTTGTTTTAATGAAAAACGCCCGAAAATCCCCGTATTTTAATGCGGGGATGGATAGGG
>ENA-ORUR01000235-ORUR01000235.1-human-gut-metagenome-genome-assembly--contig:-NODE-235-length-36462-cov-6.92268_pt1 | contig 36462 bp, 42 predicted proteins | sample MGYA00242086_ERZ509223 | MGnify/ENA primary metagenome ERZ509223 (study PRJEB26280, sample SAMEA2338820) | human gut metagenome | biome: human gut; feature: human-associated habitat; material: faeces... | reverse complement strand
TATGCCAAGTAGTTTTCTAGTATTATTATCCATGGAGGTAACCTTCTTTCAATGTGGTTTGGCGATTTCATTGTAACAGAGGTTTACCTCTGTTTTTTTGTTTAAAACACAAAAATGGCATTGGTATAGAGATGAAAAATCTCTAACCAACACCATTTGGTGTAGAACCGAAATTTTTATAGTTTCGTAATTAAGAAACTATTTAATTTCACCGTTTTTATTAGTATTAATGAGTTTGAAGGTAATGTACAGCATCGCTGAAGTTCTTTATCGGTACAACTTTCATTCCCGGAGCGTACTTTTTAGCCGTTGCCTTTGCCATTTGATAGTTAGTTTGGTGGTCTTCCTCATATTTCAAAAGAAGTTTATTAGGCTTAACATATGGCGCTAAGAAAACTTTTGCCCCCGCTCGATGTGCGGCAACAACCTTTTTATCAATACCACCAATTTCACCAACAGTACCGTCCTGACTAATGGTACCCGTACCAGCAATTTTTTTACCATGTCGTAAATCTTGACCAGTAATTTGTTGATAGATTTGTAAGGCAAACATTAAACCACCAGACGGTCCACCAAGTTGCCCTGGATTGACAGTCACCTTTGGTGTGGTGTGAACTTTGGTATTATCCGTTAAAACAATTCCAATCCCAGCTCTTGAGTTACTGATCTTCACTAATGGCTTAGTAACCTGCTTAGACTTGCCATTGTGAATATACTGGACTGTTAGTGGTGACCCAACTTTTTGTTTGCCGATGTATTTTTGATAGCCTTTAGCTGTATTGAAGTGATGACCATTAACCTTAGTAATCGTGTCACCAACTTTAATTTTTCCTCTAAATTTAGAACTATTTTGTACTTGCAATACATAAATACCTAGATAAGTGGTCTTGACAGGTCGATGTGCTGCTTTAAAGGCAACTGCAATCGCTTGATTAATTGCACTTTGCATATAAAAATTTTGAACCCTGTCAAATGTTTTACCGCTTTGACCACCAGTAACTTCATTAGCATTTTCAAGCGAGGTATTAGGAGTCAACTTTGCCCAAATATACGTAGCTGGTCTTGCCTGTTGAAGATAAACAGACGTAATCATAAAACTCCCTTTTTGTTTATCTGGATAACCAGGAATGGTGACATAAGATCGTAAATTATCGGCACTACCTGGACTTTCAATGTATTTATTGAGGGGCCAAAAAATAAACCAGCCTAAAAATAAAATCAATGCAACGGAATATAATACCCGTCGCATGATTTTTTTATCATCTATTTTCATTATGTTTCTTCACCTGTCTCATTTGACGTTCATCTAACCGTTTTTCTAACGCCGCGTTAATATTAGCCGGCAGGTAAGCTGAAATATCACCACCTGCCATGGTAACTTCTTTTAGCAGGCTACTTGATAGATGTTGATATTTAGGATCAGCCAACAAGAATACTGTTTCTACTTGATCATCTAAAAATTGATTCATCGCTGCAATGTCACGTTCATATTCAAAGTCTTTTGAATTCCGCAAACCACGCATTAAGTAATCTGCACCAATTTTATTCATCAAGTCAACTGTTAATCCTTGACTAGTAATGACTGATACATTGCTCAGCCCACTTACAGCTTCTTTAACCTGAGCAACCCGTTCATCTAAACTAAAAAGCGGATGCTTACTAGCGTTATCCATTACAGCAACTGCTAATTGATCAAAAAGAGCGCTCCCCCTTTTAATCAAATCTAAATGTCCTAAAGTCAACGGATCAAAACTACCAGGAAAGATTGCTACTTTCACTTTTCATTTCCTCCTTTATATTGGTAAATCGTCAAAACCGTAATGCCATATTCATGGCGTCTATAAAGCTCAAATCCATCTAATGTATCTGGTAAGTGAGCTTCTTGATTAGTCTCACAAACAACTAGTGATTCAGAATTTAATAAATGATAGTCAACCATTTTTGTTATATCATTAACAATCTTTTGCTTAGCATAAGGTGGATCTAAAAAGACTAAATCAAACTTTTCATTCTGGCTTTCTAATAACTGAAGTGCCTTTTGTGCGTCTTGCTTCATTATTTTGAATGACTGTGGAGCGTTGGTCAGAGCAACATTTTGCCGAATCGTCTTAATAGCGGCATACTGTCGATCAACAATAGTAGCATTCTCTATCCCACGAGAAACTGCTTCAATACTTAATCCACCACTTCCACCATATAAGTCTAAACTCTTTCCGCCATCAAAATAAGGCCCAATAATGTTAAAAAGAGATTCTTTCACCTTGTCGGTAGTTGGTCGGGTTGCCATTCCAGGAACTGCCTTTAATCTCCGTCCGCGAAATTTACCAGATACTACTCTCATATTTATTATTCCTCATTATTTTGATTATTAGCATTCTCAACATCACTTAAGCGAAATACAGTTGGATCAATATTAGGCCATTCGGAAGGCTTTACGGATGTAACACTGTGAAGCTTTTCCAATTCCTTTTTTAACTCTTCCACTAATGACCGATTCACGTATAGCACAACGTAACGCATTCGTTTAGAAACATAGACAATATGCCCATAACGACGTAGCCTACGTAAAACATGAAAATTATTTATATAAACTATCAATCCCTGGCGTTCTGTCATTTGAAACATTGTCTAGTCACCCTTCTTATTTCATTAAGCTACGTGCTCTTTTATAATGACGACTAACATTTAAGACCAAACCAATTGCTGCGCTTAATACTACCATACTCGAACCACCATACGAAATAAATGGTAAAGTAACCCCAGTAATTGGTAATAAGCCTGAAACACCACCAATATTAAAAAAAGTTTCAACAGCAATAAATGTTGCTACCCCGTAGCATAATAAAGCTTGGTAAAGTGAATCCACCTTTACTCCGATCTGAATTGTACGACATACAATAATCATGATTAACACTAGGATAAAAGCAACCATTAACCAGCCTAATTCTTCGCTAATAATCGCAAGAATAAAGTCCGTATTGGGTTCAGGCAGGTATCCCATCTTTTGAATACTATTACCCAGGCCCACTCCTGTTAATCCTCCATTAGATATGGCATAGTAAGAGTTTACTAACTGATTACCAACACCATTATTATTAGCGAACGGGTTAATATAAGCAACAAAACGGTTCACTTGATAACCATGAAAATGAGCAACGACAAACTTGGCAATCAACGGCAAACCTACAATTAACAAACCCAGTGACGTTAATAAAATCCATACACCTTTTCGCCAATTGATTTCACTACCGAGAAACATAACAACCACAATTGAACCATTAATGGCAAATCCACCAAAGTCTGGTTGAATAAAAATTAAGAAAAGCAAAACAGCCGCTACAGAAATTGGATATCCTGCTTTAGTAAGACTGTACGTTTCTTGGCGTTCATTATAATGAGCAAATTGATTTGCCAAATATACTACTAAAAAGAATTTAGCAATTTCAGCAGGTTGAATACTGAAAAAACCCACATTAATCCAACCTTGTGCCCCATTAACCGCAGCTCCGAATATTTTGACATATAATAACATCACTAGCAAAACCACAAAAAATCCCTTTAGAACTTTTGAATTTCTTAGTATGGATAGCCGCATCAACGCTACAAACAGGGCAATTGCAACACCAATTACTGCAAAGATACTTTGTTTGATCAAATAACCAGTAGGTGAACCACCATTTTGCATCTGAATACCAGCACTTGCAGAATAAACCATAATCACACCAATTATACATAGGGTAATATATGGCAATGCGATCCATGGATCTAACTGTTTTAATTTCCTTAATGCCACTTGCATTTCTTCCTCACTCAAATTAAAATCACGCAAATAATTATACACCATTCTCTGGTTAGTTTTTTAAGAACCACCATTATTAATAATATATTCTTTAAATTCAATGGTAACCTTGTCATCAATAACGGCAATTAATTCATTCTCTTCAAATTTTACTAATTGATCACAGCACAAAAAAAGTCTTAAACATTCGCTAATGAACATTTAAGACTTAATTTATTGAAAAAGACTTATCAAATCAGATTCGTCAGTTTCATAGTAGACATTACTTACGTGAAGCAGCCTTACGACGTTTAGCAGCTTTTTCACGAGCATTGGTGTCCAGAATTTGCTTACGTAAACGAATATTTTCAGGTGTAACTTCACAATATTCATCTTCGTTTAAGAATTCAAGAGATTCTTCAAGTGTGAAGTGAGTTGGCGTCTTGATACGTGCCATTTCATCAGAACCAGCAGCACGAACGTTGGTAAGGTTCTTACCCTTAGTAATGTTGACAGTGATGTCGTTTTCACGACTATTTTCACCAACAATCATCCCTTCGTACACTTCTGTACCTGGGTCAATTAACAAAGTACCACGACTTTCAATCCCCATCATAGCGTAAGTTGTTGCTTTACCAGCATTCATTGAAACAAGAGTACCCTTTTGACGACCAGGGTTCCAGTTTTTAATTACTGGAGCATATTTTTCAAAGGTATGACTCATAATCCCATAACCACGTGTAATGGACATAAATTCAGTTGAGTAACCAATTAAACCACGAGAAGGTACTAAGTAAGTTAACCGAGTTTGGCCATTATTGTCAGGTTCCATGTTAGTCATTTCACCCTTACGCTTGTTTAAACTATCAATGATGGCACCACTATATTCATCTGGAGTATCAACTAATACTTCTTCAAATGGTTCACACATTTGTCCATCTACTTCACGATAGATAACTTCTGGACGGGAAACAGCTAATTCATAACCTTCACGACGTAAAGTTTCAATTAAGATTGATAAGTGCAGTTCACCACGACCAGAAACAGTCCAGGCACCTGGATCATCAGTATTTTCAACCTTTAATGAAACATCGGTTTGCATTTCACGCTTTAAACGATCTTCCAATTGACGGGCAGTCACAAACTTACCTTCACGACCTGCAAATGGAGAATCATTAGTCCGGAATGTCATCCGCAATGTTGGTGGATCAATTCGAAGTGGTGTAAGAGCTTCTGGATGATTAGCATCGGCTACAGTTTCACCAACGTTAATATCTTCCATACCAGAAACGGCGATCAAGTCTCCAGCTTCCGCTTCTTGAATTTCTTCACGTTTCAAACCAAAGAAACCAAACAGCTTAGTAACCCGGAAGTTCTTCTTAGAACCATCAAGTTTCATTAATGTAACATTGTCACCGATCTTGATCTTGCCCCGAAAAACACGACCAATCCCAATTCGACCTACGAAGTCGTTGTAGTCTAAAATAGCAACTTGGAACTGGAGAGGTTCATCAGAATTATCAACTGGAGCAGGGATTGTCTTAACAATTGTATCGAACAATGGCTTCATCGTATGTTCTTGAGTAGAAACATCAGAATCATAACTAGAAGTACCATTCATTGCTGAAGTGTAAATTACAGGGAAATCAAGTTGGTCTTCATCGGCACCCAATTCAATAAATAAATCAAGTACTTCATCAACTACTTCTTCTGGACGAGCACCCTTACGGTCGACCTTGTTAATAACAACAATTGGTGTTAAATGTTGTTCCAAAGCCTTCTTAAGAACAAACCGAGTTTGTGGCATAGTTCCTTCAAAAGCATCAACTACTAAAAGAACACCATCAACCATCTTCATAACACGTTCAACTTCACCACCAAAGTCAGCGTGTCCTGGCGTATCCAAAATGTTAAATTGATATTTGCCGTACTTAACCGCAGTGTTCTTTGAGAGAATGGTTATTCCCCGTTCACGTTCAATGGCGTTAGTGTCCATTGCCCGATCCTGAATTTCAAAGTGTTCTGGTAAGGTATCGGATTGCTTGAGCATTTCGTTCAGCAAAGTGGTCTTACCGTGGTCAACGTGTGCAATGATCGCAATGTTACGAATATCATCACGTGATTTCATGCTTAAACTTCCTTTCATGGTTAATTAGTTTAGTCTTTCTCATAAAAAAACTGTGACCGCAGTCACAGTATTAACGGCTAATCAACAAGTTCCAAAACATCACTTGCAACTTGCTTTGTCGCTACCAATACAAGATTAGATGATAGCACATTAACTTGTTGCTCGTCAATTCCTTTAACAACTAAGCCTAGTTCTAATGCTAAAACCATGCCGGCGGCTAAATCCCATGGTTTGAGATATGATAAATATCCACCAATTCTACCAGTAATAACATAAATCATTTCGATACCGGCACTTCCATACATTCTTAAACCACGAGCTTGTTTACCAACTTCTCTTACATTGTGTCCCCCATCAAGAGTTAAACCAGCGTTGAGAACCATTAGGCTATCGTGGAGACTATTATTCGCAGGAGTATTTAATTGATGATTATTTACAAAGACTCCATCTCCATTACCACCATGGTATAGCTTATCATTCATTACATCCATAATGTATCCATATGTTGGTTCACCATCTACATATAACGCAATCATGATTGCAAAATTGCAATGTTGCATAACGAAATTCATTGTTCCATCAATTGGATCGACAATAAAAACATGCCCTTTTAAATCATTAACTTGGTCACCATACCCTTCTTCGCTAATGATTTTGGCATCCGGGTCAATTTCTCGTAGGCGCTGATTTAAATATCTTTCGTTCTCTTTATCAACAGTAGTAACCAAATCCTTATAGCTAGTTTTTAAATTGACATCATATGATTGTTTCATCCGATCTAAGGTACGCTTTTGCACATCCCACATTAACTGCTGAACCTTTTGATCAATTTCCTGTAGCATTGTCCTACCTCCGTGATAATCTGATTAGTTTTTTGTCTGTGGTACGTGCTTCCTTGACGACACTATATAATTGGTAACCACTTTTTTTATAAAAATCTCGGCCAAGTTGTTTTTCTTCCGACTTTGCCGGGATGACTTTCTTAAATTTTCGATAGCAATCCAAAATCTGTTCTCGCTGAGCGCCCTCTTCATAGGCACGTTCAACTACATTAAACATTTTGATAACTGTTTCTAAATCTTTAATACTCCAATTAGGTTCAATCGGATAAGAATAATTTCTATTAGACATCTTGAGCACCTCTATTTTGTATTATTTTACCATTCTTCTTTTGAAAATGACGTTCCTTATTAATACAACTGTTAAAAAATTTGTGATAGACTATTTATTAAAGAGTTTTGGAGGTTTATAACATTGTTTTTAATGAAAGATATTGTCCGTGATGGCGACCCTGTTTTACGAAAACGAGCAGCCAAAGTTGAGTTCCCTTTGACTTCCGAAGAAAAAGAATTTGCTCATAAATTAATGGAATATTTAGAAGTTAGTCAAGATCCTGAGCTATGTAAAAAGTATGGACTCAGAGCTGGAGTAGGATTAGCAGCGCCTCAAGTGGGTGTCTCCAAGCAAATGGCTTCTGTTTTAGTTCCTGCCGATGAAGAGGGTGGCAAACCTCAATTCAAAGATGTGATTATCAATCCCGTAATCGTAAGTGAATCAGTTCAATATGGCGCTTTAACAGAAGGTGAAGGTTGCCTTTCTGTTGATAAAGACGTCCCAGGATATGTTCCTCGTCATGACAGAATTACTTTAAAATATCAAGATGTTAATGGTGAAACACATAAGGTTCGATTAAAGCACTATCCGGCAATTGTATGTCAGCATGAAATTGATCACTTACATGGTGTTCTTTTCTATGATCACATTAACAAAGAACATCCATTTGAAGCACCTGAAGATACTGTTTTATTTGGATAATTTAAAAAGGTGACATGAAAATGCCACCTTTTTTATTCACCTAATTTATGTAAATCTTGAACGTATTCGTAGGATGCTTCATTCATTAGATAGGTAACATCCATATGAAACTTTTTCTTACCCTGCCACCAATCAGTAATTTTAAATGCCTGGGGAGCCTTTTGAAAGAAGTCTACATTCCTCTCAATAGCTAATTGATTCAGTTGTCTTTCTAGTTCGTCACGGGTTACTGGTACACTGTCAACAGTTCCAATATTATATTCAAAAGAAAGCACACCCTTTCCCCAAATGTCTGAAACTAATGTTGATTGCTGATCACAGTCATGAATATTCAATTTATCATTTAAGACATCAAAGACAATTTGATCTGTTATTGATTGAGCTCTTCTTTGAACAATCAACGTTGCCCGTTTGATTAAAATCCGGTGTGTCAGTTCATAAATGATAACTACGATTACAATGGATATAATAATTAACCACATTAAAGACATTTATTTTCTCCTTCTCATAGTAACTTTTATAAATAAGGATACCACACTCAGGCGACAGCATTTTTAATTTGTGATAGAATATATTAGTATTTGAAACGTTATTAATAACACTTAAAGGAGATTCTTGTATTACTATGACTTTTAAAGTTTATTTCCAACCAAGTAAAAACAATACACCACGTCGTGAAAACACGAAGTCTTTATACTTAGAAGCTGATTCAGAAGCTGAAGCTCGTCAACTAGTTGAGAATAATACTGAATATAATATCGAATATATTGAACTGCTAGATGAAAAATCTCTAGAATATGAAAAGCAAAACGCCGATTTTAAAATCACTAAGTTCTAGAAATGTTACTTTCCAGGTCAGGACGTTTTACCCGTCCTGACTTTTTTCATGAACAAATATGCCAGGAGGCAATTCTCTAATGCATTATTCATTCATTATCAATTCAACGGCCGGTAACAATCGCAGCCAGAAAAAATGGGAAGAGCTAAAGCATTATTTAGATAGTCATAATATTGATTATCATGATGTATTTACTAGATACCCTGGTCATGCCACTGAACTTGCTCGTGACATTGCAAATACTTCAACAGATAATGAGGAAGTCATTGTTGCGGTTGGTGGTGATGGTACCATCGATGAAGTGGTTAATGGTGTAATGAGTATCGATCATCATAATGCCAAAACTAACTCTACTCCTATTGCAGTCATACCAACCGGCTTAACAAATGGTTTTGCGGTTGCATATGGCATTCGTAAAAATCCAATCCAAGCATTTCAACAAATTGAATCGGCAAATAAAACAACAATGATCTCAGTTGGTCAATATCATGAATCAATTAAGGATGAAAGTGGCTTTTTTGTTAATTCTTTAGGGATTGGATTTGATGCAGCATTGATTAGTAAAAGAAATAGTAAAAAACGTTCTTCCTCAAAAATGGGCCTGTTAACATTTTTAATTAGTGCGGGCGGTGTTTTGTACAACCAGCAACCTTTCTCACTAATGCTACAGGAAAAACATCATCATCAACTATTTCCAAATACATATATTGCTACTTGTCTAAATCACCATGTCCGTGGGAATAAGCAAGCAATGCATGATAATCTATTTTCTTCTAATATTCAGTTGTTAGTGGTAGAACATCATAACTGGTTGATTACCCTTTGGACTTTGTGGTTGTTAGCAACAGGGCGGATAGCAAAATCAAGATGGGCTAATTATTATGAGGCAGATAAATTTCAGTACACTACTACTTCTCTTGAGTTTGTTCAAAAGGATGGTATTGAATTGGGAAATCGCTTCGTAGATGTTTCAATTAGCTCAGCTCAATGCCAAATATGGCAAAATAGCAGTTTTAATCATTAAGTAATTTGTAGTTTTCTTAATAACTTAATAAAATGTTAATATCTGGTTCGGTTATAGTCGTTGTGTCCTATTTTTCAAAGCATTACTGGTCTAACCTATTGATTTATCTAGGATTACTCTTGTTTAAAAAATTCCTCAGTGAGGAATTTTTTTATTAATTCGATAATTAACCAAAACCTCTTTATAAGCTTTTATTAAACAATTAACAAACATCACGTTTATTAATTCAAAATTGATAAAATATAATTAAAAGAATTAGTAGCGAGGTGTAAATGTTGGTTTATCTTTATTTTCATACGAATGATCCTTCCAAGAGAAAAGCCGTTCGTTGGTTCAACGATCATGATATTCCGTTAATTCAAAGAAATATCGAAAAACAACCGCTATCTCCTGATGAAGTACTCCACTTACTCAGCATCTCGCTTAACGGTACTGAAGATTTAATTTCGCTACGCTCTCGAGATACAAAAGCTTTAAAAATGAATCGCCCAAGTGTAACTATTAATGAATTTACTTCCGCAGTTCAGAAAAGTCCGCGGATCCTTAAAAATCCGATTATCTTTGATTCTGTAAAATTAGTGACGGGTTTTGACCAAGAAAAAATGGGAATATTTATTCCAAAAAGTGAACGTCGGCTGGAACTAACACAGTTGCTTGCTAAATTTACCCACCCCGAGGGTCATATTAAATTAGCATAAGTTCCTGTATGTTTAGTCAATTATTAAAGGCATTAGTAATGCAATATTGCACTACTAATGCCTTTAATTGTTTATTCAATAGCTTTAATTAATTTGCGGAAAAATATCACAGAATATTAATGGAATAAAGTTTGTAGTGATTGATGGTTGTGCACTCGTGCAATTGCCTCTTTAATTAGGCCTGATACAGTCAACTCAATAATTTTAGGTGATTGCTTTTCTTCCGGAATTACAATAGAATCACTAACAATTAACCTAGTGATCGGTGATTTTTCAAGGCGTTCAACTGCACCGTTGGAAAGTACTGGGTGAGTTGCAACTGCATAGACATCCTTGGCACCCTCTTTTTTCAAAAGTTCTGCCGAATTAGCAATTCGGGTCCCAGTATCAACAATGTCATCTACAATAATTGCGGTTTTGTCTTTAACATTTCCTATTAATGCTTCCGGAACAGATTCATTTCTATGTTCTCGATTTGAATTATCCCTCTTGTCAACAATCGCTATTGGCACACCACCCATGTGTTCTGCAAACCTTCTGACTAAGGAAACTCCTGCGTGATCTGGAGCAACAATCACCACATTATCATCAAGATGGTGTTCTTTTAGATAATTGACAAATGTCATTGCAGCTCTAAGGTGATCAACCGGAATATCAAAGAACCCTTGTACTTGTGGTGCATGAAGATCAATTGTAATTAATCGATTAATTCGATCGTCTTGCAATAAATTAGCTACTAATTTGGCAGTAATGGGTTCGCGTGAACGTGCCTTTCGATCTTGTCGAGCATAACCATAGTATGGCATTACGACGTTAATTGTTTTTGCACTTGCTCGTCTTAATGCATCAATCATAATCAGTAATTCCATTAAATTAGTATTTACAGGATCAGATACTGACTGAATGACATAGACTTCTTGCCCACGCACACTTTCGTCAACAACAACAGAAATTTCTCCATCCGCAAAATGACTCACACTACATTTACTAAGTGGGATGCCAATTTTATCAGCAATTTTTTGAGCTAATGGTCGATTTGAATTTAATGCAAATAATTTAACATCTTTAGCATTTTGTATCTCTGTCATTGTTTATTTTCCTTCCATAAAGCCAGGAGCAAGTTTGAATAATACACCCATATTATTACAATAATTGATTAACATTGCAACTACAGACCACCTAAAAATCTTCAGGTCTAATGCCATCCATTCCAATCATTGGATCTATTAGATTGCTTTCAATAATTTCGGGAGTAAGTTCTTTAATATGTTCAACATCTGGTTGCTTATGGGTAGTTTGTTTTCTAGCAGAATTAGTTGGTAATTTAACTTTTTCACCGTTCTTCTCAGTTTCAAAGACCTTCTCGATCCGATCCTTTAAAGTAGTTTGTCGATATTCCGTCGGGGACTCTGCACAACGTACAAATGCACTAGGGTTTCCAACCATTAGCAATGCACGAGAGGAACGAGTTACCGCAGTATAGAGCAAATTCCTATGCATAATAGTAGGTGATTGGGGATTAGTGGGAAAGTATTCATCAACCATGGAAACAATAACCACGGGTGCCTGGCTCCCCTGTGCCTTATGAATAGTCATACAATATGCCAATTGTAATGCATTAATTTCATTTAGGCGTAGATATTCGACCTCTTGTCCATCAAAATCAACCACTACTTTCTGTTTAGCAGTGCTTTTATTAGAACCATTAATAACGTTTTGCCCTTCAATCGATTTTATTATGCCCAGATCACCATTAAAAACATTATTATCAGGGTCATTTACAGTCTGCATTACCTTATCGCCAACACGTAAAACACGATTTTTTAACTCAATAGCAGATTTTTCCTCGTTATCAGGATTTAAAACCGCTTGTAAAACCTTATTAATGTTGTCTGTTCCAGCGATTCCCCCATGAATGGGAGCTAATATTTGAATATCCATAATGGGAACATCATACTTATTATGATACAGCTGAACTGCTTGACTAATTAATTCCGGGATATTCCGATATGAAGATCGGATAAACTGCCGATGTGCATATTGATTAGGCTTGCTTGGTGCAAATAATGAAGTGCTAACATCACCTTCATTAATATGGTGGGCTAACGGAATAATTGAAGAATTTTCTGATTGCCGATAAATATGATGCAGTCTCCGTTGTGGAATAGTTGAGGTTGATAATAAATCATAAAATACTTGCCCAGGACCTACTGACGGTAATTGATCACAGTCACCAACAAGCACAACATGAGTACCATTCCCGACAGCACTAATTAACGCTGTAAATACTGCTGTACTTGTCATGGACATCTCATCAACTATGAGCAGGTCCGTTTCTAAAGGTTCAAAGTCCATTTCCATTAATTGCCCATCATTAATATCTGCTGTTAGGCCTAACAAACGGTGGATAGTACTTGCTTCTATACCTGTCGCGGAATTAACTTGTTTAGCTGCACGACCAGTAGGCGCAACAAGCATTACATCGTCACGACTTTTTTCAGGATTCAATTTTAAAAACGTTTCGACAATTCCATTCACGATGGTTGTTTTACCTGTACCAGGCCCCCCTGTTAGTAACATTACTGGGGTTTTTAACGCCTCACTAATGGCATCCTTTTGGACTTGATCATAATCATAACCATTTTCTTGTTCAACATCACGAATTGCATTCTTAATGTCATCAGTGGAAGGAGCATCTTCATTTTGATTTTGTTTTAATAATTCAAAAAGTTTTTGAGAAATTTTCCATTCGGCATCATAAAATGAGCTTTCATAGATATGATCTGAATTCTCAATTTCTATTGTTCCATCCTTATTCATTTTAAGTAATTGTTCATTAATTGCTGATGGATCAATTTGATAATCTAATAAGCGACTGGCAAAAGCTAATAGCATGTCTCTCTGAACAAAAGTGCCGCCCTGACTAACTATCAAAATTTTTAACGCATAGAGGATTGCCCCACTAATTCTGCGCGAATCATTAATAGCAACTGAATAAAATCGCTGTGCAATCTGGTCCACTGCCTTAAAACTAATACCAGAATCAAATAAATCCATCGAAATCCGATATGGATTTTTAGCAATTGTCGTTAATGTTTTGATTCCATACTTGTCAAAAATCAAGTTCACCTGACGTTCAGAAAAACCAAACTTTTTCAATTGCTTGATGATCTTACCTGTGGAATTTCCCAAATCTAGTTTTGAAAAAAAGTTAAACAGTTGTTTACGATCTGCTGAATCAATTTCAATAATGTCATCTAAACAATGAGGATCATCCACAACCATGTTCATCGCTTGAGAACCTAAAGCTTCAAACAATATTTTGGCACTTTTTCTTGGATGATTCAGTTTAACGTGGTGATATTTTAAGTACGATGTTAATTGCCCACTTGATTGTGGCATTACAACATGGCAACCGGTACTAGCAAACTGCAAGCCATATCTTTGATCATCTACAACTCGGCCCTCAAATTCATACCGATCGCCTTCTACGATATCTCCTAATTGCCCCTTAACAGTTATAGACTCCTGATCCCAGTTAAAATCTGCATCTTCGACTTCAACTGAGATGATCCTAAACAGACTTCTTTCAAAAATAACTACTTTGACAGTCCCTATAAAGGACGTTGGCCCAGTGGTGGTTACATCTTCACGATGCTGTATTTGTTGATTATATTTTTCCATGGCTCATCTGCCCCTCATTTTGTTGAAAACATAAAAAAGTCACCAACAAAGGTGTTAATTCACCTCCACCAATGACTTTTAAATTATTTAGATGATTTATTATTTAACTTTTGCAAAGCATGCTCGATATCAGAAATCTTCTTTTCACTCTTTTGGTAATAATCCAAGTCTAATTGTCGCGCTTGTGACAAATATTTTTTATATGGTTCATCAAGTGCCATTGCTACCAAACCACGATTGAACTGAGTATCAGCTCTTCCAGGATGATGCAATAAAATCTGATCGTAATATTGTTTTGCCTTTTCAAATTCACCAAGTGCCAACATGGAGTCACCCAATACTTGGTTAATTTCAGGATCATCAGCTGATAAATCGTAAGCTGTTAAGCCGTAAGCTACCGTCTGCTTGTATTGCTTCTTTTTCATATAGCTTTGCGCTAACATTAAGTACGCATCCGCTTTTAGCTTATCATCATCTATTTTATTGTATAACTTTATTGCTTCATCAATTTTACCAACAGTATAGTAAAGATTACCTAATCCGTACTGCAGAAAATTAGTTGCACGTTGGTCACCACGTTGTTCAAAAATTCCTAATGCTTTCTGGAATAATTCTTCTGCTTGAACATAGTCATTTAACCGCGTTAATAATGATCCTAAATCATAATAATTATTGAACTTTGTTGGCTCTTCATCAATTGCCTTTACTAGACGATGAACAAGTTGTTCACTCTGATTCTTTTGTGCTTCTTGCTTTTCATTGGCCATTTTAAATCACCTCATTTTAAATCGTGTCGGTTGGGTCAATCGTTGTTTTATGTAAGTACGATGTATCGTTCCATTTTTCTAAATTAAACTTTTGACCATCGGTTGTTTGTAAGATTGTCGTAGAAGTATTACTAAGGCCCCCACGATCCTTTAAATGTGCCATCGGCATTCCTAGTAAACCATTAATGGCCGCGTTTAACGCTGCACCATGCGAAACAATCACAATATTTTGGTTGGGATAATTTTTAACATAATCCTTAACTGCAGCACTCATCCGTTTGATGACTGATTCAAAGCTTTCACTGTTAACAATTGACGGATCATATTTATCAGGATGATGGCGGAAATTATCTAATACGTCTGGCCATTTCTCAGCAACTGCTGTGAATTTCATGCCCTCCATTTTCCCAAGATTAAATTCAATTAATCGCTCATCAATTGTTAAAGGAATTGGTCGCCCAAGTGCTTCAATCAATTTTTCAGCTGTTGTTTTAGCACGGGGAAGCGGACTTGCATATACATGGGCAATCTTTATTGACGATAAGGATTGCGCTAATAGTTTTATTTCCTGATAGCTTTGTGGCAACAATGGAGAGTCTCCATGTGCTCCTTGATATTTAGAATCAAGATTCCATTCTGTTTTTCCATGTCTAATAAAAAATATTCTTGTCATTTTCCCACCATGCTACTATAAAATTTAGACTTAGCTTTATCATACCAAAAAACAAGTTCAATGGCGACTTTTTACCTTAATATTTACTAAAGATATATTTAAAATATGATCGCATTATTCACAAATAGAACCAATAATTTTACAAAGTAAAATGCACCATGACTTAAATTAAATTGCAAATCATAAATATGGACAGCGCAGTATAACAATAGGGCCCAATGCTCGACAAACCGAGCACTAGACCCTACTGTGGTTTTTAAAAGCGTGAAATCAAAGTCGCAAAGGGCTTCTATCACACTTTCTCCTCTATTTAAAATTTATTGCAAACACTCTTAAATGTATTGTAATTGGTGCTCATGACTAAATGCCCGGTCAATAATTGCACTTCCCAAGCATTCTTGTCCATCATAGAATACTACTGCTTGTCCAGGAGTGATTGCTCTTGCCGGTTCGTCAAAGGTTACCGTTACCTTCTGTCCATCTTCACTAATATCTACAGTAACTCCCTCATCAACCTGACGATAGCGGAACTTCGCAGTACAGTGGAAATGGTGACCATAGCGGCTAACAACATCATCTACCCAGTGAATATCACTAGCTTCCAGATGAGTAGCATAGAGATGGGAATTGTGGTAACCCTGTCCCACAATAAGAACATTGCGCTTGATATCTTTGCCAATAACAAACCATGGCTCATTACTTTCCTTATTTCCACCTAGTCCAAGCCCACGTCGTTGACCAATTGTGTAATACATCAAGCCAGCATGTTTACCAACGACCTTACCATCAATTGTTTCCATATTACCTGGTTGCGCTGGTAAATACTGACTCAAGAATTCACGAAAATGACCATCTTCACCAATAAAACAGATTCCCACAGAATCTTTCTTATCAGCCACTGCCAGGCCAGCTTCCTTCGCAATTTTTCGAATTTCAGGCTTTGTATACTTAGCTAATGGGAACATAACATGATCAAGCTGCGCGTGATCTAACTGACTAAGAAAATAAGTTTGGTCTTTATGTTGATCAGCAGCACGCATCAAATGAATATTGCCTTCAGCGTCACGATTTAAATCAGCATAATGACCAGTTGCTACATAGTCAGCACCCAATTGATTAGCATATTCAATAAATGCTTTAAATTTGATTTCTTTATTACAAATTACATCTGGGTTAGGAGTTCTCCCCTTTTTATACTCTGCAATAAAGTATTTAAATACCCGATCCCAATACTCTTTTTCAAAATTAACAGAGTAGTATGGAATCCCAATTTGTGTTGCTACTTTAGCAACATCTTTATAATCCTCTGTCGCGGTACAAACACCGTTTTCATCAGTATCATCCCAGTTTTTCATAAAAACACCAACAACGTCGTATCCCTGGCGTTTTAATAAAAGTGCAGTAACTGAAGAATCAACTCCACCGCTCATACCAACGACGACACGTGTATGACTATTATCAGTCATGCAAATCACCATCATTTCTAAATAGATTCTGGATCCATCTACGATTGAAGGTCGCATGTCCAGTAACAATCATTATACCAAATCATCGGCATTCGGGAATAGTAATTCACTTACTTTTTATCAAAGATTCCACGTTCAACCATTTCATCCAAAATAAAATGTAATTGGGTTACAAACTCATCCCGGCGACTTTGTTTGAAGATGTTCACTTTGGAAAATCCATTGGAATTAACAGTATCCATCTTAAAACCACTTAAATCACTATTAACCGTAATTTGCAGTCGTGCGAATGGCTTAAATGGGGATTTGCGATCTAATGAACCAAGGTATCGATAGTTGCCACGCTTAGTCTTTTCAAATCCCAAATCTAATAATGTATATTCCTTTATTTGAGGACTAATTGCATACTTATCTGAATCTCCTTGCAATTGGTTTACCTTTTCAAATTCCATAATCAAGCCTTCTCCAATTCATTAAAGAGTTCTAATAGCATTTGTGCAGAACGCCGACCAGCTTGAATAATAAATTCATCAAAACTTACGCCAGCATCTTCATCCGCTGTATCCGACATTGCTCGAACAACAACATAAGGCACATGATGGTCATTTGCAACTTGGCCAACTGCTGCTCCTTCCATCTCAGCAGATAGCGCATCGGGGAAAAACTTCTTAATCTTTTCAATTGCTTCCTTGCTGGCAACAAATTGATCGCCGGATACAATTAGTCCCTTTTCAATATTTAGGCCAGTTTTTTCACCAGCTTTGGCTAAGGCTTCGCCCCATTTCTTGGATGCTTCAAACCTTGCAGGTTGTCCAGGCAATTGACCGTAATCATAATCAAAAGTTCGTGCGTCCACATCATGATATGCTGTTTCAGTAGAAATCACGATATCTCCAACATGTTGATTTTTGCCAATTCCACCAGCTGATCCAGAATTAATAACCACATCAGCGTCGAAATCTGTAATCAAATGCTCAGTTGTGATCCCTGCTTCTACCTTACCAATTCCAGATTCAACAAGTACCACACTTTGGTTGCTGATAGTACCAGAGTAATATTTCTTATCACCAATTTCTTTCTCATTGACGTTCTCAATGTGTTCTAACAATTCCTTCAATTCTTCAGGCATTGCACAAATAATTCCAAATTTCATTTGAATCTCCTAACCTATAAAAAATAAAAATAGATATACCAAAATAATTGCCAATACTAATCCAATAATAATTTTATTTAATTTAGTTTTAAGCTGCTGTGTTTTTTCATTAGCAATCGTTTCTTTGTCTTCTTCTAAAGTCTGTTGCCGTGTTAAACCAGCCTCATCCTCGTTGATATCATCTTGTTTTTCATGATGTCTTCTGGATAATAGTGGTGATTCATCCATATTATTATCACTATTTTGATGATGAGGCCACTGGTCAAACCGAAATGAACCATTACCATCCTTAGAAGATTTTTCCTGTTCCTCACGATATTGACGACGAGTCATTTGATGGTCATCACTCATGCATTTTTCTCCTTTTGAGCCCAATAATAGATTGCCATTACTGTTTTCATATCATCAATTTTTCCTTCTCTAATCATCGTTAAAGCTTCGTCTAATGAAACTGTAATAAGATGTATTTTTTCATCATCATCTTGTGGCAATTGATGCTTTACCTCTGACAAATCAGTAGCATAAAAAAGCGTAATTTGCTCATCAGTAAAACCTGGAGAACTAAATGTTGAGGCTACTTTCAATAATGTTTGAGCTTGCAGACGAGTTTCCTCATTCATTTCCCTTTTTGCGGCATGAAGAACATCACCGTTATCACGACTATCTACTTTACCTGCAGGTATCTCAAAGGTGACCTTTTTCACTGGAGCTCGCCATTGTTGTTCTAAAATCACCTTATGATCATTTGTGATCATTAACAATGCAATTGCCGGGGCATGATGTACTATTTCACGAGTCGCCTCCTTACCACCAGGAGTAACAACCCTCTGCTTTTCTAAAGATAAAATATGGCCACTATATATTCGTTCTGAAGATGTCACACGTTCTTCGAATTCCATCGTTAGCACTCCTATTCTAATACACGAACATGGGCAGCTTGCATTCCCTTTAAACTAGGAATAATTACAAAACCGACTTTAACACCAGGACGCATTAATTGACGTGAACTTTTTTCGATTCCGCGAGAATGAACGAAAATTTCACCATCATGTGGGGAATTAATAAAACCCCAACCTTTATCTTTTTCATAACTTTTTACAGTACCAATGATCATAAAAATCCTCCAAAAAATAAGACATAGCCATAAATGCTATGCCTCATTTTACAACACCATTCTTAGCTTGTCATGAACCCAGAACTAAGCTTGGTGTTTTCTTATTTTTCTAAGCCTTCTGTAACTGTTTCAGGGAAGTTTTCACGAACGATCTTAGCACAACGTGCACACAGTTGTGGATATGCATCATCACTGCCAACATCTTCCTTCGTCATCCGACAACGAGCACATACTTCACCAGCAGCTTGCTCAACTTTAACAGCAGAACCATCATTAAACTGTTCGGCATCGTCTGGTGTTTCGCTAGCATCATGAACTTCTAGATCTGAAACTCCCAGTAATAATGCGACATCATAATTCAATGAATCTAATACTGCCTTCTGACTCGGCTTCAAGTATAAATCAGCTCGTGCTTCTAATGAACGCCCAATAAGCTTTTCATTACGTGCCTCTTCCAGTACCTTTAAGACATGTGAACGGATTTCCATGAACTGGTTCCATTCTACTAACAGTTCATCTTCATTATCATAACTAAGCGGGTCTGGAATTTCTGTCAATTGAACAAACTTCTCAGGTTCATTCATGTATTCCCAAACTTCTTCAGTAGTATGTGGCAGAATAGGTGTCAGCAACTTAACGAGGCCAACCAAGATCTCGTAAAAGACAGTTTGCATTGAACGGCGTTCAAGAGAATTAGCCGGTTGAATGTATAAAACATCCTTGGCAACATTCATATAGAATGCTGATAAGTCATTATTAACAAAGTTAATCAATAATTTATAACCATCTAGGAAGTCATATTGATCAAAGTCCTTGCGCATTTGTGCTAAGAAATGGTTAAACTTCACTAGCATATATTGATCAACACTAGTTAACTTATCATAAGAAACTGTATTTTCATCAGCATCAAAATCACTAGTATTAGCTAACAAGAACCGGAAAGTATTTCGTAACTTTCTGTAGGCTTCCGAAATCTGTTGGAACGTTCCCATTGAAACCCGGACGTCAGCAGATGTATCTGCACTCATTACCCAAAGACGAATAATTTCCGCACCCATTTGCTTAACCACTTTAGCGGGATCAATAACGTTTCCTAATGACTTGGACATCTTCTTTCCCTTTTTGTCCAAAGTGAATCCTTGGGAAAGAACTGACTTGTATGGAGCATGTCCTGAAACCACTACACTAGTAATCATACTTGAATTAAACCAACCACGATACTGGTCAGAACCTTCTAAGTATAAATCAGCAGGGTATGTTAAGTAACTCCGCTCATTTAATACTCCCTGGTGAGAAGAACCGGAATCGAACCAAACATCCATGATGTCCGTTTCTTTTGTAAACTTACCATTCGGAGAATGTGAACTTGTAAAGCCGTCTGGTAACAAGTCTTTTGCATCACGGTCAAACCATACATTTGAACCATATTCACGGAAGAGGTCTGCGACATGGTTGATCGTTTCTTCAGTCATAATTGGCGTTCCATCTTCGGCGTAGAAGATTGGCAATGGTACACCCCAAACACGTTGACGGGAAATTACCCAATCACCACGGTCTTTTAACATGTTCCGTAGACGAACCTTACCCCATTCAGGGAAGTATTGGACCTCATCCACAGCCTTCAAAATTTCATCACGCATTTGATCAATTGAAACAAACCATTGATCAGTTGCACGGAATACAATTGGTTGTTTAGTACGCCAATCAAATGGGTAACTGTGCTTTAATGGTTCTTCAAGTAATAATGCATTTCGGTCTTTCAACAGCTTAAGGGAAATGTCATCAGCTTTTTGATAAAATACTCCATCAAATTCAGGGCCATTTTCTTTTGTTAATACCCCTTGATCGTTCATTGGTGCAAGAATTGGCAAATCATATTTTTTACCGAAATGGTAGTCATCATCACCATAGCCAGGAGCCGTGTGAACCAATCCCGTACCGGTATCATCAGTAACATAGTCAGCCACACCAACTAATAATTCACGGTCTAAGTATGGGTGAAGAGTAGTCATCCGTTCCATATCTTGACCCTTCAATGTCTTGAGGACATCATAACTTTCCCAGCCAAGCTTTTCAGCAATTTCTGATAATCTGCTGGAAGCAACCACAAATTTGCGATCATCATTAGATGGCTTAACAACTGAGTATTCGAAAGTTGGATTAACCGCAACCGCTTCAGATGCTGGGATAGTCCATGGAGTCGTTGTCCAAACAACTAAATAAGTATCGTTATCCAGTAAATTCTTGCCATCCTTTACCTGTTCAGCAAAGAATGCTGTCTTTGCAACAACGTCATGGTATTCAACTTCCGCTTCTGCTAATGCAGATTCTGATGACCAAGACCAATAAACAGGCTTCTTAGCTTGGTATAACAAACCTTTTTTAGCAAATTCACCAAAGACCTTGATTTGAGCAGCTTCAAATTCTTTATCTAACGTTAAATATGGATGATCCCAATCGGCACTAACTCCCAAACGTTTGAAGCCGTCCATTTGCTTATGAACTTGTTCCATAGCATAGTTGCGACAAAGGTCACGGAACTCAGAAGTCGTCATCTTTTTACGATCATAACCTGATTTAGTTAATTGGTGTTCAATTGGCAGACCATGAGTATCCCAACCAGGTACGTATGGTGAACGATAACCAGTCATAGATTTGTATCGAACAATAAAGTCCTTACTAATTTTGTTCATGGCATGACCAATGTGGATATTACCGTTAGCATATGGTGGACCATCATGCAGAACGAACGTTGGCTTACCTTCATTTAACTTTTGCCGTTGCTCATAAACTTTATTTTCTTCCCAAAGCTGTTCACGTTGACCTTCTTTTTCAGGCAAGTGACCACGCATTGGGAATTTAGTTTTACCTAAATTCAGCGTATCTTTTACTCGCATCACAATTCCCCCTTATTAAATTGCTAATTTTAAAATAAAAAAAGCCTCGTCCAAAAGGGACGAAGCTTTTCGTGGTACCACCCTATTTTAAAGTAATATTATCACTTCCTTAGGCATTGCATAACGGGTATGACCCGACAGTTTCTATATCATATTCAAAACTGCACTCAGAGCTGATGGAGTTACCAGTTAGACATCGACTTTCACCAACCGTCGACTCTCTGAGACATCGCTGATAACCTCGTGGTCTCATCATTATTTTAAAATTATTGTTCAGATTTATCACTATCTGGGAAAATTACAACTGTTTTCCCTGCTTCGGAATCTACATCTGATTGTGAAGTAGAATCAGAATCAGTAGTCGATGAATCTGTTGTTGAATCAGAGTTTACACTGGTATCTTGAGCATTGTCAACCTTGTTTCCCAAAATCTTTTGAATTTCTGTGAAATCACTCATATCACTATTTGCTAACAATTCATCCCAATCATTGCTCTTAACAACTTCAAGTTGGGATTCAAGCATAACTTGCAAACGTTGTCTGAAAATTCGCGTTTGCTTTTTCAAGTCATTAGTTTCAGTGATTAATTTACGGGTAGAGTTAGTTGATTCTTCAACAACTGCATTAGCTTTTTCATTAGCTTCAGAAACAATATCAGTAGCCTGCTTTTGAGCCTCTCTTACCATAATTTCTGCTTCTTTTTTAGCGTTGTTTTTAACCTTATCAGCGGCTTCCTGTGCAACCAAAATGGATTTATTCAATGAATCTTTAAGATCGGTAAAGTACTTTAACTTTTCTTCATTTGCTTTAACCATCTCAGTCAATTCACGGTTCTTTTCATTCAAACTCTGAACTGTTTCCGCAACCTGATTTAAAAAATCCTTTACTTCAGATTGATTATACCCACGCATCTTTGTATCAAAAGTTTTGTTGTTAATATCATCAGCTGACACTGTCATAATTCTTCCTCCAAGTTTTATGCTGTAATAATTTGTAAATCTAAACGAATATTATTTTTTCGATTCCGTCCACCTGTTTGCAATAGGCGAAATCGTCCACCATGACGAACAGATACTAAATCTTGAATTGCTAACTGGTAATCAGGACGATTAATTTCTTCCCAATTAACCCTTACTAACCCATGCTCAATGTCTTCTTTCGCACGATTCCTTGAATAGTTAAATATGTTAGCAATAACTGCATCTAAACGCATGGATGGTACTGTGGTATGCATTGGCTCCCAATCGGATTGAGGATGTACAAGATCGTCCTCCTCAATAACCTTAATTTGAACATGAACCTTACCAATCCGGTCAACTTCCTGTGTAATATAATCTTGAATGTTATTGTTAGCTATAAACTGCCACTGTGTTTGATCGTTTATAATATCACCAAAACTATCACGCGTTAGCCCACTACCCATTAGGGTTCCCAGGATTTGACGATGATGAAGCTCCGCAAATTTAATTGGATAATTAACTTCAAAAAAATCAATATTGAAGTCCGCTTTATTTGGAACATAATATTCCGGACAAATCAATAGCCTTTGCATTTCAGCACCCGAATAGCCTCCCCAACTTTTCATTTTTAAGTTCTCATTTCTATTGACCAAAGTAGAAGCGATAAAAAGTTGGCGAGGATTTAAAAAATTCGTTAGTACTGGTCGATATTGATTATTAGCAGTTGCGATTACATCTAAAATCTGATTAATAAAATTACTTTCGTCTGTGCGAAAGTGCTGACGAATATTTGAATCAACCAATTAATGTCACCTTACAAAATCGTTCCAAGCATTTGAACACCACGTTGTACAAGCCATAAAACAAAAACAGCTACAACTGGTGAAAAACTTACTCCGCCTAATGGAGGAATAATACGTTCAAATACTGAAAGATAAGGATAAACTAGTCGGTTCAAGAAGTCTCCTAATGCACTTTGACTTGCTCCAGGAAACCAAGACAATAAACACCAAATTACAATCAGTAAAATATACAAACTAATTAAATTATTGATTGCCCACACTAAAAATCCAATCACAGTCCACTCTCCAATGTTTAATTATTAAATGAATTGTTTTCATTTGCGATGTCATTCATAGCTTTACCAGTAACATCAAAATTCTTTGGCGTACACAAGAAAATTTGTTCACCAATTCGCTGAATTTCCCCATCCATGGCAAATACTGCACCATTTAAGAAATCAACGGTCTTAATTGCAACCTTAGGATCCATTTGACTAAAGTTAATGATGGTTGCTTCACCGTTCAAAAGTTGATTAGTTATTTCACGAGCATCTCCATAAATGCGGGGTTCGAATAACGAGATTTTACCGTTTTCTCTAAGCGAATGCGCACTATTAATAGAGACTATTTTACGATCATTTTTTGATTGACGGTTATCCACTGCTTGATTATCGTCATAGTAATCAGTTGCAGTACTTTCGTCGTTCATTCCAAAGAAATTATTTAAAAATTTTCCAGCCATTTCCAGCACATCCTTTCCGTTTGAGATAAATAAAAGGAGGAACTGCGCGTTCCCCATCTTAAAAGTTTACTTCCGTCGATTCTTAAAGAAAGCAGGTGTTGAGAGGTCTTCTCCTCCATCATCAACATTTGACAAATCGTCATCTTGAACGCTAAAATCAGGCTTCTTTACATCATCAAAGTTATTGTCACGATTTGTCGATACGTTAATACCATCGCCAGGATCATTCCAACCATTAAATGGATCTTGTTGGCTAGCATCATCATTATTATTTTGTTGACTATTATCTGTAGCAACATTCTGATTAATGTTTAAAGGAGCTGTACGATCATCAGATGCCTGTGAAGCAACTTGAGTGCGTTGTTCACTAGTCTTTTGTTGCTTACTCTTATCAATTCCAGTAGCAATTACTGTAACCCGTACTTCATCGTTTAAATTATCGTCAACAGACATCCCAAATGTAATATCAACGTTTGTATTAGCAGCTTCCCGAATAACACTAGAAGCTTCTTGTGCTTCAAACATTGACAGATCTTTACCACCAGTAACGTTAACTAAAACATGCTCTGCACCATCAATTGATACTTCTAAGAGTGGTGAAGAGATGGCTTTCTTAGTGGCTTCAGCGGCCCGATTTTCACCAGTAGATGAACCAATTCCCATTAAGGCGGATCCCTGATTAGTCATAGTGTGACGAATATCCGCAAAGTCCAGGTTAATGTATCCAGGATTAGTAATTAAATCAGAAATTCCTTCTACACCTTGACGTAATACGTCATCAGCTTCTTTGAAGGCTTCCATCATAGGAGTCTTTTTATCAATCATTTCCAATAATTGATTATTAGCAACAATAATTAGTGTATCAACATTCTTTTTCAAGTTTGCTAATCCTTGAGAAGCTAGCTTTGCACGGCGTGTCCCTTCAAAGCTAAATGGCCGGGTAACAACACCTACCGTTAAGGCGCCTGAGTCCTTTGCAATCTTAGCAATTACCGGTGCAGCACCTGTACCAGTTCCACCACCCATTCCGGCAGTGACAAAGACCATATCTGCACCTTCCAAGATCTTAGTAATTTCGGATTCACTTTCTTGGGCAGCCTTTGCACCAACTTCAGGATTCGAACCCGCACCAAGACCACGTGTTAATTTAGGTCCTAATTGAATTTTAGTTTTAGCTGCAGAACCATCCAGAGCTTGTAGGTCGGTATTAGCGACAATAAAGTCAACCCCATTGACCTTTTCATTGATCATTTGGTTAACAGCATTACCGCCACCACCACCAACACCAATTACTTTGATGCGTGCGCCTTCCATCTCCATTTGGTCATTCGTGTTCGTAGCATTATCCATACAAATACCCTCCGTAATTACTTAATCAAAAAAGTTGCTAAAGAAGTTTCTAATTCCACTCTTCTTATCAGAGTTATTCTTTTCATTGTCATGTTCTCGAACTGGTGTGGAATTCTTACGACTATTATGTCGAACAATTCTGGGTCGTTGTTGCTTTTCCGGTGCAACAGCTATCTCTTTGTTTGCATCATTTTGATGGGAACTAGCGATTAAATCACCATCGTGAACCGTTTGTTTAATCAACCGATCAACATCATTTAAACTATTTTCATATAAGCATAGTGACAATGCTGTGGCATAACTTGGTTGACGAATCCCCATTTCATTTGGTACAAACACTCGAACTGTTCCATCGAAATATTGAGAAGCAATGTCCTTAATTCCTGGCAATGCTGCCACACCACCATACAAAACCAGCCCACCTGGCAACTGCGGTGCATTAATTGAGTCAAGCTTATCTTTTGCTCTTCTAAAGATCTGACGAATACGTGCCTCAATGACTTCTGACAAGTACTTTTCGGTGTAATTTACTGGTTGAGCTTTACCAACTACATCAACAGCCAATTGCACATCTTCAGCAGCCTGTTCACTATCCGCATAACCGTGATCCCTCTTAAGTTGTTCAGCGTTCTTTTGAGAAGTGTTTAACACAGCTGAAATATCCTTCGTAATGTAATTTCCACCTTCGGGATCCACAAACGCAAATTTTAGTTGATGATCATGAATAATGCTGGTAGTAGTTTGACCTGCTCCCAAATCCATAATCACAGTACCAAAGTCTTGTTCCCCATCACTCAAAATGTTAGAACCAGTTGCAATTGGTGCTACCACCATGTCTTCAATTTTCAGACCAGCCTGTTCAACTGATTTTTTTGTATTGTAAACAATGGTCTTAGGGCCACTGTACAAAGTTGCCCACATTTCCAAGCGAATTCCTGACATTCCTCGAGGATCTTTAATTCCTCTAAATTGATCGACTGCAAAGTCTCTAGGAACTAAGTCAATAACTTCTCTTTCAGGAGGAAGACCTTGTGAAAGTGTTGAATGTGCAACATCGATGACATCTTGATTAACAATTTCCCGTGGCTGTCCTTGATTTGATAAATTAATCATTCCATGGACTTGATTCATTTGAAGATAGTTGGCTGGTAATCCAATGATCACTCGGCTGATCTTTACTCCAGATTTTTCCGTTGCTTGCGCAACTGCTTGTTTAATGGCCATGGCAGTCTTATCAATGTCGACAATAACTCCTTGATTGAGGCCACCTGAAGGTTGAGTACCGACACCGATCAATTTCAGCTTGCCCTTTACATTCTCACATACAAGTACCTTGATCGAAGTGGTTCCAATATCCAAACCAACATATATTTGTGAGTTATTCATTTATAAGGAACCCTCCTAAAATTTTTTTGTTAATAAACTGACTTACCTTTAAATTTTACCACACATTAATTAAATGCACTTGTGAATTATACAAATAGTCACATTAAAATCATTATTTGTCATTATTATCGTAATTATACGAATAAGCACCAAATTGTAAATCAACTACTCCATTACCATTCATTTTAGAAATGATAGATGGATAATATTTCATTTTATTACCCATTGTATCTGCTCGCACCAGAACAGTATTACCATCATTCATTATGAGCTTTAATCGATCAGGATTAAGCTTAGTTGGTGAGAATTGTACTTCAGAAATACCTTGACGAATATACTTTGGCAGAGTGCCAATTTCACGAGCAGCAATTTTTAAATGGGTATAATTATTGGCAAAATTTGAATAATGCAAGAAATTATCAACATTACCAGTTATCGGTCGATACTTTCCATTTGACAATAATAGTTCTTGCTTACCATGATGATTGATTATACCAATTACGGGATACTCAGTTATATGCACCCGAACAGAACGTGGACCCGTTAATTTGACTTGAAGACTTCTAATTTGCGGATTTTTCTTCTGACTTTGTTTTAGCACCAGATTTTGATGACGAACTATCCGCCAAACATACCTGCCAGGTTTAACATCAGTGGCGCTTTGCACTTCTTGTTTTGTTAGCTCACTGTTACCAGTCACTTGAACATGACTAATTTTACTTAATGGTGAAATAACGTATACGGCAAAAATTAACAGTAATATAAAGGGGATTAATATACTGGCAACTCGTTTTCCATTACCTATTCTTTGACGATGACCAACTTGAGGAACTTTTTTATTTAATGATGTCTCGCGATCACGTATTTGTTTCAAAGCACTCAGACTGCGTCCTTCAATTTTTGTTAGACGCTTCAGATATCGTCGATGATCATCATTATTGTCGTAATGGTTTGCCAATTCTCGCCCCTCCTTTATTGGTGATCTTGTTCAGCCTTTTTTAAAACGTTTATTAATAAATCAGCTGCATTAGGTCGGCCAATCTTCTTTGATGCTCTTGCCATTTTTTCCCTAACTTCTGGATTATTCATAATCTTATCAACTTGAACCAAAAGTGTCCTAGAATCAAGCTTGTCTTCCAAAATCATCGCTGCAGCACCTTGTTTTACCAATGCTTGTGCATTCTTTACTTGATGATTAGCAGTCACATATGGACTTGGAATTAAGATCGTTGGAATACCCAATGCAGTTATTTCCGCAATGGTGGTTGCTCCAGCTCTAGAAACCAGCATGTCAACTTTTGGCATTTTCTTTGGCATATCTGGGATATAAGGAACCACCTTTACGTTATCGTTAATATGAACATTTTTTAATTGATCCATTACTTTTTGATAACGTTTTTGACCAGTTGCAAAAATAACTTGGTAGTCTCGTTTATTAAATTCTGGAATTGCATCGATTACACTTTGGTTAATTTTGGGTGCTCCTTGACTCCCACCAAAAACCATCATCGTTGGTTTATCATCACTCAAACCATCATTAGTCCATGAGTAATTTGACGATGCATTGGCAGCCACTTGTTGAGCACGAGGATTCCCTGTCATATGAACCTTGTCTGCAGGAAATTGATCGCGGGCCGCTTCAAACGCAATTGCGATTTCATCAACATACCGACTAAGGAATTTATTGGTAATCCCCACAACACTGTTTTGTTCATGAATTACAGTTGGGATATGCATCTTAGCGGCTGCATATAAGACTGCTCCACTAACATAACCACCTGTCCCTAAGACAACATCAGGTTTGAAATCACGGATGATTTTCTTAGCATCATGAACGGATTTAAGAAATAAATAGACAGTTTTAAAGTTCTCTAATGATAATGAACGTTTAAATCCTTGAGTGTGGAGAGTCTTTAAACGAAGACCAGCAGCAGGCACAATTTTATTTTCTAGCCCACGGGTTGTACCAACATATAACACTTCAGTGTCTGGTTCGACTTGTTTGAGACGTTCAATCAATGCTAAAGCTGGGTAGATATGTCCACCAGTACCTCCACCAGAAACTAATAATCGCATTTATTTTTGCTCCTTTTGACCAGTTAATTTTTCGACTGCTTCAATGAACTTGTCACCACGGACTTCAAAGCTTGGGAATTGGTCCCAACTTGCGTTCGCAGGTGAAAGTAAAATAACATCGCCAGGTTCACTCAACTCCCATGCTTTAGGAACAGCTGTTACTGCATTTTCGCTTTCATAAACCGGAACACCAGCTTGTTCACCAGCATCTCTCATTTTATCTTTACATTGCCCAAAGACGATTAAGGCCTTCACATGCTTCTTAAAGTATGGAACAAGTCGTTCAAATGTATATCCACGGTCTAATCCACCGGCAAGAAGAACAACTGGCTGTTCAAATCCTTGTAAAGCAACTTCAGTGGCTTCAATATCTGTAGATTTCGAGTCATTGTAGAAAAGACGATCCTGATATTCCATTACATATTGAAGACGATGACGGACACCACTGAATGTTGTTAATACCTTAATAATTGCTTCATTATCAACACCGCTTAATTTAGCAGCAGCAATTGCAGCCAATGCATTTTCTACATTTTGTGGCCCGATCAAACGAATATCCTTAGTATCCATTACTTTTTCACCACGCCAATAAATTACACCGTTTTTGACATAAGCACCTTCTTCACTCTTGTCAAGTCTGGAGAACGGTACCACGGTTGCGGGTGAACGACGAGCAATATTTTGCCATTCGTCACGGTCCCAGTTCATAATCAAATAATCATCTTTGGTTTGATTCCGTGTAATGTTTAATTTTGCATTAATGTAATTTTCCCTAGTTTTGTGGTAATCAAGGTGATTAGAGAAAATATTTGTAATTACTGCGATATGTGGATGTAACTCTGGAGTACCTAACAGTTGGAAACTTGAAAGTTCAGTAACTAAATGATCATCGGCTCCTAATTTTTCCGCAGTTTTAGTAAAGGATACACCAATGTTACCAGCATACTTAGTAGTATTTGGAAGCCCTTCATCTAACATTTTTTGAATAAGAGTAGTAGTGGTTGTCTTACCATTTGACCCAGTAACACTTACTAGATGTCCTGGGAAAATTTCATAACCGAGTTCGGCTTCAGTAATGATTGGAGTGCCTTTTTTTACAAAAGCCGCTACCAAAGGAATGTCATAAGGGATTCCTGGATTTTTGACAACATAGTCAAAATTTTCATCAGCTAAGCTGAGCGGATTATCTCCAGTAATTACCTTAATGCCATCGTTTTCAAGATCTTGGACAATTGAAGGATCATCAGGTGTTTTCTTATCATTAGCAACAACATTTGCTCCTAATTTAATCAATAAATGAGCCGCATTAATACCACTCAACCCAAATCCCATTACTAATACATTTTTTCCGTCATACTTTTTAACGTTATTCATAAAAATCACCCTCAATTTTTAACCTAATGTGATAACTGTAACAACTGCAATAATTGCACAAACTAGTTGGAAAATCCAGAACGTGATGTCAATTTTCCACTCGCTCCACCCGATCATTTCAAAGGTATGATGAATCGGCGTCATTTTGAAAATTCGTTTCCCGGTTGTCTTAAATGATGCAACCTGGAGAATAACACTTGCTGTTTCAATAACATAGACCAGACCAATCATTAACAATGACCATTCATGATGCAGCAACAAGGCTACTGCCGCCAGGCTGGCTCCTAACGACAATGAACCCATGTCTCCCATAAAGATTTTTGCTGGTTTGTGGTTGAACGGGAAGAAACCTAATAAGGCACCAATAATTGTTAAACAGAAAATTGCTACTTCACTTTGCTTCTGATATAAAGCAATTACTAAATATGCAGCAAATGAAATCACAGCTAATCCAGTAACTAATCCGTCTAATCCGTCGGTTAGGTTAACTGCATTAGAGAACCCAACCATCCAGAAAATAATGAATAGTCCATATAGCCAACCAACCTGTGATTCACCAAATCCCATTTGAAAGCCTTCATGTTGATAAATGGCCGTAAATACCATTGCAGCAATAACCTGACATAAGAATTTTTGCCAAGGCTTAAAACCTTCATTTTGGTGATGGAAGATTTTAATACTGTCATCCCACATTCCGATAAGACCATATACCACCAATGTGAATAACAGTGCCCACATAGTGTTGGTTAATTGTCCATTAAAAATTCCGACAACTATGATTGCTATCACTGTTGATACTATAAACAGGATTCCACCCATTGTTGGCGTTCCAGCTTTTTTAGCATGCCATGTAGGACCAATCTCTCTAATTTGCTGACCTTCTTTTTTAGCAAGAAAGTAGCGAATCAAATATGGCATTAAAAAATATGTTAACAAACCTGCAAGCACCAGTGAAACAAGCCCACTGATTACAATCTTACTAGACATAAGTGTTCCTCCTAAAATTCTACTTCTCTTCAAAATTAACCTTTAATTGCTGTCCAGAGCGAACCTCTGTATTCTCCTTAATGCTTTGTGACTTAACAAAACCACTTCCTGATGAATCAAGTTTCAAATTCAACATCTGGGTTAACTGGCTAACATCAGACTGGCTCCAGCCACTGATGTTTGGCATTTTAACCTTGCCATTTGTTACCAATATAATTCGATTATTAATCATCGAGTCGGTACCAGGAGCGATTGATTGTTTCTTAACCTTTTTCCCATCTCCCAGAACCGTCACTTGTAAATGTTTGCCATTCAACTGATTCTGAGCGTTTTTGACACTAGCACCTACGACGTTAGGAACCCTTGCAACTCCTTGTTGCTTGGTTGATTTAGTAGTTTGCTTATCAAGTAACGTCTTAATGATTGGCGTTGTAATCGATGAGATGGTCTTTTCAGCCGGACCATTAATCGTTGTCGGCTTGCGCATTGTGATATAAATAATATATTTAGGATTTTTGGCAGGAGCTAGTCCAACAAAAGAGTAAATATAGTTATTAGATCCTTGCTCATAACCATTAGCCCCACCAATCTGGGCTGTCCCTGTTTTACCCGCAATTCGGTATCCTTTCACTTTATACAGTTGACCAGTACCTACTTTATTATAGATAACACCTTCCATATATTTACGAGTTTCTTTTGCAGAAGCTGCACTAATTGGCTTGCCAACTTGCTTTGGATGAACAGTTTTAACCGTCTTATTTTGGCTATTTGTGACTTTATCAACGATGTATGGCCGCATCATTTTACCATTATTAGCAACTGCACTAAATGCTTGCATCATTTGCATTGTATTAACGGTAATCCCTTGACCAAACGAGGTGTTTGCTTGCTCTAAGGCACCACGGAAAGTTGTTGTCCCAGATGATTCTCCTGACATGCCGTAGACCTTAGTCGGTTTCAGGAAGCCGAAGCTCTTTAAATATTCCATCCAAGTATTGGCTCCCATATTCTGTTCGATGTGAGCAAACCCAACGTTACTGGACCTATAGAAAGCTTCTTTAAAGGTAATGTTTCCCCAACCACTAGTATTCCAGTCGGTGATCTTACCTCCTCCCATTTCCCAGGTACCAGACTTATAAGTACCATTCGGGTTGAAATGCCCAGAATCAATTGCAGAAGCCAACGCCATGACTTTCATTGTTGATCCTGGTTCATATGTATCTTGAATTAATGCATTAGTCCATGATGGATTTTTGGAATTCATTGTTGGGCGTTGAGTAGCAGAAACTATTTTACCAGTTTTAGCCTCCATAACGACTGCAGTTATCGATGCAGGCTTGGTACTTTTATCAGCACTAGTTACTAAGTTTTCTAGCTGATGTTGAACATTATTATTTAATGTCAGAGTTACATTATCACCATTCTTAGCACTTTTACCTGCTTGTGGTGAATCAGATAACCGATATCCATAGACATCGTTTTGAGATTTTTTAAACCCATCTTTTCCAGACAGTTGCTTATTAAAATAACTTTCTAAGCCAATTTGGCCTACTAACCGCGACTGACCAGTTTTTTTATTGGTCTTTACCGCGGTGGATCCAAGTAATTGCCGAGCAAATTCTCCTTCCGGATACTGACGGGCAGGAGTTTTTATAAAATTAATCCCCGGCAATTTTTGCGCTTTGATTTCTTCCATCTTGCTAACGGAAATATTTGATCCTGCTGTTCCAAATTGAACTTGGTACAACTTCTTTTTAGGAGTTAATATCTTGTAAACTTTTTTTTCGGGCATATCAAGGTAGTGCGCTAATATTCTAGCAGTCCTTTTTTTATTAGTTACATATAGCGGCTTACCTTTAACACTCTTTTCGTTTTTATCTAAAACAGCATAAACAGTATATTTACTAGTATCCCTTGCCAAAACATTTCCATCCGCGTCATAAATGTTTCCACGTTGTGCTGGAATAATCCTTGACTGAGTATACCTTTGCTGAGCTGCTGCTGCTAAATCGTGATTCTTTACGTCTTTAATAACAGCAATATAAGCAAAACGAGCGATAAATAATAAAAATAGGCCGGCGACTACCATACACAGCCATTTACCAAACTGCTTATGGTTCCGTTGACCTGAATTATTATTTATCGTTCGTTGTTTTTTATCAGTAGGCTCCATTATTTATTAACGTTCCTTACATTAGTATTTGAATCTTTCAGGTTATACTTATTTGCAATCTTTTGCAAACTTGATTGGCTCGTTGCATCACCAATTTCTTGTTGTTGGCTAATATTAGAATTATTAACCTGACTAATTTTGGACTGAACGTCTTGCAAATGACGCTGAGAATTATTCACACTAATTTTGGATGATACTAACGTTACCATCATCGCACAAATCACTAGCGCACAACATGTTGTTAGTAGATACTCAAACTTAGAAAAGGCAACTGGCTTGAACACCGGTTGGCTCTGTGTTTCTACATGCTCGCTGTGTTGTGGCACAGTTAATTTTCTGGCAACGTTAGTATTATAATCCATGATTTCCACTTTCCTTTTTATTTAATTCTTTCAATAATTCTCAAATGAGCACTATGTGCACGATGATTACTCTTTAACTCTTCTGGACTGGGTTCAATTGGTTTTTTGTTAACTAATTTGTAATGCGGTTGCATTTCTGGAGGTATTACTGGCAACCCTGCTGGTACATCTTGAAGAGTTGTTTTTTCTCGAAACATTGTTTTTACTAATCGATCTTCTAGCGATTGAAACGTGATTACACTAATACGTCCTCCAACTGCTAACAAGCCTAATGCTTGCTCGAGCGAGGATTCTAATACACCTAATTCATCGTTCACCGCAATGCGAATCGCCTGAAATGATTTTTTTGCTGGGTGACCGCCATGACGACGTGCACGAGCTGGAATTGCTTCTTTAATCACATCAACTAATTCAAAGGTCGTAGCAATTGGTGCTTTCTTACGATGTTCTTCAATTGAACGAGCAATTGATTTAGCAAATTTTTCTTCACCATACCGATAAAGGATTTTAACCAGTCGCTCATATGGCCAATCGTTGACAACATCGTATGCAGACAACTTTTGATCTTGGTTCATTCTCATGTCAAGTTTGGCATCATGCTGATAACTAAAACCACGCTTAGCATCATCAAATTGTGGAGACGAAACTCCGAGATCGTAAACAATCCCATCAATTTGATCAATATTGTATTCTGACAAATCATTACGTAAGTTTTTAAAATTATCTTTTACGAACGTAACTTTTCCTTCATCGACGTAATCTTTTAAATTATGTAAGTTGTAATTAATAGCAGTCTTATCTTGGTCGAATGAATATAAGTGTCCATTATTTAATTTTGAAAGAATTAGCCCACTATGACCACCACCGCCAAGAGTTGCATCAACATATATTCCATTCGGATTAACGTTTAATCCTTCTACGGCTTCATTCAAGAGAACCGTAACGTGATCAAATTCCATGCTATTCGGTTCTCCTTTCTAGAAATCAAAATCAATATCTTCTGCAACATCGTCAAAATCTTCGGCAGCTTGCTCACTGTATTGTTGCCAAGCATCTTCGTCCCAAATTTCAAAGTGTGATGAGACACCAACCACAACACATTTTTTGGAAATACCAGCGTAATTAATCAAAATTTTTGAAAGATTGACCCGCCCTTGACGATCGAATTCACATTCAATTGCTGCTGAATAAATCAACCGTACAAACTGGCGGACATTCTTTTTAGTCATAGGCAACTTTTCAAGTTGTTGTTTCAATTTATCCCATTCCGCCATGGAATAACCTGATAAACACCTATCCATTCCTCGAGTAATTACAAATCGCTCGCCCAATTGAGACCGAAATTTTGCGGGGATGATTAGTCTTCCTTTATTATCGATCGAGTGATTAAACTCACCCATAAACATGACTAATCCCCCCTTTTCATTGATTACAAAACCAGTTTACCACAATCCCCCACTAACCACCACATTCTTCCACGAATTACCATTTCTTATAACAAAAAAAGCACTATCAATAAATTGACAGTGCTTTAATTACAGTTATATCAACATTTTATGGGGTGGGGAGATGCCAACAAAAAATTGAAACAACATATGAAATAATCATCAATCCTACCCCTAAAATCCAAAATTGTTGCCAAAATGGCCGATATAAAAATTCATGATTTGAAATCAATTGCTTGATGACTAGTCCAATCCCCAGGAGCGCAATTAAAATTAACGGATATGCAATGTAATAATATCCAAGATTCCACCAAGTAAGGGCAAATAAAAGAATTGTCCAAACAACGGGATGATGGATTCTCCCCTGCTTGCCAAGCTTTAAATTAATAAAAACTAATGAGAATAGTTTTTCAACAAACCAATAGCATAAAATGATTAATACTTCGATTAGGATACGTTGGTAATTCAATTTATAAATTCCTTTCCCCACTTTGAAATTCTTACCAATTTTAACATATTTGTTAATGATTATTTGAATTTCTGTTGTAGATTGATTAAACTGTAACCTAATAAATATATGGAGAATGAGTACGATGCAAAAGAAAAATAAATCTACTTTTCAAAAAATTACTATGGTAGCTGTTTGGCTAATGCTCATTGCAATGTTAGGATCACTTATTTTAGGTGCAATTGCTTCATTTATGTAATAAGCTTTCCGTAGTTAAACAATAAAAAAACGGCTCTACATCATTTAGTGTTGGTTTAACAAAATCGTGAAATTTTCGCTAAAT
>ENA-ORUR01000227-ORUR01000227.1-human-gut-metagenome-genome-assembly--contig:-NODE-227-length-38042-cov-4.29199_pt1 | contig 38042 bp, 49 predicted proteins | sample MGYA00242086_ERZ509223 | MGnify/ENA primary metagenome ERZ509223 (study PRJEB26280, sample SAMEA2338820) | human gut metagenome | biome: human gut; feature: human-associated habitat; material: faeces... | reverse complement strand
TAACTTAACTTTAATTTAATTTAAAATAGGAATCTTAAATATATGAAAAGAAAAGTTATAGCACTAGCTACTATTCTTTCTGCTGCATTTGCTGGCTCATCTATGGCGTATGACGGAACAATTACATTTACAGGTAAAGTTGTTGATCAAACATGTTCTGTTGATACCCAATCAAAAAATTTAGCTGTTATTTTGCCGACTGTTTCAGTCGCAACATTAAATAATGTAGCAACAACAGCAGGCTTAACTCCATTTACAATTAAGTTAACTGGTTGTTCCACAGATAAAGATGGTGCTAAAAACGTTAAAGTATATTTTGAACCATCCGCTGATACTGATTTAACTACACATAATTTAAAAAATACAGCAACAGGAACTAAAGCAAATAATGTTCAAGTTCAATTACTTAACTCAGATGCAGCAACAACAATCCAGTTAGGTACTGATTCTGCAACACAAGATGTCCATCCAGTACAAATCGACAATGCTAATGTAAACCTTCCATATTTTGCTCAATATTACGCAACCGGACAATCTACCGCTGGAGATGTAAAAGCAACCGTCAACTATACCATTGCCTACGAGTAAGGTTTATTCGATTGCTTTTGTTTTACGGGGCAGAAAAACTGCCCCATTTTCTTCTAGAGGTACTATGTTAAAGTTCATTCTTATTTTCTTGACTCTATCTGTATCTATAGTGGCTCAAGCCAGTGTGGTTATTATGGGAACTCGCGTTGTTTATCCCGCAACGCAAAAAAGTATTAATGTTCAATTAAATAATGACGATGAATCCCCCGCATTAATTCAGTCTTGGTTAGATACCGGAGATGCAGCTGCAGCACCAGATTCAATTCATGTTCCTTTTATCATTACTCCCCCCATATTTCGTATGGAGCCGAAATCAGGGCAAACCATCCGGATTGTCTATACCGGTGAATCATTACCACAAGATAGAGAGTCTCTTTTCTATTTAAATGTCTTAGACATTCCGGCAAAACCTAAATTGGAAGAAAATTCGGAAAACTCAGAGGGAAATAACAATTACTTACAATTAGCCGTTCGTAGTCGCATTAAGTTTTTCTTTCGCCCTGATAATCTCAACGTAACGCCTGATGATGCTTACCAAAAAGTGACTTGGCATCAGGAAGGAGCACTACGCATTAAAGCGATTAACCCAACACCTTATTACATCACTTACAACAAAATCTCAGTGGGTCAGGATAAACAGCTAACGCCTGTTGAACAAAGTGGGATGATAGCTCCTTTTTCTTCAAAAATATTTTCACTTAAAGAGAAGCCAATATTAACAAATAAAGTCACTTGGGTTGTTGTTAATGATTATGGTGGATACCAACAAGGTGAATCTACTTTGGAATAAGGTAATATAATGAATTTTAATAACCAATTACACCTCATTTCCTATCGTTATTCTCTTCCGTTTTGTGTCGCTTTAGGGATTGGGGTGATAACAATTTCTTCATTCGCTGCTGAAGAAGCTGAATTTGATCCTAGCTTTTTGCATTCAGTACAAGGAAAGAATGCGATTGATATACGTCGCTTTAATTATGGCAACCCTATTCCTGAGGGCAAGTATTACGCTGATATCTATCTCAATAATGAATGGAAAGGAAAAGCTAATGTACAGTATTTATATACTGACAATGCGAATACGTCGACGTTATGTCTAACGCCGGAATTACTTTCATTAATTGATGTCGTCAAAGGCACTGTTCCTGAAAACAGTTATAAAGCCACTTGTTATCCCGCCTCAGAAGGACTCCCCTCAGCAAAATTTCATTTTGATTTATCCACTTTAAAGCTGAATATAGAAATTCCTCAGGCACAAGTGAATACTCGACCTCGAGGATATATTGCCCCTGCACAGTGGCAAAGTGGAGTCCCTGCCGCATTTGTCAACTATGATGTTAACTATTATCAATACAATACTCCGGATATAAATAATGAGCAGACTTACCTTGGGTTAAAAGCGGGACTCAATTTATGGGGATGGGCTTTTCGTCACCGTGGTGGTGAAAGCTGGAATAATGGTCATTCTACCGGATATCAGAATATCGAAACAAATGTGACGCATGATATTGCTCGGTTACGGGCACAATTCACATTAGGTGATTTTTATACGAATGGCGAGTTAATGGATAGCCTTAGCTTACGGGGAATTCGATTAGCATCGGATGAACGAATGTTACCCAACTCTTTACGTGGCTACGCTCCGATCGTGCGAGGCATTGCTAATAGTAATGCTAAAGTTACGATTTATCAAAATGCTCACATCCTTTATGAAACAACTGTGCCTGCTGGCCCCTTTGTCATTAATGATTTGTATCCCAGTGGATATGCTGGCGACCTTCTTGTGCAAATAACCGAATCTAATGGACAAACAAGAACATTTACGGTTCCTTTTGCTTCTGTTGCCCAACTTATTCGTCCCGGATTTAGCCGTTGGCAAATGTCAGTGGGACGCTATCGTTATGCAAATGAGACATATCATGATTTAATTGCACAAGGCACATATCAATATGGTTTGACAAATGATATCACTTTAAATAGTGGACTGACCACAAGCTCAAAATATACCGCAGGATTGGCTGGTGTTGCTTTTAACACGCCGATTGGGGCAATTGCATCTGACATTACATTGTCCAGAACAACATTTAATCACTCTAACGTAACGCGTAAAGGCTACAGTTTACATACTAGCTATAGCGTCAATATTCCGACCACGAGTACAAATATCACGTTAGCAGCCTATCGTTATTCATCTAAAGATTTTTACCATTTGAAAGATGCGCTATTGGCTAATCACAGTGAATTTATTGATGATGTTTCCATAAAAAGTGCCGCATTTTATCGCCCTAAAAATCAATTCCAAGTTTCAATTAATCAAGAATTAGGTGAAAAATGGGGAAATATATTTTTAACTGGTACCACTTATAATTACTGGGAGCATAAAGGAAGTCGTAATGAGTATCAGATGGGATATAGCCATTTTTGGAAAAAACTTGGTTATCAGATTGGCTTTTCTCAATCACGAGATAATGAGCAACAACGCCGAGATGACAGATTTTATGTGAACTTTACGCTTCCTTTGGGAGAGCGTGTTCAAAGCCCCATTTTTTCTACTGTCTTAAATTATAATAAAGGCGAGAAAAACAGCATTCAAACATCCATCAGCGGTATCGCTGGGGAAGATAATCAATTCTCTTATGGTATTTCAGGTAATAGTCAGGAAAGTGGACCTTCCGGCTATGCGATGAATGGAGGCTATCGTTCACCTTATGTAAATGTAACCGCAACCGTCGGGCAAGATACTCAACATAATCGTCAAATGTCATTGGGGGCGTCGGGGGCGGTTGTTGCACACCCTTATGGAGTGACATTGAGTAATGATTTAAGTGATACTTTTACCATTATCCATGCAAAAGGAGCACAAGGTGCGGTTATTAATAATGCACCAGGTAGCCGATTAGATTTTTGGGGTAATGGTATTGTGCCTTATGTCACACCCTATGAAAAAAATCAAATTAGTATCGACCCCGCTAATTTAGATTTAAATGTTGAATTATCAGCAACAGAACAAGAAATTATTCCTCGTGCTAATAGTGCCACGTTAGTGACATTTAATACTCAAACAGGGAGAAGCCTGCTGTTTGATATTCGTATGCCAGATGGCAGTACTCCTCCAATGGCTTCCGAGGTTTTGGATGATCATGAACAGTTAGTCGGATATGTTGCTCAAGCTGGGCGCTTATTTACCCGAGGTCTTCCCAAACAAGGTCAACTTGATGTGATATGGGGACCAAATCATGACGATAAATGCTCATTTACATATCATGCGACACACAATGAAACTGACATGCGGCCTCAAATCATTCCTGTTCAGTGTATACCGCACTCTAATTAGGAACAAAACATGAAAAGAATATTTGTTATATTATTTCTTTTAAATCTATTCCCTAGTCTGGCTGTTGCTGGTGCAGATGACTACGTACCGTCTCCAATAACAATCAACACATCTACCCTCCCTGTTGTTGTTATTGGTCCTGCTGATGCCCATACTTACCCACGAGTGATAGGGGAACTCACCGGAACAAGTAATCGATATATATTTAACGGCGGTAGTTTAATAGCATTAATGCGTGGAAAATTTACTCCTACATTACCTAAAATAGGCAAAATCACATATAACTTTCGCCAAGGAAATAACACTCAATCTTCCGATTTCGATATATTTGATACTGGAGTTCCAGGGCTAGGTATTATTATTGGTATGGCGGGCTATTGGCCTGCAACGCCATTGGTTCCCATAAACAGCTCAAGTATATATATTGATCCTGTTGCCGCCAATACAAATCCAAATGCTTATAATGGTGCAACTGGAAGTTTTGGTGCTCGTTTATATGTTGCTTTTGTCGCAACAGGACGATTACCTAATGGGTATGTAACGATACCAACCAAACAACTGGGCCATATTTTATTGGAATCTAATCGGGCAAGTTTGAATAATAAAAGATTAACAGCTCCTGTTATGTTAAATGGAGGGCGCATCCAAGTGCAAAGCCAAACATGCTCGATGAATCAAAAGAATTATGTTGTTCCATTAAATACTGTCTATCAATCCCAGTTCACGTCTTTGTATAAAGAAGTGCAAGGAGGGGAAGTTAATATACAACTTCAATGCCAAGACGGTATTGATGTTTATGCTACATTAAATGATGCGACCCAACATGGGAATCGTTCTGATATATTAACATTAGCAACGGATTCTACGGCAAAAGGCGTTGGGCTAAGATTATATAAAAATAATGAAGTAACTGCGATTAGTTATGGTTCAGACACTCCTAACAAAGGAAATCAAAATCAATGGCATTTTTCAAATTATAGAGGAGAGATAAATCCACGTATAAAATTAAAAGCTAATTATATAAAAACAGAAAATACTATTACGCCAGGAAGTGTAAAAGCAGTAGCAACGATTACTTTTTCATATCAATAAAAATTAATTGAGTTTTATAAGTAGAGTAAAATGCTTTTATAACAAATGCTTTTTACTCTGTTAAACTTAAAAATCTGTTTATTGTTGGAGAATGAAGTTCATGAGTACAATTAATTCCATTATTGCTTATAGAATAAAGCAAAAAAGAAAAGAATTAGGGATGACAGGGAGGGAAATAGCCCATTCATTGGAAATAAGTCAACAGCACTATTCACGTATAGAGAATGGATATACCAAAATAACAGTAGAACATTTATTCTCTATCGCGTTTATTTTAGGTGTCAAACCTAAAGAACTATTGCCTAATTATAATTTTTCAAATGAAAAAGAGATAATTAAAGCAAAACAATCATTATCAGCAGAAATCATTATGCCAATAAAGAAAAACGACATGTATCCTACATAAATATAGACAGGTATTTATTTTATTAAAAATAATGTGAACCATTAAGGATATAAAAGGGAATACGTTGCTCTACATGATGTTGCCGATGAACATCACGTATCCATTCACTCACAAAAATCTGTTTTCCCCGAAAACGAATCCCCATATCCCCGTATTGCGCTTGGCCCAATCAATGTGGTCATCCTGATAAGACGCATTCACAAACTGACTGGTTGCACAGACTAAAGGCAAGCTATATGGAGTCTCTACACTCCCCTTCCGTAATAACAATGCCATTGATTGTCCTCGGGTAAAAGGCAGATAGTCCGTATTAAAGACCCGTGCTCCATCTTCACTGTACAGTGATAACCCCCCAACGTTTCTTCGGGGTCAAAACCATTCCTGAAACGAATACACACACATAAATGTCTGTTTGGGCTGAGCTGTATAATTGCTTTTTATGCGCTAAATAGCTCACTTCCGCTTGAGAGTTGGTGGTATGATAAAACACAACACACTTATCTAAATGCGATAATATTGTCGGCAAAGACCAATAGCGCCCGCCTTTAAGGTGGATTTTTTGTCGAAACACACAATAAGCCATTTGTGTATTACGTGTAATCGCACTTCGAAATCCCTGAAAGGTCCACACTACTTTTATCTAACTTTTTACTAATATCCCCCAGCACTTTTTTAACACCATCGAGCGTAACTCGTTGCTCGTTTAAGAACTACGTAATATCTGATGCAATAGCGGTCATACGATTATTAGCGTCGCTGTATGAGTTCGGCTCAGTGAGATTAATGCTGTAACTAGTGTTTTTTACGGTAAATGTAGCCGGTTGTGAAATGACTAATTCTGTATCGCTATTAACCCTGTCCACCATATAAATAAAATTAGCATTACCATTTTTAATTAAAATAATGGTACCTGTGCCAGAGACAATAGCAGACCCTGACACTGTGCTAACAGTGCCTGTTGTGTATATCATGATTTATTTCCTAAAATTTAGATACAAAAAAACCACATTAGTGCGGTATTTAATCTTCTAACATTGAAACGTCTATCATAAGCCCTTGTTCCATTAATCCAGAACCTTCTCGACTCGGAGGCATACTTATCCAGCCATCCTCTTCTCCTAAGAACTCGTATCGATACTCAAATGTTAACCCTCCCACATCATCAACCAAGACATAACGCTCGCTATATCTTTTGAATGTCCAAACTTCATCCCACGTGTCAGGGTCTATGTAGCTTCGTATGTTTGTATTATGAAAATACCCCATAGAGCGAGTCTTAATCATGCCATACCGATGACCACTTTTGCCTGCGATTCTTAATGAGCCTTTGCCAGCGCTCCCCGTATTGACATCATAATATTTCTCAAAGCAGACCAACTTAGCAAGAGATGAAAATTTCATTTTCCCTTGCTCATCATAAACTTCAAGACCAACTCCGTGTTGAGGTATGCTTACCTTGGAAATCGGAGCAACCATCCATTGGCTATTTAACGCATAGATTCTCGGATAGCTATCATGAGGGCCTGATGATGACGTTAGTTCATCAGGAGTTGCTTTTCTCAAAACACATATTGTTTCGAGTTTATCGGTTAATTGTATCAGCCTATTATTTGTGTAAATTTCTACACCAACCATTTCACACCACCCATACGACAACATGACTTGAGAATGAGTCATTCGCTTGTGTCTGCCCACCACCAGAGCCATTGTTCTCCCAGCGATAGATATTGTAATCAACGCGGTAATTTAACGTGTTCCCAGATATGGAGTACTCTGTTCTCTCATTAGGCTTATCTACATGAAATTCACCACTCCATCGAGAGCGATACCGTAGCCAGAAATGGCAAACAACCTCACCTCCTAAGGAAATCTCAGGAATAGTAAGAGATCCATATTGGGACAAAGGAAGGTCAAATTGCCCCAAGTGGCGCGGTATAATAGTGTCTTCTCCAATAATGAGTCGCCCTTTCTCATCATATATTTCTAAACCCATGCCCATTACCATATCCCCATTCTGATACGCATTGTGCCTTTTTTATCAAACAAACGTTTTAATATGTTTGTTTCAATCCAGTACCCCTGAGCGTTATTCCCATATTTAATTTCTTCACCAGTGCGCATATTAAGTTGATAGCCCACCTTGTTTGCATGGCTGAAATTGGTTGATTGCAATACATTAGCTATTTTTGCACTGGTAATAGTTGCATCACCAATAAAAGCTTCATTAACAACCACCTGTCCATTCTTCACGATAAACGGTGTCACCACTTTGCCATTTAATGACGATATCACTGCAAAGTTTTGGGCATTGACCAGAAATTGGCTATTTCCTTGTGCATTAAACCCTAAGCCAATGCCCGTAATGACTTTATTCCCTTTGCTATCTTGCTGAACTTTCATTGTCCATGATGCGGAAATTTTGCCATTTATGTCGGTGACCACTTTCGACGTTTGTTCGATTTTGGCTGAACTTGTACCCACTTGGCTTTCAAGGCGAGTGACTTGCTGGGCGGTAGAGGTCACTTTACCTGAGACCTCAGTCACCTTAGTTTCAAGTTGGTTTACCGCATTCGCCGTTGCATTGGCTTTCTGTTCGCTGGACTTAGGTACTTCATTCGCCACAAATCCTTTTGGTGCCACCGATTGTTTGTTATTGGTATAAGTGCGGGTGATAATTTGATGGTTAACACTTTTATGCTTAGTGAGCTGATATTTAGCCCCTCCTCGCAAATAGATATATTCCACAGAACCATTCGTTAATTGAGCTGGCCCCATCACAGGGGATTGATTTGTCCATCGCCAATCAAAATTATCAATGATGCGGTTTTCAGACTGGGTTCCCCATCCAGAACCACTCACTTGCCATTCCACAATCATGGCAAAACCTTTGGTATTGTGAGTCGCATAGCTCGGTTTATTGTCTCTATATTGCCCTAATGTCCTAAAAACCTTAAAGGCATAACGTCGAGAAGTTACTAATGGCAAAATAATCGGATAATAGGTGTTTTCATTGAGTTTAGATAAATCTAAATCCACCACCACAGACTCCGTTAAATCGGCTTTCACTGTATCTAATTTGCTGGATAACGTTTGTACCTGAGAGGTTGCAGACGTCACTTTGCCATCAATATTAGATACTCGCGTATTTAACGCATTCACCACACTGCTATCAGCTTTCCCCTTAAGATTTGAATTGAGCGTTGAAATCTCTTGCGTTTGTGCTTGCTGTTTCGAGGTGAGGGTTTCTAATGATTTATTAATCGCTGAAACATTCCCATTCATCCGTGTTTCCAGTGATTGTCGGGCTTTCGCTTCTGCTTGGTCGCCTGTAACACGTGCTTGTTTCTCTGCGGAAATGAGTCCTGCGGTGACTTTCGATAAATCATTACCGGTATAATCACCACGAAGTTGAGTGGCTAAGAATTGGCGTTGTTGTGCTTCGGTTTTATCAGTCTCAATACGTGCTTGTTGCTCTTGTTTAATTGCGGCTGCCTGTGCTTCTGTTGCCGTTGAAACTTGATTTATCCGCTCAGCCAGTAATTTTCCTGCCTCCTCCCATTTTTTTTCACTTTCTTCAATCGTTGCTCCATGCCTCATCAACTCAGATAAAATCTTGTCATGATTTATCCTCATCAACTCATGTAATTCAGTAATATCGATTTGGTTAGCTTTACTGTTAATTTCACCCAATAAGTCTTGTGCGAGTTGGTCTCGGCTGATTTGCCCCGCTAATTCATCAAGAATAATACTAGCATCAAACTCAGATTCTCCCAGAATAAACTCAGTCCATTCGGAATGATTACCTATTTTATCTACCAGTCTTGCTCTAAAATAAAACGTTAAACCTGCTGATAACCCTGCCATTTCATAGGTTTTTGAGGGATAAGGAACATCAGATAACAGCATCAGACCTTCACCATTATTGGTTTTGCTGTACTGAATTTCCGTTTTTAACGTATCACTGGTGTTTTCACCAAATTCCCAGCCTAACTTAATGCCAAATACGAGCGGTGAAGCTCTAAAGTTTACAGGTTTAGGCGGGCTCCCTACTTTTCCTGTCAGTGTTGTTTCTGGCGCATTAGTCCATACACTGGATATTTCAGACGCATTTATCGCACGAACTCTCACCTGATAACGACCAGCATAAATGCCATCAACTTCAAACCCACATGTCGATGTTCTTGGCATTGATACCCAGTTATTATTATCTCTCCGCCATTGAGCCTCATAGGTAATGGCATTATCAACTGCATCCCAATCAACACGCAGAGTAATAAATGAAATACCTTGATTAACCTGAGAATAGGATGATATACGAATGTTTTTAGGTGGTGCTTGCACACTCGGTGGAACAATGGTGATTGGACGCTCACCTATTCTTGCGCCAGAGTCAATGTGATCGTAATTGCTTGGGTTATGGATTGCGCCAGTAATAGTGTATGTATTATCGCCATTATCAGTAATATTAACGACCCGATAAAGTTGTAATGTTAAATCATCAGCATCAACTGTCCAAACTGCGTTTTTCTCTGGTTCCTGTGAGTACTCCGTTGAAATTGTAATGATATTATCAGCAACCAGTGATACGGTTCTTCCCTCTGAGCGCCCGTTTGGCAGATTAACAATCAACCTATCACCAGCTTTAATATTGGCTCTGCGATCAAGTGTTATTTTTCTGCCTTCTACACGCGATATACGTCCACCATTATCTCTTCCAGCCAATGTAGAATCGGCAACAGCAATGATATGACCAGGAGAAGGTATTGCCCCCTCTAATCCTGTCGCAAAACTAATAACTCTGTCGTTAGCATTGGTGAGTAACGCCCAGCGACCTCTACGGTTAGCCTCCGTCTGTCGAGTGCAACCTATCGCTGATATTTCAGTTTTGCGTACTCCGTAACGACGCTGTAGTTTAATATCGGCCACAGCCTCAATCGCATCATTACTGTGGTTATTGGTGTCTGTGTAGGAAACTAATGCTTGTGTATATCGATTTTGCTGACTACCTCCTGAATAGGTAGGCTTACCTCCAACAATATTGGCATTAGTAAACGTTCTAAAAATACTATCTGGCATATCAGCGACAACATTAACCTTGTTATCAGCCCAAAATGTCATACCACGAAAAATAGCCGCTATATCTCTCAGTACTTGGTATGCCGATTCTTGCGATTGAATATAAACATCACACAGGAATCGAGGCTCCTTACCATCACCACCATGCCCATCGGGTACCAATTCATCACAATATTGCGCAATCTTATACAGGTCCCACTTTTCAACCTGAGAAGACTGGATCCGGTCACCACAGCCGTAGCGATTATTGAGTACTAAATCATAAAATACCCATGCCGGGTTATTGGTTGCTGCAAGTTTAAAGGTGCCATCCCATACGCCTGAATAGGCCCGATTAATCGGGTCATAATTCGTGGGCACTTTGATAAGCAAGCCACCTTTTGGGCGAACGCTAATTTTAGGGATGCGATTATTAAATTGACGCGCATTGAAAGTAATAAACAATAGGGCCGTATTTGGATAACGCAATTTAGCATCGATAACATCAGTAACAGCAGAGATAGTAACCTTATCAACAATTCTGGCTGTATTCTGATTCTTAGTTAATCGTCGGACACGGATCTGCCAACCTGTATTTGCCTTGGGTAAGTCAATGCGGTGTGTTCGCTGGTATTCGCTGGTCGTTTTACCATCAAAAGCAGACTTTAATACTTCATTATATCCAGCACCATCTGTAGATAAGTCAATAGCATATTCAATTCTATAGCCTGTAGTATCCCCGTTATCGTGTTGTTGAAACAATTGAGGAACAGATAGTCTAATGCGCACAGCAGATAGCTGAGTGTTATTAATGCTCCGCACATAGGGCTGATCGTCTTTTAATTCCAACCCTACCGATGTTTCGCTATCTACTGATGGGATACCCTGAATGTATTCTTGGTGTTCACTACCCGGTCTAAATTCCCAAGTGACACCCTCAAAATTCTTAGTACCGTCCGCATTGCCAATCGGTGTATCATCAAGAAAAATACGAGTATCGTCTAAGCCACCAGCAATTTCACCTTCTGAGATAGCCAATAAAATCTTAGCTGTTGATTCAGAAAGTAAGCTATCTGGTGATTCCGTGGGCGTATGTCCGCCACCGCCACCACCTTTTGCACCATGAATTAATTCCATATTTCACCCATAAAAAAAGCCACATAGTGGCTATTCTGAAATTCGTTTATGTTATTGCTGATCTTCTGTGTAAATCCCTGCAGAGATTATCGCTCCACCCACTTCTCGCCTATCTAGTCCATAAAGTAAAGGAACTGGATTTCCTTGTGCGGTTGTGTTTACAACACCACCAAAGGCGTATGAAGGTTTATTGTCGGCGTCTTGACGCACAGATAAGCCACGCGGCTGAGGTGACAGCATTTGCACTACGCCACCTAGCGCCATTGCTGCCCCGCCCATAGCTAAAGCACCACCAGCAAAACCACCCGCACCGAATGCAGCCCAACCTGCAGGACCTAACATCATGGCAGCACCAATCATGGCTACGCCTAAAATAGTCTGGAAAAACCCACCACGCTTGCTACCTTTTATCACTGGCGCTATGCGGATCTCTTCTGTGGTATCAAGATATAATTCATCTTCAGCAATGTTGCGCTTACCTTTAAATACGGCAAACTCCAGCCCTTTCAGGTGTGCATTAGCAAGAAACGGCTCAAACCCATCATAAAGCACGGAGAGCGCCTTAATTGCTTCGCGAGGTGAATCTATATCTAATTTGTGTTCACGCCCAAACTTTGCGCCAAGAACACCATATAGACGTATTGTTTTTAGGCTCATACAAACTCTTTCCTCCGCACAATTTTTACGGTTCTATCTCGCCAATAATCACTGTAAGGAACCAACCTGCTGAGTTGACCATAAAGATGGTGAAGTAACATGCCATTCATAATCACACCAGCGTGATTAGGTACATCGGCTTGCACTTGCATGATGATCATGTCACCCTCTTTCGGCTCACCAGCAATATCAACAAAACCTGCTTTTTGGTAATTATCCATATACAAGTTTTCGCCTTCTTCCCACCAATACCGATCAACGCTGTAGTTATGTAACTCAATACCGTGTTTTTGGTGGTAGTAGTCCATAATTAACGACCAGCAATCAGCATAGCCCAACACAAAAGGCCGTCCTTCTAATTCTCGTTCACCTCGAGGGTAAATAATTCGAATATCACCCTCTGGGCATGATGCGATCACCCAAGGTAATCCTGTCGCATCACACTGTAGTTTATCTATTTCGCTAGGTTGAGTCGTTACACCATCTCCACAATGGCTGTGCACAATTGCTATTGGCTCTCCCCAGTCCTCAGCAAGGGCGTAACCCTCTGGAGAAAGCTCAAAATGCTCTGTTGGACTATCTGAAAGATTGCTACAAGGAAAGTATTTTTTAACTCGACTTTTCTGACAGATAACTCCGCAAGCTTCTTTTGGATATTCAGCTTTTACATGTTGAAATATCGATTCCCTTAATTTTTTTGTGATCATCTCGTTAACCCCGCAGCAGGAAACCCTCCGAAATCTAATGGCTCATTCTCACCAAAGCGTTTTTTGCAATCACTAATAAGTCCACCACAACTATCTAGCGCAGGATCATCAACAGGGTTTCCTCTCTCATCAAAATATTTACTCCCTGAATATGAGCACCCATTACCACTACGATAATCGCCTTTCATGCACCAATAACAAAGGTTATGAATTTGTCGAACGGGTATCATTACTCCCTGCAAATCAAACGGGCTAGACAGCTCGAACTCTACGGATTCGCCAGCCACCTCATTAGTTTTACGATCGATGTAATAAACTTGTTTAAAGCATTCGTCTGGATTAGCTGTTGAATTTCCCTCAGGAAAGTTTTTAGCATCAAGATAGTGAGCAAATGTCTCATAAATAGTTACTTTGGCTTGCACCATGTCGTCAAACTGAAGACATAGAGATGAAATTAAGCCATCTATATTGGCAACCTTTAGAGATGGTCTCGCTGGACTACCATCACTATTTTTTGCCATTCCTTCAACTTCGTAAGGCCATGCTCCGTATTCATTTCCTTGCCACCAAATTGGTTTTGGCTTGATAACACCATTAGATTTCTCTATTTCTTCCGGTGTGTGAGGTAAGTTATAAGCATGGAAGCGAAGAATAGGGCCATCAAACCCACTACCATCCACCTCAATTAATTGAACCTTATTACCCGGCTCTAATTTTTGTACATCTGCTGTGATATTCATGCGCTAAATGCCTGTTCAAACGTAGCTGTCAATTTCATTACTCCATCAGAGATGGGGAGCATCGTTATTGAATCAGCTTTAACACGATAAAGCCCTTTTTCACCAAATGGAGGCGTCCAAATAAATGATTTTGCTGTGTGTCGCCGAATGAATTTAAAAATAGGCATCACCTCATCTTTTAGTCCCATATAAGCAAATGGCCACGTTTGAGATTCTGGATTAATACCATCACCAGCAACTTGTTTGTAACCATCTCCAAATTCAACTTCTTTAATGCGATGCTTGAACTCACCGCTTGGCGAATCTTGTATTTGTGTTCGCCATTTAAACTCTTCCATTGGTTACTCCAATAAAAAAGGCGATACAAAGCCGCCTGATCAAATATCAGGATATTAATAAATATCCATTAGGTTATTTTATATATTCAGCCCAGAGAAACTTACCGAAGGAATGGCTGACTTACTTCGATGGAGAATTGAATATGTTAGTTAGTGAAATGGCAAAAGACATAGAGGCCCTTCAAACACGTACTCTTGCTTTAGAGTATATAATTCAAGTAATGATTAGGAATATGTCTGATATTGAAAAAGAAAAACTTATTAGTGAATTAAATAAAGTATCGCATGATAGTCCTGTAACTATCGAGGCGTTTGGTATCATTCAGTCACATTTACATAATTAGTACCATATTATAAAGGCGGTTACTGTGCCGCCTTTATGCGATCTATCATGGTTCTTGCATATTTTTCCGCTCTCCCCATAAATGAAGCAAATGTTTCATTTGGGTTATAATCCTCTGTGTACTTAAATTGTAACTTTGGTTCTTCATCTGGGGTATTATTTCCCACTATCTCCGTTACTGTAATTTCTGACGTTAATATAGGTTTTTCACTTATTTTTATAGCCCCAATGCCATATCTTTTCACATCCCCTGTAATTTCCACTCCTGAAAATTTGTTTGATAACAATGGGAACTCTACTTTGATTTTCATAACTACCTCTCATTAAAAAGCCACAGAATTTGGTGGCTGTTATTGGTTTAATTCTTTAATTGTTTTTCTTGCATATTCTTCGGATTCTTTAAAATATTCCGAAAGAGGCTTATTAGCATCAAAGCTAGTTTGATAAACCAGATATGCTTTTGGTGGTTCAAAATCAGCTTCATTTCCCATGTATACATCTACTGGAATGCTAATTTCTTTATCTTCTGGACGAATACAAATATTTCCTAATTTTAATTTCATAAATACCTCTCTTATTAAATGATTATCTATTTCCTGATACTGCTTTAATGATCTTGTACAAATCACCACCTTCTCGCCCTTCACTAATAAAAAGGCTTTTAACTTTATTCTTTAACGATTGCTCAGCAGCTCTCACATCTATATTTGGCATTGCACTTTGTTGCTGTTCGGTTTCAATCTTGACGCCGCTCATATCAATTGTCACATTCACCCCACCACCAGCAATTTGAGGATTGCGAGCGATAAATGCTGTTGGCTGTGTAACCGACATTGGCGCAGAACCACCGACATGACCACCTGAAGCATAACCTCTCTTTCCTGCATCCATTAGTCGATAGAGATTATCTACACCTAATCGTTGCGTTGCTTCCTTGGTAAAGACGAACTCGCCTTTATGCACTACGCCAGCGGGGTCATATTTACCACCACCGCCTGTATAACCACCACTTGCAAACCCAAAGAAATTACCTACCGCATTACCACCAAATGCCGCTTTCATAGCATTTAGCATAGCCATCTGCATTAACATCTTGGTGGTCATTTCTAAGAATGAGCGAGTGAAGTCAGCAAAATTAGCTTTGCCCGTCAATACAAAATCAGAGAGACTGTTACTCATGCCTTGGAATGCTGATTGACTAATTTGAGCTACGTTACCGTAAACGTTTGTTGCCTGTTCTTGGAATTCAGCAAAGCCTTTCTTGACGCCTAACTCCCAGTTAGCACGAATAGAGTCTTCCTTAGCATAATACTCCTCTAAGGCTTTTCTCTCGTCTGGTGATTTAGCTTTCTCTAGTGCAATGTCTCGTTGATACATGCGGTCAGACTTACCAGCTCCCAACTCTAAGGCGCGACTTCTGGCATTAATTTCTTCAACACGTTTAAGTTGTTTATCTAACTCACGATTATGTAACTCCTGAAGCTTAACCTCATCACCAGCTATGGCCAGTGCTTCTTGAGAAGCAAGAATGTAGTCCTTTTTAGCAAGCAACGCCTTTTCGTCCTTGGTTAACTGTCTTGTTTTCTGAGCCTCCTCAAGGATTGATATTTTCGCTTCCATATCCCAAAGTTTTTTACGCTCAGAGCTAATCACATCACTGACTGTTTTATGCTCTTTTAGCACCTTCAATTGTGCTTGCAGGGATAGTAGGGCTTGATTTGCTGATTCATCTACTCTAGTACCATAATCTGGTCGGTAGGTTGGGGTTTTACCTTTACCTTTGGCTTTTTCTTTCTCGTAACGCTCTTTCTCTCGGCGGATGGCTTCATCTTTTGCAGCTTGAGATGCATACGCGTTATTTTTTATCTCATTGAGTGTTCTCTGGTGCTTTTCCTCTGCGGTTTCGTATTGTCGCTTTAATTCTTGATCGGCTCTAAATTGCGCCTTTTTACGCTCTTCCTCATCTCTTGCGGCTTTTTCACTTGCATTTTTTATAGCGATTTGAGTCTGTTTTTCTTTTAATAGAGCGAGTTTACTTTTAACTTCATCTACGGTTAACCCTGTTTTGTATCGTAGTATATCTTTTCCAGCAGGTTTTATTTGAGCTTCAATTAAAGCTTCTTCATACTCTTGAATTTGCTGCTCAAGAGTCTTCTCCCTGCCGATATTTAACATTTTATCCCATGCTTTTTCAGCTTCATTGCCAACCCATTGCCAAGCTTTTTCAAGCGTACCTAGATTTTCCTTTATCTGTTTGGTTCGCTCATCCATAGCATTGGCATATGATTCCATAGCCATTTTAGCCGCTTCTTGCTCTTTTCCTTGCGTCTGAAGTGTGGTTATTTGTTCTAATTGGGTAGCAGTTAAAAAATGTAATGATTTATCTAATTCAGTGACTGCTTTAACTGGATCTTCTTGCAATCTCTGAAATTGCTTTATTGTCTCATCAACCGATTGACCAACGGCTTTTTCCATAGCAGCAGCGGTTTTAGATACCATGTCAACATCTCGGCCCGAGAAAGCACCAGAGCCAACTACTTTTGAAATAGTATCAGCCATTCCATACTGAGTTATCCCATTCCCCGATAAGCTTCTAGCCAAAGCATCCAGCTGTGCAGCTGTTCTTCCTGCATAACCACCAGTAAGAATTAACTGCTTATTATACTCGCCAAATTCTTGCGACCCTTTATACGCGGCTAACGCCACAGCTGCCGCAGCACCAGCAAAACCAAACATAGCAACTCTTGCAGGGGTAATAAGTGATGCTAACGCTTTTAGTGAGTTACCGACACCACCAAATGAGTCCTTTATTTGCCCCCCTTGTTGTATCATCACCATCCAAACAGGCATTCCTGATGCTAATGACGTAACAATATCTGTCATTTGGGCTGGTAGTTGTCGCATAGCGTTTCGATATTGACCAATAGTGATTGAGCCATTTAAGAATGCTTTTTCTTGCTCTTTTAGCTTGTTGATCATCGGCGCGGCTTGTTGCGACACGCCAAGTTGAGCCGCTTTTAGCTCTAAAATCTCTGTCCTCGTTTTTCCTATAATTTCAGTTTGATTTTTCAGTGAATTTAAAAAATCATCAGCAGCTTGCTTGGCTCTATTTGTTGCTGCCTCTTGAGCTAACAACGCCCGCCCTTCAGCAGTAAGGGACATATTAACTCGTGTTAATTTATCTCTAGTCTGTTCAAGTATGGCGTTATAGTCTGCAAACTGATCCTTTGGTAATATCCCTTTTTTATTTGCCTCTATTAATTTTTGAGTGGCTTTATCAAGCGCATCAAATGCTTTATTGGTTGGATTTATTGAATTTAATAAGTCATCAAGTTCTTTCTTTTGCCTCTTTATCGCGTCGGCTGCTCTCTTTTGATGATCAACCCCTCTATTAAACTGGTCATTTAAATTTCGCGAAGAACCGCTTACCTTTTCTGCCGTATCGCCGAATTCCTTTAACTTTTGTGTGCCACGCTCCAGATCTGACGTATCAGCCTTTAATGATATTGTTGCTATATCTGCCATTTAATTTCCTCCAGATATAAAAAAACCACCCGAAGGTGGCTTGTCTATTTTCGATAAAGTTACTTTTGACTATAAATATTTATTCTTGGCGAATAATCCATGAATATCTCATATCCATTTTTATTTGGTTTTGTAAGAAGAATCATAGTCAGAAATTCATCATCACTCGCTAACCACATGTGAGTATTCCCCTCTGTGTCTTCATCGGCTTTTCTAGCTAAATTAACCTCTTTCACAAAGTCATTTTTATTAACTTTTACATTACTAACTTCAACATAAATAGGGAATTTCCCATCTATGCACACACTAGCCTTTCCTACCGCCTTTACTTTTATCCCAAATGAAAAATCATTAATGTCATAGCAAACACTCCCTCTATCATTTTTATAAGTATTACTAGGAATATTTGGTAATTCTTTTGTGAAATCAATGGAACCTAAGGATGTTAAATATTCTCCTGTTTTTTCAATTCCCGTCCATTTAAATCCTGATGTATCATACTTATACTGTGCGCTACCTTTTCTGAATATTGGTATCTCAACATACATAACATCTGATAACCTTAATGTTTCCGCAACCTCATTAGAGTTAATGAAAAAAGCAAGGTTCCTTTCATCATTAAGTCTAACAAATACACTTTTCACCGCGCCATTGCCATACCTTACCGCTATTTTGCATAGATTGGGGTTGTCGCAATCAAATCTGCCACTGAGTAAGTGTAAGCCAGCTAAACTCGACGTGGAATTATTATCGCTGGATAAGAGAAGTAACAACTCGTTATCTATATCTTTATTTATTGGCATTGATTGAAGCGATGCCGTATAGCTTTCAGATCCCCTCATCTCATCAAAATGTTTTTTGTATTCCCATTCAGCAATGGCATTTGAACCAATCAACAACAACGCTACACCAAGTAATAACTTCTTCATCCCGTCCTCTCAGTTCTTTATTTAGTTTCATATAAAATTATTTATTACTGAAATTATAGTCTTCAATGAAGTCTTTAAATGGAGTGCCTTCCTCACCATACATGCAACGACCTAAATTTATCATATTCCTTTTTTCTTCGCTTGATGCTTTTGCCTCTTTGATATTTCTGGCAAATATCAAAAACCTCAAATAATCCCCGCCATTTGAAGGAATTTGCCCTATTTGTGAAGCCATACTTCCTTCTGTATTCCATTCCTTCATATCTATCCCCATATCTTTCCACGACCTTGTATGAGGGATCCATATACCTTCCCATTCGCTTCTAATTATTTTTGGTAACTTATGAAGAGGTTTCTTTTCCAATCTTCCATGCTGGATTAATACCCTCAATGGTGTTCTTGTTTGCATCGTAGCTGAAAATCTATACCCTTCTAAAACATCCCCACCAGGGTCATTATCTATTGAAGAGGGTCTTCTTTGGGCATTAAATAAGTGCTCAAATGGAGAGTATGACTTTAATATGTATATCCTTGTTCCATCATCACTATCCTGCCCTGTATCATGAAGCCATATAACAATCCTTTTATTTATTATAGCTTCTCTTTTCATCTGGTTTTCAACAGAACTAAAGTCATCATTAATACTATCTGGTTCATTTTTGTTTTCAGAGTTTTGCAATACTTCTAAATATTCATCAATTAATAAATCGGCACTCAAGTTATCTAGTATTAATACATCTCTACTATTATTGTGATTACACTCAGAAATAATTCCAATAGCTTCCATCTCTTTTATTATGTTAGCTGCGCGACTGTATGCTATGCGGAATTGCCTCTGCACACCTGATATTGACACTCTCTGTTTTTCAATTACATACTCTATAGCATCGCGAAGTAATGGGTCTGGTTCATTTATCTCTTCAGAATTCATGACTTACCCTCATTCATTTTCTTGATAGTTTCCATGAACAGTTCTTTGAACTTTTCAGGATCAAGCTGTGACAACTCATTTAAGTTTTTATGGGTGCTATCCTCATCCACTGCAGACTGAAGAATCATAACCATTTCAGCATTAAGAGATCGCCCATTCTTACTTGCCCTTTGCATTAACTTTTCCTTCAGAGTATCAGGCATTCTAAGGCTATAAGGCGTTATATCTCTTATTCTCGTATTTTTTTGTGACATACAACCACCAGTAAAGTCATTGTGATATCACAATATAGTCAATTATTCGTTGACTATATAGATTCACATTGATATCTTTGTGATGTCACATAGACACATAAAAGGATGAAGATATGAATACCAATAAAAAAACAGGAAAATTTCAACTCAGATTAACAGAGGTGTTAAAAAGTAAAGTGGTAGAACTCTCAGCGAAAGATGGTATTTCGCAAAACTCAATAGTTAATCAAGCGATAGCTTGGTATGTGAAAGAAAGAGAAAAACGTGTCAACTAAAACAGCGAAGCCCCAACTATTTGCGGTAGCTAGGGCTTCTAATTTGTCAGAAACTACGGAGTAACCGACATGACTAGTGTATCAACAATTAACGTACCTTTCCACGGTAACAACCTGTATGTAGTAAATTTCAACGGCGAACCATATGTACCAATGAAGCCAATAGTTGAAGGCATGGGGTTAACTTGGCAATCTCAATTTGAAAAGCTAAAACAAAGGTTTAGTAAAGGGATCACGGAAATCGTGATACCTTCAAAAGGCGGTGAGCAATCAATGCTTTGCCTAGCTCTCCGTAAACTTGCAGGCTGGCTTCACACTATCAGCCCTAACAAAGTCAAACCAGAGATCCGCGATAAAGTAATCAAGTATCAAGAAGAGTGTGACGACGTACTTTATGAATATTGGACTACTGGTGAAGTTAAGAAAAAACACAAATCAACTGTTCAAGAACGCAACCCATTAAAGAATGCTGTTAATCTACTGGTTAGTAAGAAAGGCATTATGTACCCAGAAGCCTATTCTCTTGTTCACCAGAAATTTAATGTTAGTAGCATTGAAGAGCTAACAGCAGATCAGATACCCGATGCGGTTGAGTATATTCACAAGTTCGTTCTTGAAGGTGAATACATTCCTAAACAGGAAGAAAATATACTTTTTGAGCCAAATCAAAACTCAATCACTGTAACCATACCCAAAGAAGGCAGATGGTTAGTTTCTTATAAAAATGGAAAGCAACAAGTAGTTAGCGTTGATGGTCATAACGTTGTCAGTGTTGAATACATTCAAAAATTACAACGTGACTCTAATGCTCTTATTGAGTTACTGCAAAACTTCCGCTTACGCACCCAAGTTATGCAAGGTGAGAAAAGCGGAGATATTTTAAATACTCCGTTAATTGCATAGCAACAGTAGTAACGCCCAAGGACGGGCTATCAATTCTAACGATTCGTTATAATCAAACTATATCAATAAATTACACAAGATAAGTTTTACAACTTTTTTGTAAAACCCTTTAGGAGTCGCTCAATATTTGAACTACAAAACTTTTGTAGTTACCTACAATTATTTTGTAGGTCGGTCATTTCAATTTAGAACAATCAAACAATATCAATAATTTGAGATATTCAGGCAACAAAAAACCCACCGGAGTGGGTTAGTTTTCATCTACTTCAGATTTATTCTTGGGGGAGTTTTTCGGCTTTAATAATGATTGCTGACTTAATTTCATCGCCCAGTACTTTAGCGTTTATGGTTAGTTTGATTGGCTCCCTGTCCCACTCACCTTGCTGAATAATCTCTTTATTTTCTTTTTCATCTAAAAACACATCCTGAACTACACAACTAACTAGCTCACCAGTGGTTACATTTTTCACTGTAACCTTGAATGGCGCAGGATCGCCTGGCTCAACCTTAACAACCTTATATATGCCATCAATTCTTCTTTCGGCGTAAGTTTTACGTTTTGTAGAAGTTAGCTCTTTAGTTAACTCAGCATCCAAAACAACACCATCGAACTCGATAGTGTCAGCTTTATTCAAGTTCTTTAATAAATTACCTTTAGACTCAGTGGCTATTTCATTTTGCTGCTTAAGTTGAGGTATGGACTCGATAACACCTGTAACAAGTTCCATTCGTTTAGTCTCTTGCTCAGACATAAACCTAATCGACTCTAGCGTCTGCTTTTCGCCTTCTTTGCTTATTTCAGCAAGTTTTATTTCTCGCATGGTATCTAGGTAATACTTATAAGAAGAAGACGCTCCCCAGATAAATGCAGCGCTTATCACTGTTATTGCTATCTGTTTTCCTGTCATTTTCTTAATTACCGATTTTTTAAGTGATTCTAAAAAACCACCAATGTTTATCTCAATTATGGATGAGCCTTCATCAATAGTTATAACCAACTCTATCGATTCTAACTCTTTTTTCGATAAACGCTTGTTTTGATCACCATATTTGAAAGCGGCGTATGCTTTATTGATATGCGCCTGCATGTCAATAAAACCTTTCATTACGGATGGTGTAATACTTTTATTGAACTTATTACCCGTAAGTCTAAAGGTTAAGTTTGGCCAGCCTTCAAATGTTACGTTTTCTGGAATCTCATGACCTTCAGCGTACTGCGCAACCAATCTGAAAACATCATCTTCCGAATTGATGGTTATAGTATCTTCTTTCAAACCCATCCCCTAAGCATTTTATGTTGTTTTATTTGTACGCAAATAGGTTAATCGATATAAAATAATCACCACCTACTGCGTTCTCTGCTTCGACACCGATACTACTCATTGATTTTATGACCATAATATCAATATTGCTTATGGATGGTTATCTGGTAATTTGATCAGTGATGAGTGTTAAAAGGAAAGCTTAGCGCTTTCAGAAAACGAATAAAGGACCAAACGTCATCAGGTTAGTAGCAGCCCCATTTCCTTTGTACGGATATTTGACTTAATTAAATTCACGTCTAATATTTGTTCTGCTCAATAACGAGCATTACAAGGAGTTTTTATTATGGGTAAAAAACCCGGTGAAAACACAGGTAAAGATGGCGGTATCTATCGAGAAGTTGGACCTCGTGGCGGTTTAAAAAACAATTATGCCACAGTGAGAGACAACGAAAAGCTACCACCAACAACGCAATCAGGCAACACATGGGTTCTTGAAAAAAGAACACCAAACAGTAAGCGTCCTTAACCTGTTGTAATAATTAAAGCCGGCCTACGTCGGCTTTTTTGGGTTTAACACAGAAATCCACCATCCTACTAATAAGATGACAAAATGTTTCATTCGCGGCTCCTGTTTCAACGCTCACACCGACGCGGTAACAAATGTCGAACGCTATATGTGCGCATTCGTGAGCTAGAGTAGATAATTTACCGTTAAACACACCAATAATATGGAGTACACACTGAGTGTTAGTAACTGTATGACTTGCACCGTTAACAAAACTATCCCCACCATCAATGCCTAGTTTTTCATGTAGAGAGCGCCAATCATCCCAAGAGCCACAATAGATAATATATCCAGATTCAAATAAAGGCACCTTCATATGTCGATACTGCCTTAGGATTTTGTTCATATTCCTACCTTTACTATAAAATATCTCAAGCCTGATAATTGGCTACTTTCTCTTTCTGCTCACCAATCTGCGCTTACCACTGATTAGCATTTTATTTGTCAGTCATGCATTAACGTCATACTATAATGGCTCACTTCAATGAGGACATTGTAATGCCATCCAAAAAATACCTACTTGTATATGAAGCATTCGACAATACAAATGTATTCTTATTAAAAGGAAACGCTGCTATAAAAATAGAATCCGGAAAAGGTATTGAGGAAATATTGAATACCTTTACTGAAGTTGCCTGCTCTGAAGCTAGAAAAATTGATAAATATGCTAGACGAGTGGCGATAGTAAGCGTAATAGAACTTTAAATAGGTTTATTGCTTTACAAAAGCGCGACTATGGTCTCTTATGCATCACCTCTAACGCCTTAGCCTCCATAATGCGGATATCGCTAAAAACGGTCGCTCTATCTTTGATGTTGAGTAAGTCCATTATTTGGTTTAATGGGTTGTAATCCAAGCCTGTGATACCATTCATACCTACACGCCACTGTGTATTCATAGCTGAAAATACTTGATACGAATCCCAAACATCAGGCCACACCTCAACATCATCAATATCAGGCGGAAAGCCAAAAGCACGCTCGAACTCAGTCGATTCTTTTGAACTCATTCCGCCATACATTGCCTCGGCGACCGTTAGGAGTTTTTTTCGCGGTTACCTAACAGTTCGTTGTAATACGTTGATGAAATAGCACGAGAGGCTGAAGGGTAGTTATCTAACAATATGTTTAAATTTTCTTTGTTATATGGCTCTTCGATCGCCCAGTCAGCAATAATCTGCTCAAAGAACTCAGAAATCGGTTTTTCTCGCATTCCATCAAGCTCACTTACTGAGTGATGTTTAAATGTGAATGTAACTACTTCTGGCTTTTCTTTGCCGGCAACAGGAATTTTAACGTTAGCTTTGAAGGTTGGATTTGGGACGAGTGTAAATTTAGGCATTATCAGTCCTTAAAAAGCCCCTGTTTCGGGGCTGTTGTGAGTATTTATTGATTAAGATGCGTTGGTATAAATCTGCATTTCAGATTTAAGTGAGAATCGCGCTGTTACGTTTTCAACTTCGTTGATAGCAGTGTTTGGCACACGCTGGAATGAAATTGAAGCTGTGTAATAGCGATCTTCTTCTGCGCGTTTATTGAAGAATCGGATTGCAGTAACTTGCTTACTGTCGTCCAATTTTGTTAGCAATTTACGGATAGGCAGCTTAGCATCGTGAGCAAAGGTATAAACCTGTACAACACCATTTTTATAGGTATCGATAGTTTCTGCCTGCTCATCTTCAAGAAATTGAACCTCTTGAGTTTGCTGTTCCCCACCTTCTGTAGAAAGTGTCATCACCTGTGGCATGACTTCCCATGACAATACTTTCTTTAATGTTCCTGTACCGCCACCAGCAGGAAACACATTTTTATCACTTGTATCGACACCTTCTAAGGTGATTTTAGATTCAGCGACACTTGCAACACGGAAAGCACCCGAAGCTTTTTTCCAGCCAGATGTAACATGAACAATATCGCCTTTAGCAATGTCACCCACATCATCAACTGTTAGTACGGCTTCTTCGGCATTAGTTGCCTCGGTAATTTTAATTTCGTCATCGTATTTACTTGCGACGTAAACACGCGACCCATTAGGAATGTTATAGGCCATTGTTAACCTCTATTTTAGGTATAAAAAAACCGCAATTAAGCGGTGTTATCGGATTGCATTACATCGATAGGATGCACGAATAGGAATGGTATAATTTGTTTCATCTGAAATTGGAGGGAACTGGCTAGGCTCTCCGTTAATGTAGATACCCTCCCCTAATGTTAATCCATTTTCTAATCTGTTTTTAACGTCATCAGCAATAGTTGATATCTTAGCGTCCCCACCCCCTACTTTCCCAACTACGTTAATTTGGATAACACCACGATAAACAGGCATATCCAGAGATAACCCGATGTTATCCGTTTCTGCTGGCATGACATGGAGTTGAAGATAGGGAGCGTTAATATCATTAAAAGGAAGATTGGGCCATGCGATTTTTAGGTTTAAATCCTTGCCAATACTCGCCACCAGCTTTCGTATTTCAGTATTAATCGTTGACTGATTCATGATTTAGTTTCCGATACGGCAGAGTTGAAAAACTGACTAAATTCCTCAGCAGTCACAGCAACCATACCGTTAGGTGCTTGTTTCGAATGCCCCATTTCAAGGCGGTAAGCATAAGGCACATTGTTTGTGAAATAGATAGCTTTCATTCCTACCTTAAATTGTTCAATAACAACGTTGCCTAACGCCTTTGTCATATTGCCTGACTTATCTATGCGTCCCGTTTCGCCTTCCGCTGGAGCATCAAATGACACCTGCCAATTACCTCTAAACCGCCCCCCTGTATAACCAGGAGGAACATAAATATCCATAGAGCCATTAACACGAACACGCTTTTTTAATTGACGTCGCTTTGGTGTTAAATTATTAGGATCTTGTTTTAGATACTCATTATGTTCAAAAACTGCTTTATTGTAGTTTGAGGCAACCCTATTAACTTCCCATAGTTCAGGATTCCCAACGGGTGACATATCAACGAGCCTAGCAAGTATTTGAATACTGGTTTTTCTTACAACCGTTTCAATATCTGCATTGGATTTATCGATAAATAAGTTAATTGACCTCATAAACTGATCTGACATGTCACGCCCTCAGTTGAGACTGATAGCAGATAATAATATCAGCGGGTTTAACAGGATTCGGCTCATGAACGCGCAACCAAACGCCATCGATAAGCAGCTTATCCCCTTTCTGAATATCAATGTCTGGAGGAAGTATCATTTTAATATCCGTGGAGAGAATAAGTGTTCCGTCGATTTCGTGAGGTTTATATTGCGTTTTTACCCCGACAACAGAAAATAACGTTTCTGGCTCAAAGTGTTCCTGCCCCTCATCATCAACCCAATGCTTACCATCACGCTTAGCCTGATAGGAAACGCCATATTTTTTCAACATCCTTAATGCTGTGCTCTGCCCACGTTGATAAATGTTCATGGCTACCTCATTGCAAATGTATTAATGGCAAATCCATCCGAGACATCAATCAAGCCAGACAATAAACCTTTTAACCAAGGAAAGTTTGGTGCGCCAGTATTAGTGCCTTCGGCATATTGCACAGTAATAGCGCCCTCAATTCGCTCTGAGGTGATTTCAGCGCCTAACGTGGGCTGTAGGTCATTTTCTACTGATTCAATCGCTAAACGGCATTGAGCTTGGATTAATTGCTTTGGTATCTGATCGCTTGGGATGGCAACACCGTCGCGAGATAGCCCTGAGCGAGGGAAAGATAAAGGTTGATTTGGGTTAGTTCGTTTACCTAACCATTTTTGCGATTCAAGATAATCCATCGCCGTAATTAGTAATGCCTCTAATCCACTATCTGCCAAAGTGATATTTCTATCCTCAGCGTATTTCTTCAAATCATCCACACTTGCGTAGCTATTAAATATTGGAGAGTTCTTATCAGGATCAATCATGCTCACCTCAAAAAAAAGAGGGGCACAAAGCCCCTTAAATTACTCGTCTGGAGAAGTTTTTTCTGTGAATGTAATTGCATCAGTATTTTGTGCAACACCATCAACAGTGGCTGTGACAATAAATTCACCCTGTGAATCAGAAGTTAATTTCACTGTCGCACCACCAGCTTTGCCCGTCTTAGATGAAGTAACGCTTAATTTACCACCTGTTGTAGACCAATTAACGGTAGCTCCTTCGACTGGAGAGCTGCCCTTGGTGTAATTAAGAGTGATCGTTACTGTATCTGTACTGTCAGCGATAGCGGACGTTTTATCCGCTGACAGGGTTACTTTCCCTCTTCGGCAGTCAGTTTAATCATGACGCCAGCGGTTAATTTGTTGCTAGTGAAATGCTTCTTCCAGTTACCTGCGGTGCCTAACTGTGTTAAATCAGGGTTTTTTCCTTTTGATTCATCCCAGCTATAGCCCAGAACGCCAACGTTAACCACGCCTTCACCACGATAACCAACTTCCAAGTTCTCCTTGTCATTGATTTCATAAGATCGGAAAGTCGGCTCTTGGGATTCAGTGATAGTCACAGCACCCGGCACTAAACCAAAGATGGCATCTACTGGCGCTGTATCCGTTACCAGCACAGGCTTACCTAATGTGCCTGGCTGTCCACCGTAGATAACCACACCCGCTTCTTCATACACTTTGTTGTCAATGGCCTGATCAACAATATCGAAGTAGGTGGTTGAGTGCATAACAAACAGATTTACACGGTTAAATTTATCGCCGTATTTGCGTAAACCTTTGGTCAGCGTTTTCTTGCCATCGGTCGCAATATCAGCCGTCACCACCATTTCTTTGTTATTGCCGATTGCTGCACCCAGCGCAGCTAAAGAGTATTTAATGTAACCCTCTAGTGAAGCATCTGCCGCATCCGTACCCACCAACTCAGAAAACTCCGATACATCACGCCCACGGCGTTTAAATGCTTCTTCTGTCGTTGCATAAGGACCATATTTCCAAGGTGCTTTTACATCAACAGATTCGCCCGCGCCGATTTTTTTGTTCTCTACGGATGCTGTAGAGTTTACATCACGATGCTCAATCGAACCGCCGATATGATAAAAGGCACGCTTACGGAAGTCCCCCTCGATAAACAAGTTATCCAGCACAATTGCGCCGTTTGATGCCTGATTAAATACTGCTAAATTATCTTGACGGCGTTCTAAAAACGCAGTTTGTGCTAAATCGTTATAAATTACTAAATCATTATTAGTCGTCGTAGCCATTGCTTATATTTCCTTACTCTTTTGGAAGTTTTAAATATGCGTCACGCCCGTATCGGCGAATATAATCAGCCTTGTCACTAGCGGACATTTGAGAGCGTTTAAAATGCGCACCACCTTGTTTATGTTTCCCTGCATCTGTACCAGAGGCTGCGGGGAATAAGTGAGGAGCACTTTCTTTTAGGGATTCAATCCATTCAATAGGTGATAATGGCGTACGACCATCTTTACCCATAATTGGATTGCCATCTTCATCAACGGCTACGGCCTGACCTTCATCGTTGATCTGAAAAATGCCTTTGGCACGTAAAATTAAATCTTCTTGAGCGCTGGTTAATGCGCCCGCTTTCCCTGCTGCGGAACGAATTTCATCGCCTAACACACGAGCACGGAATTTATTTGCAAACGCCTCTGCCTTTTCAGCTTTAGAGCTTGCTTCTTTTAACTTCTTGTCGAAATCACCACGCAAACGCTCAGTACGCTTATTGAGAACCTCGTCAATTTTGCCATCTGCAATGAGTTTAGCTTCTTCGTCATTCTCAAAGCGTTTGAGCATTCCCTTCACAGTGTCGGGATCAATACCTTCAAAGCGTTTCAAGTTATCGCCTTGCTCCTTGAGCTTGCCGAGTAACTCACTGTTTTTAGCCTTTAGCCCTGAGACCTGCTTATCGATGATGGCTTGAATCTCTGGGGTGATTTCTGGTACTCCACCCCCTCCACCTTGCGAACTATCATCAGCCTGTGAATAGTATTTGCGTTCGATATTCATAAATAACATGTTATTCCCCTTGGGATTGAATGCGCCTAGCGCGTTGAATTAACTCAGCCCTAAGCTGAATTTAGGTAATAAAAAAGGCCGCATAAGCGACCAGTGTTAGTTTGATTTTAATCCGCGACTGATAACCCGAACCGTGTCACCGACTATCGTTGTAATGTAAGCATGATCTGTTCGTTTAATATCAAATAATGGGATGGCGTCTTTCTTTGTGTGTTCAACCCGCGCCACGATATCTTTATTTTCTGATTCAGGATAAAACTCTAAGCGGTACATATCTCCTAAGCAGTGGACTTCTTCCACTTTACGTCCTTCACGTTCAGTAATTAATTTAAGTGCGTACATAGTTATATTCCTTAGTTTTTTAAGCAACAAAAAAGGCCACCGAGGTGACCTTGTTAAATGGTTTATTGATTAGCTATATCCAGCCTCTCTAAATGCTTGCTTGTCTATCTCCCTGAGCTGTTCGAGAGAAATAAACTCACCTTTGTCCGTGTAAAATTCGGATGGATGCATACCGCCCTCTTTCATCAACCTGAACCTTGTCTCTCCAAATACCTGTCGCTGTCGCCACTCAGGTTGTCGCTGTATCCAATCAAGAAAATTAGTATCCGCTGGCACTTGCCCGTCCATTGATGCTCTCGTTCCTGCATCCATCTCGTCTAAATCAATGCCTAATTCACGCCATGATTTGGTAACCAATGTTTCTGTTGAACGGCAATTGAAGTGGATTTTTCCTGGGCCTTGTAGGTAAGGAACTTTATGACCAATAGGCTTACCTTCCAGCGTGTATTTCAGTCTGTCACGAATAATACAATCGTGAGATGTTTTATTATCGAGGGTAGATAACCACTGTTTACAATCAAGAATGTCTTTATTGGCACCAGCAAACTGATCTCGCGCTGTTGCTTGTAAATGGCTAATGGCAGTTTTAGCTATTGTCGTCGCATTAGCTCGGCTTAGTTGCAATATGCCATCTTTATAACCTTGGTTTGCATGTCCTCTGATTTTACGTCCGATTTCTACCGCGCTATCACCATTTAAATAACCATTACGAACAGCGTTATTTATGCGTGTCATGCGATCTGACTCTAACCCATCAGCCCATTCAGAAAGTAATTTCCCTTGAAATGGGCGAGACATGACTGAGGAAAATAGCATTTCCTCTGTAATGCTCATTAGTGGATATTTGCGTAGAACAACATCAGGTAGTAGAGAATCAAAAAGGGATGGGTAATAACCAGCCTCATATAATGCATGCGCTCTCATTTCTTCCGTTAGTAGCGAAAAAGCGCTATCAACAGCTCGCTTATTAATACTTCTAACGCTGGACAGCAACGACTCCAATCGCCTTGCAGTGAAACTATTAACATCGATGGAGGTATCATCTAAAGACACTATAAGTGAAGCAGTTAATTCAGCATCAAACTCATTAAGTGCCTTTATCATGCGTCTAGCCACCCCTGTAGAATAGCGACCAGAAAACAGGGAGTGAGCAATCAATTCATCCATTAACCGCTCATTCACTGATCTCATGTCTCACCTACCATTGTCGGCTCTTGATTATTAAGCTCATCCACCACCACATCAACATCATCAGCGGGGTCGATAACATCATATTTCTGCAAACTTCTCACTAAGTCAGATTTACGCGTTGCGCCAGATTGCCATGCTGCGACGATTTCACGGATCATCGAACTATCGGCAATGTGATTAACGAGGTCTTTGTTAATCTCAAACGAAATGCCTGCAGTATCTAAACCTAAGTATTCAGCACACCATATTAGCGATTTACTGCATGCATCGGAAACATTAGAGCAACAGGTGCTCAGGATAGAGGTTTGTGCGTTCTGTTCACCGACAGACTGAATAACCGTTTTAACTTTGCTATCAGCAGAAACCAATTGAGCACCGAGCGCAACCATATAATCGCGTTTACTGTCCATTGCTTCTTTTGCCAGCATGTTAGGTTGAGCCTGAGCGTAACCAAAGAAACCTTCTTTTGGCAACATAATTGGCGAGCGAGAACCAACCATAACGCCTTTCTTTTCTAGATAGTCACGCCATTCTGTTCCTAGCCCACCTAGATAAGGTTGTATTTGCCCACAGAAGAAAACAGAATCTTCATAATCAGCAGAGTTTCGATAATGCCCTAGGTTGATTTTTGCCAATCCTAGAAGTGGGGCTTCATCAATAGTGTGATCATTATTCTGTGCACCAATAAATGTAAATGGAATTTCATTCCACACACCGTTACCAGCACGCGCAGGTATATACTCAGAAGAAATTTCAAAAACGCTACTTCCACTGGGCTTGCGATACACGCGGCAGATAAACTTACCTTCTTCTATCGCTAATACTCGGTATTGAATTGCATCTTTAAATCCAAATCCGTCCTCTTCTTCAATTGTCTCTCGCAATACCACCAGCGTTAACATCGTGCGCCCATTAATCCGCGCTGTACGCCAATTAATGATATCTTCAGCTCGATATTGAAATATGTACGGAAGTTTAGAATCACTATTGTAATCAACATATAGCCCGTGTCGCCCTACCTCTAATACCGACTCAAGCGAGGACTGAGCGAGTTGATAAATACTTGAGCCCGCACCATCAGCATCATCTTTTAAACACGAAAGCTTTTCGACAACAGCAACTAAGGGATCTTTTTTAAATGCCATGCCTATCATACCGTTACGGGTGTTACCTGTTATTGGGTAAAACACAGCACGGTCCTGATAGTCTTTATTGCGTTTCCTTTTGCGTTTGCCATCTTGTTCTTCAAGCTCAGGAAGATAGCTTTTTATGTCCTCACCACCTCGACAAACAGAGCGCACTAACTCCCACTGAGGAGCAGCCGTTTTATACTCCGGTCGAGTGAAATCTACATTTGTTGTACTCATCAGAAGGTTGTTCCTAGGTTAATTTCGAATGCTGGACGCTTGGTATTTCTGCGACTCACCGCAAAATACCTAAATCCGTCAGCATCATGCGACGTGTAATCGTGAAGCGGTTTATCTTTCCAACAGCCTCGCTTGTCATCCCACTCTTTACGATAAGCTTCTAGATGAGCAATGCCTTCACTACATTTATGCTCATCAAACACGCAAAGTGGCAGAATTTCACGTACTGCCTCGATACCTTCATCAACTGAAAGCTTCGGCACTACTTCAAATCGGATTGAGTAAATTTGTCCGTCGATTTCGTACCCCTCACGCGCTAATTCACGCCGAGATTTCGCATCCGAGCCAAACTCACGGTTATCGATATCATGAGGGCCATTGTGACTTGCATATGTGTAGCCTTTGTCTTTCAGTACTTTCATGTAGTGCCGTAGACCTTCACCACTGTTTGAGTAGTGGTCTATAATGTGGAACTCCTCGCCCACTTCACGAATAAACCAAATTGACGTTGAGTCACCCACACCAATATCCCAGTACGTGTGAACCGGTAAGTGCGAGTTATCAGGAAGTGTGCCAATGCGTTTATTTTCGTACAGGAAGCGGAACTGCTTGGCGTAGTAAGCGCCTTCAACCGATTGTTGGAATGCCTCAGACGGTATTGACGGGTATTCCCGTTTCATATCGTCGCCAAGCGTTTTCTCTTTGGCGTAATACCATGCTTTCTGGCGCTCGTTTAATTGAACACCATGTTTGCTGGCTATCTCATCAAAGTAATCAACTAACCGCTGGGGTAATGGCTCAACAGGGTTAATGGCATACTCTGGATTCTTCCACCATGAGAAGAAAAAGAACTTCCAGTCTAGGTTAGAGAGAGTCTTATTCTGAATTTGCGCTTTCTCAGCAGACTGGCAATAATCGAAGAAATAACCTGCTCGACCCTCCGCTGTGCTTTCAATCGTCGTAAAACAATCGCTTGATACCGCCTCAAATGCGCCAGTGACAATCTCACGGGCTTTCTCTGGATACTTAGCACATATCTTACCGAACTCAGAAACGTGCAAATAACGGAGTGTACCGCCACGAAATGACGTGCTGATATAAAGCGAGCCGCCTTTGCTAAACACCAACTCACCAACCGCATCATTACTCGCTGGGTTAGCCGCTTTGATTTCATCGGGTAGCTTGTCATAGGCATACTTTATCTTTTCCCTAAATAGCCGCTTAGCATCGTTAAGTGTGTGGGCTATCAATGCACATTTAGCCGCCTCAAATAACGCTGCGTCTAGCTGGATAATGCAGACCTCAGTAGTGAAGCCAAGCTGACGGGCTTTAAGGATAATGTTTCGCGTGTGCATCCCTTCAAAATATTCGAGTTGCTCAGGCGTCATTTTAAATCGAACTGGCTTGCCTTCTTTATTGGTTATCCAGTAGAGGTGATTTAATCGCCAGAGCTTATCTCTCAATAATGCAAGATGTTCTGGCTTCATGATTATTCCTTAGATAAGTCGTCCATTAGTTCTGATAGCTGACTAGCTGTCTTATTCGGCTGAACATCATCAAGGCCGTATGCTTGACGCTCAAGGCCAACTAAATTTTTAAATGTTTCGCTTAATGATTTGGCTGACTTAACGCGCTCAGGCAGGGAGATGATTGAGTGATAAATTTCATTGAGTTTGTCGCGTCCGTTATCATCAGGACTAAACATTAACTCGCCAAGTTTTCTTAAGGCTGGCACATCAGCACATTCAGCAGATAGTTCATCAAATAAGTTATTAGTTAACTCTCTAGCCCTTCGAATATCGCCTCTATGCTCCATGCGGACATTAGCGATAACCTCGGCATTAGCCTCAATAAGTTGCCGTTCTGAAATAGCCTTTTCGGTGGCAACCAGACTGGCAACCTCCCTTTTGGCAACCAAGTTTTCAGCCCTAGCCTTAACCTTTGCCTTTAAATCTCGCTCCCATCCTTCTTTCTTGGCACGCTTACTTATCGCCTGATGGGTTATCTCGTATTGAGAGGCTATTTCCCTTATGGACATCACGCCAGCTCGGTAAGCCGACTCGATGGCCTCCCAATCTGGTCTTTTAGCCATATCCATTCCTTAAATAAAAAAGGCCGCTAGGGCCTATTTGGTTTTCTGTTTGTTGACTAACTTGCCTAACTCGCGCTCGACGATTTCAGCAACTATTCTCCCATCATCAACTCTTCCACAGTGTAAGTATTCAAGTGATTGCTGTAATTGACGATAGAGAATGGATAAGTTTGCTTTTTCTTGTTTGGTCATACTTTCTCCTTAGCGAACTTACTCGCCCACACTTTGGCAATATGTAAGCAGTCGTCAAACATTCGCCCTTTTCTACTTGCTTGAGAGCTTCGGCGATAATGATCTACCGCCATGTAACTTGCTCTACGACAAACAGGTAAAGAAAAGCCGAGCTTTTTTAACTCGGCTAGTACGTTCTGCTCTATGAATTGTTCGTGGTTCATGCTGGCTCTTCTCCATCTGGAAATTCGCCCATATCAGGCAAGGTTAATTGTGATAGTTCTTTAATTGCCTTCTTCGCTTTGCGTATTTTCTTTAAGTGACGCTTGCGTAAATTCATTAAGTCACTACCTTTCCTGCCAAAGTTCTCGAACGACCAGTTATCGGCTGCTACTAATCTATTTTGCATCTCATTGATAGTCAGGGTTTTAAGCTCATTCATGTCAAGGTTTGCTAACCCTGTTTGTGGTTTTGACTCTTTTTCAGCTAGATCAAGTAACCATCGACGCAAGGATTTCGCTACATCTGTATTAGCTAACATTCCGATTAGATGTGCACCTCTAACAGAGAAGATCCTGACCTTTTTCTTACGTAAGTTGTTGTTTATTCCATTGGTCATTGTTTCAGTGACCATTGTCATATCATCAGAAAACTCGTCTTTGTTGGCGTTATATAGATTGGTTACTGACTTCTCATTTTTGTATTCGAGTAGCTTAGCCATCTGAGAGCTGGTAAACCAAATCTTATTATCACCATTATCAAATGGAGTAATTTCATTACCTTTGAAAACTAATGATTTGCTCATGGTGTAAATCCTTATAGAAAAGCGAACCTGTTCACCAGAAATAACCGCCCCACAGAAAACACCATTAACGGTTTTTCTCAGGTTCGACTTTCTGTAAGGTTCTGTGAGTGTTTTTAATTGCGCGGTGAATGCACAGAATGAAATGCGTAGAGTTCGCAGCTTAGCGATACACTGCCAAGCCACTTCTAGTCTGTTCCTAGCAGTCAAGATATGATCACTCTCCTTAATGGATAAACGACTTATCTAATTGCTGATATATATATTTACTTAAGCTATACTAAGTAATTATCACTATACTTTGATTAATATCCTGTTAGTTTGCCCATGCACCCATGCTGGGCTTTTTTTTATTCCATGCATTCTTGTTTGATATAATCCTGCAACCCTTTAATCATCTGTTCTGACTCTGCAATTCGCTCTCTGAGTAACCAATAATTTCGGATAGCGGTGTCAGTAGGTCGGGCGGTGGTTGCATAAGCCAAGCTGGTGGAGGGAGTGGTTTTGACTTTGGGACACTCGGCTTTGATGTACACCCGCTCTGGATGACGCTCACTAATATCACGCAAGTGACTAATTTCATTCTTAGCATTCGCTAGCTCCTGCGTATATTGAATATCCAGTTGGTTTAATCGCATTATGCGTGCTTGGTAATCAGTATTAATAGACTTCTGTTCTTCGAGAGCCACTGTCAGTTTTTTGTTGGTATCTATCAGTAAATTAATCCTGTTAGCTTGCCAGCTAATCATCCAATAGCTACCCACAATAATGCCTACCATCGCGATGATGGCATAGAGTTTCCCGTATTTCATGATTAGTACCGATGATGTGAGAGTGCAATCTGACAACGTTTTTCTAAACTAACGTGATCTTTAGTACATGAGTTATCAATCGAGAGATAAATGCCACCAGCGACTGTAATGAATAATGCAAGGATAAAGCCGATAATGACGATTAAAGGTTTCCATGACATAGTGCTGACTCCGCCTCTCGACGACTGACAAGCCCTCGCCAAACCTTTCCACCCGCATATACCCAACGTTTAATTTCTTCACAGGCACCCGTTCTATCACCTGCATTTAGTTTCTTGAGTAATGTTGAGCGAGCAAATGCGGTAGCACCCACATTAAAAGCAAAGGAATATAAAGCAGCTTTAGTGTAGTCATCGAGTGGTACTTTGATTAATGCATCGACTTGCTGTTGTGTCTTAATAAAATCGTTTTGTAATAACGCATCACATTCTTGTTGTGTGTATGTCTTACCTTGAATGATGTCGTTTCCAGTGTGGCCATAACAAACTGTTAGAACACCCGCCACATCACGATAAGGCTCATAACGTACACCTTCAAAATGGGCTATTACTACTAACGCGATGGCTGTTGCTCCTGCTGTTGTTATCACCGCTATTTTCTGTTTGAGAGACATTAAATATCCTTTGGCGCTTTCACCATTAATTCAGCAAGCTTTTTTAAGGTTTCGGTCGGGTTTTGTGGGTCAACATGACGAACAAGCTTTTCAAATAATTGAGTGCGTTTTCGTTGTTCTCGACGAGTCATAAAGTAAGTGGCTAAACCGAGAACCATGCTGAACGCCATCCCGATAACAAATCCCCATTCATATAACGAAAGACTGGCAAAAAAGGCCGTTAGGCCTGCTGTTCCATAAGTTACATTGGTTAATTTTTCCATACGCATAGTCACCCCCAGAGGAGTGTCCGTTGATGATTAGTGTGAAAGTGTTAAAAAAATTAGGCGGGGATTGATACTTTAAGTGCCTTTAATAAACCTTCAGGCAACTGTTCTTCCAGTGACGCATTAGAAACAATCACAAGACCATACATAGATATCCATGTATTCGTTTGTTGTAAGTGTCCTTGAATAAATTGCTTCGCTTTCTCTAACAAATAAACACAACTCTCTTGTGTGTTTTTGCGCCAATAGGATTCAATCGCCACCAGCAATGGAGCACCAGCATCACTAATTTTTTGCAAGCCGATTCGATATTGCTTTTTACCTGCGGAAGATGTCGTGCAAATTAATTGTGTCAGTTGTTGAGTTTCACCATCAGCCGTATGGATATTCGCCGTTAAAATGATGGAGGTATTCTTTTCACTGTCTGTTTCTGAGGCATAGTGAAGACTAAACTGTAATTCGCTTATCTCTTTTGACATAACATTTACCAATTTATTTAGTTAATAAGGTGCCGACTCACAGCTCTTGTGTGAACGTGATAACGAGGGTGATTGATTCTGTGGTCGGCATATACGAAAAAAGACCGCCTAAGCGATCTTTAAGAAATTTATAACAGATTAAGGTTGAACTTCCTTATCTACTCAGCATCATTTTCTTTAGTTAAACAATAACGCAAATTTTGTCTAATCGCTTCAATTGACCAGATCCAAAAAGCGGTTCCAACAAACTCAGAAATTAATGCTTGATAACCTGCTGTCCAAAGCCAGCCAGACAATCCTAGTAGAGGTACGACTAAACCATGAGCAAAAACAGAAACGCCAATACCAAAACAAATACCGTGTAATAATTTAACCTTTGGCAAGAATTCAGCAATAACACAATATGTCACAGCGATAACTATTGAGAATAATATATGAACACCATTACCGCCCCAATTAATACTATATCCCATCCAATGATAAGTCATAGTATCTATATTTAATCCAAGCTTTTCGAGTAAGACGACTGGCGGGGGTGTCGTTTCAAGTGTTCTCGGGGGAATTAGGTCTTCAAAACCAGATTTAACTAAAGCTGAAAAGATACCCGCTATAATACCAACATATATTGCTATACCAATATGCCTAGAACTTTTTTTCGTTAACTTAAACAAATCAATCATTATATATACTCGCTCTATAAATTGAATATTATGAGTATAGTAGAGATAAGAATACCTGTTTATTATTTTAATTATTAGTTAAACACTGCAGGTTTATTCTCATAGGATAACAATAAATTTCATCTTAAATATAAACAAACAATCAATGAAAACGAAAAATTTCCAACAAATTTTTTAATTAATAATTATAAATATATTTTAAAAAAACAAAACCCCGCCG
>ENA-ORUR01000222-ORUR01000222.1-human-gut-metagenome-genome-assembly--contig:-NODE-222-length-38865-cov-8.09709_pt1 | contig 38865 bp, 35 predicted proteins | sample MGYA00242086_ERZ509223 | MGnify/ENA primary metagenome ERZ509223 (study PRJEB26280, sample SAMEA2338820) | human gut metagenome | biome: human gut; feature: human-associated habitat; material: faeces... | reverse complement strand
TTTTAGTCATAAAAATACCCCCAAAGTCGATTTCCAACTTTGGGGGTACGCTTCATAATCTGAATGCTTAGGGCCATTTATTTTCAACCAAATTATCTATTTTTCATTCTAAAAAGGTGCCAGTTACTCTCTTTAATATTGAACTTTAATCACTTCACCTTCGTTAAATGTTTGAACTTCACCATTATCAAGTTCAATGAGTAACTGTCCATCATTATCAATTCCCTTAACCGTTCCAGTAATACTCTCCTGAGCTAATTTGAGCGTAACCGTCTTCCCAGTTAAGACTAAGCGTTTTCGATAATCGCTTAGAAAATTGCCGGACTGATAAGTACTCTTTAAATGCCAGATTGTTTTGATTAAATCCGCTGCTAACTTGTTACGGTCAATTATTTTTTCACTGTCTAAGCTACCAACGTTTCTATCAATATCAACAGGAAAATCAGCAGTGCATAAATTCAAGCCCACGCCAACAATCCAACTAACGCTGGCTCCCTGGATTTGAGCTTCTACTAAAATTCCTCCAACCTTTGCATCATCAAGCATTATATCGTTAACCCATTTCACGCCAAGTTGCTTTTCTGGATAATATTCTTCAAGCAGGTTTGCAATTTGATCTGCTAAACCTGTAGTAAATAATCCGGCCTTATTCATTTCTTCTTTTTCAATGTTTGGTAACAACACACTAAGATAAAGTCCCGTTTCACTTGGTGAATAAAAAGATCGGGCCTTCTTACCATATCCACTGGTTTGCCTTTCCGCCAAAAAGGCCTGTAGCGCTGTTTGGTCTGCTTGCTTAGCCATTTCTTGGGTGGAGCTCACAACAGATTCTATAACAACATTTCCCGGGAAATCTTTACCTAACTCAGAACTGATTGTCTGTTGATTTAGTTTCATTTACATTCTCCTCATAACAAAAGGGGCTAGCGCTCGTCTTCCGAACGTTAACCCCCTTTAGTGATAATTATCAAGCTAATGCTAAAGCCACATTGAGCTTACTTTTCATCTGCTTTTAGCTGGATCAAAAGATCCTGACTATCCATTACGGTTCCTTCACTAGCATAGATTTTTTCGACAGTGCCATCAAAGGAAGCCTTAATAGTTGTTTCCATCTTCATGGCTTCAGTAACAATCAAAGAGTCGCCCTTCTTGACATGATCACCATCTTTAACCAGCACTTCTACAACGGTACCATTCAATGGCATCCCAATTTGTCCGGGATCACTAGGGTCAGCCTTTGGCACTTTAACCTTGGCATCGGTATGAATCTGGTCTTCAACTGGTAACTCAACTTGTTCACCATCAACGGCAAAGAAGAGGTGGCGATTACCATCCACATCAACATCAGAGATTGAGTCTAGGCGCAAAATCTCAGTCTTCCCAGGGGCAATGTGAATATGAACTGTTTCACCAGGCCGCATTCCTTGATAGAAAGTATTAGTATCCAAGACACTAATCCGTCCATATTGTTGATGACGCTTGAAGTAATCCATGAATACATCTGGGTATAGTACGTATGAAATTACTTCTTCTTCACTTGGTTCACGACCAATCTTGTTTTCCAATTCTTTAGCAACTTGTTCAAAGTCAACAGGTTTAGCCAAACTACCAGGACGTACCGTAATAGCCTTCTGCCCCTTTAATACAACCGCTTGAAGTTCCTTAGGAAAACCACCATATGGTTGGCCTAAATCACCAGCAAAGAAGTTTACCACAGATTCAGGGAAGTCAAGGGTCTTACCACGTTCCAAAATGTTGTCAGCCGTTAAGTTATTTTGAATCATAAAGATTGCTAAATCACCAACGACCTTTGAACTTGGTGTTACCTTAACAATATCACCGAGTAATCGATTTACAACCCGGTACATTGCTTTTACTTGTTCAAAATCATCTAAGCCAAGCGACTTAGCTTGTTGTTGCAAGTTGGAGTATTGTCCACCAGGCATTTCAGTTTCATAAATGTCAGGCAGAGGTGCATTAATACCATTAGCAAAGTCTTTATACAATGGTCGAATGCCAGCCCAATATTGATTAATCTTTTCGACATTATCAATATCTAATTCTGGTTGCCGCTCATTGCCTTCCAAGCTGTAATAGAAACTGCTCATGCTTGGCTGACTAGTGGTACTAGACAGCGCACTCATTGCAACATCTACTACATCAACACCAGCACGAGTTGCTTGATCATAAGTAGCAACTCCATTACCGGTTGTATCATGAGTATGAAGGTGAACCGGTACATCATATTTAGCTTTTAATTCACCAACTAATTCATAAGCTGCATCAGGCTTCAATAATCCGGCCATATCCTTAATACCCAGGATTTGAGCACCAGCATCTACTAATTCGCCAGCCAGCTTCTTATAGTAATCCAATGTGTACTTGGTTTCATCTGGGCTTAGCAGATCTCCCGTGTAACACATTGTACCTTCAGCAATCTTACCGGTGTTACGAACGTATTCAATGCTCTTTTGCATTTGTTCAACCCAGTTAAGGCTATCAAAAATCCGGAACACATCTACGCCGTCTTCAGCGCTCTTGTCAATGAATTTCTTCAAAACATTATCTGGATAGTTTTGATAACCTACCGCATTAGAACCACGTAATAGCATTTGCAACAACGTATGCGGCATTCTTTGACGAAGCATCTTCAACCGTTTCCAAGGATCTTCTCCTAAGAATCTGTAAGCAACGTCAAATGTTGCTCCACCCCATGTTTCTGCAGAAAATAGGTTTGGTAGTGCTCGATCATAGATATCGGCCACTGGTAACATATCATGAGTCCGCATTCGGGTGGCAAAAAGACTCTGGTGGGCGTCACGCATTGATGTATCGGTGAGTAATACTAATTTTTGCTTCTTAACCCAATCCATTGCTGCATCAGCACCTTGGTGGTCTAGGACATACTTAGCATTGACGATTGGTAATGCACTGTCTGCATCCAATGCCATTTCAGCTAATTTCACATTTGCAGGTTGTACTTGGTCTTGACGTTTAACACCATTAAAGCCGTTAACAGTAACATCACCAACGTAGTTCAATAATTGCTGCTGGGTATCTGGCTTATGATCAAATTTAAATAGTGACGGTGTGTGATCAATAAAGGCAGTATGTGCTTCACCCTTTTGGAAAACAGGATTCTTCAGCACATTTAACATAAATGGAATATTTGTCTTCACTCCACGAATTTGAAATTCGTTAAGTACCCGAATCATTTTATCAACTGTGTTATGGAAGGTTCGCGCATGGACACAAGCCTTAACTAATAATGAATCGAAGTACGGTGTAACAACTGCTCCTGCATAAGTATTACCACCATCTAAACGAACACCATTACCACCAGGTGAACGGTAAGTTAAAATCCGACCAGTGTCTGGCATGAAGTTATTTTCTGGATCTTCCGTAGTAACCCGACATTGAATAGCATAACCACTCATTGTCAAATCATCCTGAGCTGGCAAGTGTAAATCCTTATGCAAATCTGCACCGGCAGCAATGCGAATTTGAGAACGAACAATATCAACACCAGTAATTAGCTCAGTAACGGTATGTTCAACCTGGATCCGTGGATTAACTTCAATAAAGTAGAAGTTATCTTTGGTAACCAAAAATTCCACCGTACCGGCATTTTGGTAGTGAACACCCTTCATTAACCGCACAGCCGCATCACAAATTTCTTTACGACGCTGATCATCTAACGCTAAGCTGGGTGCAAATTCAATGACCTTCTGGTTCCGACGTTGTACGGAGCAATCTCTTTCAAAGAGGTGCATTACATGACCATGCTCATCAGCTAAAATTTGCACTTCAATGTGCTTAGGGTTTTCGAGATACTTTTCAACGTAAAGCTCGTCATCACCGAAAGATGCTTTTGCTTCACTCCGGGCACGGTCATAAGCGGTTTTGAGATCTTCATCATCCCTAACAATCCGCATTCCACGACCGCCACCACCCATTGCTGCCTTGATCATGATTGGGTATCCATGAGTATGAGCGAACTCTTTCATTTCTTCCATTGATTGAACAGGTTCATTGATTCCTGGAATAGTATGGAGACCATTTTTTTCGGCAACCTCTTTGGCTGTAATTTTGTCTCCAAAAATCTTTAATTGTTCAACCGTTGGACCGATAAATGTAATTCCATTTTGCGCACATTTTTCAGCAAACTCTTCATTTTCTGCTAAAAAACCGTATCCTGGGTGAATTGCATCGGCACCTGTCTGCTTGGCAACCCGAATAATATCATCCATGTCTAAGTATGCATCAATTGGCTTCTTTCCCGCACCAATTTGGTATGCTTCATCCGCACGGAATCTATGAACTCCGTACTCATCTTCCTTTGCATAAACTGCGACAGTCTTAAGTCCCAGTTCGTGACAGGCACGAATAATCCGGATTGCAATTTCACCACGATTTGCAATCAATACTTTCTTCAAATCTTCCACCGCCTTAATACGAACATATTTCCTACTTCACTGCTCAATCATACCATATTCTAACGAAATAACATTACAAAAAATGAGAAAATGGTTAAAAATTTAATTATTTACCAAAAAAGCAGGCCGTGACATGTGCTCCCTTATACAGTGAAAAGTAAACAGCACGATAAAGAAATAGGACCCAAGCTTTCGGAAAAATCCGAATTCTTGGATCCTATTTATGACCTACTCATCGACGGGGAAATCGAAAGCAAAGTCGGAAACAGCTCCTATCTCGCGTTCCCTCTCTAAATTCAATTACTTCTTGTTGACTGGAAAAGAGAGACCAGGAACTGCATTTAAATCGTTACCAGCCCTGTCACCATGTTGAAATGCTACATAACCAGCTGCCCCAATCATTGCAGCATTATCACCGCAATATTTTAATGGTGCTTGAAGCATCTTGACTTCTGGGAAGTATTTAGCCATATCATGGGTTAAACGGTCACGTAACCCGTGATTAGCAGCGACACCACCAGCTAAAATCATTTGTTTCACTGGATATTCTCCTAAAGCCCGCATGGTTTTCTCTGCTAAAACATCAACAACACTTTGCTGGAAACTAGCCGCTAAATCTTTTTTGTTTAACTTTTCTCCACGCTGATCAGCATTATGACAAGTGTTAATAAAGGCACTCTTGAGCCCTGAAAAACTAAAATCGAGGTTACTTTCCTTTTCCATTGCTCTTGGAAAATCGAAAGTATCTTCCCCTTCATGGGCCCACTCGTCAATTGTCTTCCCAGCAGGATAATTGACACCTAGCACCCGGCCGATTTTGTCATAGGCTTCCCCGGCTGCATCATCACGTGTCTCGCCAATGATTTCATACTCGTGTTCACTCTTCATATATACTAATTCCGTATGACCACCGGAAACCAACAGTGCCATCTGCGGAAATTGAAATTCTCCTGCAAAACGTGCTGCGTAGATGTGACCTTCCATATGGTTAATTGGTATGAGTGGCAATTGATGAGCCCAAGCCACGGTTTTAGCCGCTGTTACTCCAATTAATAGAGAGCCAACTAGTCCTGGTCCATATGTAACCGCAACTGCATCTAAATCATCGTAATCCACTCCCGCTTCATCCAATGCTTGGTGAATACAACGGGTAATCCACTCAATATGGTGCCGACTAGCTACTTCAGGCACAACTCCACCAAACCTTTGGTGACTTTCAATTTGAGTGGCAACAATATTTGAAAGAATTTCTACACCATTTTTTACTACTGCCACACTGGTCTCATCACAACTTGACTCAAAAGCCAGAATTAACGTATCCTTTGCCATCCCAATTTCCTTTCATCAATTTAATTTTTTTAACATGTTAAACGCGTCTTCTCCGTCATCATGGTAGTAATGCTCACGAACTTGGGTTTTAATAAAGCCAAGACTTGTATACAAACGCTGAGCAGTCACATTAGAACGTCGTACTTCTAAGCTCATACTTAACAGTTGTCTCTGACGCGCCTGGTTTTCAACTTCATGAAGTAGAAAGGTTCCTAATCCATGCATTTGATATTTGGGAATTACTCCAATATTTGTAATATGAACATCCCGTGCATAATCATTAAATGATGCGCCAATAAATGCTATCATTTCTTGTGAATTTTGATCTACTAATAATAAATATAAAGTATTAGGGCGGCCCATATCAATTTCAAACGATTGTCGATCCCATGGTTCACCACCATATATTTGCCGCTCAATCTGCAATAATTGATTTATATCTAACCGTCGTCCTCGAACAACCTTATACCGTTGATCGCCAACCACAACATCATGGTCTTCGTAATTAATCGGCTGTCCATTAATACCATCAAAAAAACTAGCTAACCATCGGTTAAACTTCTTGAACATAGTTTGATTCGTCATGCTTTCCGGGATGTGCTTTCAGCCAATTTACTTCAGCTTCTGTAATCCTCAAATAATTAGGAACAAAATCATCAATATCTTTTACTGCTGGAGCATTTTCCCCCAGAATAGCCAATTGGTAAGTAGATGGAATTGCATAACTAGGTGCCAATAATTGAACGTTATTTGGTAATGGATCAGCATTCTTGCTGATTTTAGGAGTCATCTCACCAACAAGATAGACAGGTTGCTTTCCCTTTTTTAAGGTAGCTAACAAATCGTTATATGCAACATGTTGTTCATTCATTACATTAACCAATCTACCGTTCTGATACTGGTACCCACCAGTAAATACGTTACCACGTCGTGCATCCATAAATGGAACAATCAGGTTATCGGTAATATTTGGTACATTGGCTGCTAATACTTGTAAACTGGAGATGCCAACAAGTTCCTTATTAATGGTCATTGCAAGGGTCTTAGCTGTTGTTACTGCAATCCGAACTCCTGTATATGAACCAGGACCCTTGGCTACAACAACACGATCAATATCTTTTGGTTGCCAACCAACCTTATCAAATAAATCATTGATAGCTGGTAACACGTAAATACTATGGTTGCGAACCATGTTCAGAGTAATTGTTGCCTTTAACTGATCATCTTCAACCAGGGCGACACTCATTGGATGGTTTGACGTATCAATCGCTAATATCTTCATTGTTTTTCGTCCTTTCATTCTGTAAGTATCTTACCATATCAGTCAAGATCCTTGGTTAATTTGTTTCAAATTATGCAAAACAAAAAAGCTGATGTTTAATCAGCTTTCTTTGATTAGTTACGATCATCGTATCCCTTAGGATGAGTAGAATGCCATTTCCAAGCTGTAGCAATAATGTCATGTACATCATCAAACTGTGGTTTCCAACCAAGCACACTCCGGGCCTTGTCACTAGCAGCAATCAAGGAATCTGGGTCTCCTGGACGCCGATCAGCAATTTTTGCAGGAATTTCTTTTCCTGTTACTTCCCGTGCAGCTTCAAGCATTTGCTTATTAGAAAAACCAGTTGAAGAACCAAGGTTAAAGGCATTTGACTTGTTATTTTCTTTTAAGTACTTCAATGCCAAGATATGAGCATCCGCAAGATCCATTACATGGACGTAATCACGGACATTAGTACCATCTGGAGTGTCATAATCATCACCAAAAATACTCAATTCTTTCCGCTTACCTTGGGCTACTTGTAAGATAATTGGAACTAAGTGTGTTTCTGGACCATGGTCTTCACCAATGGTGCCATCTAGTGCTGCACCAGCAACATTAAAGTAACGCAGGGCAACAAACTTGATGCCATATGCTTGATCAGCCCAAGCCATCATATGTTCCATCATTAGTTTGGATAAGCCATATGGGTTAATTGGGTTTTGTGGATCAGTTTCTTTGATTGGCATGTGCTCTGGAACACCATAGGTCGCTGCAGTGGAGCTGAAGACAATGTACTTTACTCCAAAGTCACGCATTGCTTCCAAAAGCGTAATCATACCACCAGTGTTGTTATCAAAATACTTTAGCGGTTCACTCATTGATTCTGGAACAATTGAGAATGCAGCAAAGTGAACAACTGCTGTAATATCTTCATTAATGAAAATCCGATCCAAAAATGCGCGATCCCGAATATCACCTTGATAGAATTTTGCCTTCGGATTAATGGCCTTTTTGTGACCAGTAGATAGGTTATCTGCAACAACAACATCTTCCCCTTGTTCTACTAACCGCTTTACCATATGAGAGCCGATATACCCGGCACCACCACAAACCAAAATTGACATCTTTTATTTGCCTCCGTTTTGACCAAAATTTACTAACTTGTATTATATCACAGACTAATTTTAGCAGAAATTTGCAGTTATATCTTTTGCAATTGACTCTTTTCAATTTCATGATCTAGATATTCAAACAAAATTCCTTCACGCAGTCCATTATTACTAAACCGCACTTCAGGCATACTTAATTGGCGAAGTAAAGCCATTAGTGGTAATAAACCACCTACGATCACGTCAGCACGGATGCTATTAATTCCTCGAATCGCTGCTCTTCCTTCACAATCAGTTGCCAGCAATTCATGCATCATTTGTGAAGCTTCGTCCGTCTGCATTGTCAAACCATGGACTGGACGAACGGTTGCCGGATCTTTAGCTAATTTCCAGCGGTACATTTTGGCCAGTGCACGATTACTACCACCGAGTGCTACTACTTGTGTATGCCGAGCACGATTTAACCATCGTTGGCTGGACAACATCTCATCCACTTTAATGGCCGCATCATACAAGTCTGCTGCGCTTATTTGATCATTCAGATGGTATCTCTGTGATAAAACAACAGAGCCGATTGGCAAACTAACCAATTCCTCAGCCTGCCCCTGGTCAACAAGGATCATTTCCATGCTGGCCCCACCGGTATCAACAATCAAGCCATTATCAATCTTTAATGTCCGTGATACTCCAACATAGTCTAAATAGGCTTCACGTTCTCCTGAAATGACTGTGAAATCTATACCGACTTTCTCTCGAACCATCTTTAAAAATTCTTCTTGGTTGACGGCCTGACGAACTGCGGCAGTCGCAACGGCAACTAGTCGAACATTATCCAATTCTGCACAGATTGCTTTAAATTTCAGAAGCGCATTAATTGTTCGCTCCATTGGTGCTGGTTGTAGCACTTTCATTGCACCCATGTTTTCAGACAACCGCACATATTCCTTTTCATATCGAACTAACTCAGTTTTACCATTTTCAAATATCTTAGTAATTCGTAGTCGGCAAGAGTTCGACCCCAAATCAATAATTGCTAAATTATTACTCATAAACTACTCCTTTGATGTGTCATCATCAGTTCTAAGGTGGAGACCAGAAACATGCTTAGTCAACGTTTCAAAAACATTACTAAACCGTTTTTTGTTCTTTCGTTTATGTTTTTCTTCTTTACGAAGTTCTGTAGCTTCATCCATAAAGAATTGTTGTGAGTTAAATGGCTGGTCACCAGGTTGCATCTTCACGTAGTGGTCACCCTTTAAGCTCCATGCCTTTTCATTATCCTTCCACATATTCTCAAAAATACTAATTGCACGTGCTTTGGTATCTTCTTCGGTAACTGGATATAACTCTTCAACCCGTCGATTCAAGTTTCTAGTCATCATATCTGCACTTGCCAAGTAGATCTCTTCATGCCCATTACCAACGAAATAGTAAATTCTTGAGTGCTCCAAGAAGCGCCCTACTATGGAGTGAACATGGATATTACCATGTAATTCTGGCAAATCATTTCTCAAACAGGTGATTCCACGGACAATTAAATGAATTTCAACACCCGCAGCCGCTGCTTCATATAGGTGGGCAATAATCTGCTTATCTGACAGTGAATTCATTTTCATCCCGATTAGTGCTGGATTGCCACTTTTGGCAATTTTAATCTGCTGGTCGATTTTTTCATTGATAAAGTCCCGAATTCCGTTTGGTGAGACGTGAAGTTTATGGAAATACTTAGGACGTGCAAATCCTGACAGCATATTAAACAGGTTCGTCATATCAAGACCTAATTCATAGTCACAAGTTAAGAGCCCCATATCGGTGTAAAAATGAGCAGTAACATCATTGTAATTACCAGTTCCAAGGTGCATGTATCGCCGCAACCCGTCTTCATCACGACGGATAACCAGTGCTAATTTACAGTGGGTTTTTAGTCCTGCTAGCCCATAAATAACATGACATCCCATTCGTTCAAGGCGTCGTGCCCACCGAACGTTGTTTTTTTCATCAAAGCGAGCTTTAACTTCCACCAGGACGGTAACCTGCTTGCCACGTTGCGCAGCCATTCCTAAATACTTGATAATTGGTGAATTCCCGGAGACCCGGTATAACGTCATTTTAATGGCGAGTGTTTGTTCGTCGAGTGCAGCTTGATGAATAAAGTTCACCACGGATTGGAAGCTATCATAAGGATGTTGCATTAAATAATCTTTTTGGCGAATGGCATTGAAAATATTGTGATCCATATCTAATACCGGGTTGAGATATGGCTTAAATGTTGGATATCTTAAATTGTCATGCCCAGTCACCATGCCAGAAAGTTTCTTTAAAAAGCTTAAGTCGACTGGTCCATCAACCCGATAAATGGCATCATCCGCGACCCCTAAGTTTTCAATCAAACGATCTTCCAACCATTCATCAAAATTCAATCCAATTTCTAAACGCATTACTTGTCCGTGTTCCCGAGCTCGTAACTGGTGTTGAACTGACCGTAATAAGTCTGATGTGTCTTCTTCAGCTACATCTAAATCCATATCACGCATTACACGATAAGTACCACTAGCATCAATCTTGTAACCTGGGAATAAGACATTCATGAATTCTTGAATTAAATCATCAATCAACACAAAATGATTCTTTTCTGGTAATTTAACAAGTCGTTTGTAAATGCTTGGCACTCGAATTGTAGCAAACTTGTCCCCCTGATCTTGACGGTCGTCATGTGGTTCAGGTGTTTGCCCTTGAACTTCCTGATCCCCTTCTAAGACTTCGCCATCGTTGCTATTCGATTTTTTTACATTCCGGTGCAACTTGACTGCAACGTTGAGTGAACCATTATTGATAAACGGAAATGGTCGCGATGCATCATCCGCCATGGGAGTCAATACCGGCAGTAGCTCATCATTAAAATACCTTCTGGTAAATTCATAATCTTTCTCGTCTAGATCACGTTCTTTAATAATTTTAATATCGTGGTTAGCTAATTCTGGCAAAATATTTTCATTATAAACCTGGTAGCGTCGCTCAACCATCCGATGCTCTTTTGCATTGACTGCTTTTAATTGTTCTTCTGGTGTCATTCCTGATGCATCAGTTGTTTTAACCCCCGCAGCAGATAATTTGTGAAGTGAAGCAACCCGTACCATGAAAAACTCATCAACGTTACTTTGTGTAATACCGACAAAGTTAGCTTGCTCCAACAGTGGATTGTGTGGGTCTAAAGCTTCGTCCAGTACTCGTCCGTTGAAATCAATCCATGACAATTCACGGTTAACATAATTCTTTGGTTGATAAAAATCTTTGTACATCCTCTAATTCCTCCCCGCAATCACTAACTTTGGGTGTAAACCATATACTTCAGTAAACAGCTGGTTTTTACGTTCAAAAGCCCATTGCTCTAATACTAGGTCATCAGTTGTTTTAACTTGAATTTGCAGGTCTTCACCAACTAACTCTAAATGAACTCTCAGGATTTTCTGCTGACGAGAATCATCAAGCGAATCCGCAACCCGCAGAATCGCTGCCAATTGTGAAACTGGTAATTGAATGGCACTGTCCAAATGCATGTAGTGTGGCTGATCAACTTCAGGTGCTTCAGAGCTGTGATACCGTGAAACTTCAGCAATGATTTCATTATCTTGGCTAGAAAGTCCTACTAACGGGTTGGCTTCCAGTATATAAGCAGAGTGTCGATAGTGTCCCTGGGGGTTAATAAAGTTACCAATATCATCCACTTTACATGCTATTTCCAGTAACAAACGGTAGTGACTATCCAGCCTATGAATTGGTTCAAGTGCATCATAGAGTTGCATTGCCACTTTAGTTACAAACCTTTTGTGATTAGAGTCTGCCCCATAGCGAAGCGCTAAATTATCAGCAGCTGTCTTTACCATGTTTACTAAGAATTGTGGATCATTATGGGTTACTTCTAAGCCGTCCAAAATCGACGCATTAGTGATGTAAATCTTCTTAACGTTCAAAAGCCGCATTACTTGACGCACTATTAAGTAGGTAGGAAGCACCCAGTTAACGCTCTGTTCATCGACATCATAGTGACGAATAATGTATTGGTCAGAAGCATTTAATAGGTGCCGATAACGCTTATGGAATTCTTTATGAGGAATCTTATCAACAGCGTGATCTTCCCTAATATAGCGTTCTGCTAATGTATCCGCACCCTGAATCAGCATTGTTGTTTCAGTACTGCTCTTCAATTCAGGAACCAGATATTCTAGTTTAGAGCTGATATAGTCCAAAATAATATCACTAGGCGTCGCTGCCGTTTGACGTAAATTATCTACTAGTTGACTAAGACGTGCCTTCCCCATATCAATTTCCCAAGATGTGGCGTAACTACCGTTTTTAAAATATGCTAGATTGCTCGTACTTAATCCGATATTCAAAACGTAACCAGTTAACTGAGAATCTTCTAATTGCTGGTTTGCAACGTTATGAACGGCCGCTAAAATTTGTGCCAATGTTTGATCTTTATTCAACCATTCAATTTTGAACCCCGTGCGTACAAATATTTGATTGGCAACATACTTTCCAGTTACTAAATCCATATCTGTTAAGGCACCATATAACCGATAATTTGCCACTTGATATTCTTCCAACAACCGTTTAAATCCCAGCAAATTGTTAGTAATAGCAGATATATTCTCAGCATAATTAGCAATTTGATTTTGACCAACGTGCAGAGATCCAGACCGGGCTTCATTAACGACTCTATTATGATCCAAGTCAATAATTCGGAGAGTTAACCGATCAGGTTTTAGTAATATTAACCCTAACAATCCTTTTTCCACACCAAACACCCCTTTGGACAATTATCTTTCATACTTTCAGAATACCACGGGAAATCATTAAAAGGGAAGATACCAAACGATATCTTCCCTTTTGTTTTTAGATTTATTTCCATGTAATTGTTGCGGTTGCACACTCATCATTGCCAACCATAATTTTATGTTGAGTAACAATCTGTTGATCATTCTTCTGTGGCCCCAGAGATTGACTCACAACGGTCGTTTGCGGTCGCACTTCATGTTCGTAATTCATCCGCAAACCAACGATTTGGTGATTTTTTAAAAACTCATGATCTAAAGTATCTAACATCCAATCAAAATATTTAGCGTTGTTAACGTGGCCATTATAATCAATATCAAAATACCGTACTTGATACTTACTACTTTGCCAATTGTCATCTAGTTTTACCTTATCCGGTCGTGCGACCTTAGGTAAACGAATAGTTGATTTTTCTGCATATGGAGCCATGATTGCAGCAGGAATTTTGGCCATGCGTCGCTTGGTTAAATCCATGTACACAAATAGTCCTTTAATTTCACCAATTTGTTCACCTGCCGCATTCAAGATCATAAACTGCCGGACAACAAAAAACTTATTATAAGCCAGCACTTGAGTTTGAAGTTGTATTACATCACTTTCACGAGGCCATTCTTTATTAAAATGCGCTTCGTAATCAATGATTACCCAGCCACCACCCATTTTGAGTGTTGTATGTTCATCTACTCCTAACTCAGCATTTTGTTTTTCAGAAGCTAAAATGATTAATGCAATTAATGTACTTAAACTAATATGACCACTTGGATCACATTCATAATAATTCACTTGATGATTCATGCTAAATACAGATGATTCCGCCATAATGCACTCCTACAATTGATGATATTCTTTATAAAGCTCTTGACGTTTGATTCCTACCCGTTTAGAAACCAGCTTAATTGCTGCATTAGTACTAAGTCCATTCTCAATTTCTTGGTCAATTTGTTCAATCGGACTCCCCGTAGGTTGGTTATCATCCTGATCTGGATGATCATTACCAGCAACCAAAATTACAAATTCACCACGTATTTCTTGGGTTTGCGCCCACTCATTAGCATCAGCTAACGTTCCCCTTAAAAACTCTTCATACCGTTTAGTTAGCTCACGTGCAAGTACCACACGACGGTCTTTGCCAAAAACTTCTTGCATCGTTTTCAGTGTCTTCTTTAACCGATGCGGAGCTTCATAAAATATCATTGTTTCTGGCCGATTTTTTAACTCTTCTAGTTCCACCACTTGTTGCTGATGTTTACGATCTAAAAATCCGTCAAAGAAGAACGGTTGCGGTGTTAAACCGGATGCAATCAGTGCTGTCAGTCCTGCATTAGGTCCAGGCAATGGAATAACAGGAATATCGGCTTCTGTACAAGCTGCTACCAATTCCTTTCCAGGGTCTGAAATAGACGGCATTCCAGCATCACTGCATTGGGCTATCGTTTGTCCTGATTGCAGTTTAGATAATAATTGAGGAATTCGTTCTGCCGTATTGTGTTCATGAAATGAAATCGCCGGTGTATGGATATCAAAATGGTTAAGGAGCATTTGAGTATGACGAGTATCTTCAGCAGCAATCAAGTCAACATCTTTCAAAATTTGAATTGCCCTAAATGTCATATCATCCAAATTGCCAATTGGTGTCGGAACTAAATATAGTTTCCCCCCTGTACTTTGAAAACTAGAAGTTTGATTAAGCATATCCTTCTCCTATTTTTGTCGACCATAGATGGCGTCTAAACAAAATGTACATGACTCATTTTTCTCTAGTCGTTTACCGTACATATCATTGCAAACATGAAACCCTTCCTGGTAAAGCTTTTGCAAGATTTTGCGTGATTCTGATAAACCATCTTCCTGCTTTTTTTCGTGACTTTGCGCAATTACTGACTGTAAATGTTCATTTTCGATAGTCAACCTAGCGTTTTCCGCTAACACCTTTGTCATTCGATCAGACAAAACTTCAACACTATCCACCAAGTCTTTAGTTTGTTGTGTTAACCGCGCAAATTGATCATAAATTTCATTCTTATCAACCGGTTGTTGTTTCATGACGTTTCACCTACCCATGCAAAATTTGTAAAATCCGCAATGTCTGTTGTTCTGCCACATTTTGAAAATTAATATTTTGTTCTAGTAATTGATGCGCTTCTAAAGTAACTTGGCTTACCTGAATAATTTGTGAAGTTTGATATCGTAGCAATCCCTGATTAATAATTTCCTTCCACTGTACAAAGTATAAATTACTATCAGTTGCTGCTTTGGTCTTAATCACCAATGCGTCTCGCCAAATTAGTGCCATCAAGTCCAAAATTACCTGTTGACGTTCACGGTCATTTGCTAAGCCCTTCATTACTGTTTGAACACCAACAAAAGCAACTGGATCACCATTGGTTAATTCTTTATACCACTGCACCACTGCATCCACGGCCTTAGCTAGCCAATCATCTGCCACCCACTTAGCAGCTTGTTCAGCAGAATCGGTTAATCCTAAAGCTACTGACCGCAAATATTCTGGAATGGATTGATCATCCATCATTTGCTTGGTGATTTCCTTTGGCAAAGGACGCATTTCAATAACCTGCGTTCTGGACTGAATTGTTGGTAATACTGCATTTTTATTGTTAGTCAACATAAAAATATAAATACCAGGGCCTGGTTCTTCAATAAATTTTAAAAGACTATTAGCAGCATTCGTAGTCATTTTATCGGCATCTTCAATGATGAATACTTTTCGTTGTCCTTCCATCCCGGATTTAGAAAATTCGGCTTTAATGTGACGAATTTGATCAACTTTGATTTGCCGTCCTTCAGCCTGTGCAATTACGACATCAGGATGGTTGCCTGACAAAATCCGCTGACACTCAGGACAAGTTAAATCAGGCTCGCCGTCTTTTACATTTGGGCAAAAAAGACACAGCGAAAGCCACTGCGATAGTTCATGTTTGCCGGATCCATTTGGCCCTACAAACAAATAAGCGTGAGCTAACTCCCCATTGCTAATGGTTTGCTTAAACCGCTTCACAATCGTAGGCTGCAAATCTTTAGCTGTTAACGATAGTTCACTCACGCTCTATTCCTCCATTGAGACCATTAAAAATGAATCATCTGATCAACCGGTAAAATAAATACCGTTGCTCCGCCTACCTGAACATTCACTGGTACGGAATTAGCCGCATTATCAATGTAGGCGTTCGGTGTCATATATTCTTGACGAGTTTTTGCATTGGCCTTAATAATTTCTAAAGCTTCGTCCACTCGTTCGTCTTTCACAACAATGATGAAGGTAGTATTTCCTTCATGCAGAAATCCCCCGGATGTTGCTAATTTTGTAACACCAATCTTGTTCTTTGCTAACGCATCCCGAACACGATTGCTATCCTTAGGCTGCACAATGGCCATAATCATCTTCATTTTTCATATCTCCTTTAATTATATAGATTTTTAAAATGGTGCTGAATGGCTCGTTGAGTATCACTAATCACATCCGCTAACGGTTGACTTGCATCAATAACCACGATCCGTTCCTTATGGCGTTGAGCGAGTACTAGGTAAGATGCTCGCACATCCCGATGAAAACGCAATTTTTCACGATCTAAGCGGTTGACCTGATCAGAACGGTATTGGTTAATTCGCTGTAGACCTAATTCTGAGTCAATGTCTAGATAAATCGTTAATTGGGGCAACAGTCCGTGGATAGCAAACTGGTTCAGTTCCCAAATATCATCTGTTCCTAAATGGCGACCGCCACCCTGATAAGCAACAGAACTATCAATGTATCGGTCGCTAAGAACAATTTTACCGGCCTTTAGTGCCGGCTCAATGTCTTCCACAATATGTTGACGACGAGCAGCAGCAAATAAAAGCGCTTCTGTTCTAGCGTCCATATTTGTATTCTGATCATCAAATAATACATCCCGAATTTGCTCAGAAATCCGGTTGCCGCCCGGTTCACGAGTTAACAAAACCTTCTGGTACCCAAAACGACCCGTCATGTCATGATAAATCGCGTTAATGACACTGGTTTTGCCAGCCCCATCTGGGCCTTCAAATGAAATAAAAGTTCCCTTCATTAAAGTTATCTCCTAATGTTGGATTACGCCACCGTTTAAATGGCCATGCGCTTTTCTTTGACGTGCTTTTTTATACAAGTACATGTATTTGCACTCTTGCAACTTAGCACGGTCATTTAATTCACTATCAACATCACTTTCATAAACTGCTTGTTTGGTTTCCTTAGCTTGATTCCAGCTATCCTTTGTTGCATAAATTAACTGCATCAGTTTGTCGTTGCCAATTTTATGCATCCGGTGTGGGTCTGATTTCAAAAACATCGTTACATCTCCGTTCTCCCCTGCACAGCCTTAAACAGGGTTACCTCATCAGTGTAGTCAATATCAGCACCGGCAGATAAACCGTGTGCAAGCCGTGTTACCTTAATCCCAGCCGGTTTTAATAGTTTTGCTAAGTATTGGGCAGTGGTCTCTCCATCCATCGAAGCATTAGTTGCAACAATTACTTCTTTGACCTCAGAATGTTTTTTCAAACGTTCAATCAACGATGGAATGTTAATGTCCATTGGACCGGTTCCTTCACTTGGTGAGATGGTACCGTGCAAAACATGGTATAAGCCATGGTATTCATTCATTCTTTCCATTGCCATCACATCTCTAGAATGTTCCACTACCAAGATAGTACTCTGGTCCCGCCCCTGGTCCTTGCAAATTGGGCATGGGTCATCTTCAGTGATATTGCCACAAATCGAACAATAGTGCAGATCCTTTTTAACAGCAACTAGTGACTTAGAAAAATCTTGAACGTCTTCATCGTCCATTCCAATTGTGTAGAAGGCTAATCGTGTTGCTGTTTTTTCACCAATTCCTGGTAATTTCATGTAGCTAGCAATTAACTTTGCAATCGGTTCTGGATACTGCATTTTTACATCCCTAATCCTTTGGTGTATTTACCGAGTTTTTGTTGTGTTGCTGCATCAACCTTTTGTAAACCATCATTTACAGCAGCCATTACTAAATCAGTTAACATATCAACATCATCCGGATCAACAGCTTCTGGCTTAATTTGCAAATCAACTAACTTTTTATCACCGGTGAACTTAGCACTAACCATATCATCTGGAGCAACACCCACAAACTCTTGGGCAGCCAAATCTTTTTGTTCTGCCATCATCTGTTTTTGCATCTTTTGAGCTTGTTTCATCATTTGTTGCATATTCATACCATTCATTCCACGCATAATTATATTTCTCCTTTTTAATCGTCTTTAATTTCAACATCAGCAGAGCCAAACATTTGAGTAGCCTGCTTGGTAATTTGATCTTGTTCTTTTTTAGCAGGTTCCTTGACCGGATCTGCTACTTGACTGCCTTTTTGCTTATCAAAATATCCTCGATCGGCTAAAAAATCATGACGAATTTGTGGCCACTTAGCACTTGGAACAAAAACCACATGACGCTCACTGCCCGTGATTTTTCCCAATCCCTGATTGATATTATCTGCTAAGCTACCGACTGAGGCTTTTTGAAGCAAAAAACCATTATCAAATGATACCACAACTCCATCTGGACTAGCAGCTACTGGTTTAGAAAGCTCTAATAACGAGCGGTAAGCCGGATTTAACATATTTAAAACGTCAGGCCACATATTCTGCAGATCAATTAAGTCTTGCTTCGTTGCATGATCCAGAATTCTGTAAACTTGTTCTAAATTAATGCGTACCGGTTGAATTCCGGTATTCTCATGACGTTTCTGAACTTTAACAGTCTTTGGCTGGGTTCCCGGTTGTTGAAGCTGATTAACAAGTTGCTGTAATTTTTCAACTTGTTGTTTTAATTTGGTTAATTCCCGTTCATCAGCAGTGTTAGTAATTTTCTCTTGCTGACTATCATCAATCTGGCTTAACCGGATCGTCAAAACCTCCAAATAGACATCTGGATGGGTCGTAAACCGCATTTCATCCTGAACCTGGTTTAAAATGTCAATCATTTGATACATTAATTGAGCGCTCGCCGCTTGGCTGAGGGCCTGGAAATCTTCATCTTTTAATCCCGTAGATGCCACCTGAATTAAATCTGGAGACTCTTGGTACAACAAAATATCGCGAATAAATGAAATTAAATCTTCAATGAATCTCTGACCATCTTTACCTTGCTCAAGAATCTGATCCATCGTCTTCAATGCCTCAGGGCTTTGATGCTGGACAACCTGCATAAAGTAGCTTTGCATTAATTTTTTGGTAACACTACCCGTTACTAATAAGGCGTCGTCTAATTTAACGTGATCATCACTAAAAGATAACACCTGATCCAAAATGCTTAAAGCGTCACGCATTCCACCTTCTGCAGCATTAGCAATTACCCATAAAGCCTTATCTTCATACTTAAATTGCTTCTCATCTAAAATATATTTCATCCGGTCAAAAATATCCTGTGGTGAAATTCGATGAAAATCAAACCGTTGTACCCGACTAAGAATCGTTAACGGAATTTTATGTGGCTCCGTAGTTGCCAAAATAAAGATCACGTTAGCAGGAGGTTCTTCAAGTGTTTTCAATAGAGCATTAAAGGCTCCTGTAGAAAGCATGTGCACTTCGTCAATAATGTATACCTTATAATCAGCTTGCGTTGGTGCATACTTGGCCTTGTCACGAATATCACGAATCTCTTCGACACCATTATTGGAAGCAGCATCAATTTCAATAACGTCGTTTAATGTCCCATCCGTAATCGCTTGACAAATCTCACATTGATTACAAGGTTCACCATCTTTTTGGTGATGACAATTGACCGCCTTAGCAAAAATCTTTGCAGCAGAAGTTTTCCCCGTACCACGTGGACCTGCAAAGAGGTAAGCATGGCTAATCTGATTCGTAATGATCGCATTTTTTAACGTTTGCGTAATGACTTGCTGTCCTACAACGTCATCAAACCGTTGCGGTCGCCAGACTCGATACAAAGCTTGATAGCTCATAAAATTCCTCCTTGGATCCAAAACATCTGCTAAATATTATACTAGCTTTTGTCATTGCAATAAAAGATTAATTCGCATTCAGAATTTTTATTTTAACATTAAAAAAGACCGGACGAATTATCCGGTCATGAGTTAATTGTTAAATAAACTTAGAGCACAAGATACATCAAACTTAGTGCTGCTTCCTTCCGGACCTGACACGGTTCGTAAGCATATCCTTGCTCTAAGGCCTTACGGCATGTAATATCATACACTATTTTCAAATTAAAAACTAGCCCTGTTTTTGTTTTCTTTGCTGCTTCAGTAACTTTTTTCTTTTACGAATTTTACGAAAGAAGTCTTTTAGCATTTGACTACATTCATCTTTCAGTAATCCAGCATGGACGTTTACTTGGTGATTCAAGCGATCATCATTTAATAACGTATACAGACTATTCACTGCCCCTGCCTTTGGATCAGGAGCAGCATAATACACATTGCGAATCCGTGAATGAATAATTGCTCCACTACACATGATGCATGGTTCTAATGTGATGTACAAATCACAGTCTTCAAGTCGCCAACTATGGAGCGCATCACAGGCTTCCATAATTGCTAAAATTTCAGCATGATAGACTGTTTGTTGAAATTTTTCCCGCATATTATGACCCGCACCTATTATTTGGCCATCCTTAACTACAACTGCACCAATAGGTACTTCGTCCATTAGTTCAGCCTGATGTGCTTCGTTCATGGCCGCACGCATAAATCGTTCATGTTGATCTTGAGCTTTCAATATATTCTGTCCTCCACACCACAGATTGTTGTCATTATTTATTTCTATCATAACCGTTTTATATTAAAATGAAAAAGTTAACATTTATGAAGCATCATTATTAATAAAAAAATATTGTTCCCTTTGGTTCCTTATTTAATACCATATATAGTGGTTTGCTTCTATTTTAAACACTATATCTGCCATTTTGTTGATTGATTTTTCAACTAAAACCGCTATACTAGAAAACATCAAACACGAATCAAGTTTATCTGCAGGGGGATAATAATGGTAACTGTATTCTCAAAAAATAATTGCGTACAATGCAAAATGACTAAGATGTTTCTAAAACAACATAATGTTAGATTTGTTGAACACAACATTGATGAACATCCCGAATTCGTTGACAGTCTAAAAGCGGACGGATTCAGAGCAACTCCAGTCGTTAAACTGCCTAATGGCGATGCCTTTTCAGGATTTCGCCCTGACATGCTAAAACAACTTGCCTAGGTATTTCCTGAATTTTAATCACAGGCACTTTCCTTGTTATGTGCCTGTTTTATTTTTGCAATTTTTGATTAATAAATGAGAGAGTGTGAATAATGGCTTTATCAGACATCGACTTAACAAAGGTTAAATATTTTGATTATAACAATGAAATTAACATTCCCAAGAATGGCCAAATCCAGCTGGATAAAGACAAGCTTGCTTTGGAAGATTTCATTAAAAACAATGTTGAACCTAACACTAAACGTTTTAGTTCAGAAAAAGAGCGTCTTCAATGGTTGATTGACAATGATTACATTGAAGAAGGTTTTATTAAAAAATACCGCTTTGAATTTATCGAAGAACTATATGATTACTTACGCTCCAAACATTTTCATTTTCATTCATTTATGGCCGCTTACAAATTCTACGCACAATATGCCTTGCGGACCAATGATAAGGAATATTATTTGGAGAACTATATTGATCGGGTTGCAATGAACGCCCTTTTCTTGGCTAATGGTAATGAAGAATTGGCAATGGACTTGGCTCATGAGCTAATTAATCAACGCTATCAACCTGCCACCCCAACTTTCCTTAATACGGGTCGTAAGCGGCGTGGTGAATTTGTTTCTTGTTTTGAAATTCAAACTACCGATAATATGAACACTATCGGTCGGACACTTAATTCCGCTTTACAATTATCTAAAATTGGTGGTGGGGTCGGAATTAATTTGACTAACCTCCGTGAAGCTGGTGCTCCTATTAAAAAGATCAAGGGTGCTGCCAGTGGTGTTGTTCCAGTTATGAAACTTCTTGAAGATGCCTTCACTTATTCAAACCAGTTGGGTCAACGTCAAGGTGCAGGTGCAGTTTACCTTAGTGTTTTCCATCCTGATATTATTGAATTTCTGGGAGCTAAGAAAGAAAACGCGGATGAAAAGATTCGAATTAAGACGCTCTCTCTTGGTATCACTGTTCCAGACAAGTTCTATGAATTAGTTGAGAAGAACGAGGACATGTACCTCTTCAGTCCATACGATGTGGAACGGGTTTATGGCGAGCCATTTTCCTATGTTGATATTACTGCCGAATATGACAAGATGGTTAATAATGACCAAATTCACAAGAAAAAGATTAATGCGCGTGATTTAGAGGACGAAATTTCTAAGCTTCAACAAGAATCTGGTTACCCATACATTGTCAATATCGATACAGAAAACCGTGCTAATCCAATTGACGGTAAAATTGTCATGAGTAACCTATGTTCCGAAATTGCCCAAGTTCAACAACCATCAGTCGTGAATAACGATCAAAGTTACGCAGAGGTTGGTACCGACGTTTCTTGTAACCTCGGTTCTACTAATATCGCTAACATGATGGATACTCCAGATTTTGGTAAGTCAATTCGTGCAATTACCCGTGGACTGACCCACATCTCTGACATCGAATCACTAGATATTGTTCCATCAATTAAACGGGGAAATGAACGTTCACACGCGATTGGCCTTGGTGCCATGGGATTACATGGTTATCTCGCTAAGCATCACATCCAATATGGATCTCCTGTAGCACTGGAATTTACTAGTGTTTACTTCATGCTCCTCAATTATTGGACACTTGTTGCTTCACACGAAATTGCTGTGGAACGCCATGAAACGTTTGCTGATTTTGAAAAAAGTGCCTACGCTGATGGTTCCTACTTTGATAAGTACATTAATAAGGATTGGGGCCCACAGTCAGATGCAGTCAAAGATTTATTTAAGGGCATCTTCATTCCTGGGGTTGAAGATTGGGCCAAATTAAAAGAAGCCATTATGAAAGATGGTATTTATAACGCCTATCGTTTAGCAGTGGCACCAAATGGTTCCACTTCCTATATTGGTGACTCTACTTCTAGTCTTCAACCAATCATTAACAAAATTGAAGAACGTCAAGAAAAAATGATTGGTAAGATTTATTACCCTGCACCTTATTTGAGTAACGATACTATGCCTTACTATAAGTCTGCCTATGATACTGATATGCGATCAGTGATTGATACTTACGCTGCTGCTCAACAACATGTTGACCAATCATTATCAATGACACTATTCATGCGTTCTACTATTCCAGCTGGAATGTATGAATGGAAAAATGGTCGTACTAACAAGATGACCACTCGTGATTTAAACATTCTGCGTCACTATGCATACCAAAAAGGCATTAAATCCATCTATTATATTCGAACCTTCACTGATGACCAAGACGAAATTGGTGCTAACCAATGTGAAAGTTGCGTTATTTAGTGGAAACGCTATAATTATTAAAGTATTTGTCGGTTAAATAGTAAGGAGAGTCGTAATGAAAATAAACAACTATAAGGCAATTAACTGGAATGAAGTTTCAGATATGATTGATAAGGCAACTTGGGAGAAGTTGACTGAACAATTCTGGTTAGATACACGAATTCCTGTTTCCAATGACCTTGATGATTGGCGCGAGCTGGACACCGATCATCAATGGACAGTTGGTCACGTATTTGGTGGTTTAACACTGTTAGATACTCTGCAATCACAAGCTGGATTAACGGCATTAAAAGAAGATGTTCGAACACAACATGAAACTGCCGTACTCAATAACATCCAATTTATGGAATCAGTCCATGCTAAATCTTATTCAACTATTTTCTCAACATTAAACACACCAGACGAAATTCGCGAAATTTTCGACTGGTCAGATAGTGAAGAATATTTACAAAATAAGGCTGTCCGCATTGGTAACATCTATCTTGATGAAAGCGTCAATCCATTAAAGAAGAAGATTGCTAACGTCTTTCTGGAAACCTTCCTGTTTTACTCTGGTTTCTACACCCCTCTATACTACCTTGGACACAATAAATTAAATAACGTTGCTGAAATTATTAAGTTAATTTTGCGTGACGAATCCGTTCACGGTACTTACATTGGCTATAAATTCCAAGTTGGTTTACGTCAACTAACTGAAAAAGAACAACAGGATATGAAAGATTGGATGTACAACTTCTTATATGAACTTTACGATAACGAAGAAAACTACACCCACCTGCTCTATGATCAAGTTGGCTGGACTGATGATGTGCTCACTTTTGTTCGATACAACGCTAATAAGGCATTGATGAATCTGGGTCAAGATCCACTGTTCCCAGACACAGCTTCCGATGTTAACCCAGTCGTTATGAACGGGATTTCTACCTCTACTTCAAATCATGACTTCTTTAGTCAAGTTGGTAATGGTTACCGTCTTGGTGCTGTCGAAGCCATGAATGATAGTGATTACCATGTTAAGGATCCAAACGCTGGTAAAGATAAGAACACTAAAGATTAACCATTTATCTTAATAACAAGTCTCAGTTTTGAACTGTCCTAAAATTGTTAGACATCTCTGACAATTTTAAGGCAGTTTTTATTTTGTTATTTATTTTTTAATATTGATTGTCTTTTCACAAAGTATACCAAATAGTTTTGAAAACGTTATCATTATTCAGCTATATATCTTGCATAACATCTTCCTATCAATTTTGCTTAAAAGCTTGTGAGACCTTTGTTCATTCTCGATTGTGTTTTCTTTCACAAAACTCTTTACATCCTCAATTTCTTTTGTATAATGTAATTGTTCAATTGTTAACAAACTTTTTTTAAATTAAAGGAGAGCGGAAACTATGGCTGATACAAAAAAGAAAGTAGCTAAAACTACTGCGGCTGATCAGGCTGCGGAAGCCCAAAAACAAATCGATGATTTAATGGATAAAAGTGAAGTTGCCTTTAATGAACTCCGTAATTTTACTCAAGAACAAGTTGATAAGATTTGTCAGGCAATGGCTCTTGCAGCCGAAGAACACCATATGGATTTAGCCATCGAGGCTGCCAACGAAACCGGTCGTGGTGTTGCTGAAGATAAGGCCATCAAGAATATCTACGCCAGTGAATATATTTGGAATAATATTCGTCATGACAAGACCGTTGGTATCATCAAGGATGACGACGAAAACCAAACTATTACCATTGCAGACCCACTTGGTATTATTGCAGGTGTTGTTCCTGTCACTAACCCAACCTCAACCGTAATCTTTAAATCAATTATTTCTTTAAAGACCCGGAATACAATTGTATTCTCAATGCACCCTCAAGCATTGCAGTCATCCATCCACACTGCACAAATTCTTGAAAAAGCTGCTGAAGAAGCTGGTGCACCAAAGAACGTTATTCAATGGATTTCGAAACCTTCCCGTGATGCCACTAATGATTTACTTCAACATGAAAAGACTGCTACTATCTTAGCCACTGGGGGCCCGGGCTTAGTTAAAGCCGCTTACAGTTCTGGTAACCCTGCCCTTGGTGTTGGTCCTGGTAACGGTCCAGCATATATTGAACGCACTGCTAATATTCCACGGTCAATTTATGACATCGTCCTCTCCAAAACATTTGATAACGGAATGATCTGTGCTTCTGAAAATTCAATTGTGGTTGATGATGAAATTTATGACGAAGTAAAAGCAGAACTTAAAAAGTGGAACTGTTACTTCATTAAACCAGATGAAATCGACACCTTTACTAAAGGCTTCATTGACCCTAAACGACACCAAGTGGCTGGTCCAATTGCCGGTCGTTCTGCAAATGACATTGCCGACATGTGCGGATTGAAAAATGTTCCAGAAAATACGAAAGTATTAATCGCTGAATACGAAGGTGTTGGTAATGATTATCCACTTTCTGCTGAAAAGCTCTCACCAGTGCTAACTATGTACCGGGTGCACTCCCACAAGGAAGCATTTGATAAGTGTAAAGAATTGCTCCATTACGGTGGTGAAGGTCACACCGCTGCTATCCACACTACCGACGACAGTTTAGCAACTCAATACGGTTTGGAAATGCGTGCTTCACGGATCATTGTTAACTCACCATCAGCTCTTGGTGGTATTGGTAACATTTACAACAACATGACTCCTTCCTTAACTTTAGGGACTGGATCATACGGTAAGAACTCCGTTTCTCACAACGTTTCTGATTACGACCTTTTGAATTACAAAGTGATTGCTAAGCGACGTGAAAATCGTCAATGGGTAAAGATTCCTCCCAAGGTTTACTTTCAACGCAATTCACTAAAGGAATTACAAGATATCCCAAACATTAATCGGGCTTTCATCGTTACTGGTCCTGGTACCGTTAAACGTGGTTACGCTCAACGAGTTATTGACCAACTTCGTCAACGTCCTTTAGAAACCCATTTCCAAGTTTTCGATGAAGTTGAAGAAGATCCATCAACCGACACAGTTAATAAGGGTGTCGCTTTAATGCGGGACTTTAAGCCTGATACTATTATTGCACTGGGTGGTGGTTCCCCAATGGATGCCGCAAAAGCTATGTGGATGTTCTACGAACACCCAGATACAAGTTGGAACGGTGTTAAACAAAAGTACTTGGATATTAGAAAAAGAGCTTACCAAATTGGCAAGCCTCACAAAGCACAATATATTGGTATCCCTACTACTTCAGGAACTGGTTCTGAAATCACCTGTTTCTCAGTTATCACTGATTCCAAAACCCACGTTAAGTACCCATTAGCTGATTATGCATTAACTCCAGACATTGCCATCGTTGACTCTCAATTTGTGGAAACTGTCCCTCCTAAGACGACCGCATACACCGGTCTTGACGTACTATGCCACGCCACCGAATCATACGTTTCAGTAATGTCCACTGACTACACTCGTGGTTGGTCATTACAAGCTATCAAAGGGGTAATGGATACACTGGCTGATTCCGTAAAGGGTAATCAAGATGCCAGAAGAAGAATGCACAACTACTCAACAATTGCTGGGATGGCTTTTGGTCAAGCATTCTTAGGAATCAATCACTCACTAGCTCATAAAATGGGTGGGGCTTTTGACCTCCCACACGGTTTATGTATTGCAATTGCATTACCACAAGTTATTCGCTTCAACGCTCAACGCCCAACTAAGTTAGCAATGTGGCCACACTACGCTACTTACCATGCAACTAAGGACTATGCAGATATTGCACGTTTCTTAGGACTCAAGGGTGATACCGATGAAGAACTCATGGAAGCTTATGTACAAAAAATTATTGAATTAGCCCATGAATGTGGTGTCATATTAAGCCTGAAGGCTAATGGAGTAAGCCGCAAGGACTTTGACAAAGTTGTTGACGAACTCTCTGTATTGGCATATGAAGACCAATGTACAACAACTAATCCAGTTGAACCATTAGTTAGTCAATTAAAAGAACTTTTGGAACGTTGTTATGACGGTACTGGTGTTGAACCACAAGAAAATAATTAACTTTCCCCAAGGTTAATCTTCTGACCTTATCTAGTCTGGGACGCGATAGAAGTTATTAATAATTTCTGTCACGTCCCTTTTTTTATGGTAATGTAGTGTCAACATATTCAAATGAGGTGACAAAATGCAACAAGCGTTGTCAATTGCTGGTTATGATTCTAATGGTAGTGCTGGTTTAGCGGCGGATTTACATTCATTTTATGCTGATGGTGTTTATGGACATGGCGTATTAACCGCCGTGGTTGCAGAAAACGCTTCTGAAATTACTGCTAGCCAGACTATGCCTACTAGTTTTATTGCCGAAGAATTTAAAGACCTGGCTGAATTCCACATCACTGCGGCTAAAACCGGGATGCTAGCTAACAAAGAGATCGTTCAAACGGTTGCTAAGTATTATTCCAAAGATACATTTGGACCTTTGGTTGTGGATCCTGTTATTGTTACTAAACGTCAAGATCGATTACTCAGCGACGACACTTTTGATGCATTTTGTCATCAAATCATTCCACTAGCTTCCGTACTGACGCCAAATTTTGTGGAAACGCAAGAATTATTAGGTCGCCAATTAAATAATCAACAAGATATTAAAATTGCTGCTCAAGATTTACAAAAAATGGGTGCTCAAAACGTTGTCATTAAGGGCCCTCATGAATCAGAGCAGGATTCTCAAATTCATAATTATGTCTTATTAGCCAGTGGTGAGGATTTTTGGATGGATAATAATTTTGTAAAAACTAATAAACTTAATGGAGCTGGCGATTCATTTTCTGCGATTATTACAGCTGAGCTAGCAAAGGGACAACCAGTTAAAAATGCTATTCAAACGGCAAATAACTTTGTTGATGTAGCGATTCATCATCCACTATCAATTGGTAAAAAATTTGGGCCTATCAATCATTGGGCCGGTCAAAGGTTACTGCACCCAGATGATTAATTTGATATAATTAAACTACACTAATATGTCATCTACTAAAGGGGCTGAAAATATGAAAGCAGACACTTATTTCGATCACGAACACATCAATCAAGTTTTAGATGAAATGGAAGTTCTCGTCATTGGAATGCATGATGGCGAAAGCATTTATCAAACTCCCGTCCACTTCGGCTATGAAGAAATTGATGGCCAATATACTTTTTGGTTCCATGGTGATGACTCACACACAACAGGACGATTATTAAAAGCAGATCCACATGTCGGATTTGAGTTAGATGGTGGTCAAAAATTTCTTTTAGTTCCTAAACCATTCCACTATAGTGCTGAGTTTAAGAGTGTGATTGGCCAAGGAATCATTACCCAAGTTACTGATCATCAATCAATGTTGCATGGCCTTAATGTAATGACGGATCATTACATTAAGAACCACCCGCAATTCACTGATAAGATGCTGGGGAAAGTTGCTGTGTGGCGTTTAGATGCCAATAAAATTTCTGCACGAATTCACATTCCTGCAGGATTAAAGGACATGAAGCCCGGTCAAAAGTTATCTGGTTCTGAAAACGTTTATGGAGATCCGAACACTACCGTGGACCTCGATGCTCTTGCTAGTGCATCTGTAAATGCAGATTATTCTGACGTTTATGCAGATGATAAGAAAAAATCAGATAATAAAAAGAAATAGGCATCTCTCACTATAAATACAAAACAGGGAGCGCTACAGAAGTCGTTTACGACTTCGTTTTCACGCCCCCGTCGACACGTAGTTAGCCTGTAGGAAGCAACAATAGGGGCCTAGCGTTCGGTTTGCCGAATGCTAGGCCCCATTGTTGTACTGCGCTGTTCGTATTTAATGATTGTAGTCCGACTAATGACACAGTCCCTGTTTTTACTTCTCATTAAACGGATCCCACTCATATTTTGCACGTGCACCACCTATTAATTTTGGTCGTGAACGCAAATAACGAGTATGGGCTTGGCCGACTGTATCAACAGATGTTCGCACTGGAATTTGCACAAAACGAACGTGCATCCCAATATCACAATCGCCAATATCCATTCCGGCATCTGCAGTAATATGTTCAACCTCCACCGGGTCGTCAAATCGTTCAAAGGCAGCAATTTGAGCTGCACCACTGGCATTGATTGAAGGATATACCGTGACAATTTCTAAATGGTGTTTCTCAGCAACCTGACGCTCCACTGTTAAAGCGCGGTTGATTTCAGCGCATCCTTCCACGGCTAATTCAATCCCTCGTGGTTGCAAAATATCATACAAAGTATTGATTACGGTACGACCGACGTCAATCGAAGGCGCACCGCTAAGTTTTACTCCTGCCACTTCACTCGTTGAAATTCCAAGGACAAAAATATCACCCTGCGATAAATTAGCACTGTCTAATAGTTCATTTACGCCTTTTGTTACTTGTTCCTTAACCTGTTCCAAATCTACAGTCATCAATTATCACCTGCCTTATAAATATTTTACAGGAGAATATTTATATCGGCAATTTACTACCACTAGCAATTTTTTGTTTATTAAGGTTCTGGCTTAATAACTACTCCATCTGGATCGGGATGTAAAACTTCTATCCGGTCATTCAACTTGGCATGTCGAACTGCATTAATAAATGTGGTTGTCTTCTCAGGATTAATAATGGTCATCACAGTTGGCCCTGCGCCACTCAGATAAGTAGCTACTGCTCCATTGGCATGCCCAATTTGACGAATTTTTGCTAATTCGGGCACCAAGGATGACCGATATTGTTCATGAAATTCATCCGCCTCAATCAATTCACCAGCTACTGAATAATCTTTTTTAAATAGCGCTGCCACTAGTGTATTAGCAATTGCGCTCGCGTGAGTGCTTTGATGATAATCAAGCTGGTTGGGCAACACTGCTCGGGCCTTTTTAGTTGCTAAATTATATTCTGGAATATACGCAACTAAATCATATGGTGGCAATGGCGCTGCAACTGCATCAAAGTGATCACCAATATTAGTTCCAACTACTAGTCCGCCTAAAATTGCAGGCGCTACGTTATCTGGATGCCCTTCAATCTGACTAGCTATTTCAACCTTCTCTTCAGCGTTTAAATTCAAATTAGCAAATTGGTTTGCTAATTCGATCCCCGCAACAATTGCACTAGAACTGCTACCTAACCCATGTGTGACAGGAATGTCGCTTACGACTTTAAGATGGTGCGGTGTAAGATCAGGGGCTAACTTAAGAGCGGTTTGAACAATCATGTTTTGCTGGTTATGAGGCAATGATCCTAAATCATGATCAACCCGCCACTTATTACTTGGCCCTAAATCTTGCAAATGTAAATATAATGAGACAGCAATTCCAATTGAATCAAATCCTGGTCCTAAATTAGCACTGGATGCAGGTACTTGTATTTCCATAGCAAAATTGCCTCCCTATTTTAAAACCTTATAGGCGGCGCCTAATTTAATGGTTAAATCATCTTTAACACGATTCTTAAACTCTTGCAATTGGTTTTCGTTCATGCCGTGGGTGATGATTACCACATGTGCCATTCCATCCGCCTCAGTTTGCGTAATTTGACTAAAACTGGCATCAATGTCCGTCATAATTTGAGTTAGTTTTAACATCTGTCCTGGAACATCCGGCATCGTGATAGATAAGAAGTATGGGTAAATAACTTCATCAGCTGGAGCAGGAATATAACGGCGCTGATAATTGTTAAAGAAGTTCCCGTTTGTTTTTAAAACCAGGTTCTTGGTAACAGAAGTAATATCACTTAAAACACTATTAGCGGTTGGCAGGCCACCAGCTCCAGGACCGTAAAATAAAGTATCACCTACTGCTTGACCAGTCACCATGACCGCATTGTATTCATTATTAATTGTTGCCAATGGATGATCATTAGGAACCAGTGTTGGTGCAACTTCCACAAAGACGCCATCTTCAATAACTCGAGCAATTCCTACCAATTTAATAACGTAACCAAACTGACTTGCTTGATGAACATCAAAGGCATTTAAGTGATCGATCCCAGTCACTGCAAAATCGTTTAGTCCCAATTGAGTACCAAATGCAAATTGACTTAAAATGATCATTTTATAGGCAGCGTCCTTACCAGTAACATCATTAGTTGGATCAGCTTCAGCAAAGCCCAATTTCTGTGCTTCCGTCAATGCCTGCTCATATGACCAGCCACGTTGTCCCATTTGCGTCAGAATATAGTTGGTGGTGCCGTTAACAATTCCTTTAACTTCAGTAATTTTATCCGCAGAAAAACTATTAGTGATGGTCCGTAAAATTGGGATCCCACCAGCAACACTAGCTTCATACATTAAATCACAGTGGTTGTCATGAGCAAGCTTGACTAATTCTGGACCATAGGTTGCAATTAAATCCTTATTAGCGGTAACCACATTTTTGTGATTACGTAATGCTGCCTCAATGTATTCTTTGGCAGGATGAATACCCCCAATTAATTCCACCACTATTTGGAGATCAGGATCATTAACTATATCATTAATTTCAGTAGTTAACTTAACTGTTTGCTGAACATCTTGATGGTGCTCGGGATGCTTCACCAGAACTTTTTTGACTTCGAGGGTACTACCGGTGACATTAGCAACCTTATCTTCATTATTTTTGATCATTTGTAGTACACCAGAGCCTACTGTTCCCAAACCAAGTAAGCCTACTTCTATTTTTTTCACAATGCCACCCCATTTTCTCATTATTTTTTCATTTTTTCGATTGTATCATACCGAATTGAAAGGTACAATATCAAATAAAGAACAACTAAAACAAGAAAGGGAGGCCTTTCACATGCAATACCGAAGTACTCGTGGGAAAATGAAAGAATCATTAAATTCTGCTCAAGCAGTCATTAAGGGACTTGCTCCTGATGGTGGATTATACGTTCCGGTCAATTTTCCACAAGTGAAATTGCCACTTACCAAATTATCTCAGATGACTTATCAAGAAATTGCTAAAATAGTCCTTGGCTGGTTTTTCGATGATTTTACTCACGACCAGCTTCATAAGGTAGTCAATGATGCTTATGGTTCTCAATGGGATCAGCAACAAATTGCACCACTATCTGTTGCTCATGATGGTAATTATTATCTTGAGTTATTCCACGGTCCAACTTTAGCCTTTAAGGACATTGCTCTACAAGTTCTTCCCCGGTTAATGACCCAAGCAATTAAAAACGAACACAATGATCATCAAATTGTTATTTTAACTGCCACATCAGGTGATACTGGAACTGCGTCAATGCGGGGATTCAGTGATCTCAGTGGCACTCAAGTTATTGTATTCTACCCCCATGGTGGTGTTAGTCCGGTCCAGCTAAAGCAAATGTTAGGGCAACGAGGAACCAATTTAAGTGCTATCGCCATCGAAGGAAACTTTGATGATGCCCAAACAGCAGTTAAAAATATTTTTAATGATGTGAACTTTAATCAACGGTTATTAGATAATCATTACCAGTTCTCCTCTGCTAATTCAATGAACATTGGCCGCCTTATTCCGCAAATTGTGTACTACTTTAGTGCATACGGCCAACTTGTTCACCGCCAAGCAATTAAGCCCGGTGATCCAGTGAACTTTACCGTTCCTACTGGAAATTTCGGTGATATTTTAGCAGGTTACTATGCTAAAAAATTAGGCCTGCCTATTCATAAGTTAATTTGTGCTTCAAATGAAAATAATGTCCTGACTGATTTCTTTACTTCTGGTCAATATAACCGTAAACGTCCTTTCCATCTTACAAATGCTCCGGCAATGGATATCTTAGTCTCTAGTAACCTGGAACGTTTACTATTCGATGTTGCCAATGAAAACGAAAGTATCATCCAATCCCTAATGCAACAATTATCAGAAGGTGGTAGTTACTCGGTCAGCTCAGATATCAAAGCCAAATTAGATCAAACTTTTGCTGCTGGTTTTGCTACCCAAGATGAAGTTCGTTCAGAAATTAAACGTATCTATACTGATGACGGTTATTTAATTGACCCTCATACTGCTGTAGCTTCCTATGTAGCAAAGCAATATCGGCAAAAGCAGAACGACTCAACACCAAATGTTATTGTGTCTACTGCTAGCCCCTATAAGTTCCCAGAAACCGCAATTTATGCACTAAACGATCAAAAAACAGCAGTGACTGGTATTCCAGCAATTAAAGAATTACAGACAATCATCGACCAAACATTAGACTCAAATGTCCAAACACTTTTCAAGATGACGACTCATGAAGAACGGGTTATCAACCCTTCATCAATGGAAAAGACCATTGCTAAAATTTTAGAAATTTAATTAATAGTACTGACAAATTTGAATATTTTGCATAAAAAAAAGACCACCAAATTGGTGGTCTTTTGATTTTTGTAATGGAAACTACTTAAGGGTAACAGTAGCACCGGCATCTTCAAGCTTAGCCTTGATGTCGTTAGCTTCGTCTTCCTTAGCGTCTTCCTTGATAACAGAAGGTGCGTTATCAACAAGGTCCTTAGCGTCCTTAAGGCCGGAACCAGTGATGTCCTTAACAGCCTTAATAACCTTAACCTTGGCAGTACCTGGTTCAGTTAATTCAACAGTGAAGCTGTCCTTAGCAGCAGCGTCGCCACCAGCAGCACCTGCAACTGCAACTGGAGCAGCAGCAGAAACGTCAAATTCGTCTTCGATTGCCTTAACAAGGTCGTTAAGGTCAGAGATTGATGCTTCTTTTAATGAAGCGATAATAGCATCCTTATCAAAAGCCATTTTAAATTCCTCCAATAATTATATCTTGTTTGATTGATAGTTTAAATGTAATACTAAGCCAAATATTATGCGGCTTCGTCCGCCTTGTCGGCAACGGCCTTGATGGCACGTGCGATCTTCCGCATTGGGTCTTGCAATGCAGATGCAAGCATTGAAAGAAGATCGTCCCGACTTGGTAATTCAGCAAATTCATTGATTTCGTCAAGAGTCTTAACATCTTTTTCAATGAATCCACCCTTAATTTCAAGGGCATCATGGTCTTCTGCAAATTTCTTCATGATCTTTGCAGGAGCAATTGGGTCTTCGTTTGAGAAGGCAACTGCAGTTGGACCAACAAAAGTGCTCTTTAAGTCGTCATAACCAGTACCTTCAATGGCACGTTCCAAGATCTTGTTCTTGATAACAACCATCTTAACACCGGCATCACGAAGTTGCTTACGTAAGTCAGTAACTTCGTCAACGGTTAAACCACGGTAGTCAACAACGATAGCAGATTCAGCATCAGTTAACAAACCATTAGCAACCTTAACGGCTTCAGCTTTTTTTGCAATAGTTGCTTCACTCATGAAATCACACCTCCTGTATTTTATTTTGGTACGGATTTATAAAAAAATCCCTATGACCGGCAGACATAGAGAAGGAACATTTCATTTCTTCCTCGGCAGGTAATTATTAAGGCTTGCGCCACCTGAGTCTTAGGCAGAGTCATATTTAACCACTTAGATAGTATACAAAACTAATCTTTCTTTTGCAAGTCTAATTACAATTTTCAAAAAAAGACTTGCGCTTATTATTTTCTAATGGTATTCTAATGACAATCAAAAAAAGGAGGATGTTATCATGTTACAATTAAATCTTGCAAATCTTAATATGTCCTCTTCCTCAGCCTCATCATCTATGATTGTGGTTGAGTGATTTTGGTATTCATTAAATTATAATAATAATCAATGAACCGATTCTTTCAGCCACTAAGCTATTAACTGCTTATTGATTGAAAGGGTCGGTTTTTATTGTGTTCAAAAGAAACGGAGGAATTTATTATGCAGGAAAAACAACCCACAGAGGAATTGAAACGTTCGCTTGGCTTTGGTTCGGCAATTTCGATTGTAATTGGCACAATTATTGGTTCGGGAATCTTCTTTAAACAAGGCTCTGTTTTGGATAGTGCTGGTAATTCGACAATGGCAATCCTTGCATGGGTCTTTGGTGGTGTCATTACATTGACTGGAGGCTTAACGGTCGCAGAAATCGGTGCTCAAATGCCTTATACTGGTGGGCTTTATGTCTATATTGAAAATATTTATGGACGGATTCTTGGCTTCCTTGCTGGCTGGATGCAAATTATCGTTTACGGTCCTGCAATTATTGCCTCGGTTGCTGGCTTCATGAGTATTTTAATGGCCAACTTCTTTGGATTGGGTACCGAATGGCGAATTCCATTAGCAATCATTACAGTCGGCTTAATTGGTCTTATGAACCTACTTGAAAATAAGGTCGGTGCCATTTTTTCCATCATTACTACAATTGGAAAATTAGTTCCGATTGCCGCAATTATCATTTTTGGCCTTTTCTGGGGACACCATGATGCTTTTGGACAAACTATTCGTGAAGTTCAACAAACTTCTGGTGGATTCGGGGTTGCTGTTCTTGCCACCCTTTTTGGTTACGACGGCTGGATTTTAATCGCTAACCTTGGTGGTGAAATGAAGAACCCGCAAAAACTGCTTCCAAAAGCAATTATCTTTGGAATTACTGCTGTTTTGATTATCTATACATTAATTACCGTTGGTATCTTGCGTTTTCTCCCTGCTCAAACCATTCATCGTTTAGGCGAAAACACAACCGCTTATCTGGCTACCAAAGCCTTTGGGCAAATTGGTGGTAAACTTTTATCAGCAGGAATCATCATTTCCATGATGGGAACACTCAATGGAAAAATGTTAACCTTCCCTCGAATTGTTTATGCAATGGCTAAGCGCGAAGATATTCCTTTCTCGAAATTCCTATCGTACCTCAGTCCTAAGGGCAAAGCTCCTGTTACCGCAACTATTTTTATTGTGGTGTTAGCGTTTGTCATGATGGTATTCTTTGACCCTGACCACTTATCGGACCTCTGTGTGTTTACCGTTTACTGCTTCTATTTATTAGCCTTCTTTGGTGTATTCATCCTCCGAAAACGCAACAAGAACGTTCAACGTCCTTTCTCGACTCCGCTTTACCCGTTCGTTCCTATAGTTGCTATTGCAGGTGGTATCTTCGTATTAGTTAGTGAAATAATGAATGACCCAAGTGGTGTTATTCTGTTCATCGGGATTGTAATTGTTGGATTACCAATTCTGTATTTTGTTAAAAAATTTTACCGTAAGAACCAAAAATAAATTAAGCAACTGTAACTGATGTTTAACCATCATCAATTGCAAGCAGCTCAGTCAAAATGGGGCCTAGCAATCGGATAACGAATGCTAGGCCCTTATTGCTGCTTATGAGATGTTTGATAAACAGAATTAGAAACGACTTCTGTCACTTCTCTTTTTACTGTAAAATGAATCTATCATAGTTAAAAGGAAGTTTGATATTAATGAAAGATAACGGCCTGCTCCTAGTTAATCTGGGCTCACCTGCTTCCCCAACCACGAAAGATGTTAGAGACTATTTGCAAGAATTTCTTGGAGACCCCAACGTTGTCACAATGCCTCACTGGTTATGGAAGCCACTGTTGAAAGGCATCATTTTGCCGTTTCGTTCGCCACGCTCAGCATCTTTGTATCGCAATATTTGGTTAGACGAAGGATCTCCATTAATGGTTTATACCAAGCGGATTACGGATAAAGTTCAACAACTATTGCCTGATTGGGATGTCCAGATGGCAATGACTTACGGTCAACCATCAATTCAAGAAACCTTACACCAAATGAAGCAACAATGTCGACACATTACTGTGCTTTCGCTGTTCCCACACTATACTAAAAGCACCACCGATTCGATTATCGAACAGGTTCATGAATATGATGAACGCATCCCAATTATTGACCGTTTTGCAGATAATGAAGAATATTTAAATCTGCTCGCTAACCATATTAATAAGGCATGGCAGCAAGCCAACTACGAGTTATTATTTATTTCGTATCATGGCATTCCCCAATCAATGGTTAAGGCCGGTGATCCATATCAAGCTGAAACACAGCAAACTACTAATGAACTAAAAAAACGGTTAGTTATTCCTAACCATCAAATTAAAATGGTCTATCAGTCTAAATTTGGCCCAATGCCTTGGCTACAACCATACTTAAGTCAATCATTATTGGAGCAGGCGCAATTAGGCACCAAAAGGGTTTTAGTCGTTTCACCATCATTCGTCGCCGATTGTTTAGAAACACTAGAAGAAGACGGAATGCAAAATGCCCAATTGTTTAGTGATCATGGTGGAGAAAAACTAACAATGTTATCCTCATTAAATGATGATCCAACTTTTGCCAAATTTATTGTTCATCTTGTTAAAGGACAGGCTTAATCATTATTTTCCATTGCATTCAAAAAGAGCCATCAGCAAACTGATGGCTCTTTTTATGATTTAATTAGCTTAAAATGTACTTAAGTCAAGTGTAACACTTGGACCAAAAGTAGAAGCAATTGATGCGTGTTGTACATAAGTACCACGTACTGAAGCAGGACGAGCCTTAACAACAACATCTTCAATTGTCTTCAAGTTTTCAACTAACTTGTCGGTATCAAATGAAGCCTTACCGAATGGTACAGCAACATTACCGTCACGGTCAGTCCGGTAAGTAACTTTACCAGCCTTAGATTCTTCAACTGCCTTAGCAACATCCATTGTCACAGTACCAGTCTTAGGGTTTGGCATTAAGCCCTTAGGACCTAAGACCCGACCTAAACGACCAACTTGTGGCATCATGTCAGGAGTTGCAATAGCAACATCAAAGTCTAACCAACCGTCTTGGATCTTTTCTACTAAGTCTTGGTCACCAACAAAGTCAGCACCAGCATCCTTAGCAGCTTGTGCGTTGTCACCCTTAGCAAATACAATTACAGTTTGATCTTTACCAGTACCATTTGGTAAAACAACGGCACCACGTAATTGTTGGTCTGCTTGCTTTGTGTCAACGTTTAACTTAAATGCAACTTCAACAGTTGAGTCAAAGTTTGCAAAATCAATATCTTTTACTAATTGAACCGCATCGTTTACAGCGTATTCTTTCTTGCTGTCAACCTTTTTCAGCGCTTCAAGGTATTTCTTACCATGTTTTTTAGCCATCTTGTGTTTTCCTCCTTGCAAATGTGGTCTAACGGGTTTACCTCCCACTTGGGAGCCTCCACTTTAGTAAAGGTCCCGGTCTGCCAGTTGCTTAGTCTTCAACAGTGAAGCCCATGCTCCGTGCAGTACCTTCGATCATGCGCATAGCTGCTTCAACATCAGCAGCGTTTAGATCTTGCATCTTAGTTTCGGCGATTTCCTTAACTTGATCCTTGGTTACCTTAGCAACCTTCTTTGTGTTAGGTTCACCGGAACCCTTTTGAACACCAGCGGCTTTCTTAAGTAATACGGCAGCAGGTGGGGTCTTAGTAATGAAGTCGAATGAACGATCTTCATAAACGGTAATTACAACTGGGATCAACATACCCTTTTGGTCTGCAGTCCGTGCGTTGAATT